>Ga0310345_10005120_pt1 | contig 11735 bp, 16 predicted proteins | sample HC15DNA20500_MG_FD_204667 | JGI IMG/M metagenome (GOLD analysis project Ga0310345, IMG submission 204667) | Marine microbial communities from station ALOHA, North Pacific Subtropical Gyre - HC15-DNA-20-500_MG | ecosystem: Environmental > Aquatic > Marine > Oceanic | place: Pacific Ocean: North...
ATTAAAAATATCAACATTAAATTTGCTAGACAAAGTATAATAATGTATCCATAACTAAAATGTAATTTACTGACAATCAGTTTACCTATAGTAAGCTGGAGATTATCTGTAAAATCTAACAATGGAGTTATAATTTTATCTTTTTGTCTATCGTATTCATCGCCAAAAACTAATTGAATTGCCTCGTCATCTCTGGAAATTTCCTCTACATTGTATATCAACTCCATAGCGTCCTTTTCCTTTAACGCTAAGAAATCACTTTCCTGTAGACTCTGATTAAGCTTATCCTTATCTGTTTTTGGTACGATGTTAGTTGGAATTTTATCAAACCTAACTTCATATGACTGTTTTTCTCCACGTCTGTCTGGCTTTATACCATTTCTGATCAGAAGATAATCGTCATATAACTTCTTATATTTATCATTTTTGGTAATTACATATTCTCTAGCTGTCCTAGTCAAGTCTGCGTCCAATTTTCCCATCACTAGTACATCATAAAAAGATTCCGCTGAAGTTCTATAGACTTTCTTGACATTGAGATTATTATTTAACAACAACGCACACATAATAAAAATCAAAATTCCGAGCCCTAGACGGACATTATCTACATGATGATTGACCCAACTTTGAATTGGATGACCATTTTTCTTCTTTTTAGGTTTTTCTGGTTCTGGTTCTGGAACAGTTTCCCATTCCGCTTCACTTTCTTCTGGTTCATACTGAGACTGGGCAAAGGTTACATCCCAATTTTCTCTTGGTTGTTGATTTCCTTTCTGTCTCTTTAATTGTCTAGCTCGTCGTCTTCGGGCTCGTCCATCTTCCATAATTTATCCACCTACAATAAAAACTTTTGTAATATCTGAACAATAACCTCTTTAAAATTAATTAATAGGATAACAATACCACCTATACCCGTAACACTCTTGGTATCAATAGATGTAATTGGTTTGCTACTAGGTTCATCATCATAGTTTTCATCATAGTCATCATATTTGGGTTTTGGTTTATGTGTATGTTCTACCCTTTTACGAGAGTATGCTCTACTCCTACGATGTGCTGTCATCTTATCTCCTTAATCTGACCATAACACCTGATTCGTCTTGTAGTAACAAGGGAGCAGCTGGATAGGTCTTAAAATATTGTTTTAGTTCTTTTGCTAATTTCGTATTACCCATTGCTTTAATAAACTTGTCTCGTTTCCTATTACTTATCCTTGCGGATCTAAGAATATTACTATCTACCTCAAATACATCAACTCCATTTTCTTTCTTTCGTTTTTTCTTTTTACCTAACCCTTTATCATATCCAGCGACTGGACTATCAGCATCACCACTAAAACCAGCTGTAGATCCAGTACTTTGTGTTGTTGTGGTAGGTACACCTTCTTCTGTCAAATATACACTAGCACATTCTTCAGACAAATCCATAATTTCTCGATCATCCATAATTTTATTTTCCTTCAAATATTGAGTAAAAGCTCCCACTGTTTCATCATATGTCAGACCTGAATCTTCTTCTTTAATTAAATACAATGCTGCAGCCAATGATCCTAACCTACCTTTCATAAGAGGAAGGTGACGTAAATGACGCTTTATATTAATTACCAATCTGGTAAAAGTATCATATGCATCTCTTTCTTCTTTAGATTTTCTTTCCTTCTTTTTCTTGAGAAGATTACCCTCTGAATCTATTATCCCCAATTCAAAGGCAGGAAGCCGGTCAAAAGGCGTGACCAACATTTTCAAAAATCTCATGGCCGCAAGAGTATTGGTAAATGACATATTTAAATCTCTCTAAGTGGTGTAAATAATTCTGGTATCATTTGAATATTTACAGATTTTATTGGAGTCTCCGTAACCCCATATACCATCTCAGGCATTTGGGATATTTTAACTAAAAAAGTTTTAAGTAATGACCAATATTTGTCGTCTAGGCGATAAAACAACATTCTGGTCATAGCTTCGCTTTCAAATACATTGTATAACAGGATAAGATGGTTTAGAACCAAATTAACAATATTGCTATTCTTATCCTGTATATACCTATTAAACAATCTTTTCAAATATTTTATGTGATTTAGATCTTCCTTAAACTCTTTAATACCTCTACAACTTTGATTAGTGTAGTGTTTGATCGCATACATCATAAAATTATCTTCACTAAGGCGATCCATTAAAATTACTACGCAGTCAATGTAATAGTAATAGTTTGGTCAGGAGTATCAACACTATTTGCAGTTGCTTTCCATGTAATACTTGTAGCTGGATAAACCCCATCTACTGCGGTAGAATCAGCTATAGCTGTGATTGAACCAACACCAGTTGCTTCAACAATTGTAGCAGTACAATTTATTGCACTGACAGCTGTATAAGTAATTACTTGATTATCTTCATCTGTAGCAGAAACAGTAAATGCCAACGGAGCTCCACCAGTAATAGCAGCAACACCGGCTGCAGACAAACTAATAGCAGAAACTATTCCAGCAACTGGCCCAGCTGAATCAACGGCCCCACCAGTAACATCCTGAGTAGCAAGAATTTCCCACCATCCACGACCTACACCAAGAGCTTGACCACTTTCTTTAGCATGCCAAATTCTCCAACCAATACCCGGCAGGTCATCAGCTAAAGCTAACTCATCGCCATTAGGTACTGCATTTGTTCCTTCTCCAGATGGCAAAAGCCATTTTGGCTTTGTTGTATTGTTCCATAGTGCCATAATTATTTCCCCCTATTTGCTGTCTGTCTGTAAGACTTAACTCTACCATCTACCGAACCGGCCTTTCCTCTACGACCAGTTTTGATACGATTAATAGTTTCCTTATAAGCCCTTGTTCTTCCATCAATACGACCTGTTTTAGTCATACGAGGGCTATTGTCTTCTGTTTTAGTCTTAGTCTTAGGCTTAGCCTTCACGGTTTCGTCCTTAGCTTTCCAGTTCTTATCTACGTAATCATAAAATTCTTTTTTCTTGTCATCTGGTAATTTATCTGGTTCATCAACACCAAACTTTTTGAGAGCTTTCATAAAAAATTTCTCATATTCAGTGTCAGCACCTTCTTCTATTCCGCCAGAAGTAATTTTTTTAACATCTTCTGGTGTATGAGTTCCTGTCAAAACACGTTTAACCGCATCCACCAATGAACTATCTGTTAAATCTAACATTGTAGGCATCCCTCCATAATTTTCTTTTATATCATCATTCTTATAAATGATTTCTACCATCCCAGCATCGACAAAATCCCAGCCAGGGAAATCATCAAAGTCTTCTAAATCAACCGAATATCGTATAGAACCTGGCTCATCTGGCATCCACCATACAATACCCCCATTCTCTTCGGCCTGCTTAATAATTTTCCTAATACGTGCAGGACTTACTTCTATATCGTCTGGAATATTATATTCAGCCATATAAAACCTCCTTTACGAAATCGTCTAATTCTTTGTGAATTTCAGCCTTAGCCTCATCCACAGTTTTATAATTATTATTAATAATTAAATCCCATTCAGACCACTCTGATAATGAATTTTCTGCGACATGTGAATTATCTTCTGACTCATTCCTAACTACTTGAAACACATAACCACTTAGAGATTTTATCCGTTTCGCTTCATTAGTATATCTCAAATCCTCTATAATCCACCAGTCAGTTTTCCATGTCAATTCTCTCATCGCCTCTTGATTATCAACACCGAACAGGGAATCTATCCATATGTCATCATGGCCATATTCCCTCAAACCATTACCTATAGTCTGCATTATACTTCTGTAATTAGTCACTTGATCTTTCAATTGTACAGTTACATGGTTTTTCTTTCTTCTCTTAATTTCTTCAATTGATATATCTGTCAATTCCGATACAATCTTATAGATAGGATACGCAAAACTTTTTATCTCTACCCTTTTACCATACTGATCTGCAATATTTCTTAGTATAGAACAAACCAAACTCTTACCCGAATCTATCTTTCCAGCCACACCAATTATCATGTTATATATTCTCCAAATGTCATTACAAAGCTCTGTGATAATAATTTCTTAGATGAAATAATTTCAAATTTTGTCTTATGAGATTCATCGTTTAATTTATCAACATTATACTCTACTTCACTTTTAATAGGGCGATAATGTAAAGTTCCATCACTAGGAACACACATTATTTGACCTGTCGTCCACATTTCAGTCTTTTTATCTGTTACACGTAATGGCCCTAATTGACCATTTTTCTTATCAACTGTAGAAATAGATGATAAAACCTCTTTCACACTATCAGCTTTTACCAACTGATCCTTTACAGTATTATATCTGGTTTCACTTGATACTCTATCAGGCCCTGACTGATAACCCATACTAGGTATCATAATGCCGTGATTAGTTCTTATCATTACTTCATCTTTTGGTACTGTTCTAGTTTTATACTTATATTCCCCACTCTGCTTCGTACTCTCCAATATCAAACAAGTATCTTTAGTAAATACAATAGTACTACCAATAATTTCATCACCTATCAAACTTTTCAATGCTTTGTCTGGAGTTTTCTCCAATAAAGCAGTTCTCATTTTCTTACCATCTGGACTAGGATCAGTAGAAGGTAGTTCATCCTTTTTCATATCCTTAGCACCACCTGAAGCAGAACCAATCATAGCAAGACCATACTCATTCACTCCTTCTGTCCATTTTGTGTCTGCATCCCACATTAATAATCGTTCTACCTTCTTCCTAAACGATTTTTTAATGTGAATTTTAGGGCGATACATCCTATCTCTATTCTTTGCACCAACCCATCCAACACCATCAATGTACTTAGCAACTATGACACACACTATTTTTTATTCCTTTTCTTCTGTTCAGCTCTAAGTTGTTTGAATGTTCTGGCTCGTTTACTACCTTTCAATCTGGATTTTTCTGCTCTACCCCTATTCTTGGATTCCTTCTCAAATCCTGTAATCTTCCCGTTCTTATGAGATGCATCCTTACCATCACCATTTCCATATGTACCTTTCTCTCTGTTGTATTTATTCAATTCGGCACGATACTTTTTCATCTTGGTACTGGACTGGAATTTCTTATACTCAGCCTTATAATTTCGTTTTTTACCTTCCGAAAACATCTCATTCAGACCCATACCCTTCTCAACCGCCTTATACAATTTCACTTTTTCACTATCACTCATCGCGGGAACCCCCGTCTTGAATGATTCCACATCCCCTGCAACCACCGCAGCTCTCATTTTCGACGCTGACATACCTTCTACCCCTACAGCATCAGGATCACGTTCACCTGCAGATTCAACCTTTATTCCATCCTCAAAATCATAAAACCCATGAGCTTTCTTCTCTCCATTATAAGTATTCAGTAGTAGAGAAAAATCAATTACCCTATCTCCACCCACAACCAGAGTAAGCTCACGGTATCCTTTATCATAGATATAACTAGCAGCCTGTAACGCATTGATAATCTTACCATCATCATTAATAGTATTACGATATTTAGGAAAAGCCTTCTTCATAAACTTAACCTTATCTTTCCAAGGCAAAGGATCTTTCTTTTTGTCCTCTTTATGTGAAGCAAAGATAAAGACATCAGCATTGGTCTTACGTGCTTCCTTCTCACACGCCTTGATCAATTTCTCATGTCCTATTGTTGGTGGATTAAACCGACCAAATGTAAATACTGCACTTTTCATAACTTCCCCTTACACCGACTACATTTACAAGACCACTCTGTACTACCTATTCCCTTAAAATCATCACAGACATAAGAAATACTAGGAATCATCATCCTATCTTCTGTATATCCACAACGCAACCCTTGACCTACTCCAATCATCCACATTAAATGCTTACAATTAAAACAACATCTATCAGTCGTCTTAAACCAATGTCCATGCTTTTGTATATTAATCGTCTTCACCGAAATATTTTCTCCACAATCCTTGACAAAATCCAATTATCCAGAACATATCATATAACAGACTTAAAATTCTACAGAATAACCAAAGTCCAATTTTAGTCTCAAAAATTAAATATCCCACAAACCTACTTAAAAATAACATCCCAATCTATCATCGTAGCAAGAACAATAACCGCAAATACAGCTAAACCAATTAGGTCAGCAGTTACTGAATGTTCTTTTGGTTTTCTCATACTACAGGTAATGGTTCAATAGTAGTAGCTAATATTTGACATAATTTACCCATACCTTCTGACTGTTCCATCTGTTTCGCCTTAGCATTAATAGTATACTTAGCTGCAGAATCAGATGATCTACTATTCTCAGATGAACTGGCAACACTACCAGAAACTTCAAAATCACAACCCCAAAATCCACCAGAGGCCTTAGCTTCTGCTTTAGCATCAAGAGAAGATTTTTCTTGAGTAGAATTTTTTACTTCCATTTCAAAATTTACATCAATAGACTCCATAGCAAAATTAGGAATTTGTACTAGAGATAATATAGGAGCTGAAACTTGTTGTGTCTCCATTATACGAGTTTCCGTATTATATCTTTGCAAAGGAAATGTTAAAATCCCATTTTGTAAAACTGATGTAGCTTGACCCTCTGCTGGTACTCCATTCAAACTACATATTCTCTCAATAAAATCTATTGTAACTGCAGTCAACTGACTTTGAGCTTTTGCTGCAGCGATAATAGGACTACAAATTAACTGATCTATCGGTAATGCTGTCATTTCATTCATAACTAACTCCTTATCCTAAATAATAATTTAACTTGGTATAACCTTAATTAATTGGTCTTTAATTCTACATAACCCCTCTGGAGCATCAGACCCAATGAAATGTACTTCCATTTGAGCTGGTTCAATGCCTTCTTTACGTCCAGACAGATCTGCATAATATTGACTCAATCCACCCTTTTCTCCCTGTTTCTTTTCACCATCATATTTACCTAAAGAAACATTCAACTTAATTTTTACTTTCTTGATACTCAATGTTCGATGCGGAACTAACGTTATTAGTGGTATTTTTACCTCTTTAAGACCACCATCCGCAGTGGGTAAATTAATTGCTATAGCTCTAGGATTACCATCCTCATCAAAATAATCCTCTGAAATTTCCCCTATATAATGCTGTTCAATTGTATTCTGTGCTTCAACCACAGATGAGTAAATCCCACGTAACAGGTCATCCAACGAATCTGCGTGTTGTGGTGATGCATCTGTTGGTTCTTCTTCTACTATTTGTTCTTGAATTTCCTGTTCTGTTTGTGTAACTCCACCTATTGCTGCATTGCGATTTCTACGCCGACGACCATTGCCACCATTCTCATCATTCATAATATACCCTTTTCTAGTTATTCAATATAATCAAAACACCTATCACTATTATTACTATAAGCTCAAAGTCTGTCACTTTAAACTTCCATGTCTTGGAAAATCCATCTAATATTTTGATCCCAATCAATAGGATCATCAAATCCATCTCCAATCAATGTAACATCAATGCCCTCTTTCTCTACTATATCCTTCAATGCATTCACATTAAATGTTTCTGAATATCGTATCCATACCTCTTTTACTTTAATTTTGTTCAAGACAATTTCATTCCACGTTGTCCAGCCCTTCTCTCCTGTAATCAAATCTTTCAAAAATTCTGTATAATGTGATTGAGATAGATGTCTTTCTATCAGGTCAAAAGTTAGACCAACCATTGTACCTACAAATTTTCTGATATACTTGAGTAAAGCTTTATCATTCCTAGACTTACCTGTACCTGCTAATTTAATATATCTACTAGAATGACCTGATCCCAACCAATGCATCCATCTCATTGCCTCGCGGTCTGAACTATTATCTGGTGCAGTAGGAATTTCTATCTCATTTTCATCCATTTTATCTGGTTCGGGCCATCTTACACTCATTAATCCAGCAAAATAACTACCAACTTCTTTTTTGATCAGATTAGCTTTTCTAGTAAACAATTCAGACATCATATGTTCCATTGTCCTGATTTCATCACTAGCACCAGTAAGAGCACCCAATACACCTGTACTATCCATCCATCTACGACCCTGACTATCAGGAGCAGACATCAAGTCCTGTGCACCAGCAGCTACTACATCACCAGACAACTGAATAATGACTCCACCTTTTGTCTGTATTCCACCAGATCCCATTGGATCAGATCCAAAATATTCTACTGCCATTTCAGAATCAGTTACCTGAGTCATGGTAGAAAGTGCTTTCGCAGATCCTTCCATCTTTAATACATTGAGTAAACCCTTATAATCAGTTACGTGAATAGCCCATTCTTCTCTCTGTGTTTCACCAGTTATACCTAACCGACGAAGCATTTGTTTGGACAGAGGAATATACCCCATCTTTTGATCATTCGGTTGCCAAATCAGATCATAGAGATTCTTTTGCCATGCAACGCCTGATATTTCTTCTCGTAACTGGCCAAACTGTTTCATTACAATATCCTTTTCAGCTCCATTCTTTGTGATCTACTGAGAACAGATCTCAACAGATTACCAATCGCATCAACTGGAAGTTCTGCCAAGTCAGCACGTAATCTACCACGATTATCTAGGTCTGGTGAATTTGATCCTGTAGCTTGGTCTATTTTATCCTGTACCCAAGAACTGGCTTCATCCATATCAAGAATTTGATCTACTTTATCATTGATCTCTTTCTTAATTTCTTCTGTCGTTTTAAGTTTTCTTACTTCTCCAAAAGTTTTCATAATTGTATCTCCCTCTGTATTTCTAAAACAGCCGCCCAGCCATCATCAGAATAGTCATCTTCTGACATATCTATTTCAATATATCCAGCAATCGGTACTCCGCCCGTATCAGGTATATCACTATCGAAAGGATCTTCTTCATCCGGCCCTGCAGGAAAATCTCCCCACAAATCACCTTCAGTTTCTGATATAGGATAACACTTAATTAGATCTATGTCAACCAAATTAATCTCATTCCAACCTTCATTTCTTGTAGACATCAACTCTGGATCAAACATATACTTTAATTTACGCCAATTATTTTTCCAGATTCGTTCCATTTCCTCCATCCAACGTCTAATAGCATATCCCTTAATTCTACCAAGACTTTTCTTATCCAATCCAGATGCATTAGCTACATCACCACTCCTAGTCATTGTACCCAATTGAGTCCATCCAGCTGTGTAAATGAAATCTTGAAACTCTTGATTGATTCCATATTCTTTAGCTACATTCTCATCAAATGCTATTTCGTGTTTGATTTCATCTCGTGCCCTTAGAATAGAGTTGAAAATAGAATCTTTCAATTTCTCTAACATTTCCTCATACCCAGGCTCATATGATATATTCCAACCTGATGATTTTGGCGATAGACTAGCCAATGGAACATATCGTCTACCTTGATCGTCTACCCTACTATATACATCCATATTTGATATTAATGTAGGATAACCCTCTACAATAAAAACAATTCCACCACCCGTAGCAACACCTTCTCTCCATATCTTAGGATCTGATGGATTAGTCATACAAGCTAGAGATTTTTGAGTTCCCTGCATTCTCACCAATTCATCAACAGCACCTTCACTAGTGATATGAGCTGCTCTGAGTCTATTCCTAACACCAAAAATACGTTCTGACATTGTCTTAGACATAGGTAACAGAATTTTTCTCAACGCACTGGTATCATCCTTGTCGTACTTGTCCATGTGCATGAACACGATGTCTTGAACATCTCTTAGACCTACTACTTCTGTTAGAAACTGTTTGAATCTTTTCATAATTATTACACCTAGATTTTATTTTCCGATTATCCCTAATCCTTTTCCTTCTCCTAAGATTACTTGTCATCGGTGTTGAAGCATATATCTACGTCCTTAAGCATGGAGATAACATCTCCACTAAACGGATATTCAACACCTAATATTTCATCGAAATAGAATTTTCTTGATTTCTTATCGTAATAAACGTTATTAATAGTTATATTCTTTCCATCATTCAAAGTAAAGGAAATAGTACCAGTTTTAGTATTTCCCGTAACTGTACCATTTCTCACAAATTGAATATTCTCAATACGACCAATAGCCTGAAATAGTGTACCTTGATGCGATTGTCTTAGGCCTTCTCTAATTTCTCTGAATTTTTTCATATAAACTCCTTATGAAGTCCAGGCTGCAGTTACATCTGGATACTTGGATTTACCACCAACACCTTTATGTGAAATCCATTTCTTGAAATATAATAAAATTTCTGTTTCTTCCATCGCCCCAGCTGCTATTTCCTCATCCGTCATATTATTTCCGACAGCTGTTTTAATATCCGATGCTGTGTACTGATAATTATATATCACTCTCTGAATAGTAAAATTATCCATTACCAGTTCATTGTATGGGTATATTTTTTCCTCTTTACCCATTTCAAAGAAGTCTAACAAATTATCAGTAAAATATTCCTCGGCCTTATCAAATAAATCCTTTGTCATTTTAAACAATGCCTGTTTAGCTTTTCTTACCAAACCTCTACCATCAGGATGTCTTTCTAATTTATCAACAACACCCTTTTCTGCGAGTGATTCATCAGGATCAAGACCCTTGACCACAAACCCTTCTCCACCAATCCAGAAGATACCTGCCCATTCTTTTTGTCTAACAGCATATCCCATATGATCACCATCTAACCCAAAATCTAATAGCTCATGCCAATTTGGTTTAATAAAATTTTTAGTATGTTCCAGAATTGTCTTTTTGAAAATCAACTCCCAATTATGTAGTAGGTCAGGATTTCCCATACTACTGGATCGTCTACTTAATTCAGTAGCAAATTGGTATAAATCAATCCATCTACGACCTTGGCTGTCTGGTGAAGTGAATATATCAAAATCACCAGCAAAAGGTACATCACCTACCAACTCAACCAAAATCCCACCAGCAGTTTCGACACCGCCCAACATCGTTAGACCATCCCTTTCTGTTTCTATTTCAGTCGATACAGAAAGTGATTTAGAACTATCCTGTACCTCAAAAAGTGTACCAATATAATCTATATCAGTAACATGGAATGCTTCTACATCTGTTTGTGTATTCTGCATTCTGGTCATCATCGGCTTTGATATACAAAATGGTAGAGTAAACTTTTTACTCAACCAATATTCATACGGCTTTGCACGACTACTGAGAAGGGCCCTTACTTTTGGACTGGCCCTTCTCGCTTCTTCTAACTGTTGTCGAAACTGCTTAAATTTCATAATCTTCCCCTAAATTTGTTCTAACAATGGAGTACTGCTCCCTATAGGTTCATATCCAGAAACACCATGTTCTGATATATCCAATCCTAAATTTTCTTCTTCTTCTGAAACTCTCATTCCGATAGTATGTTTGATAGCCAAGAACATAATCATACTAACACCAAACGACCAAACAAACGCGGAACCAACACCAATAGCTTGAATACCTAACTGACCCCAACCGGCTTTAGAACTAAACAATCCAATAGCCAAAGTTCCCCAAGCACCACATACTCCGTGTACTGAGATAGCCCCAACAGGATCATCAATTCTCAATTTGTCGAATAACATAACTGAACCAATAACGATACATCCACCAGCCAATCCTGTTAAAACAGCCATGGAAGGAGACATAATATCGCATCCAGCTGTAATAGAAACCAACCCGGCCAATGCACCATTCAATGCGAATGATGGATCTGGTTTACCAAATATAAACCAACTCATTAGACCAGCAGCTAATGCTCCAGCTGCAGCTGCGAGGTTAG
>Ga0310345_10005121_pt1 | contig 11734 bp, 15 predicted proteins | sample HC15DNA20500_MG_FD_204667 | JGI IMG/M metagenome (GOLD analysis project Ga0310345, IMG submission 204667) | Marine microbial communities from station ALOHA, North Pacific Subtropical Gyre - HC15-DNA-20-500_MG | ecosystem: Environmental > Aquatic > Marine > Oceanic | place: Pacific Ocean: North...
GAACGCATCGCCTATGAATTCTTTGGTAAGGGTGGCTCGCTTGCCGCGCTTGCACGGGAACAGGCGGAGCAGAAGCCTGCGCCTGCCAGCGTCATGCCCGCCCATGCGCCGAAAGCGCTTGCGCGGCTTGAACACATCACCGATCCCGATGCCCGCGCGGTGCCGGACGTCCTGCCTGTCGCAAAGACGCCGAAAGCCGCTGCGGCCGGCAGCGCCGGCCAGGTGGTCTTTGCCCGGTCCGGTGTCACGACGGCCTGGGGCGGGCCGGAAGCCTCCATCCTGGAAATGGCCGAGGCGGCGGGGCTCGACCCGGAATTCAGCTGCCGCGAAGGCATCTGCAACACCTGCATGTGCGGGATCCGGGAAGGAAGCGTGGAATATCTTCAAGCGCCGCTGGACCCGCCGCCTGCCGGAAAGGTGCTAATCTGCTGCACCCGGCCGGTCGGGCGCGTGGTGCTGGACCTCTAGCTGTCTGGTTGTGAAACATCATTGGCATAGAACAGGATTTCGTCGACCTTCGGCATGAGGTCACTGCTGTTGGCTGGCGTGTAGCAGGGGTTTGCCAGGCGGGTGTTGTGCTCGAGGCGTCAGTGGACGGTATCGAGGGGCGACAAGCCGGAAATGACGCGCTGTCGTCGGTTGTAGACCTGGTTGTTGGATGTCACTGAGAACTGACCCAGCCACGATAGAAAAGGGGGTGCGGACGAAAAGTTGGACTATCGAGGAGATAGTTCATGTATTCTTACGAAGAGCGGATGCGGGCGGTGGCCCTCTATATCGAGCTTGGCAAACGGCTGCGCGCTACGATCCGCGAGTTGGGATATCCGACCAAGAACGCCCTGAAGGGCTGGTATCGCGAACACGAGCGGCAGCACAATCTACCCGCGCGCTCGGCAGGGCGCTGTTGGATAAATCAGCTGGCGAGCGCAATCCCCCTGTCCCCGGGCACACTTATCCTGCGGTCATGTTCATCGGGATGCCGAGTGCCGTGAAGCGGTTGAGGACCGCCACCCAGATCTGGACCTCCGCCACCTGGCGGTCGAATTCCCGGGACATCAGCCGCTGGCCGAGCAGCTTGACGCAGTTCATTTTCGTCTCGACCCTGCTGCGCCGGTGGTACCAGAGGTGGTCGCGAGATTTCGGACCAGTTGCTAAGCTTTAGCGACTGACTAAGGAATACCCCAGATGACGAAGCGGAAACGCTATTCGGCGGAGTTCAAGGCCAAGGTTGCTCTTGAGGGCATCCGTGAAGAGTTGACGACGGCCGAGCTGGCCAAAAAATTACGGCGTCCATCCCACCATGATCAGCGGCTGGAAGAGAACGGCGATTGAGAACATGGCATCGGCGTTTGGCGGTGCCACAGAGTAACGGGCGAAAGTTGGTGATGGCCTGAAGGGTGGCATATCAAGGCGGTGTTCAAGTCGCCGTCAATTCTCAGCAGAGAAAAGGATACGCCACATGTCATTGACTACCATCAAGCAGCTGCCCGATCCATCCGGATTCAGCGCCGACCCGTTCACCGACATTATCCGTGACGGCGTGCGGAAGTTGATCGAGCAGGCTATCCACGCAGAACTGGCGGCATTGATGGCCGCGTTTGCGGACGAGAAGCTTGAGAATGGGACATCCCGTTTGGTGCGGCACGGCCACCTGCCCGAGCGCGAGGTAATGACCGGGATTGGCCCTGTGCCGGTGAAGGTTCCACGGGTGCGGGATCGCAGGCCGGGCGAGGAGAAGATCAGCTTCACGCCCAGCATCCTGCCGCGATATCTGCGCAAGGCGAAATCTGTCGAGGAACTGCTGCCCTGGCTTTACCTCAAGGGCGTCAGCACCGGCGATTTCAGCGAGGCGCTGGCGGCTCTTCTGGGCCCGAACGCCAACGGGCTTTCGGCCAAAACGATCACCCGGCTGAAGGCGGACTGGTGGGCCAACTATGAGGCCTGGCAGAAGCGCGACCTGGGCAACCGGCGCTTCCTCTACATCTGGGCTGACGGGGTCTATTTCAAACCGCGCATGGCTGAGGAAAAGCAATGCGTCCTGGTGATCGTCGGGGCCGATGAATATGGCCGCAAGGAGCTTCTGGCGATGACGGACGGCTTCCGCGAAAGCACGGAAAGCTCGCGTGAACTCATGCTTGATCTCAGGCGCCGGGGCCTGAAGCAGGATCCGAAACTGGCCATTGGAGACGGCGCGCTTGGGTTCTGGACTGCGTTGCGCGAGGTCTTCGCGACCACGCGAGAACAGCGGTGCTTCTGTGGTTGCCGCCCGTAGTGCAAGAAGTTTTTGACCGTTCAGACATGTGATCGAGTGGTAAGCCTCCGGGGGCGGCCGTCTGATCTTGGGTTCGCTCCGATGGTAAGTCCGACCTTATGTCCGACTTTATCAACCGCCCTCAAATCGAAGTTCTGTCTGCTGCCGATGGTGAACGCCGCCGGTATTGGTCGGATGATGATAAACTGCGCATTGTCGAGGAAAGCTTCGTCGGCCACCGCCAAGCGGCAGCCACAGCGCGGCGGCATCGCATTTGCCGATCACTGCTGACAACCTGGCCGCGGCAGTATCGCAACGGTGAGCTTGGGACTTCTCGCCCGGTATCGTTCGCGCCGGTAACCATGACGAAAGCGCCCGCGTCGCAGACCAACTTAGCTGATCCCTGTCTGCCCCTGGACATCCAGCCCGTTGCCTCAGGCCTCTTTGACGAAGCTGCTCCCGGCCGATTTCGCCGCTTTCACGAATCTGCGGTCAAAGGTCAGAAGCGCATCCTGTTCCTCTGACAGGCCGAGATGCAGCGCATCGGCGAAGTCCATGCCGTGCTCGGTCAGATTGAACGCCGCCGATAGAATGGCCGCATCCTGAATGGTCACTTCCGGCAGACCGCCGAAGGCCCGAAGGGCACGTACGACATCCGCCGGATTGTAGCCATAGGCGCTGCGCAGCACCCATTCGGTTTCAAGCACCACCGTGACAGGGACGAGTACGGGCTGCCCATCGACGATCTCGCGCGCGCGATTCGATTGCTCGGGGTGATCGCCGGTCAGGTATCTGACGACGATATTGGTATCAATCGCGATCATGGCGCCGACGGGCTTCGGCCAGAACCCCGGCCTCCATCTCCTCGACCGATTTCGGCTCGCCCGCGTAGGGCAGCATGCCGAAGACATTTTCGGGCCGGGTCGGTGCGAAGGCGGGCGCGCGTTTCAGCAAAACGCCGTCCGGGGTTTCTTCGACGATCAGCCGGGTGCCAGCATCCCATTTCCGATGCGTGCGGATTGCCCTTGGCAGGATGACCTGCCCCTTGGTCGAGACGGTCGTGATCAGGGCGTCGGGCTGAGCCATCGGTTGGGATCCAAGAGTAAGACACAGGTAAGATAATGCACGTGTCAGCGCGTTTCAATAGGCGAACAAGGAGGTGCCGGTGTCGGCGTACTGCTACGGTCGATCCCATTCGGGGCCGCAGCCCCAGAATCCCTACCGGTGCCGGACGCTGTCAATTCCGTGAAGCTATTCCATCACATATCCAAGCGCCCGATAGCCCGTCCTTCGTTTGGCGGCCATCCTGGCGAGGACCGGGACCGAACTGTCAACATAGTCGACCACCAGCACTTCTTTCTTGTCGTCATGCCGCCGGTGCAACCTGCCGACATATTGCGCCAGCGTGCCTTTCCATGCGATTGGCGTCGTCAGGAACAGGGTATCGAGCCGTGCATCATCGAAGCCCTCGCCGATATAGCGTCCGGTCGCGAGGATCAGCCGTTCCTCATCATCGGCAACGCTCAACGCCGCCTGCGCGGCCTTGCGGTCCTTTGCCGACATGCCGCCCCGGAGCACGGCGATATTCCTGGCGAACCTGGAGAACCGCTGCTGGAGATAGTCGAGATGATCTTTTCGCTCGGTCAGGACAATCGGCGAGCGCTTGGCCTCCAACGACTTCAGCACGTCGTCGAAGATCAGATCGTTTCGGGCCTCATCCGCCGCCAGTGCTGCATAAATTGCGGGCATGGACGGGCGCTCGGCCATGGCGAGCGCCTCCGGCAACCGGAATCTCGTGTGACGTTCCCGCGCCCGATGGCGAAGTCCACTTTCGGCGGCTTGCGATTTGGCGCTCACCTGATGGCGCACCGGACCGCATTGCATGAAGATGATCGGATGATGCCCGTCCTTTCGGGCGACGGTCGCCGACAATCCGGTGACATAGCGGGCCTTCGACCTGCGGGCGACAAGCTCAAAGCTCGCGGCGGACAGGTGATGACATTCATCAACGACAAGATGGCCATAATCGCCAACGATGTCGTCAACTTCACCCTTGCGAACCAGGCTCTGGATCAGCGCCACGTCGATCACACCGGTGGGTTTGCGCTTTCCGGCACCGATAGTGCCGATCAGGTTTGGATTGATCTGCAGGAACGAGATAAGTCTTTCGACCCACTGATTCAGCAATTCCCGGCGATGGACCAGAACCAGCGCGTTGCGGGCGCGATGTGCAATCAGCGCCGAGGCCAGGACTGTCTTACCGAAGGCGGTGGTGGCGGCAAGCACGCCGGTATCGTGTTCGGCCAATGCGTCAAACGCCCCCAATTGCTGCTGGCGAAGCTCGCCTCGGAAGCGCACAGTCTCCGGCAAAGGGGCTCCGTCCTCGCGCAAATCGTCCACTTCGACTGTCGCTCCGTGATCGGCGAGGAACCCGGCCACCTCGTCAAAACAGCCACGCGGCAACGTGACGTGCCGGGGATGCAACTCGGCACAGGACACAATGCGCGGCTTCCCGAACGTCGGCAGCCGCATCGCTTGTGCGCGGTAGAATTCGGGATTCTGGAACGCGGCCAGTCGTATCAGTTGGGCGATCATGGCCGGCGGCAGGTCCGTTCGATCAATGTAGATTTGATCGGCAACCGTCACCTTGATGGTCTGCGGAATGGGCACTTTCAGTCGACGCGGCGTGATGCGGCGTGAGGGCGGCATTTTCCACGGTTCGTCCGCTTGCTCGTCTTCCACCGGCATGCGGACGCCCAGCATTCGCCCCGAATGCTCCGCCGTTTCGACGAGGGCGGTCACCGCGCCCATCGTCATTCTCGGCAAGGAGGACAAATAGGCCCACTGATCGTCATATGGCCGCATGTCTGCGTCGACAAACACGCTGTTGCCGACTTTGCGCGCGGTGTTCTGAAGCGGCAGCGCAATCAGATTGCCAAACCCGCCAAGCGGCATGGTGTCCTGGTTCGGAAACAGCCGGTCATAGGAGGCGAAGCCGATTTCAGGCCATCGCTCCATCGTTTCCGTGATCAGGGCGGATCCAAGCTGGCGCGCCAGACGGGCAGAAACCGGTTCAGCAAAGAATATCCAGGCATGCCCGCCGTTACCCGACCTCGACCGTTCCAGCGCTGCAGGCACGCCCTTCACCCGGCAGGTTTCGAGCAGCGCGCTGGCGTCCTCCGCCCAGGACGCCTTGTCAAAATCCGCCGCCAGGAACCAGCAGGTATCTCCGGGCAGCAACGGATAGACGCCTGCAACAAAATCGCCGCCCCGACCATCGTCGCCACGCAGGTGCCTTTCTATAACACCTTCATCCGGCAAGATGAACTTCTGATGGGGGCACTCGCCACATTTGACCTTGGGCTTGCCACAGATCCCCTTCACCCACTCGTTGGCGCAGGCTGGTGAATATCCCGAGCGACCGGTCTTCCTGTTGTCCCACCGCACCGGAAAAACATCCGGCCGCCCGGCGAACAGGCGACGGAACAGGTCGACCTTGTCACGCGACGGCGATGCACTCGTGACAGTGGCGTACTCGAATTTGGGGTCTTTCACCGTGGAATCTGCAGCGAGGCGTCCCTCAAGGACAGCCAACTCACGCTGAAGCTGCGCCCGCTCGGCATCCAGATCGACTAGACGCGCTCGAACCCGAGCCAAATTCGCTGCAGTTTCAGACGGGTTCTCCAAGCGCGATTTCCCCAATGCCCCCCGATTGTTTCAGCATAGAACACGAGTGGGCCTGAGTGTAAGCAGGGTGAAGTCTGACCGTATGATCCTGCTGAAGGGGCTGCTGGACAAGGAAGCGTTATGCGCGCCCATCCTCCTTGGCCTTGCATTGGGGTGGGGCCGACCGGGACGCGAAAATTGGCTTTCCAGGGGTGGCTTCTGGCCACGCCCTGGCTTCCCCGATGGTGGCTTCCTGGATTCCGCCGGAATCCAGCGGGAATCCACCCTGCGAAGGTGATTAAAGCATTGTTTTATTGATATAAAAATCGCACCTGTGGCCTAGGTGGATTCCGCCTGGCTTCCCCGGTGAAATCGTCTGACGCTGGCAAACTTCCGCGCTGCGCCCCCCCGAATACGGATCGCGCCGGGGAGGAACCGAGGCAGGGGGGTAGGGCTGGAGGGTCTGACCGGAAGAGCGCCTGAGCGGGTCTGTTCTCCGGTCGCTCGTCTTCGATGTTTGGTGTATGAGTCAAGAGGGGCACGAATGTCAAACTGTTTTGTTGCCGATCTGTTCGCAACCCCTCGGACGTATCCATGGTTGCCGTTTCGGCATGGCATGCGTCACCTCGATGCTTCGCAGAATGCCGCCCGCGATCAGCCCGTCACGCACCCAGCGCAGCGCCAGCCACCAATGTTCGTAGTGGCGATGCGCGGCGGCGATCTGGTCCGGATGCGGCGAGAAGGTCACCGGACAGGCGCGGAGTTCCACCGTCCGCCATTTGCCGCGTGAGAGCACACGGGTCTTGCCGACTGGGATCGTGATCGAGCGTTCGCCGTGCTGGTTGCGCTTCGTCTCGACCGGCACGCAGCGCGGGAGGGCGCCGGGCATCCAGTCGGGAGTCATCCCTGCCCGGGCCAGTTCGGCGATGCGGATCGCCATGCGCAACCCGCCGACCGAGCTGGGCAGCCCAGCGACGCAGGCTGCAACAACCTCGGCATCCTCGTGGGCGGAGCTGTCCGGCTTGTATCGACCGCCATCGATCCTGCAGCCCAGCGCGGCACGCTGCATCAGCACATATTCGAGGCCGAAGCCCAGACATTCGCTGCGTTCGGGATCCGGTGGTTCTGGGAGTTCCAGCTGGGCTTTCTCGGTCCGAAAGGCCCATTCCAGCACCTGCTGGACGCCCAGCTTGCGCTTGGTTCGGGCGCTGCTGCTTGGGAAGCGGGAATGGATGCTCATGCTACGCCCCGTTCTCGCAGCCGTTCGGCCGTTACCAGCCCTCGCTCCAGCATGGCATTGCGCACGGTGTTCGAGATGGCGTTGGAAGGCAGGTAGCCATCCCCGTTCACCAGCCCGGCGTAGAAATCCGCAATCTCGTCCATGCTGGCGCGTGGCGCGTCGGCGGGTTTGCTACCACGCTTGCGGCGCTTGTCGCCCTCAGTGGGTGTCTTGACCTCGGCGCTCCGTGCTGCCCGTTCCATGGCCCTGTCCAGCGCCCTCGGACCGTCCGGCGGGTTCGGGTGGGTGCTGCGGCTGTCCCGGGCCACGGCGATGATCCGCTCTTCGGTCAGGCCGAGATCGGTAATCCAGCGACGGACATGTTCGCGAGGTGGCCAGCCCTGCCACCAGCCGGGAAGGCCGGCATCGGTGTCCAGACCGAGGGCATCGAGCAACTCGCCGAAAAATTCTTCAAATCGATCATCGCGCGCTCGTGCGTCCTCCTCCTCCTTTACTGGTTTCCTTAAAGGTTCTCTTACAGGGTTAGTGTCCGGATTTCGGACACGGAAATCGCCATTTTCCGGACACGGCTCTGCCCGAAATCCGGACACGGCTCCGTGTCCAGATTCCGGACACGGGTTCACGGCATTGGACGACATTGGGCCGCACTCGCCGTCAGGATCATCACCCGAAAATCCGGGAAATTCGCCATGTCCGAATTCCGGAGACGGGTCGGATTCGGGCTCGTCGAACCCGTCCTCGAAACCCAGAATGTAGCGGGTCGGCTGCTGGCGTTTTGTCACCGGATCGACGCTGGCGCAGCGGCGGATCAGTCCGGCCAGTTCCAGTTTCCTGAGATGGTCGTTCAGGGCCGAGCGGCTGATCTCGCAATCCGCCGCCAGCCGCGCCTGCGTCGGAAAGCAGCCGAAATCCGGATTGTGGCGGTCGCAGAGATGCCAGAGCACGATCTTGGTCGCGGGCTTCAACCCGCGCTGCAGGATCGCCCAGTTGGTCGCGAAATGGCTCATGCGCTGGCCCTCCGGCGCGGGTTCAGGGCCTGCACCCGGCTGGTGATGCCATGATCGGCCAATGCGCCCAGCGCGTCCTCGACCGAGCGGACCAGCGCCCAGCCGAAGCCCTGCGCTTTCACCATGTCGCGGAACGCCTTCTGGGCGGGGCTGAGCCTGCCAGACGGGCTTTTCACCTCCAGAAACAGCACCTGACCGCCAGTGAGGACGATCAGGTCGGCGAAGCCGGGAAAGACGCCCATGCCCGTCAGGATCGCCTGGCGCTGGCGTGCGGGTTTGCCGCCAGAGCCCACTTCGTTGGCCGAGTGGTGGATGATGGCATCGCGGGGCAGGACGATCCGCAATGTGTAGACTATGGCCCGCTGGATATCGGCCTCCGGTGTGCGGCGGGTCATGCGTCACCGCCTTTCGCCTTACGCTTGGAGACACAGATCCGCAGCCCTGCGAGGGCCAGCGCTTCCCGGCGTTCCTGTTCTTCGAGGCTATGCGCGGCGATGGCCCGGCAGGCGAGGACGATCAGGCTGTCCGGGTGATGGACGAAATCGGCGACGATGCCGCGCGCCTCGGCGAGGCGCTGTGCGGGCCAGTCCGCGGGGCAGGGCGCATTGACGGTGCTGATGTCGGTCACATCGTGGTTGGGGGGCATGACGTTCATTTCCGACCCCGCGCCTTGCTGGCTTTCGCCTCTGCAACTCGCGGCATCTCCTGCGCCTGCAGCCAGTCCTGCACGACGCTCATCCGGTAGAAGATCTTGCGACCGGCGCGGACACAGGCGGGGCCCTTCCGCCGCCGTTCCCAGCGCCCCAGCGTATCGACCGTCAGACCCAGCTCCTGGGCCAGATCGTAACGGCTGATCCAGCCGCGCAGGAGTCTCGGCTCGATCATCGGTTCCGCACTCATGGGTTGTGTCATGCTCTTGCCTCCATCTTGCATCGCCCGGACCGGGCAGCTGACGGGGAGAAGAACAATCACATAAAAAGGCCCGGCAGGGAGGCGGAAGGTGGCGTAAGTACCCCTTACTTATGCCACCCCATGTTTTGCTGGGTCTGCGCGCCTCTCACGGACATCTCACCGGCACATGTCCGGTCACGCGCCGGACATGCCGGGTGACGCCATGTCACATGTCCGGAGAAATGCTGCCTTTGCTGGGGCTGGAACATGTCAAGAACAAAGGCGCGGTTATCCACAGTCATATTAGCTGGACAAGTCGCGCTCCGGTGGTGAACAAAGCTGCCCAATCACGCCGGATGCGGTCGAGCGACGCGGGCTTTGTCAAAGCCTGTTACCGGGAGAGCTGTGTCCTGATGTGAGAGGAAAGAGGCAGGCGCTGATCGTCGTGAAGAACGGCTTCAGCGACGGAAATACAGGGAGACGACACCAATGCCATTGCCGCCACGCGCATTCTTCACCATTCAGGAAACCGCCATCCGCTGGGGCTGCAGCCTCGATGAACTCGCCGGATGGGCTGCCGTCGGCAAGCTGGACATCGCGATGGCCATCCAGCCGGTTCATAATGGCGCGGGCGTCATGTCAGGCTTTGTCGCCGTACCGGTCACGGATATTCTTGGCCTGTTCAGAAGCAGTGGCGGCGACCTGACACGCCGCGCCGTCAGGCGTATTCGCCCGCTTGGTCAGGAGGACTGGATCTGGCTGACAGGTCCAGCCGACCCCATCGAGGTGTCGTTGGACGATCTGCTGATCATGTCGGATGACGTTCATCAGTTCGAGACCGATCATGACGTTCTGCGCCGGTCGACAGTCACCGGCGCACCGAACAGGTATGACTGGGAAGGGCTCTTCGCCATGCTGATCCGGCGTGTGCACTTCGAGGGCGTGCCCGCGACACAGGCCGAACTGATCGCAATCGCGCAGGAATGGTTTGCCGAGAACTCCCCCAATGGCGAAGTGCCAGACGAACGCACCCTGCGCCGCCGTCTGGGGCCGATCTGGAGATCGCTGCAAGGAGATGCGTAGGGCAGGGCACTGAGTGCCCAGCGCCGCAGAAGTGCACAGGATCAGGCGCTCTTGCGCGCCTGTCCGTCTCGTTCGCCAGCATTATGCACCAGCATCGGCTTCGGTCGGAAGGCGCTGGCCACGGCATCGACCCCGGCGCGCAGCGGCGAATCCATCAGATGGGCATAGCGTGCCGTGGTCTGCGTCTGGCTGTGACCGAGCAGTTTGCCGATCATCTCCAGCGAGGCACCACCGCTGACCAACAGCGAGGCGAAGGTGTGGCGCAGGTCGTGAATGCGAACGTCAGGTATCCCGACCTGCTTCTGGATCTGATGCCAGAAGCGGCGGATTTCCTTCACCGGTTGGCCCGGCACGTCTCCCGGGAAGAGGAACACGCAGCCGCGCGGCACCAGCAACTGGCGCTGGCGGACGATGGCAGCGGCTTCCTCCGAGATCGGCAGCCGATGGATTTTCCGCTGCTTGGTCATGCTGGCGGGCTTCGACCAGCTCAGATGTTCGAGGTTGAAATGTTCGAACCGCGCCTGACGGACCTCGCCAACCCGTGCGCCGGTCAGCATGCAGAGCCGGATGATATCGGCAGCACGCCGGTCTTCGGCTGCGTCCAGCGCGGCGGCAAGCTTTCTGATTTCCTCTTGCGACAAAAACCGCTCGCGCGGGTTCTCGATCCGGCGGCGAAAGCCCGAGGCCGGATTGTCATCCCGCCAGCCCCAGCTTTGCGCATAGGTGAACATCTTCCGCAGCACCTCGCCGACCCGGTTGGCGCGCACGGGCGTCGGTTTCGATCCCTGCAGTTTCCTTGCCCGGTTGTTCGGCTTGACCTTGTGCGGCCGGGCGCGGCCATCGGCAATGCGGTTCAGCAGCTTTTCTACATCGTAGGCTGTGATTTCGGTGACAAGGCGATTGTTCCAGTCCGGCCCGACCAGCTTTGTCAGCATTGATCGCTGATCCGAGGCATTGGTCTTCGCCAGATTGGGCAGATGCACTTCGGCGTAACGCTCGACGAGATCCTTGAACCGGGGCGCGTCCCGCCGGTCTTCCTTCGCGCCCAGCGGATCGCCTCCGGCATCGATGTCGCGCCGCAGCTCCTTGGCCCGTTCCCGCGCCGCCGCCGTCGACCATTCCGGCCAGCGCCCCAGCGTCATCCGCCTCTGCCGCCCGGCATGGCGGTAATCCAGCGTGAAGGCCCGGTTGCCGGAGCGGTAGATGCAGATGGCAAATCCACGCACCTCACTGTCGAAGATCTGATAGTCCCGGCCCGGTTCCGGTGCCGCCTCCCGCACCGATTTCTCGTTCAACCTCAATCGCGTCACCATGCCCAGCGTCTCCTTCTTGCATCCCACATGAGGCTCAGCCTCGCGCGCATGGCAAGTCATACATTGGCCATCAGACCGGCAGGGAGGCGGAAGGTGGCGGAAGTCGGGGGGAGGCGTGCCGGTAAGATTGGCAACGGGCTCGTCGCCGTTATTTACTTTTCCGCAGCGACTCGGGCCAGCCACCCAGGGGAAACGGACCGCCGGGCACCATGTCAAAGACGCTACGCCGATTCAATATTCGCGGGTGCCGAGCATGACACTGAACATCAGCCCGACGCATCCG
>Ga0310345_10005123_pt1 | contig 11730 bp, 10 predicted proteins | sample HC15DNA20500_MG_FD_204667 | JGI IMG/M metagenome (GOLD analysis project Ga0310345, IMG submission 204667) | Marine microbial communities from station ALOHA, North Pacific Subtropical Gyre - HC15-DNA-20-500_MG | ecosystem: Environmental > Aquatic > Marine > Oceanic | place: Pacific Ocean: North...
TCGTCTGGATACGCAACGCCTTCTCCCGGGCCGGTGTGACCTTTCCGGCCTTCGACCTCGCCTTCGCGATCATGTGGGAAAAGACCCGGGGCGAGGAGGCGCTTCCGAAGTTCGAGAATGCCTGGCTCTTCCGCACCGGGGAGGCGCTTTCGGAGTCGCTGCCGGACGCCGTCACCTTCACACGGGAACTGATGGAGACCACGGCGGAGACAATCCCGGTTCTTGGCTTTCTCCTGAAGAAGGGCAGCCAGTGGGCTCTGGACCGGGGCAAGCAGGCCTGGCTCGAAAAGACCCGGCCCCAGCTTCAGGCCTTCTACCGCGACGGTCTGCTGATCGAGGACCACGAGATGTCCGATCTCATGCCGTGGATGCTGGCGCAGGACCTCAACCAGCATCTCGCGAAGAACCCCCGGGACCGCTTCGTGCTCTTCGTCGACGAATACGAGCGGGTCATGGATGGGGCGGGCACCGGCGCGCGGTGGCGAGAGAACCGTTTCGACGGCCACATGCGGCGGTTCATCTCCGAGACAGACGGACTACTGGCAATCTTCTTCTCCCGGGAGCGCCTTCCATGGGAAGAGGACCCCGCGTGGCGCGATGACCTGAAGGAGAACCAGCACCTTCTTGGCGGCTTGTCGGACGGCGATGCGGAGGACTGGCTCCGGCAGGTCCCTGTCGAGGACGCCGCGATCCGGGAGGCGATGATCGCCGGTGCGCGGGAGACGGATGAGGCGGCCTCGCCCGTCTACCCCCTCATGCTCGATCTCCAGGTCGAGCACGGGAAGAACCTCGGCGACCAAGCGCGGCCGGAGGACTTCGCGGTCTCCGAAAGCGGCTTCGAGGCGCGGCGCTACGCCCTCGTGAAACGACTCCTGCGCGACTACGACGATCCGATCCAGGAACTCATCTCCAGGCTCGCGCTGGTGCAACGCTTCGACCGGGCAGCCTTCGAACACGTCGTCACGGCCTTCAACGTGCCGGTCTCGTTCGCCGCGTTTGACAGGCTCGCTGAGCTATCGATCATGTCGCTCGGCGAGGATGGCTGGCTCTCCCCGCACCGGGCGATCGCCGACGCCATTGTGCAGTCGGAGAAAGAGGCGATCGTATCCGCCTCGCGCGACGCGCTGTTGGCGCATTTTGAGGAGAGGGCGAAACCCGAACGACCTGTCGACGTGACGAACGATACTCTCGCCTGTCTGACCGAAGCTGCGCACCTGCGCCGGCAGAAGGGGATGGAGGGATATGTCGAATGGTTGAATACGTTTGACGAGACTATCTCTGAAGCACACCGCCCTCAGTTCCTCGAAGGACTCTGGCGGGAGTCCCTGTCCATGGCACAGCAGGCCTTCGGCGAGGGGCATCCCGACGTCGGGACGAGCTGCAACAATGTGGCCTTCTGCCTTCAAGCCCAAGGGCGTTTCGGCAAAGCAGAGCCGCTCTATCGGAAGGGCCTCGAGATCCGCGAAGCGGCACTCGGGGAGGCGCATCCCGACGTCGGGACGAGCTACACCAACTTGGGTTTATGCCTCTTTGAGCAGGGACGTGCCGGCGAGGCAGAGCCGCTCCACCGCAAGGGTCTCGAGATCCGTGAGGCCGCACTCGGCGAGGCGCATCCTCACGTCGGGACGAGCTATGACATGCTGGGTTTATGCCTTCAGGCTCAAGGGCGTGCCGTGGATGCGGAGCCGCTTTTTCGGAAGGCTTTCGAAATTGCGCAAGCGGCACTCGGGGAGGCGCACCACGACGTCGGGGTGAGCTGCCTTAACCTGGGCTTATGCCTTCAGGCCCAAGGGCGTTTTGGTGATGCAGAGCCGCTCCACCGCAAGGGTCTCGAGATTCTACAAGCAGCGCTCGGCGAGGTGCACCCCCACGTCGGTGCGAGTTACAACAGCTTGGCCGCCTGTCTTCAGGATCAAGGACGTTCCGGTGATGCGGAGCCGCTCTACCGGAAGGGTCTCGATATCCGTGAGGCGGCGCTCGGTGAAGCGCATCCTGATCTCGGAGAGAGTTACAACAACCTGGCTCTTTGCCTTGATGCTCAGGGGCGACACGAGGATGCGGAGGCGTTCTACCGCAAAAGCTTGGAGATTTGCCAGGCGGCGCTCGGCGAAGCGCATCCCCACGTGGGGGCGAGCTACAACAACCTGGCCCATTGTATCCAGAACCAAGGACGTCCCGGTGATGCGGAGCCGCTCTACCGCAAAAGTCTCAAAATCCGTGAAGCTGCGCTCGGCGAGGCGCATCCCGACGTCGGGACGAGCTACAACAATCTGGGTTTCTGCTTTCAGGCCCAAGGGCGTCTCCAGGATGCAGAGGCGCTCTACCGGAAGGGTCTGAAGATATGGCAGGCGACACTCGGCAATGCGCATCCCCACCTCCGGGCGAACTACAGAAACTTGGTCGCCTGCCTCTTCGCTCAGGGGCAATACGAGGATGCGGAGCAGTTCTTTCGCATGGAGTTGGAGAGCTGCCTCGCGGCCTTTGGCGAAACACATGCCGAGACCGGGATGAGCTACAGCAATCTGGGATTCTGCTTGCAGATCCAAGAACGGCCCGCTGATGCGGAGCCATTCTACCGTAAGGGGCTCGAAATATTGCAGGCGGCGCTTGGTGCAGCGCATCCCGAGGTGGCGGCGAGCTACAACAGGTTGGCCGCATGCCTTGAGGCCCAAGGGCGCCATGCGAAAGCTGACGACATCCGGCGCCGGGCGTCGGTTCCCGACGAAGGATCAAAACCTGATGCGGTATAAGTCCATTTGACTTCTTGTGATCTCCCTATCGCGGCAAAGACACCGCATGCTGTTGGCGGATTTTCCGCCATTCCCGCTGGGCCGCCGTCTCCGCGCAGAGCACACGATACTCGCTGCCCGCGTCCTGCGTCCTGTGGCCGAGGAGAACCGCTACGATCCTCGGTGCGGCGACGGGATCGTGCAGGCGCAGGTAATCGGCGGCGAGCGTCCGGAGATCGTGCAGCGGCACCCCGATGGCATTCTTGACCGTCTCGCTGGGCCACCGGCTCGCATACGGCTCATGGGTGAAGGACAGCCAGTTGCAGCCCCGGAGCTCCTCGAAACGGCGCTGCGCGTATCGCCGCGGGCGGCCGCCGAGCATGTGCTCGTCGAGCACCGCTCCGATTTCGGGCCAGAGCTCTCCGGCCTCCTTCCAGTGACCGGTTTTTCCCTGCCGCCAGCGCAGCCGCCAGCGGCCGATAGGCTCTCGCACGAGGGCTTCGCCGAGCGTCCACGTCGCGACATCCCCCGTCCGCGCCGGATCGTTCATGCAGACCGCCAGAACGGCGGCCGTCGCGCGCGCGGCTTCGGCCTCCGCCCTCCAGGCGGGGAGCGCGTCGGCCTCCTCGAGCTTGCCCAGGAGGACCCGCACGATCTCGTCGTAGCCGCCCTTCGCGTAGAGCTCCTCGATACGGGCGTCCTTTTTCTTCGCCACGCGCCGACCCTGGCGCTGGAGATGAGCCTGAACGGAGCGCATCCCGTCCAGGGCGTCCTCGTCCAGCCCCCCGTGCAGACCGAGACCCATCAGCCCCCCGATATAGGTGGCGGCCGTGCGCGCGGTCACCCCGGCCCGGCCGGTGTCGTCATCACCCGTTTGAACCGCCTGCGCCACTTCCCAGGCGAAAAGCCATCCCAGCCGCGGCGGACACCTCAGGGAGGGCAACATCGCGGCGCAGCGGTTCACCGAGCTGATGTGCCGGGCGATCGAGCTGTCCTTGATCGGCGCCGCGCGCAGACCGGGCAGAAGCGCCAGCCATGCACCGGGCCAGTTGTGGGGCGCCGGCCCGTCGGGGGACGCTTGCCGGCTTGCGCTCCGGGACGGATGCTCCGTGCCGCCGGGGCGCTTGCGGTAGTATTCTCTGCGCAGGGTCCGACCCTCCGAAAGACAGACAGAGGTGACGTGCTCGCCGAGCACCCGCAGGAGCAGGCCGAGCGCGGATTCGTTCGGGCATGCCGCCTCGAACGTTGTGCGGGAGGGTGCGGAGGGATGCTCCCCCCGTTCCGCGAGGAGCCGGAAGAACCGCCCGACGGCGGTGACGGCACCGGCGGGGAGATCCTCGCGGCATGCCATCAGCGCATCGCGGACGGGTTTCGGCGCGCCCTCGAGGCGGGCGCGGGCGATGTCATCGTTCATGGGAGAGCCTCCTGGTGAGCTGGTTGAAGAGATCGGGATGCGCGGCGAGCATCGCGGCGCGAGCCTCCCGCGCCGCGGCCTGTCCGTCGTCGCGACCGTAGTGCTTCTCGGCCACGTCCGGGGTATTGCCGAGCACGGTCGAGACGAAGGCATAGTCGCCGGGGCGCAGAGCGAGGATCAGCAACGCCACGACGTGCCGCATGCGGTGCGGGGTCTCATGGACGCCGAGAACCTTGGAGGAATCCCGCCATAGTTCGAGGAAGGCGCTCGGGGAATAGCTTCCCCTCGGCAACACGACAGGATCGCCCTCTTCGAGCTTCGGCTGCGCGGCTCCCGGAAAGAGGTAGACGTTATCCTTGTCGAGTTTCTGGAGCTCGATCATTCGCGGCCGCCAAGTCTCGATCCACTCGCGCAGGATCTCCGCATCGTCGCCGACTACCTCGACCGTCACCCACCGGTCGTTCTTGATCTCCCAAGGGGCGAAGCGGAATGTGAAAACCTTCTCGCCCGGCGCAGTGCACACGAGGTTCGAATGCACATCGCCGCGCGACGTGATCCGGCCGTGCCGCAGGCATTCCGGTCGCATGGGGCGAGACATCTGGACGGCGTAGGCGGCTGCGCCGGCGAACATGCGCAGGGCGGTCAGTTCCTGCCCACGGTTCTTCTTCAGCCTTGCCGTCTCGATCTTTTCGCGGGCATCGTCAGCGATGCGACGGGGAGCGTTCGACCAGATGTTCGCGAGTTCCGGCCGCTGCCGGAGGTTTCCGAAGATCCTGTCGACCTCCATGTAGATCGCGGCCTCGTCCCCGGTCTTGGCGAGTTTCTTGCGGGGCACGTCGTAGTGCTTTGACTGGAGAAGCTTGATAGTGGCGACGGCCATCATGTCTTCCAGGCCCCGCTTCGCGAGGGTTCTGAGCGACGTCAGTCGCGTCTTGAGTGTGGTGGAGGCAAGCGGATCGCGCAGGTCAGCGGCGCTCTGCGACCGGACGATCTGGTCCTTAATCGCGGCCTCTATCGTGCGTCTGTGAAACAGTTCGCGGATGTCGGTGAGTGTGCCGATATCGCCCCCCTGGTCTTCCCACACCCGGACCAGCCAGGTGACCGCCAGCCGATATTGCTCTCGGGCGGCGGTCGGCTTGCCGACCTGGTTCGCATCGGATGCACCGAGTTCGTCGGCTTCGGCCATGACGGTCTCGGGGTCCTCGCCGGCCTCGATCCGGGCCAGCATTTTCTCGGCGAGATCCTCTTCTCCGGCGACGCAGGCATCCGCCGCCGCATCGAACGAGGCACGGAAGGCTTCGGGCAGACCGTCCCAGTCCATCCGCCTGGCCCAGGAGGAACCGGCCGGCGGAGCGAGTTGCACAGGGGGTAGGAATTCGCCCAGCTCCGGGATCTCGTTCGTCAGGCGAACCAGCTCGTTGAGGAACACTATCGTCTTGCGCAAGCCCTTGCGCTTGTCGGCGGACATCTCGCGGCCGATCCGGTCGATCTCCTCCTGGGTGAGATTTTCGGGAGCCACGGCGGCTCGGGCGCGGAGGGCGCAGAGGCTACGGTGACGCCCGATGTTCCAGCGCTTCCCGGAGCCCGGTTCGCCCTCATTTTCCTCGATGAGGTCCATAAAGGCGTCGTATCGGGCGCGGACCGCCTGGTTCTGCGGCGTAATCCCGAGATGGGCCGCCTGGAATCGTTTCAGGAGCGCCCGGACGCGGGAGTCCTCGCGCCGGCCGTTCTTCTCCATGTCCTTGGCGCGGCTGACGAGACCGTAACCCCGCCCCGCGATATCGAGATCGTAGCGAACCACATCGGCGGAGAGCGACGCGAGGTCCGCGTCCAGCATGCCGAGCCGGGCCGGAACCCGCCTCAGGGCTCGCATGGTGTCGGCGGACTCGCCGGTCGCTTCGCCCCAGTGATCGACATCTTTCAGATTGAAACTCATCTTCTCTTCCTTCTTGGCGACCGTCATTCGGCCCCTCACCGCGAGGGGGACGAGGCGGTCGCAAGAAGAGTGGGTATGAGCTTCGTGGCGCAGGAGAAAATTTATTTCTTAATGTTATCAGTGATTTGGGAATTTTTAGGGCTTTGCTGCGGCTGCTCCCGCAGTTGCCGGATGGTTGCCTGCGCCTCGGAGAGTTCCGCAGCGGTCTCGCGCACCTGTTTCTGGATGTCCTTGTAGTCCGACCGGAAGGCGTCCAGTTCCTCGCGGTGCGCCTGGCGGCTTTCGGCGAGATCGCTGCGATGGGTTTCGGTTGCGGCGGTCAGTTGCGTTTCGAGCTTGGTCACCGTTCGCTCGGAAACCTCGAGGAGCTCCTTCTGCCGGGCTGCCTCTGCGGTGGCCCGCTCCTCCTGGCGCTCCGCTTCCGCGAGCTTCGCCCGAAGCTTCTTCAGTTCTTCGGTCCGGCCCGCATTTGCCTTGCGCTCTTCGGACAGTTCCTTGCGTTGATCCTCCAGCCGGGCCTCGAGATCGGCCTTTTCCGTCTCGAGGCGGTCGAGATCCTCGGAATAGCCGTGGCTCTCCTCTCGGGCGGCCGCGAGATCTTTCTCCCACTCCTCGATGGCGTTCTTCGCCCGCTCCTGTTCCACGGCGATTTCGCGATCGCATCGCTGGCGCTCGGTCCGCGCCGCCTCTTCGATCAACCGCCCCACAAGCGGGCCGAGATTGCGGAGCTTTTCCGCGGCCTCCTCGATCGCTTGGCTCACTGCGTCGGGCACCACGGGCTCGGGACCCTCGGTGGGGTCGGGTTTCGGGGGCTCTCCCGCCTTTCGCGCCTTCCATGCGCCGACGATCTCGTTGACCCGCTTGTTGCTTCCCCCGCTGCGCTTTTGCACCTGACGGGCGGAGACGCGGCGCAGTTCTCCGTTGGCCTGGTTCAGCAACTCCTCCGCTGCCCCGACGATCTCCTGCTCGCTGACCTTCTCCACGCCCGCCATTTCGCCTCTCCATTCCGTATCGTTTCGTGTCGTGTCGCATAATGATGCGATGCGACACGAAATGAATATTGGTCGTTTTGGAACAGGCGAAAGGAAAAAGGCGCAACCGCAGAACCTGTTGCACCTAAGTGATCGGAGCGGGTTCCGGAGCCGGCGAGCCGGACGAGAAAATGCTCCGACCGCTCATCGACTGAAGTTTACCTATCATGCCAGGCTACAGGATGATCCGCTCGATCTCGTCGAGGGCGATCTCGTCGCCGGTGCGGTCGTAGAGCTGCGTGGTCCGAGGACTGGCGTGCCCGGCAATGGCCTGGGCGGTCTCGAGCGCGCCGCCGGCGGCGATGTAGGCGGTGATCCCGGTGGCGCGGAGGCTGTGGTTGCAAAGCCCCGGCACGGCGATCCCGGCGTCCCGGGCCCGGCGTCGCACCATGTCGAGCGCGTTGCGCACCTGGAGCGGACGATCGGTCAGGCGCCCGGTCCGCCCCTCGGCCGAGCGGAACAGCCATCCCCCGGGGTCCTCGACGATCCCCGCCGCCTCGATATAGTCGTGCAGCCAGGCTTCGAGGTTGTGATGAGCCGGGACTTCGTGCGCGAGACCGCCCTTCTCGTGGAGTCGGACGGCCCACCGACGTCCCGTTGGCCGGAAATCCTCGACCCGCATCGCCACGGCGGCCCCGATCCGCGCGAAGGAGTAGACCATGAGCGCCAGGAGCGCCCGATCGCGCAGCCCGACGACGGTGTCGGTGCGGAGGCTCTCGAGCAGGCGCCGCGCGTCATCGCGCGCGAGCACCGGCGTTCTGCCGCGCCGCACCACGTGGCGCGGCCCCCGCACCGAGGCGGCCGGGTTCGACGGGATAGCCTGCCCGACCGTCATCCAGTCGAGCAGCGCCCGGATCGCTGCCAGGCGCTGCTTCACGGTGGCCGGGGCGTGCGAGCGCGTCAGGGCCTCGACATGGGCTGCGACGTGAAGAGGCCGGATCTCGGCCAGAGTGCCGATGCCCCTGGTCTCGAGGAAGACGAAGAAATCCTCCACTGCCCGGAGATAGGCCCTGCGCGTGTTTCGATTGCGCAGGCTGGCGGCGAAGAACTCCCAGTAACGTTCCTCGGTCCCGGTGCCGCCCGCGGCCACCGGCGCCGGTGCGGCGGACCGGACGACGAGGCTCATTCCACCGGTTCCACAGCCGCGGGAAGGCCGCGCTGCATCTTTCGTTCCCAGGTCTCGATCAGGAAGAGCGCGACGGTGCTCGCGGCGTGAATGGCGAGGCGCGCGATCCGAGGGTCGATCCGGCGGTGGCCCCGCTCCCGGCCATGGGCATCGCCGCCATGGGTGCGCAGCGCCCCGATCCCTTCGGTGGCCGTAGTCAGGCCGCTCAGGACCTTGCGGATGTCGCCGGCGATCAGATCCGGCAGATCGGTGCGCCCGGGGGAGAGGCCGAGCGGTTCCTGGACCGCACGCACGAGCGCGGAGACGTCCTTCTTCGCCGGCAGATCCAGTCCGAGCTCGACAAGGATCGAGCGGCAGACCGCTTCCAGCGTCGCGCAGGCGGCCGTCACGGCGTCCTCCGGGTCCTCCTCCGCATTCCGGGTGGCACGGTCGAGATCCCGGCTCACCGTCCCGAGATCCAGCGTTGCTGTCTTCTCGGCGATGGCGCCGACGACAGCGGCCCCGGAGCCGCGCTTGCGCAAGACCGCCCTGCCCCCCAGATGAGCCACCTCGAAACCGTCGGGCGCGAGATGCAGGTTCAGGTGGTCGAGCACGGCCTGCGTCTTGTCCGGCTCCCGCGCGTGGTTCTTGGGGTCGGCGACCGTTTCGATCGCCCGCCCGATCAGTTCGTCGCCGTTCTCCTGCCGCGCGGCCCATCTGAGGCATTCTCTCAGCGCGGGCAGCCGAGAGCCCTCGCCATGGGCCGGGTCGATGCCGATCCCCATCAGGAAGCTGTCGATCTCGGGTCCGGAGCGGTAGATGCCGATCGGCGGGTCCGTGTTGCCGAGCCCGGCCCCCCCGGAGATCGCTTGGACGAGCGCTTCGACGGTGAAGGTCGAGAACGATGTCATCGAAGATGTTGCCGGATACTCTGAGGCGCCAAGAGGTTGGTTACTCCTCCTCGTCCTTCAGATCGGCGAAAAGCTCTTCGACCGAGGCGAACTCAGCAACCTCACCGTCTTTGACAGCCTGCATAGCCTGCTGGGTCTTCGCATTCGGAACACGAAGCGGGAACGGCATGGCCTGCTCTTCCGCAACGCGGATCAGCAACATGCGGATTGCATCGGATACCGACAGGCCCATTCCGCTGAGAACAGCGATCGCTTGCTTCTTCACTCTTGGATCGATCCGAGCGCGCACGACTTCGGTAGACACGATAGAGCTCCAGATCGTTGTGGCTACATTGTAGCTACAAGCTGATAGCTTCTTCGGTTCGCGTCAAGGCCTCTACCCCTTTCCCCGGACCCCTATCCGTGAGGACCGTGAGGACAGGGAGAACGGGTGAGAACAATGAGAACGATTGAGGACTGTATAAGAACCTTTAAGGCAATGATTTTTCGAAAAATTTTTCAGCCCATTCGATTTCGATGATGTAAATCATCAGCTGAGATTTAACATATATGCAATCTCACTGTATCGAGTTTGCGCGATGTAGGTATGTCAAAGCGCACGAGAAAGTGCATAAGTAGTTGATTTTGTTACATTTAGTGTCAATATAGGTTTGCATGAAAAGGATAGGAGGCAACGATGCCGACCGCACGTGAAGGGCGGGAGATCGCCAGGAAGCAGCTCGCGCTGCGTGACAACCTCTGGCCGGGGGTGGAGCCGCATCTGTGGCATCGGCTGAACAACAAGGGCTTCACTTCGATTCCGAAGACGTTCCCCATGATCCTGAGGATCATGGATGAGATGACGAACCGCGCGCCGGTCTCGTCCACTTACCAGACGCTTTGGTGTAATACCTGGGACAACTCCTTCGTAGTGATCGGGCGGGCTTCCTACCTCGCCTATGCCTCGGGGTTCTCCGGTCAGCGCGCCGAGCACACTTGGACAAGCCGCATGAAGAGGCTTCAGGAGCTCAGGTTCATCGACATCAAGCCGGGAAGGGCTGGTCCGATGACCAACATTCTTATCTGGAATCCTCATCTTGTTATCCGCTGGCATCGCCAAGAAGGCACGCCCGGCCTGATGGAGGCCAGCTACAACACTCTCGTGGAATGGGCCTTTGACATTGGTGCCAAGGACATGACGGATGAGATGAACCCGATACCGGCGCCTGGAGTGGTTCCCCCCTCTCCTGAACCCGAACCGAAGCCTGCGAAGAAGAAGCCTGTGCGGAGAACCAAAACGTCCCGGAAGGCGACCTCCTCATGAGGCCCCTCCGCCGCCCCAGGCAGTTCAAGAAAGACTACAAGCGCGAAGGCAAGTCGCATGCCGATCTGGACGATCTCCTCCAGCCAGCGGTTGAGAAGTTGATCCAGGGCGAAGATCTGCCGATCAACATGGTCGATCACGCCCTACACGGGAACTGGAAGGGCTATCGGGAGTGTCACCTGAAGCCGGATCTTCTATTGATCTATGCGCTTACAGACGGCGAACTGGTTTTGGTTCGGCTTGGCTCTCATAGCGAGCTTTTTTGATCCTGGCCCGGTTTCTTCTGAACGGCCGCTCGCAAGACCTGAGCTCGCCTCCAGGCCAATCCAAAAGGAGATCGGAGATGCCCATGAAACGTATCTGCATGGTGCCAACGGACACCGAAAACTACGACTCCGGCTATAATATCACGGTTGATGCCTTCTTGACCGAGGAGGGCGTTCCCACGGATCGGATGACGGCCTTCGGCGCAAGGGGCGGTATTGCGAAGAACTCAGAAAACATTGAACCTTTTCTACTCTTTAAGGATGGCTCCCTTGACTTCGGGACGGACTGGGATGTCGAGGATCGGGACTTTCACCTCAACATGAGGGGGCAAGGCCGGGCTATTAGGGAAGGAGAACTATTCACCTTTACCGGGCCGGGTGAGGAGATCATCTATCGAGTGAAGCAAATGGTTGATCTTCAATAGTTTCCGGCCGTTGCGTCCCTGCTCTTCAGATCGGACAGTCATTACAGATCGACCTCGACGCCGGTGTGCTTGCGGATTTTCTCGCGCACCAGCCCGCGAGCGAGCGCTCCGAGCGCGTCGAGGCTGAAGCTGCCGACGGCCTGGGCACCTTCCTTAGTGCGGCACCACACCTCCTCGTCGCGGATCGTGTCGAGATACTCGTGCCCGGCCATGGTCAGCCGGATCGGCATCATAGCAAAACGGTCGCCGAGTGTGCTGGCATCCTCCGCGTGGATCAGGCCGGCCTCTGCGAGCAGAACGACGTGGTAGTCCCTTTCGAGCTTCGATGAGTCGAGATGGGAGAGGTCGGCATAACCCGGCGCGGACTCGCCGTCATAGGCTTCGATGGCGAACAGAATCTGGCGCTCGAGGTCGGGCTCTCGCTTCATCTGTCTGTCTTTCCGAACGTAGCGAAGGGAGGAGTCACGGCCGGTGCTTCAGGGTAACCCAGGCGGCGAAAGCGCGCCGATCACTGATCGGTTCTCTCCGAAAGTCCCCGATGACCTGCTCGGCCCGGTCGATCTCGGCTTTCACCTCCGAGCGCACAAGCCGATGCAGGGGATCGTAGTCC
>Ga0310345_10005124_pt1 | contig 11729 bp, 9 predicted proteins | sample HC15DNA20500_MG_FD_204667 | JGI IMG/M metagenome (GOLD analysis project Ga0310345, IMG submission 204667) | Marine microbial communities from station ALOHA, North Pacific Subtropical Gyre - HC15-DNA-20-500_MG | ecosystem: Environmental > Aquatic > Marine > Oceanic | place: Pacific Ocean: North...
TCTTTGGCGCGTTCCCCGCTCTCGATCAGCTTGAACAGCGTCTCGACGCTTGTCTGCGCAATGGATGCATAATCCTGCGCGACCGTGGTCAGGGTTGGGGAGGTGAAGCGCGAGAAGGGGTGGTCGTCATGTCCGGCGATCCGCACGGCACAGCCCGCGCCATTGCCCACCCGGTAGCCCTTTTCATAGGCAGCGGCGAGGAGGCCTATGGCCAGACGGTCATTGCTGCAGAAGATCGTGTCGGAATTGAAGCGCTTCTGCTCGAATGCCTTCTTGCCCTCGGCAAAACCGATATCTTCGAAATTCCAGCTGTCGCCTTCGACACGAACGACATTCGGCTCCAGGCCACGCTGCTCCATCGCTTCCACATAGGCGTTGTGGCGCTTGTTGGCGTTCGGGTTCAGCGGCGTCATCTCGAAGAAGCAGGGCGCCTCGCCCGTGCGGCAGAGATAGTCCACCATCATCGGCACGGACTGGAAATTGTTCGACCCGATAAAGGCTTCACCCACACCCTCGATATTGCTGTCGAAAAGCACGGTCGGGATATCCCGACTGAATTTCTCGATCGCTCCACGATCGGAGCTGCGCCCCAACGGGGCGAAGAGCACGCCTGCAGGTTTGAGCGAGCGCAAAGTATCGAGAATATCGCGCTCAAGATCCGGCTGGCCATGCGCGCTGAAGAGTGTCGGCGAAAATCCTGCCGCAATGCAGCGCTCCTCGATATTGCGCGCGATCTCGGCGAAGAAAGGGTCGGCGAGATAAGGCACGACCACGCCGATATTCTTCGTCAGCCGCCGGTTCTGGTTGATGGCATAGATGTTCGGCCGATAATCATACTGCTCCAGCGCCGCCTCGATCCGTGCCCTTGTGGAGGCCCGCACACTGTCGGGATCGTTGAAATATTTCGAAACCGTCGGCCGTGAAATACCGCTGACGCTTGCAAATTCTTCCATATTCCGGATGCGGGACGGAGACATTGACGGGCCTTTGCGCTAGCAGCGCGAACTTTACGCGCGACAAGCAAAGTACCGGTCAACGGGGTAAGCCGCAAGCAACAAAGCCCCTTTGAGAAGGGGCCTTGTAAAAATTCGGAAAGTTGAACGACCTATTTCAGCTTCAGCAGCATGCCCGCGATCAACCGGGCGCGTTCTTCCAGACTGTCGATCTCGATATGCTCGCCCAGCGTATGCAGACCTGCTCCACGTACGCCGATGGAATCAAGTGTTGGTATGCCCATCGCGCCGGTGAAATTGCCGTCGGAGCCACCGCCGGCTGAACCGTGGGTGAGATCGAAACCGATATCCTTGCCGATATCTCTTGCGAGCTCGTACATGGCGATGACACCGTCATCGGGCTCCCAGACGGGTCGAGTAACGCCCCGGGTAACTTCCACGATAACGTCGTTTTCCTCGCCGTTCAGTGCGAGCATGGCTTCCACACCCTTGTCGAGGTCTTCCTGGCGCTTGGCCATGGAAAGCACTTCTGCCTCGCAGGATGAGGAGACACAATTGACCCAGGTGCCCGCATGGACCACGCCCACGGAGAAGGTGCAGTCTTCCGTGGTCATCGCCTCGATTTCAAGGATCTTGCGCGCCATCGCGGCAATGGCCGAGCGGCCATCCTTCAGTGCCCAACCTGCGTGGCTCGGACGACCTTTGGTGCTCACGTTGAAACGGGCGATGGCATAGCGGCCGGTCACCGCACCGCCATCCGGCTTGGCGGGTTCGGGCACCAGAACATATTTGTTCTTGCGCGCCTCCATCTCGATCAGCTCACGGGTGGAGGGCGTTCCGACTTCCTCATCGGGCGTGAAAAGAACCGTCACCGGAAGCGGCGTCTCAAGGCCTGCCAGCGCGATCTGGCGGATCGCCTCGACAGAGACATAGTTGCCGCCCTTCATATCCTGGATACCGGGGCCATAGACCTTGTTGCCCTCGATGCGCCAGGGGTTCACCTCCAGCGTCCCCACTGGGTGAACCGTGTCGAGATGGCCGGAGATCAGGATGCCCGGCTTGCCGAAATCCTTGTGCGGAAAGCGCGCGCGAACAGATCCGCCAAAGCCCATGCGCCCGGGAATGCGTTCGATCTCGGCACCGGCTGCGGCCAGATCGTAGGCCGCAAGGTCCATCATGCGATCGACGGCAGCGGCATCAAATGTCGGGCTTTCGCACTCGATCCAGGGCTTCAGTCCCTTCAGCATCTCATCCGTGTCGAAGGGCAGGCTCATATGGTCCATGGTTCAGATATCCGGTTTTTGAAGGGGGGTGAGGGCGGTCAGCTGGCGAGGCGTTTCTCGACGATACGCGCCATGATGCTGGCACCCACGGGAAGCATGTCGTCGTCGAGAATGAAACCGGGGTTGTGCACCGGGACCGTGCCCTTGTGCCCCAGCGTGCAATAAGCACCGGGCACGACCTTCAGCATGTCTGCAAAATCCTCGCTCCCCGTGACGACATCCCTGGTTTCCTCGACATTTTCCTCGCCCACGATCTCGCGTGCCGCATCCATATAGGCGTCGGAGAGGGCGGGATCGTTCATCAACACATCGAAGATGTTGCGCAGATCCACATCGATGGAAATTTCGTATGCCTGTGCCATGCCATTGCACAGCGAGCGGACGCGATGGTGGATGAGCTCCATCACCTCATCCTTGAAATAGCGGATCGTGCCGGAGATCACCGCCTTGTCCGGAACGACATTGTAGGCCGAGCCGGAATGAACCTGCGTGACCGAGAGCACGGCCGTGTCGACCGCAGGCACGTTGCGGCTGACCACCGATTGCAGGCTCTGAACGAGTGCGGAGGCAATGACGATGGGGTCCTTCGAGTGGTGCGGCATTGCGCCATGGCTGCCCACGCCATTGATCGTGATGTCGAAGAAGGAGGCGCCTGCCATGGCTGCACCCGGTTTCACGCCCACCTTGTTCGGTTCGGCCAACGGGTTGTTGTGCATGCCGTAGATTTCGTCACAGGGGAACTTGTCGAAAAGCCCGTCCTTCAGCATGGTCCGCGCACCGCCAAGGCCTTCCTCGGCAGGCTGGAAGATGAAGATGGCAGTGCCGGAAAAATCGCGCGTTTCCGCGAGATAGCGCGCAGCTCCCAGGAGCATGGTCGTGTGGCTGTCGTGACCGCAACCATGGAAGCGGCCGGGGTTCTTCGAGGCATAGGGCAGGTTGGTCTGCTCATCCATGGGAAGTGCGTCCATATCGGCGCGCAGGCCGACCGTTTTCGATCCTTCCCCCTTGCCTTTGAGCACGCCCACGACGCCGGTCCCGGCAAGTCCTGTATGGACTTCGATGCCCCATCCCTTGAGTTTCTCGGCAACGATGCCGGAGGTGCGAACTTCTTCGAAACCGATTTCCGGGTGCTGGTGGAAATCCCGGCGGATTGCCGTCAGCTCATCTGCATATTCGGCAATTTTCGGCAATACGGGCATGAATGGTACTCCTCGAAAAATCTGTGGCGCTGGAAAGTCAGGCTGCTGGCAATTCCCGGAAATTGGCGAAGTCCCAGAAGCGGCCCGGGGCCGCCTCGATCAGGGTTTTGGTGTAGGCGTGCTGCGGATCGGAAAGCACCTTTTCCGCCGTGTCATGTTCGACAATTCGACCATGCTGCATCACCACGACCTCGTCGCAGATCTGGGCTGCGACGCGCAGGTCGTGAGTGATGAACAGAATGGCGATGCCGAGCTTCTTCTGTAGGTCCGCCAGAAGCTCCAGCACCTGTGCCTGGACCGAAACGTCAAGTGCGGAGACGGCCTCGTCCGCCACCAGCACATCCGGTTCCATGGCAATCGCGCGGGCAATCGCCACGCGCTGCCGCTGACCACCTGAGAACTGGTGGGGATAGCGGCTGATGGCGTCTTCAGGCAGTCCCACAAGCGTCAGCAGTTCGCGGGCACGTGCCAGCGCCTTTTTCCTGTCCTGCCCAAGATTCAACGGTCCCTCGATCAGGCTTTGCCCGATGGTCCAGCGCGGGTTGAGCGAGCGGAAAGGGTCCTGAAAGACGATCTGGATGTGTTTGCGCAAGGGGCGCAGTTGACTGCGCGAGAGATTGGCGACTTCGTGCCCCGCCACCCGCACTTCGCCCGCGGTCGGATCAACCAGTCGCATGATGCAGCGCGCCACGGTGGATTTGCCCGAACCGGATTCGCCAACGATGCCAAGCGTGCGACCGCGCGCGATCGAGAATGCGACATCTGACGCAGCCTTGGTCGGCTCGCGGCGCGAGAAGATGGAAAAATTGCCATAGATCTTCTGAAGGCCGTTGACCGTGAGCACTGTCTCCTGACCATCCGCTGCGCGGTGGGGACGGGGAACGAGACTTGGCACGGCCTGGAGGAGCTTCTTCGTGTAGTCCTGCCGCGGCTGACGCAGAAGCTGCTCCACGGGTGCCTGCTCCACGATCTTGCCGAGCTTCATCACATGCACGGTGTCAGCGATTTCGGCTACCACGCCCATATCATGGGTGATGAAGAGTACCGCGGTGCCGTGTTTTTCCTGAAGCTCGGAGATGAGGCTCAGGATCTGCTGCTGGGTGGTGACATCAAGCGCGGTTGTCGGCTCATCTGCAATGAGAAGCTTTGGCTCCAGGATCAGCGCCATGGCGATCATGATGCGCTGGCGCTGTCCGCCTGAGAGCTGGTGGGGGTAGGAACGGTAGATACGTTCCACATCCGGCAGATGCACCTGGTTCATGATGTCGAGCACGCGGCGTTTCTTGTCGGAAGCCGAATAACGCCCATGCGTCTCGAGCACTTCCTCGATCTGGTCGCCGACGCGCATGACCGGATTGAGCGCCGTCATCGGCTCCTGGAAGATCATGGAAATGCGGCTTGCGCGCATCTGGCGCATGGCCTGCGGTGATAGATCGAGCAGGTTCTGACCGTCCATCTCGATGCGCCCGCCGCACACTTCCAGCGCGCCCTTGGGCAGAAGGCCCATGACCGAGAGCGATGTAACGGACTTGCCGGAGCCGGATTCGCCCACGAGACAGGCCGTTTCACCGGCCCGGATGTCGAGCGAGATATGGTCGAGAACCGGCGCAGCTGTCTCGTTTCCTGCAAGACGGACCGAGAGTTCGCGGATGGAGACGACGGTTTCCGCCTGGTCGAAATTGCGGGTCTTGAATTTCATGCTCCGTGCTCCGCGGTAACTTTGAAATGCTGGCGCGAGGCGCCCCCCTCTGGCCTGCCGGCCATCTCCCCCACAAGGGGGGAGATCACGCGGTGGCGAGGTCTGTGCAATCTTCTTTCAGTAGATGAGGGGCGGTAGCAGTGCTGCAGCCAATCTCCCCCCTTGTGGGGGAGATGCCCGGCAGGGCAGAGGGGGGTAACTTGGCTCGACCTCATCATCACCCCTCCCTCTTCTTCAGCCGCGGATCGAGAAGATCGCGGGCGGTGTCGCCGAGCAGGTTGATCGACAGGATGCACAGCGAAAGCATCAGCCCGGGCCAGAAGATCAGCGATGGCTTGATCTGGAAGTAGATGCGCCCCTCGGCCATGATGTTGCCCCAGGTCGGAATTTCGGTCGAAACACCGGCTCCCAGGAAGGACAAGATCGCTTCGGTCAGAATGGCGGAGGCGCAGATATAGGTTGCCTGCACCGTCAGCGGCGCCAGCGTGTTGGGCATAACATGCTGCCACAGGATCTTCGGCATGGAGGAGCCAAGCGCGATGGCCGCTTCCACATAGGGCTCCTCGCGCACCGACAGCACGACCGAGCGCACAAGTCGCACGACGCGCGGTATCTCGGGGATGGTGATCGCGAAGATCACCGACCAGATGCTCGGGCCGTTCAGTGCCACGAGCGCGATGGCCAGCAGGATCGACGGGATTGCCATGAGGCTGTCCATGATGCGCATGATGATGGCGTCAGCCAGCCGGAAGAAGCCGGAGACGAGGCCGATCACCAGCCCGATCATGACGGATACGAGAGCCGCACCCACGCCGATGAAAAGGGAAACACGCGCGCCGGTTATCACGCGGGAGTAGAGGTCGCGGCCATAGGCGTCGGTCCCCAGCGGATAGGTGTCACTCGGTCCCTTGAGGCGCTGGATCGCGTTCATCTGCATGGGATCGTGCGGCACGAATAGCGGCGCGAAGATTGCGGCAAGCACGATGATCGTCAGCACGATAGCTGCCAGCATCGGGCCGGTGCCCATGCGCCAGCTCTTGGGCAGCGCAACCGCTCCGAAGAGCCATTGCATACGGGCGGCGGGTTCGGGTGTCGCGGCCATCAGTAGCGGATCCTCGGGTCAAAGAAGGTGTAGGACAGGTCGATCACGAGATTGATGAAGACGTAGATCGCGCTTGTGAGCAGGATCATGGCCTGGATGACGGGATAGTCGCGGGCCAGAACCGCATCCACGGTCAGGCGGCCGATGCCTGGAATGTTGAAGACGCTTTCAGTCACCACCACGCCACCGATCAGAAGCGCAAAGCCGGTGCCGATGATCGTCATGATCGGAACGGCGGCATTGGAAAGAGCGTGACGGAAGAGCACGATCTTCTCGGTCACGCCCTTGGCGCGTGCGGTGCGGATATAGTCCTCGCCCAGCACCTCCAGCATGGAGGCGCGCGTCATGCGGGCGATCAGCGCGACATAGATGGTGGCAAGCGTCAGGCAGGGCAGAATGGCACGGGACAGGAACGCCCAGAAACCTTCCGAAGGTGCCTTGTAGCCCTGCACGGGCAGCCATTTGAGTTCGATCGAGAAGACCTGGATGAAGATATAGCCGATCACGAAAACCGGTATGGAGAAGCCCAGAACGGAGAAGGCCATAACAGCATAGTCAGCCCATGTCCGGTGACGCCAGGCAGCGAGAACACCCATCGGGACGGCGATCAGAACGGAAAGAAGAATGGTAAGCACGGCAATGTTGAAGGTCGGCCAGATGCGCTGACCGATCATGCTGGTAACGGGTGTGTTGGAAATGAGCGAGGTGCCGAAATCGCCCTGAACGAGCAATCCAATCCAAGTGACGAACTGCACATGCAGCGGGTCATTCAGCCCCAGATTTGTGCGGATGCGCTCAAGCTGTGCGGGCGTGGCCATGTCGCCGGCGATGATCGCAGCCGGATCACCGGGCGTGAGCCGCAACAACAGGAAGACGAAGATGGCGACGATGGTCATGACTGGGATGACCGCAAGGACGCGCCGAATGATGTAACCAAACATGCTTCAATTGCCCTGATCTTGGCGGTAAGCGCTCGTCGTGCTTTCCCGGCCCGCCGCAAACGGATGGGATGCGGCGGACCAGGAGCGCGCACGAGGGTGGGCGCGCTTGAAGGTGGCGGGGAAACAACCCCCGCCGAGAGCGGCTTACTGTTCCTTGTCGACGTTCCAGAAGACAGGAACCGGGGACTCGATCATGTTGACGAGTTTGGTCGAGCGCGCCTGAGGCATGATGTACTGGCCAAGCGGGATGTAGAGCACCTCTTCCATGTTGTGCTCCTGGATCTTCTTGGCGACTTCCTTCTGCTTCTCAGGCGTGTCGGCAGCGATGAACTCTGCGCGAAGCTCTTCCACCTTCTCGTCTTCCGGCCAGCCGAACCATGCGTTGTCACCACGGCCGTTCAGCATGGGGCTGATCAGCGGATTGTTGACTTCCGGAACCATCCAGTTGGTGAAGAAGATGTTCCAGCCGCCATCTTCCGGCTTGGACTGGCTAGCACGGCGGGTGACCAGTGTCTGCCAGTCCATTGCCTGCATGTCGACATTGAAGCCGGCATTGCGCATGGCCTGGGCAGCGACAACCGGCTGCGCGGTGAGGCTGACGACGTCGGTCGGCTGCATCAGCACGATTGGCGTGCCGTCATAGCCGGATTCTTCCAGCAGCTTCTTCGCGCCTTCGATGTCGCCACCGGAGGTCAGCGTTTCCGAACCGGTATCGTCTGCCAGCGGCGTGCCGCAGCCGAAGATTGCCCCGCAGACCTTGTAGTAGTCGGGATTGCCGATCAGCGTGGCCAGAACGTCTTCCTGGCTCAGTGCCATCATGGCAGCCTGACGCACCTTCTTGTTGTCGAAGGGCGGATGCTTGAAGTTCATGCGGCCGATGGTCTGGTAGCCAAGCTCGTCGCGGGTCTCGACGACCACGTCCTCGCTCGCCTCCAGAAGCGGCAGAAGGTCGATCTGGACCTGCTCGATATAGTCGATTTCGCCGGAAAGAAGCGCGTTGATGGCGGTCTGGGCGTCGGGCATCGTCACCCACTTCACCTCATCGACCTTCACTTCCTTGCCGCCGGCCATCCAGCTCGGCTCGCCTTCGCGCGGGACATAGTCCTCGAACTTGCGATAGGTGACGGAGACGCCTGGCTGATATTCTTCCTCGACGAAGACAAACGGGCCGGAGCCGATATATTCCGTGACGGCCTCGTCAGCCGAACCGGAAGCCACGCGCTCGGGCATGATGAAGGGCGGGATGGCCGACTGCTTGCCGATCGTGTCGAGCAGGGCGGGGAAGGGGTCCGTCAGCTTCCAGACAATTGTCTTGTCGTCGGTGGCTTCCAGGCTCTCGGTCACGTCCATGATGAGCTGGCCGCCGGAATCGCGCTTGGCCCAACGGTTCAGCGAGGCAACAACATCCTTCGAGGTCACCGGCGCGCCGTCGTGGAACTTGAGGCCATCGCGCAGGGTGAAGGTGTAGGTCAGCTTGTCGTCCGAAATCGTCCAGTCGGCCATCTGCGGCTGTGGCTGGAAATTCTCATCCACGGCCACCAGCACGTCATAGATCATGTAGCCATGATTGCGCGAGATATGCGCGGTGGTGATAATCGGATCGAGCACGCGAAGACCGGAGTGCATCACTGCCGTAATGGTCTTCTCCTGTGCCAGTGCCTCGGTCGTGAGGCCGGTGCCGGCCAGCAGCATGGCTGCCATGGCACCGGTAATGGCGCCGCGGGCGCGGCTCCTGAATTTCAGCATTCCTTCGTGCAACATCGCTATGTTCCCCTTCAGGTTATCGAGCGTTGTCTGGGTAACTGCCGGCTCCGGGTTCTCCCTTCCGTCACTGGCAGCCTTGCAGCTTCAAGCCTCCATTGTTTGAGGCTCTCTTCTGCGGTGGAAAACCGGCCCGCCCGGTGAAAGGCGCATGCCATCGGCCAGCCGTGTGAACGGCAGGTCCGCCGGACTGAGCGGCATCGGGCCGGGTGCCGTGCAGACCAGAATGGCCTCGGCAATCGGCTCGAAATCGGCGCGGAAATGCACCGAGCTCTTGTTGACGAGTATCTTCATTTCCGTCGGCTCGATGCCGACGAAGCGGTACATGGCCTGGTCTGCCATCTGCGCTTTGTGGCTTGAGACCGCAATGCGCACGCCGCCAATCCGCAGGCAGGCGGAGGGGCCAACATTCATGTGCGTGCCGCCATAATAGGGGCCGGTCGCATGAAGATCGCCATTGGAGAGTTTTTCCACCAGGAAGCGGCCTTCAAACGGCGCATCGCCCTTGATCCCGGAGGTGCCACCCAAGGCGATCTCGATCTCGGCACCCTCGCCCGCCTCATGAGCGGCGCGAGCGGCAGCGGCATCCACCATCAGGCCAAGCGCCGCATCCCGGGCGTCGGCATTCACCAATGCGCGCAACATGCCGGTGGTGTTGGAATCGCCGCCAGCACCGGGATTGTCCTGCGTGTCCGCAATGACGACCGGCTTTGATGCCGCCGCAGCAATCCGCATGGCCTCGCGCACGCCTTCATCCGGCTCATAGGCGCGGCCTGCAAAAGAACTCTCGGATGCGAGAACCAGGTCCCTCATCCGGTCTGCTGCACCCTCCGCATCAGTTTGGGTGTCCGCATAGGCGAAAACGCTCGGTGCACATTCGGCAAAATCGGCCGCGGGGAAACCGGTGAAAAATGAGGTGCTGGAGACCGGACCGCCTTCAAGTGCAGCAACCTCCTCATAGATACCTTTCGCTGGCTGCATGGAGGTGCATTGCCAGGCAATCGGGATGAGGTAGGGCAGGCGGCGCATCGCCTTTGCAAAGGGACGTCCGCGCTCCATCAAGCGGTCGAGCTGAACGGCCGCACGGTAGCCTGTCTCGGCCATGTCCACATGCGGATAGGTGCGGAAACCGACCAGAACATCGGCCTGCTGAAACATCTGTTCAGTGATGTTCCCGTGAAGGTCCAGACTGACGGTGATGGGCACATCTGGACCAATCACCTTGCGGATGCGAGCAATCAATTCGCCTTCGCCGTCATCCAGATGCTCGGCTACCATCGCGCCATGGAGATCAAGACAGACGCCATCGAGTGGTCCGGCCTTGGCGATACCATCGACAATTTCGCCGACAATGGCCTCGTAGGCCTCGCGTTCGACATGGGCGGAAGGGATGGCGCCGCACCACAGCACTGGCAGGATTTCCCAACCGGATTCCTCTGCGCGCTTCAGCGCTCCGGATATTCCGAGATTGACGCCAGGGCAGCGTGCGGGGATTTCAGGTCCGCGGGAAAGCGGGAGATAGCCGCCCCCCTGTTCGAAATGAGCCAAAGTCGCCTTGCTGGGCGCAAAAGTGTTCGTTTCGTGCAGGAAACCTGCAAGCGCGACCCGCTTCACCATGCGCTGCAGCCTCCGCAGGCAAGGCACGGATTCCAGCCGTCGACCACCATCTCAATCTGCATCTTCGACCGTCCCCTGTCCGGAAAAACCGGTTGTAATTATCGGTCTATATCGCTAGGCGATACAGATGTATTGGAATTAGCTTAGGGCGGAAAATCGCGGGGTGTCAATCGTCCTGCGAAGGCTTGGGGAGGCTGGTTTGAGAAGTATTCTGCACGCGCAAGACGGGGTTCGACAGCCATCCGAGGAAGCGGAACAGGACCCGCTTTTCGTGCAAGCCGTGGCGCGTACCGTGCAGGTTTTGTCAGCCTTTCACACGGCGTCCAAGCCCATGTCTCTGAACGAGATTGCGGCGGCAAGCGGGGTAGGCAAATCTGCAACCCAGAGGGTAGTGGCCACCTTGCGTCATCTTGGCTATGTGGAGCGCGATCCGGATGATAACGGTTACGTCCCTGGCATCCGTCTTCTGGACCATACACTTGACTATCTCAGGCTCAATCCTCTCGTGGCGCGAGCCTCACCGGTCCTTCTGGAGCTTAGACGCAATGTCCGGGAGCGTATCGATCTGAGCCTGCTCGACGGATTGCGCCTTGTCTATGCCGCGCGCATGCAAAGCAAGCGCGAAACCTTCTTTGCCACCCTTGTCGGTCACAGCGTGCCGGTTTTCTGCACATCGGGTGGCCGTGCCATTATGGCGGCCATGAGTGACGAGGAGGTGGAGGAGATCATCGCAAAATCCGACCGCAGACCTTTCACCGCGAAGACACTGATCGAGCCGGCAGCCATCCGTGAAAAGGTACTTGAGGCGCGCGAAGCCGGCTACGCAGTCGCGGTCGAGGAAGTCTTGCCGGGCGAAGTGGCTCTGGGCGTGGCGATCCGCGGCCCGGATGGCCGCCCTCAGGCCGCCGTCCATGTGGCCGGCTCATTGGGGGAGTGGGAGGCAGAGGAATTTACTCGCCGCTTTGCCCCTCTGGCGGTGGAGGCGGCACGCGCCATCAGCCGCTTCTAGTATAGCCTTTAGCCGCTCGCACCTTACGGCGTGTCGGTCGCAGCGCCTTCCTGCAATGCGTGTTGCTCAGGCCGCAGGTCTTCCTGCGCCGGCTCCTGCCCCAGATCCATGTTTAGTGCCAGGAAACCGACAAGCACGAGTGCCATCACGGCTGCCGTGGTCACG
>Ga0310345_10005125_pt1 | contig 11726 bp, 8 predicted proteins | sample HC15DNA20500_MG_FD_204667 | JGI IMG/M metagenome (GOLD analysis project Ga0310345, IMG submission 204667) | Marine microbial communities from station ALOHA, North Pacific Subtropical Gyre - HC15-DNA-20-500_MG | ecosystem: Environmental > Aquatic > Marine > Oceanic | place: Pacific Ocean: North...
AGCTCCTCATAAGCGATCGGCGGGCAGTACCGCAACAGCCGAGCCGAGTTCTGAGTGGCTTGGTGCAAAAACTTAGAATTCGGGCCTCCAAAATGACTCTTAGGAGCCGGGAAACGGTCCTATTTTCGAAATTGCGCTTATTTTAGGCCTAGCCACGCTTGGACGCTCGGTCAGCCAGGCTTAACTGGTGAAAGAGTTGAAGCAAGCTTCTTCTCTGTGGATCAAGAAAAAACATGGCAGACCCTACCGGTTGTTTGGGAGGCAGACAGGCTACGGTGTCTTCTCAATTTCCCAGTCACAGATTTCTGCAACCCGGAAGTACATCGCCGACCAGGAAAAGCACTACCTGAAGCTCAGCTTCCAGGATGAGTTCAGAAGCTTCCTCAAGAAGTATGAGATCGAATACGACGAGAGCTTCGTCTGAGACTGAGTTGGACTATCGGGTCTGCATTAACCCCCTTGGGGGTATGCGTTGATTGCTAGGTTTACCCAGGGTAGCCCGCTGCGCGGTCAACGCTGGGCTACCCGCAGTAACGCTTTCAGCGTAGGAAGTTGTCTCTAGCTTTTGCAGAAGGGTAAGAGTTGAGCGATGCGAGGGACAACGGTTTGATCGCGGCCACTCGGTCGCGCAATACGCTCCCCGTTACGGGGCGCGCATCCGTAAGCTCGAATAGGCCCGGTCCAATACCTCCAGCGTGTGCAGGACTGGAATCGACTCACCCTGGCCTTCCAAGTATGTCTGGATCTGGATGATGCAGCCTACGTTTCCGGCCGCCACCGAATCCACCTTGGTCTCCAGGATTGTGCCCACTTTGCGCTCTCCCAGGGTACAGGCGATCTCCGGCTGCTCCAGATTATAGGTGCCGGCGGAGCCGCAACAGGTCTCCCCATCGGGTATCTCGACGAGTGTCAGGTTGGGGATGCTTTCGAGTAGCCTCCGCGGTTCCCGACGCACTCCTTGTGCGTGCGCCAGGTGGCAGGCATCGTGGTATGCTAGCCGTAGAGGTTCGGCCAGAGGCGGGGGAGGCTTCAACCCCAGATCTTTCAGGAAGACGCTCACATCCTGGACCCGATCGGCGAAGCGACGGGCCTCCGCTTCGTCCGGAAGATCCTTGAAAAGGAGTGGATACTCCTTCATCCCCGAACCGCAGCCGGCGGCGTTGGTGAGAACCGCGTCCACGTCATGGGGAAAGCTGGTAAAATTGCGCAGAGCCAGAGCTCGCGCCTGATCCGCCTCGCCACCGTGCATGGCCAGGGCGCCGCAGCAGCCCTGGTCCTTGGGGATGACTATCTCCACTCCGTTCTCGCTCAGGACCCGTAACGTTGCCCAGTTGATCTGGGGTGCGAGGACCTGCTGAGCGCAGCCTGTCAGCAGAGCCACACGGGCTCGCTGGGTCCCCTTGGCGGGATAGACCGCAGGAAAGGGACTCCGTGGGGACAGCTTCGAGGGAAGCAGATCGACCATCGTTCGCAGGGTTGTAGGGAACAAGGGCCTAAAAGGCCGAGCCAGGCGGCCCAGGGCCGCAGCCTTGCTGAAACGCTTGGGAAAGGGAAGGATATGATTTAGCATGAAACGGGTGATACGACTCAGGGGATTCCGCTTCCGTTGCTCTTCTGCGTAGGAGCGGAAAGGGTTGAGCAGCTCCCCGTACTGGACTCCCGAAGGGCATGCCGTGACGCATGACAGACACCCGAGACATTTGTCCACGTAGGGAATTGCCTCTTCCACACTCAGATTCCCTTCCAGAACCTCCTTCATCAGGACAATGCGACCCCGTGGGGAATCCATCTCCTCACCCAAGACCTTGTACGTCGGGCAGACGGGAAGACAGAACCCGCAGTGCACGCAGGCTTTCACCTCCTGGGCCATGGTCTCGCCGTAGGGCCCGAAGTCAGCGGTGGGGATTTCGTGCCTCATCTAGTAATCCGGGAATCGTCCCTGGGAATCCAGAGCCTGCTTGATTCTCTGAGTTAGCACCTGGCCGTTACGCAGGCCGAGAAAAGGTCCCGCGCCGGGACCCGCGCCGGGACCATCGAGGAGCAGACCGCCTAGCCCGAGCGTCTGCAAGATGCTCTCCAGACGCTCCAGTGCATCAGTCCAGGCTAGCCACAGCAGATTACCCGCGGAACAGTATCTTCGCCGACACGAAATCTGAGACAGGTGCTCCTCCAAAGAAGGAATCAGGGCCAGGGTAACAGGGATTTTTACCAGGGACGCACCGGGGGGGCTCCATGCGAAGTCGGTCGCCCGCTGCCACAGCGATGATTCCTCCTCATCTGTCCGGGCCTCGCCTCTCCCCAGGACGTTTCTGAGCCGATCTAATCTTCCCGGGAGCGTTTCACTGTTACCGCCCAGGCGAACCCACAGCTTACCGGGTGGCTCCAGGTCGACTGCCTCCAGGTTGAATCCGGCCGACATGAGTCGCGACAGCTGTTCCAAGGCGTCAGCCAAGTTTGGTCTTTCAAGCTCCAAGGTGACGTAACGGCGCGGCCGGGGAAAGACTTTGAAGGTGAGATCGACCAGGACTCCAAGACATCCCAGGCTGCCTATCATGAGTTTGGGCAGATCAAAGCCTGCCGCATTCTTGACCACCTTGGCACCCCCCCGCACCAGCTCACCTCCCCCATTGACGAAGCTTACGCCGAGGAGGAAATCGCGAATACCCCCGTAACGCAGGCGTCCGGAGCCGCTGGTGCCGGCAGCGACGGTTCCCCCCATTGTGGCCCCTCTACCTGCCAGCACCGGATCGAACGGCAGGTACTGTCCTTCCTGGGAAAGAATTTGCTGTACCTGGGCAACGGCGGTCCCCGCTAAGGCCGTGAAGGTAAACTCCTCCGGTTGGTACTCGAGGACACCGCTGAGGCGCGAAAGATCCAGAATCTGAGCGGTCTGGGAAGCCCGAGATAGGGCTGGCTTGCTCCCCCCGCCGCGACACACCAGGACGCGAAAAGAGCGCACCGACTGACAGACTTCCTCGACCGTCTTCGGTTGCAACGTGGAGCCAATGGCCGGCGCCGTCGGCTTGGCCTCGAGTGGAGGAACCTCTCCCATTTCGGGGAACATCTTGGTGCGATTTGAGAGTTCGTAGGGATCGAGGCTGCGGCGGATCCGAATCATGTTTTCCATGTCTGTTCGGTTGAACATCTCCGCCAGATAGGCGCGCTTCTCCATGCCGATCCCGTGCTCCCCAGTGATCGATCCTCCCAGGCGAATACACATCCTCACGATCAGGCCGGCGAGTTCCTCAGCCCGTTCGAGCGCACCTTCCTCGTTGCCGTCGAACAGAATCAAGGGATGCAGGTTGCCGTCGCCGGCGTGGAACACGTTGGCCACCGGTATGTCGAACTCCGAGCTAAGCCTCTCAATTTCGGCTAGCGCCTCTCCTAGTCGACTCCTGGGGACGACGCCATCCTGCACGATATAGTCGGGGCTCAAACGTCCCACCGATGAGAATGCACCCTTGCGTCCCTTCCAGATTCGTGCTCGGTCAGCCTCGTCCTGAGCGACGCGAATTTCGTAGGATCCCGAGGCCTCGATAATCTTCTGCAAGGAGGCAAACTCGGGATCGACCTCGATCGACTCACCCTCCAGTTCCACGATCAGGAGGGCGGCTGCGCCCTCAGGGTAGCCGGCGTGGACTGCGGCCTCCGCTGCCTTGAGTGCGAGACGGTCCATGATCTCGATGGCGCCGGGCAAAATCCCGGCAGCGACGATCCTAGCGACGGCCTCTCCCGCTGCCTCCAGGCTTCGATAGGCTGCCAGCAGCGTCCGGTAGGTCTCCGGCCTGGGCACCAGCCGTAGCGTAATTTCCAGGGCGATTCCGAAGAGGCCCTCCGAGCCCACATAGAATCCGGTCAAGTCCGGTCCAATCCGCTCCAGGCTTCGGCCTCCCAACCGGACGATCTCTCCATCGGGCAGCACCGCCTTGATCCCCAGGACGTGGTTGCTGGTCATCCCATGTAGAAGGCAGTGGGCGCCCCCAGAGTTGAAGGCGACGTTCCCTCCGATGGTGCAGACCGACTGGCTTGATGGGTCCGGTGCGTAGTAGAGATTGTGGGGAGCCGCAGCACTGGAGACATCCAGGTTGATCACGCCGGGTTGCACCACGGCAATTCGCTCCTGGGGATCCAGCTCCAAAATTCGGTTCAGCCGATTCAGAGCGATCACGATTCCTTCCTCGATAGGCAGCGATCCGCCTGAGAGGCTGGTGCCGCTTCCCCTTGCCACGAAAGGGAGCTTCTCCCGGTGACAGAGTCGCACGGTCTCGATCACCTCTTCCTGCGTCTGCGGCAAGACCACGGCAAGAGGACGCGCCCGGAACACCGTCAGGGCATCGGATTCATAGGGAAGAAGCTGAGCGCGAGCCGTCAGAAATCGGTCCGGCGGATAGATTTGACCCAGAGCGGAAGGTAGGTTGGGAAGCCCCATCTTATTCGTCTCTTTCGGGGCCACTATTCTCCTTCTCCCGAGCCAAGTCAAGCCGCCTCTCTCGAGCTGAAACCGCATTTATAGATTTGGATGGGAGGAGAAGGTAACCCAATGATTTCAATATGGTTGTGATATGCGACAGGTGGTTTGCGTGGAGGCCCGGCCCTGAAGGACCGATCTATTACGCTTCGCGCTAGCCCGCTGAAGCGGGCTCCTGGATAGGCTTAGCTGCAGTAAGACTTCTCTTCAGGCGGTGACCTCAGAAGAAGAAGGTTCCTTTTCGAATGGGGCCAGCCTCCTTCTACTTCACCTTATCCCCGAGTGAAAGAAACTCATCCACGCCCAGCAGTTCCTTGATCTGGTCGAAGGAGAGACCTTCCTCGGACATCAGGGTATCCACCCGACCCTCGTCTTTCCAGGTCTGGCAGAGCTTCATCATGGCTGCTCCTGTAAGCAGCAGGCTCTCGATCGGACAGACCACAACCTTGTAGCCCAGAGTCTCCAGTTCCGTGGTTGAGAGCAGCGGCGTGGCCCCGCCCGTCAGCATGTTTGCGAACAGCGGGTAGTCCACACGCTTGGGGATCTTCTCCAGCTCTTTCATGGTCTGGGGTGCCTCGATGAAGGCGATGTCGGCTCCAGCGTCGCAGCAGCGATTCACGCGATCGATCGCGTCGTCGAGACCGTTCACCTGACGGGCATCGGTGCGGGCGAAGATAACGAAGTCAGGGTCTGTCCTCGCGCTGACAGCCGTCTTGATCTTCTTTACCATTTCGCTGGTCGGGATGATTTCCTTGTGGGAAAAATGACCGCAGCGTTTGGGCATCACCTGATCCTCGAGGATGACCCCGGCGGCGCCGGCGGCTTCGAAAGACCGTACGGTATGTTGAACGTTGTGCAGATCTCCGTGACCGGTGTCTCCATCGCCGATCACGGGCACCTTCACACGCGCCGTCATCCTTCTGAGGGAGTCCGCCATCTCGCTCAGGGACAGGAAGCTGAGGTCGGGCAATCCCAGCAGGCTGGCCGAGATACCGAACCCTCCTACGAACACGGACTCGAAACCCATCCGCTCCACGATCAGAGCGGTAAATACATCGTGCGCGCCCAGACTGCGAATGATGCCGGGCTGTGCCAGTAGACGGCGAAGCTGGAAAGTACTCTTAGACATGAACCTCTCCTTTCCCTTGCCAGATCAGCCCAGGTTATCACGAACTTCTACAGCGCCGTCCAAATCCGAAGTTTGCGTGTAGGATGACGCCGTTTTCGTGTACATTGCTACTGTTCGTGTCGGCTTCGACGGTCCCAGACAAAGGTTTACCGAGGAGGAGTTCCCTATGTCTTCAATCAAGAAACTGGGCCTGGCCTTTACAGTTGTACTCGCCCTCTTGATCGTGGCCGTCGTCTTGATCTACTCCAACCTTTCAGAGTTCGCGCGCGCCTTTGTCGAGGAGAAAGTTCCGGGCATGACCTTTTCCGAGCTCGACGTCAGCTGGAACGAGGTGAATATCCACGGAGTCGAGTACTCTAGCGAAGGCAAGGTGCGACTGAAGACAGATCGGATCCAGCTGAGACCGAGTCTCTCCTCCTTCTGGAGTGATACCTTCAAGATCCAATCCGTTGAGGCAGTCCAGGCATACGTCTATATCGAAAAGAAGGCGAACGGGGAGATTGTGTGGCCTATTCCCAGGCCGGCTGAGCCGACCGAGGCCAATGCCGAGAAGAAGGACTCTACCGAAGAACCTCCCGCGGTTCAGCTGGGCGAGTTCAGGATTCGTCAGGGAGTGGGGGAGTTCCTGGACCGTTCCGTAGGTTCTCCTCCCGCCCACTTCAAGATCAAGGACGTCAACTTCACCGTGACCAATTTGCGGTATCCCCCCGAGCCGGGGAGCATAGATGTAGACCTTTCACTGGCCATCGACGGGTCCAAGGATACCTGGGTGAGTGCCTCGGGCTGGGTTGATCCGGTTGGGGAGTCCGCTGACATGGATGCCAAGATTGAAGATCTCGATCTGAAACAGGCTGAGCCCTATTTGCGCAAGAGTGAGCGATCCGTCAAACCCTCCGAAGGTACCCTGGATGGCGATGCTGCGTGGGAGATGGGCCAGGGGGCGTACACTCTGACGGGAGAAGTACTTCTTTCCGACCTGAAGTTCCAACGCTCCAGTGGGATGGCCGGTCTATCGGCGATGGTAGTCGAGCAGTACCTGAAGGCCACCGGGGAGCCGATGAAGTTTCCCTTCGAGATCAAAGGCAACAACAAAGAGAAGACAGACTACCACGGGCAGTTAGCCGACAAGATAGGAAAGGCACTCCTCAAGATACTAGGAGGGGGATCGGCGGGGAAGCTGTTTCAAGGAGACGGAGACGGAGCCGCCACACCCGCAAAGAAAGGTTTGGAGGGATTGCTGGAGGGCTTCCTGGGAAAGCAGGAAGAGTAGAATTTCAATCAAGGCAACGAGAGCGGGTCGTAACCCAAGCCCTGGACCTGCTTCGAAACCGTCTAAAACACTAACCCCTGTCCAAGGAGGAACTTCGCATTTCTAGAAGTCGGCCCTATGCTGAAACCCATTCGGAGTCTCTGTCGAGAGTGAGCTTGCTGCTGCAGCGGTACTGCCGTCTATTTCTGCCCATTTTTGTTTGTTTGGGTTTGTCCTCCCTTTCCTCCGACTTGCAGGGACAACAGGCTGCCTCGAAGGACACCCCGCCGCCTCTGATGAATGCCTATCCACTCTCATCTCCACCCCGGTTTGACGGGGTGGTGGACGAGGGATGGATGGTGATGGAACCTGCCAGCGGTTTCACTCAGCAGCTGCCACAAGAAGGTCAACCCGCCAGTGAGAAGACCGAGGTCAGGATCGGCTTCACCCAGGACACCCTGTATGTGGGACTTATCTGCTACGACTCGCAGCCGAAAGCCGTGGTGTCGACTCAGGCTCGCAGGGACGGGGTTTTGGGCGAGACCGATTCCTTCGAGATGATTTTCGACACCTACGACGACGACCAGAACGGGTACATCTTCGCGACCACTCCCGCCGGAATTGAGTACGATGCCCAGATTGTGCACGGCGGTCAGAGCCGAGTCGCCGGCGGTCCCACGAGAGCAGGGAGCGCCGGAGGCACCGGGTTTGGTGGTGCACAGAGAGGGGCTGCTTCGTCCTTCAACCTCAACTGGGACGGAGTCTGGACGGTCATGACGAAGATCACTGACCGAGGCTGGGAAGCCGAGTTTGCACTTCCCTTTCGAACCCTGCGTTATGGCACCGGAGAGAAGGTGCTCTGGGGGATCAATTTCAAGCGCAACATCCGCCGCAGGAACGAGCAGGTCTTCTGGGCCCCTGTGTCCCGTGCCTTTCAGCTTCAGCGTGTTTCTCTAGCCGGAGAGCTTCACGGACTGGAGCTCCCCTTTAGGCGCAACCTGCAAGTGGTGCCATTCGTCAGCGGCGGCTTCAGCCAGGACTTTAGGGAGGAAACGAGTATCAACGACGGAATCCACGACGCGGGGCTGGATGTCAAATACACCCTGACCTCCAGTCTAGTCCTGGACGTTACCGTCAACACCGACTTTTCTCAGGTAGAAGTGGACGAGGAGCAGGTCAACCTGACCAGATTCGATCTCTTCTTTCCCGAGAAGCGTCCCTTTTTTCTCGAGAACTCCGGTCTCTTTCAGGTGGGCACTCCCCAGCAAGTGGAGCTCTTTTTTAGCCGGAGTATCGGTATCGATCCATCCGGAGTCCAGGTTCCCATCCTGGGCGGGGCAAGGATCTCGGGGAAGCAGGGGGCCTACAATATTGGATTCCTGAACATGCAGACGGAGTCTATCCCCGAGGTGACTCCCGCCCAGAATTTCACAGTGGCCCGTGTGGCTCGAGAGGTTGGGAAGAGGAGCTCTTTTGGTGCTATTTTCATAAATAAGAGTGCCACTTCGGACGCGTTGGGCTTCAACTCCTTCAACCGCACCTTTGGCGCGGATGCCAATGTTGGCCTTGGGGAGCATCTGACCATCTTCAACTATCTGGCCAAGACCCAGTCGCCTGACCAGACCGGTCGGGACCACGCGGGCGGCACCGATCTCCGATATGATGCTGATTTGTACAGTTTCCGGGCCGCCTACACTGAGGTAGGCGAGGACTTCAATCCCGAGGTGGGATTCCTGCAACGAGTGGGTTATAGAAAGCCTTCCTACGGGGTGTTCTACAACCCCCATCCCAAGGACCACCCGTTCATTCGCCGTCTCTGGCCCCACCATACCTGGCAGGGGCACTACCGCTTTGACGGAGAGCCCGAATCCGGCTTTCGGCACAATCACTTCAACGTCTTCTTCAACAACGGCGGATCTGCGGGAATAGCCTACAACCAGAACTTTGAGCAGCTCTTTGATCCTTTTGAGATTTCTCCTGGTGTGTTTCTACCAGTGGGGCCCTACAACTTCGACAACTGGTCGTTCTCGCTCTCCTCGGACTCGAGCGTCAACCTCTTCAGCAGGGTCGCCTACTCCTGGGGCGAGTTCTATACCGGAAACATTCAGACGCTGAACGTCAGTTCGGGCATCCGCTCCGGATCGGATTTGCTCATTTCGAGCCGCTACGTGCTCAACAACGTGAGTCTTCCACAGGGGGATTTCGCTACCCATCTCGGAGCGATTCAGCTCAACTATTCCTTTACACCCAAGAGCTACCTTCAGGCTCTAGTCCAGTACAACAGCTCGGTCGATGAGATCGGAGCGAACATCCGTTTCGCAGTGCTGCGCACAGGTAACACAGGCTTCTTTATCGTCTACAACAGCCGCTTCGATACCACCGGCCTCGACCCCCACGAGGCCGACGCTCTGCTGAGGATGAGGGCCCCCCGGCGTACCCTCGACAGGGCCCTGATCGCCAAGTTTACGTACCTGTTTGATTTTTGAAAACAATTAGTCTGGCGCTAACCGGAGGTCCAGTAGGTGTTTAGCGTATGGGCTGCTTAATCATTTCTCCGAGGGTGCTCCAGAAAGAAGCGCACCAGGCATCGGCGATGCGATGAATGTCGGGCAAGCCCGCAACAAACACGTGGCCGCGAGCTGACGCCTGGACTTTGGAACATCAAGAGAAGTCAATCCCGTTGGGATTGACCTCGATTGATTGTCCAGCCTGGTCTCGCTAAAAACTGCTGAACTGGAGCCGCTGTGAGCAGGTCGATCCCAACCTCTCGCCAACCCTTACAAGGGCGTGAACCAGAGAGGCGTACTCACAACTACTAACGCTGGCAGAGGCTGTTGACGTGGACAGAAATCTACCGGGCTCCCCTGACGGGGGGTGGAGCGACCAGCCTTCCGGAGGCCATTTCAACGGTTTTCTCGAACAGCGGCTTCAGCTATCCTCTTGTTAGCCGTTGGGCACGGCTCTGAATTTACGGTACCATAGCCCCTGACCCCGATGATTGATCTGACACCGCTCAAAACCGCTGTCTTCCAGGAGGTCTCTTCCGGCCGTCTTGGAGAACCCGTCTTTGCTCGCATAATTCTGGTGATTTCCTCAGACCATGGACATCTCCTTTCCCTATGCCAGCAGGCACTGGGGTTTATCCAGGAACTGCTCCAGTTCCCGGCCGAGGCCGTACTGACGAGAGGGAGCCAGGAATCGGGTAGCTTGACGGTGCAGTTGGATCTGGAAGGGGGCAGGAGCGCCCTGGCCGTTGTTGCGATTCGTCGAGAAGAGGAGCCCCAGCTCGACCTTCTTCTGGTGGGCAACCATGGAACTCTCCGTTATCGGAACGATGGACCTCTCCTGGAGGCTGAGCTTGATGCTGGGTCGGAGATTAAGGTCACCGAATCCACAGCTTCAGCGACCGGGTTGCGCCAGGCGCTTCAGGAGTCCCTCCGTTCAGGCGAACGGGTGAGGCTGTAGCAAGAAGAGCGATGAAGAAATACGGCGTGCTACTGCTCGGAGGAGATCGCACCCACCAGGAGAATTACGGACCGGACTTCGCCGATGATCCCCGCTGCCAGCTTATCGGTCTTACTGATGAAGCGGGTGTGCCGTCTCAAAGGGATGCCTGGAACCGATCGCTGGCGCAGCGCTTGGGGATCCCATTCCTGCCCCAGCTGGACCAAGCACTAGAACGCGAGGACGTTCACATAGCCTGCGTCTGCGTCGAGTTTGAGCGTCGGGCTCAGCTTGCTGCTCGCTGCGCCGAGGCGGGAAAGCACGTCTATGTCGACAAGCCCATCGGCAGCTCCCTCGAGGCGGCCGCAAAGCTCGTTTCGGTAGCGGCCAAGGCTCAGGTCAAGACTCAGATGTTCAGCATGCTGCGTTCGGCCTGGTCACAGAGGGCGAAGGAATTAGTCGATAGTGGTTTGCTAGGAGATCTGCTGGGGATCCACTGCGATACTCTGTTCGCCAAAGGCTTGACGGGAACCGCGGATCTGGGACGAATTCGAGAGGAGCACTTCCCTCCCAAGGGCTTCAGCTTCATGAAGTCGAAGCGGGAGCTGTTCACCACGGGAGTCTACTCGATCGGAATGATGGGGTGGCTCTGCGGACAGTCGGTGGAGAGGGTCTATGCCCGCACCTCCAACTTTTTCTTCCAAGAGCACCAGGAGGACGACGTCGAGGACTTTGCGGCGCTGACGCTGGACTTCGACGGGGGGCTTGTGGGCAGTCTCAGTGGCGGGAGAACAGGGTTCTTGAGCCATCCTTTGGGAGGGCTCCTCCGAGTGACACTGGTCGGCAGCCGCGGCACCAGGATCGTGGATTCAGCAGAACCAAGGCTGGAGATTTCTTGCGATACTCCAACCTGGCGTCCAGGCAAGCCTCACCCCCAGGACCCGATGGCGTTTTGGGGCAGCAGCACCCGGGAGGCTGGCGGGGTGCACAAGTTTGGTTGGCGAGGGGTGGGTTCTTCAGGCGGATCGGACGCCTCGTTTTTCGTTGACTGTATCGACGCCGACCGGGAAAGTGACATGAACGCCACCGACGGAGCCGAGATCCTGAGGGTCCTATTGGCCGCTTATGAGTCCGCCGCCTCTGGGAAGGTTGTGTCTCTTGTCTAGGTCGACCGTGTCTGGGTCGCGCCCTCCGTACGGGGATTCCGTTTTCGACGCCGGTCTAACAGCTTCAGGTAGTGAGTCGGTGTTGACAGTAGCTCTCCGTAGTCTGTGTCTCCCATCAGCACATCGGTCATCGCCTCACAGAGCCTCTGACCCTGCCAGCGAAACAACCGCCTGCAGACTGCCGGGTGCCCATAGATCAGCCTTCCCAACACCCTTCCCAGCCGAAGTTCCGACAGTATCTCGTTTGCCACTGAAGCCTCGTAAAGGCGT
>Ga0310345_10005126_pt1 | contig 11726 bp, 7 predicted proteins | sample HC15DNA20500_MG_FD_204667 | JGI IMG/M metagenome (GOLD analysis project Ga0310345, IMG submission 204667) | Marine microbial communities from station ALOHA, North Pacific Subtropical Gyre - HC15-DNA-20-500_MG | ecosystem: Environmental > Aquatic > Marine > Oceanic | place: Pacific Ocean: North...
CTGCACAGTCCAGTAACCACTCAGGGCCTCCTCGAGGCGGTCCTCGGAGAGGGCCCAGCCGTATCCATAACCTGCTCCATAGTCGCTCTCCGACAGGACGTGGGGCACCCCCCATGGGTCACGCAGGACAGAGACCTCTCCCTTCGGCTCCTGGGGAGCTGTGGCCGCCATGAGGGTGGCCAGACCGGCGACGGCACATGAGAGCATCCGATGAGTGTAGCTTTCGCCGGACTCCCTAGTGCGAGGTCGCGGCTGCCGAAGGACTTACACTGGTATCGATGTCGCGCGCAATGCAGGTGCTTCTGAGTGTGGCTGCGGTCCTATTTGTGGGGACCGCCTTCATCGCGTGGGCTCCACTGGAGCGACTCGAAGATCCAGGGCGCGACGAAGAGCGCGAGGAGAGAGCGGCGCGCGAAGGGGGGTTCTACTTCGTGATGCTCGAAGAAGGGCGCAGCATCGACAGGCCCTTCCCAGCCATGATTGGTAGCGCTCGAGAGGTGTCGGATGAACTCATCGAGCTGGGGCGACTCCTCTTCTTCGACCCCATCCTCTCCGGCGACAACAAGACGTCTTGCGCCCACTGCCACCACCCAGACCACGGCTTCACCGACGGGCGCGAGACAGGGATGGGTTTCGGGGGCGAGGGCGCGGGGCCCGCGCGGTCAGGGGGGGTCGTCCTCGGGCGCAACACGCCGACCCTGTGGAACGCCGCGTTCAACCATCGGCAGTTCTGGGATGGGCGCGCCGCCGACCTAGAGGAGCAGGCCGAAGGGCCCATCACGCACCCCGATGAGATGGGCCAAGACCCAACGGAGTTGGTGCAGGAGCTCGAGGCGATCCCCGAGTACGTAGAGCGGTTCACGGCGACGTTCGGTGGGGGAGGGATCGATCTGAAGCGGGTCACTCGAGCGATCGCCGCGTTCGAGCGCACCCTCACGAGCAGGAACTCTGCTTACGACCGCTACGCGAAGGGCGACCGCAGCGCGTTGACCGAGGCAGAGCGACGCGGGCTCGCGAGCTTTCGATCCCTGCGAAGCCGATGCTTCGAGTGCCACAACCTCCCGACCTTCGCAGACCCAGAGTTCAAGGTCGTGGGGGTCCCGCCGAGGGATGGGGAGGAGCCGGACCGCGGCCGCGGCGTGATCGCAGGTGCAGCGTACGACCACGCGTTCAAGGTGCCGACCTTGCGCAACGTGGCGCTCACTGCGCCCTACATGCACAACGGGATCTTCGAGACTCTTGAGGAGGTCGTCGACTTCTATTCCGACGGCGGAGGGCGTGGGCTCGGTTTCAACCTCCCTCAGATCGACGACAAGATCCGAGGCTTCCAGCTCTCTTGGGGGGAGCGCACAGACCTCGTCTCCTTCCTCCACGCGCTCACCGACGAGTCGTCCCTGCCCGAGGTCCCAGGCGCGGTCCCGTCCGGCCTCCCTGTCATAGCCCACTCCGGCCGCAGCGCTCCACCGGCTCCCAAGCCGAAGGTGGTCAAGCGCGCGAGCCGGGGCCCCGTCACGCACACAGTGAGTCCCGGGGGGAGCATTCAGGCCGCGGTCGATGCCGCAAGACCCGGCGATACGATCGAAGTCCGCGCCGGGGTGTACTCCGAGACCGTGCTGTTCGACATCGATGACGTCACCCTGCGAGGAGTCCGAGAGGGTGATCGTCGCCCATTGATGGACGGGAGGGGCGAATTGGCGGACGCGATCATCGGATCGGGGCGCGGTCTCACGATCGAAGGATTGGACCTGGCTAACTACACGGCCAACGGCGTGATGCTGAACCTCTCGGAGGAGATCACCCTGCGCGACCTCGTGGCGACGAACACGGGGCTCTACGGACTCTATCCCGTGGAGTCGATCGGTGTTCGGGTCGAGGGGTGCCGGGTTACGGGCGCCCGCGACGCAGGGATCTACGTCGGCCAGTGCAAGGACGTCGTCGTGCGCGGGTGTGAAGTGAGCGGCAACGTCACGGGGATTGAGATCGAAAACTGCGTCGGCGCTCTCGTAGAAGAGAACCGCGTCACGGACAACGCGGGAGGACTCCTCGTCTTCCTCCTTCCGAACAATCCGTCGAAGGTCTCACAGGGTTGCCTCCTTCGGAACAACGTGGTGGTCGCGAACAACCACGAGAACTTTGCCGCAGAGGGGTCGACAGTCGCGGGGGTCCCGTCAGGGACTGGCGTCTTGATCCTGGCAGCGGACGATGTGGAGGTGACCTCCAATGAGATCCGTGACAACAAGACGTGCGGGGTGGCGGTCCTCGCCTTGGCCAGCCTGCAGGGGACGAGGTCCGGCGGCGTGGACGTGGATCCCTGGCCGGACCGGGTCTGGGTTCACGACAACGAGCTCGCGAAGAACGGCGGGGATGCGGACCCGGTGGCGCGCGAGCAGGGGATCTCCGGGAGCGACCTGCTTTGGGATGTCAGCGGAGAGGGGAACTCTTGGAGCGCGACGGGCGCCTCGTCGACACCACCGCTTCTGCCGGGTCCGGACTGGGGAGCGGGCCGGCGTCGATTCTTCCGCCGGCTCTGGAGAGCGGCAGGAGCCTGAGGACGCTTCGCTCGGGGAACCCTGCGGCCCTCGCTCTTCAGACGAGGATCATCTGCTTGAGCTCTTCGGCGATCCTTAGCGCGAGGTGGTTGGGCTCGGCCTCCTGCTTGTCGGCACAACAGTCGATGTGCTCGACGCCGCGGCGTTCGAGGCTGGCGATGAGGCAGGCGAGGCGAAGCACGTCGAGCACTTGGTCCTCCAGGCGACGGCCCGGAGGTTCCCGGAGGAAAAAGAAAGCGCCCCCGGGGTCGAGGGCGCGTGTCTCAGGGTCGATGGCTTCGGCCGGACCGACGATACATATCTTGGAAGCGAGCTCGGGGGCGGAATAGCCGGCGAGCATGCGCACGCCCCAGAGTCGGAGGCCGTCGTGAGCCCGAAATCGGAACTCCTCGACCTCCACGAAGGGCGTGGAGACGTCAGGGCGAGGGAGCAGGAGGAGAGAGCCTTGGGAGGCTCCAGGCCGTTCTAGACGGGTCCGCCAATACTCAGGTTGGAGAAGGAAAGGGTGCACGCTTGGAAGGGGCCCGGAGGTGTACATACGGGCGTATGAGTGGCGAGAGCCAGGTTCCGGCGAATTCCGAACGCGAAAAAATGAACAGATCGACCAAATTTGTGCCCGTGGGACGGCAGGGCGCGGGGCGCTCTGCGGGCGCGAGGGGTAGATGACGTGCCGAGCCTCATTCGTTACAGAACTTCGACATCACAAATCATGGCACCACAGGGGGTTGCGGTCCCGGTAGCCCTGTCCTGAGCGGTTCCCTTATGATCTGGCTCGAGCCCTTGGCTCCACCGCAAATCCGGCGCACAGAAGGCACCACACTCCACACACCACGCGGAACCCCACGCTCCGCTGAGGGGCCAAGAAACCCACGAGGTAGCGCCCCCAAAGGAAGATCTATGAGAAAGCTATCCATCCGGACCCCGCTCCTCCTGGCGGCCTTCATAGCCGGTGCGGGGTGGTCCGCCGCGGCAACCCCCCTCGGCGACGCTGTCGTCATCCACGCGAAAGAGGTCATCGTCCGTCCCGGCGAAGTCCTCGAGGATGTGGACGTCCTGGTCATCGACGGGGTGATCCGTCGCGTCGAAGCAGGGATAGAGGTCCCTGAGGGCGCGAGGGAGCTGTCAGGTGCTGTCGTCTGTGCAGGGATGATCGATCCCTGGTCAGTCCTGGGTCTCCAGTCGACTGAGACGACCTTCACATCACCCTCTCCGGCGACGCGCTCGGCGGACTCTTTTGATCCCTTCGGGCAGGAGTTTCAAAAGAAGCAAGCGCTCGAGTCCGGGGTCACATCCGTGCGCGTGCAGGCTGCGCGCCGGGCGCTGGTGAGCGGGCTCTCCAGCGTCATGAGCCTCGCGCCCACCAGTGACGAGGACCTTGTGGTCCAAAGCGAAGTCGCCTTGGGCGCCTCGATCGGGCTAACGAATCCCTCCAGCGGCGGGTCCACCTTCACGAGGGGCTCCGACGGCAGCTTCGCGGTCATCGAGACAGGCCCTACGCCGATGGACCCGTTCGAGCGCATCAGCCAGGTCGACAAGATCGCGAGCTTGCTCGATACGGGACTGTCCTACCGGATCGCCCAGAACGAGCACATCCACGACCTCGCGGAGTGGAACGAAGCGATCGCGGAGAAGGTCAAGGAGCTCGAGAAGGACTTCAAGAAGGCCAAGAAAGACCGCGACAAAGAGATCGAGGAGGCCAAAGAGAAGGGGAAGGAGTTCAAGGAGGAGAGGTACAAAGAGGACAAGGCACCCAAGGCGCCGAAGTTCGACGCTGACAAAGAGATCTTCGCGCGGGTGGCGAACGGGGAGACCCCACTCGTCATCGAGGTGCACCGAGTCGCAGAGATCCGCAACCTCCTCGAAGCGACGGCAGACTTCGGTCGCCTGCGCATGGTGATAGCCGGAGGCACTGAGGCTGCGGCCTTCGCTGACGAGCTCGCTGAGCGAAACATTCCCGTGATCGTGAACCCCCTGACGCACGGCGCGGGCGCCTTTGACGAGTTCGACGGGCACGACCCCACCCTGGCCGGAATCCTCGCCGAGGCGGGCGTAGACGTCCTGATCGGAACGGGCGGACATGCTACGGGCGCCACACGCGATCTATCCCTCATGGCTGCGCTGGCGGCCGGGGGAGGAATGGAAGAAGACGACGCCTTCGCGGCTATCACGAGCGTCCCCGCTCGCATCTTTAATCTCACTGACCGCGGCACGATCGAGTTTGGGAAGCAGGCCGACCTGCTCATCCTCGACGGCCAACCCCTCTCTACCACCACCACCGTGAAGGCCGTCCTAGTAGGCGGCCGTGTCGTCGTGGAGCCCAAGGAATGATCCAGATGTTGCAACTCGCACTCCTCCTCGCGGCCCCGGTCGCCGGCTCGGACGCCGTCGTCGTCCGCGCTGATCACCTGTTCCTAGGACACGGCGAGCCCATCGAAGAGGGTGTCCTCGTCATCTCCGACGGCAAAGTCGTGGCGGTCGGCGCGGGCGTGAAGGCTCCCGAAGGCGCTGTGGTGATCGAACACGAGGGGTGGGTGACACCTGGCCTCTTCGGCGCGTTCACCCTGGACGCCACCGGCAACGAGCGACGCGATGACACGCGGCCCCTCATGCCCGAGGCGCGCATCGTCCATTCACTCCGACCACACACCGCTGCCCTGGCGCGAAACCTGCGCGCCGGTGTGACGGTGGTCACCATCAATCCAGACAAGGGCCGTCCCTGCTCCGGCGCGAGCGCGCTGTTGAAGACGCACGGCGCTGAGGTCGTCGACACCGAGCTCCAACTCTGTCTCGATGTGTCCTATGGGGCGGTGAGGGCAGATGAGCATCCGACCAGCCTCGCGAGCCTCCACGAGCTCTTGGACAGCGCCCTCTCTGTGGGCGCGGGCTCCTTCGGGCGCGCAGCGTCCGGTGAACTGCCGGTCTTCGTCTGTGCGCGCGACAGGCAGAGCATCCGCGCTGCGGCTTCGCTGGCGAAGGCACACGGACTCCGTGGCGCCCTCTTCGGCTCCTACTGGGCGGAGGAGCTCGTCGATGAAGTAGCCGACTCGGGGCTCGGCGTCATCTGTGACCCCGTGGCCGTGGCAGCCAATCAGCGCGCCATGCGCTCCATACGCGCTCTCGTCGAGGGCGGTGTGAACATCGGCTTCGGCCTCGTGACCCCGGCGAATTCGCCGGAGAACATGCGCGTCGGCGCAGCGATGTGCGTCCGCGCGGGCCTCGACCCGAACGTCGCCCTCGCCGCGATGACGGGCACAGCCGCAGAGATCTCGGGCGCTGGTGACCACGCCGGCGTCCTCGCGGCCGGCCGCGATGCCGACTTCGTCCTCTGGAGCGGCTCACCTATCGAGCTCACATCTCGTCTCAAAGAAGTCTGGGTGGACGGCCAACGCGTCTACGGAGGTGACGACGAATGATCACAACCCTCGCACTGCTCTCCCTCTCTCTCCCCGTCACTGCAGACCCGGCGCCCGGCGCCGACAGGCTCGTCGTGTTCGCCGAGCGAGCCTTCACGGCGCCTGGTGAGGTCGTCACCAATGCCGTCATCACGATCAATGACGGCAAGATCGTCTCGGTCAAGCGCAACTCCAGCGCTGGCAGCGCCGACCTGAAGGCGGCCTGCGTCACGGCGGGCCTCGTCGATATGGGGTTCCGCTACTCGACGAACCAGAACACCGTCGAACAGTCCAGCGAGATCACAGCCGCAGCGCGGATCGCACCGGCGCTCGACCTCCACGCTCGAGTCTGGGAGCGCGCGCTCCGCCAGGGGATCACCTCCGTGGCCGTCTTCCCCGTTGACAGAAACGTCGTGGGCGGCCAGGGAGCCGTCCTGAAGACTGGCGGCGATCCCACCCTCGAGGCGCGGCTCGTCCGCGAGGACGCCTTCCTGCGCGGTGCCATGGGCTCCTTGCCGAGCTCGGGCAACCGCCCCTCCGGCAGCAGGCCGACGAACTTCTACTCGCGAAGACCCACCACTCGGATGGGCGTCGAGTGGGAGTGGCGCAAGGCGTTCTACGACGCCTGGCAGGAGGAGAATCGCGGAGACGCGGACCGCCCCGGCCGGGCCGAGCTCCTGCGAGCCCTCTCTGGTGAGACCCCGGTCTTCATCCAGGCCTGGGCGACGCAGGACATCCGAACAGCGGTCTTCTTCGCTGAGGAGATGGCTGCCGAGGGCATGGGCACGATGCGCTTGGTCATCGACGCCGGAGCCGAGGCGTGGCGAGAGCCAAACCTCCTCGTTCGTTCGAACGCCGCCGTCTGCCTGCCACCGCTTCCAGCTGAAGGACGCACGACCGAGAACGCCTTCATGAGCCTCGACACCGCCGCCAAGCTCCACGAGGCCGGGATCCCGGTCGCGCTCTCTGCGCACGCGGGCTCCGGCAGCGGAAACACTCTCGCCGAGCAGGCCATCTACGCCCGCCGAGGCGGACTTCCTTTCGATGCGGCGCTCGCCGCTGTGACCACTGTCCCCGCGACACTCCTGGGCGTCTCCGACCGCGTCGGCACGATCGCTGCAGGTCAGGACGGCGACCTCGTCCTGTGGAACGGTGACCCCTTCGAATTCACCACTCGTCCGGTGGGCGTCGTGCTAAACGGCACGGTCCTCGTCGGCGGAGACACCGACCGATGATCCTATTCACCCGCCGCGCCCCAAGAACCATGAAGAACTCCAGCGCACTCCTCTCTCTCCTCCTCGTCGCCGCCGCCCCGACCGCCTTTGCCGCCGACGGCAAGCTCGTCATCGAGGCCGGCAAGGTCGTCACCCTCACGGGGGACGTCATCGAGAACGGCAAGATCGTGATCGTGGATGGCCGGATCACGGCGATCGGCGCCGACGTCGACGCCCCTTGGGACGCCGAGCACCTCGACGCGTCAGGCCTCGTCGCCTATCCAGGCTTCGTCGAGGCGATCACCTCGGGTGGCATGGACCGCCCGAACGAGAACGTCGCCGTCGCTCCGTTCCTCGACGTCCGCGACTCGATCGACCCGGTGAACACCACCTTCGAGAACTTCCTCCGCTCGGGGGTCACCACGCTCAACATTCAGCAGGGGCCCTCCTGTGTGGTCGGTGCGCGAGGTCATGTCGTCAAGCCGATCGGCCGCACCGTGGAAGAGATGAGCGTCAAGCCGCGCTCCGGTCTCGTGCTCTCCGCTTCTCCGAGTCGCGGGAAGTCGCGCGCAACGCAAGCACAAGCTCTGCGCAGCACCTTCGCTGACCTCAAGCGATACCTCGAGGGTGTGGTGGCAGAGACGAAGGCCGGTAAGGACTACGCCAAGCGCGAGGCCATGTACCAGGGCCGCGAACCCGATAAGGAGTCCGCCAAGGGGCGCGACCTCCAGTGCTCTGCCTGGGACGTCGAGGGGATGAAGCTCGTCCCCCGCTGGGAGATCGACGAGAAGCAAGCGCCGCTCCTCTCCCTCGTGGAGGGGAAGATCCCCGCTTTCATCTACTGCTCGACTGCGATGGACATCCGCGTGGCGATCGAGATCGCCGAGGCGAACGGCTTCCTTCACAAGACCACGCTCGTGGTCTCCGGAGACTGTGACCGCGCCGCCGACTTGATCGCGGAGCGGGGTATCCCGGTCATCCTCACCGGGTCGTTGACTCGCTCTGAGCTCGACGAGGAGACGGACGAGGTGGAGGACATCTTTCTCCCCGAGGTGTACGACGAAGCGGGCGTGCGCTTCGCGCTGCGCTCGAACAACTCGACCACCCAGAGCCTCGCCTACCAGGCCGCGCGCTGCGTCGCCCACGGCATGAGCCGCGAGGACGCCATGCGCGCCATCTCGGTCACACCTGCTGAGATCCTCGGCGTGGCCAAACGCGTCGGCTCTCTCGGCGTAGGAATGGACGGCAACGTGGTCCTCTACACCGATGACCCGTTCTCCGTGAAGGGCGTTGTTCAGCACGTCATCATCGAGGGCGAGGTCGTTTACGACCGCGCGACGGACGTGCGTGTCCGCCACCTCGAGCAGGGCGAGGCGCCGGACAACACCGAACCGACCGACCCCGAAGCCGCCGTCGATGATGAAAAGGGCGACGGCGAAGACGAGAAGGAGGACTGAGTCGATGCAACTCTTCACGCTCCTCGCACCCCTGCTCCTCGCGAGCGGTGACGGCCCGGTCGTTTTGCGCGCTGGGACGATCCACCTCGTCGAGGACGGCGCGGTGCTGACCGATGGTGCGGTCCTCGTACGTGACGGCAAGATCGTCAGCGCCAGCGCTGACCTCGAGACACCGGCCGGCGCGACCGAGATCGACTACGGGCCCGACGCCGTGATCATCCCCGGGATTGTTGCGGCTGACTCCACCCTCGGAGACACGGACCCTAGTCCGCGCACCGCAGACCTTGGCGTGCGCGCCGAGGACAACTTCAACCCGTTCACTGGCTATGGCTCGTACTCTCGCGCAGGCGTGACGACGGCTTACGTGGCGCCAGCGCGAGGCCGCTTGATCGCCGGGCAAAGCGCGGTCGTCAAGCTGGCGGAGAAGCGTGGCAAGTCTCGGGTCATGCAGGCGGGCTCCGCCTTGCACGGCGCGGTCACCTTGGAGGCGCGCAAGACGCCTGGTTACTGGGAGCCGCCGATCCCTGCGACGGTGGACGTCGGCATCGGAGTGCCCCAGAAACAGCTCCCCGCCACGACGATGGGCGCGGTCGTCGCGCTCGACGAGCTCATCGCCTATGCCAAGGGCGGAGAGGGTGTGGAGGAGTACGGCGCTGCTGTCGGACCGGCCCTCGCGGAATGGATCAACGCGGGCGGGACCTGGCGTCTCGCCGCCTCGAGCGTCGCCGAGATCCGAGCCGTGCTCGGGTTCGCGACCACCCATGAGCTGCCCCTCGTGATCGACGGGGGCCACGATTCAGGTGAGATCGCAGCGGATATCGCCGCTGCCGGCGCGCGCGTCGTCCTGACTGTGGACACCGCTGCGAGGATCGCTGACCGAGGGAAGGGCCAGGACGCGCGCTGGCGCGAGTTCGGAGACGCAGCCAGCTTGGCCGAAGCGGGCGTCGAGTTCGCGATCGCGAACCGCAACGCCAACGGCACACTCTTCGCGGCGGCTATCGCGGCGGGCAGCGGCCTCTCCGAGGAGGCCGCGCTGCGCGCGATCACCCTCTCAGCAGCAAACATCCTCGGCGTGGGCGACCGCGTCGGGAGCATCGCGCCGGGTAAGGAGGCTGACCTCGTCGTTCTGAACGGTTCACCGGTCTTGGCGACGACCAGCGTCCTCGCGACCTGGGCCGATGGCACCCTCGCCTGGGAGTCGGAGGTGAAGAACTCAGTCGTCCTCGAGGTCGACGAGCTACACATCGGGAATGGAGAGGTGCTCTCCCCCGGACAGGTGCTCATCAGCGGCGGCCGAATCGTCGAGGTCGGACCTGTGGTTGGACACCCGAGAGGCTGCCGAGTCATCCGCGGCGCGGCGGCGATGCCCGGGATGATCGATGCGCGCGGCCACTTGGGCCTGGAAGGTTCTCAGCGTACGCCGTCCGCGAGCTTCCCAATGGCACGCATCTTCGAGCCGGGAGATGCCACGGACCGACGCGTTGCCAAGGCAGGGATCACGACGGTCTCGCTTACGCCCCGCAGCATGGGGACGGTCACTCTCGCGACCGCCTACAAGCCTGCGGCGTCGAGCCTCGGGAGCATGGTGATCGAGGACCCCGCGGTGGCCTATGTCAACTGGGCGAGCGCGGACCCGCTCTCCGCGGGGAGCGCCGTGCGGCAAGTTCTCAAGAAGGGCTCTGACTACAAGAAGTCCTGGGACGAATACGCCAAGGCGGTCGCCGCGTGGCGCCCGGAGCCTGTCGTAGAAGAAGAAGAGGAAGAAGAGGCCGAAGAAGAGGAAGAGGAAGAGGAAGAGGAGGACAAGAAGCCTCGCAAGGCGAAGCCCATCCCACCCTTCAGTCTCACAGGTGTTTGGGAGGGCGAAGCCGATGGCGCGCGCTTCCGCCTCCAACTCAACCAAGACGGCGAGACGATCACTGGCCGCTTGCGCTGTGAGGCGGTCTCCGCCGAGGTCATCGACCTCGTCGGGACGCGCGTCGAGCACGGCGTCTCAATGAGCGGACTCTCACCAGAAGGAGAAGTTGCCATCGAGGGCTCCACCGAAGAGAGCAACACCGACGGGATCGCCTTCAAGGTGACAGCCACGGTGGCCGGGGCCTCTCACGAGGCATCCCTCGAGCGCACCTCCGAAGAGCACCGGGTCGCCCGACGCCCCGAGCTCCGCAAGGACGAGCCCGGCGAGAGCCCCCCGAAGAACTATCCCAAGAGACCCAAGACCGACCCCATACAGGAGTCCATCCGAGCCGCCATAGAGGGTCGTGGTCGTCTGATGGTGTCTGTCAGCCGCGCCAAGGAGACGATCGAGTGCGTCGAGGCTTGCAACGCCTACGGGATCAAGCCGGTCCTCGTCGGCATCAGCAGCGCACCGAGCGTGGCCAGCAAGATCCGGGGCAAGGTGACCGGCGTCATCGTGACCTCGACCGCGAGCGCGAACGCGCTCGCCAAGAGCGGCATCCCGGTCGCTTTTGGTAGCGGCGCCGAGGAGGGCGCAGCCGACCTCCCGTTCTACGTTGCGAGCGGTGTCCATTTGGGGCTCTCCCCTGCTGTGGTCGTGCAGTCCCTGACAGCCGACGCCGCGACGATCCTGGGAATCGAGGATCGCGTCGGACGGCTCGCACCAGGGCTTGATGGAGACATCCTCCTCTTGGACGGCAGCCCGCTGGACATCAGCTCCAAGGTGCTGCGCGTCTGGATAGATGGCGAGGAGATCGAGTGAGGCCTTTCCAGATGAGAGACACCATGAAGAGCTTGAACTCACTCTTGATCGCGCTCGCGCTAGCAGCGCCCGTGGCTGCGACATCGGAGGTCGTGCCGGGCGAACCGGGCGCCGAGGGTGGGCTCGCCATCCAGACCAAGAAGGCGCTCTGCGTTCCGCTCGAGGGGCGGCAGGTCGTCAATAACGCCGTGATCCTCATCAAGAACGGGAAGATCGAGGCGGTCGGGCCAAAGAGCTCGACGAGGATCCCCTCCGGCTACAAGGTCTTGGACGTCGGGGACAACTGGGTCATGCCAGGGATGATCAACCTGCACTGTCACATAGCAGGGTCGATGGACATCAACGACATGGTGTACTTGACGAATCCTGGTGTGCGGGCATCGACGTCGGTCGTG
>Ga0310345_10005128_pt1 | contig 11723 bp, 21 predicted proteins | sample HC15DNA20500_MG_FD_204667 | JGI IMG/M metagenome (GOLD analysis project Ga0310345, IMG submission 204667) | Marine microbial communities from station ALOHA, North Pacific Subtropical Gyre - HC15-DNA-20-500_MG | ecosystem: Environmental > Aquatic > Marine > Oceanic | place: Pacific Ocean: North...
GGAAACCAAAACATGAGGGTAACTAAATGGTTTTAGGTGAATGGTCTTACAAAAAATATTTTGGTGTTCCGTTATGGACTTTAATCGGCGTCGCAGTTATTTTTATCATAGCTAAAAAGAAAAAATTATTGGTGAAACCATAAATGGTTTTAGGATTATTAGGGTTAGCGGCACGGGGCGCAATCGCGGCGGCACGAGGCAGCGGCGCGGCAACGAAACAAGCCGTTCAAACGTTACCCGCTAAAACGGGTTGGGGCGCTTATGCTAAAACGGGCATAGTTGGCGGATCAATAGCCGCGGGCGGCTTTGGAATTTCAAGCGCGGTTGGATCCGCGCAAGAATCAATCGAAGAAGGCGGCGAGGGTTTGCTCTTAGTCGGCGGCGTTATTGCAGTAATTCTTTTATTTTTATTTATCATTTTGAGGCGTAAGTAAATGGCGAAAGAAACCTTACCGAATGTAATCGTTGATAAAAACAGCACATACGGACAAAAACCGCCCGTCGTGGTTACGTCGCAAGGAACGCCCGAACATAACAAGGATCCTAGTTTAACAATGTCAGCGCACGATAAAGCAGAATCTTTTATCGCAAAAATGACCGCCGAACGCTTAGCAAACATTAAGGAAATCAAACCACAAAAAAGCAAGTCTAAAATATCAACCTTTAAGAAAAAAATACGAGGTGTAAAAAAATAAATGACAAAAACAACAGAAAATAAATTAAAGAAATTTGGTTTGCCAGCTAGTTACATAACAATAACAGCGCTAATCGTTTCCGCAATTTGTAATAATTTAGGGGCGTGTGATTAATGGGCGGTACCCTTTTCACAACGAGCGACGGGGCAATCTTAACGGGTTTGACCGCGGGTGTCTTAACGTTAGATTTTACTAACGGCAAAATTACGGATCCTAGCGGCACGGTTACACAAATGAACACATCACTACAAACCATGAGTTTAGAGAAATGCAATTCATTTATGATTTTTTGTAGCGACGCCGATAAAATTATCAGGGTTGGAAATGCGTTAACCATTTCGGATCACACTTTAACCACTACAATTCATAATTACGCGTTTGATCATATTCAAATTACCATACCCGCCAATTCAACCCCCGATGAGAATCAAGTTGCGTTTATGGCAAGCGAGGACGCTTATCTAAATTATGCAGTTTCGGATAATTGGCACGATAGGGGGGTAATTACGGGAACATCAACAACCGCCGCCGCTGAAGTTTACAAAAAACACGTTGGGGGTTATGAGGATTTCTATCTTACATTTTACAATAATAACACGGGCGCATCAGGTAATTCAATCGACATGAAAGTTTATTATTCTGAGGACGGCGTCACTTTCTTCGCGGAGCAAGGCTATACAACCGCGGTCACAGTAACCGCGGGATCTTACAATAGTTTTGCCGCAAGCCGCAAACATCATTTCTATATGATTGAATGTGATTCAACCGTGGGGGGCGCCCATAACGACTTTACAGTTTATTACAATAACGTATCGGTGTTTTAATTGAGTTTTGACGGGGATCAATATCCTAGTGATGAGGGATTAGATTTAACAACTAAAGGGCAAATCCATACACACGATACGAGCGCAAACGCCGCGCTTAATGTCGGCGCAAATACTTATTTGTTAACCGCCGATTCAACCGAAACCACGGGCATGAAATGGGCGGCGGCGGCGGGCGCATCCGTTACAACCTCAACCGTAAACGCATATCTTTCGGCAGATTTTACAACAACATCAAACACAGCGACGGTTTTAACGGGGATTACGTTTACCCTTCCGACAATTTCCGGCGGTAAATGTTTTATCGGTTTTAGTGGAGCTTGTTATAGATCAACCGCGGGCGGTATTCAAGGCAATATTCAAACTGATACAACCGGAAGCGACGCGGTTATTGTTGGTACCGGACGAGGCGCGGAAGTTCCATCAGCTACATATGCATCCAATCCAAAATGGAATTTTGCAAGTCAAGCTATTCACGACGCGGACGGAAGCGATATAACGTACTATTGTTGGACGGGCGGTGGATCACTCATTTTCAAAGGAAGCTCTTCGGGCGAATATGCTACATCAATGTCAGCGTTAGGGGTGGGTTAAGATTGGATTGTTTTATAGAAAAAAATATTTCATGTGAAAATTGTGAAGAATGTTCGGATAATATAGTTAGTAAATTACAAAAGAAGTTTAATTGTTGTTTGAAATCAAATAATGATATTGATCAACCTCATGGTTATATCAGTATTTTACATGAAAAAAATAATCATAAAATTACTGTTTGTTTTTATGATGATATTAAAAAATTAAAACCATTGAATAAAGGGGGATTAAAAAAATTAAGCAAAATTCCTAGTGAAAGCGAAATAAAAAACGCGTTGAAATGAATAACGAATTAGTTTTTGGATTAATGGCGACATTTGGATCCATATTTGCGGGGTTGCAGTTATGGCAAATTAAACGCATTTCTGATTTATGTGAACGAGTAACCCGAATGGAAACCGAAATAGAACATCATTTTAACGGCAAACATGACAAACCCGCGGGGCGTCGATTTGCATAAGTTGAGGCTAGCCGTTAACGACATTCGCGGATCTTATCTTATATCTACATCAAATAAGGGGGGGTATGGAAACAGAAATTCTGACCTTAGCCATGATAAGCACGACAATTCTCGGAGCTATGGCACTAATGAAAATCGGCACACACGCAAGCGGTCGATAATCTTATCAATGAGGATTGATTAAGAAAAATGATCCCTATGACGCGCGCTATTTGCTTTTGTGGTTTGCCAGAAAAACAAAATTGTATCATACACGCTAAGGGATCCAACAATTTTTTTTCGGGGTGTAAATTTGCCTAAAAAAGGAATGAGGGTACGCCGCCCCAGCGTAGCGGATATACGAAATAGACGCAAGCAATTAAAAAAATACGATATGCAATTAAAAAAAACCGATAAACAAATTAAGACATTACAGCGAAAAATCCAACGAATTAGAATAAAGAGGTTTTCATAAATGGTAAAAGGTTATTGCGTCAAATGTAGAATTAAACAAGATATGTCGAATATTACAGAAACAACGTTAAAGAATAATCGCCCCGCTTTTTATGGAAATTGCCCCGTTTGTAAAACTAAAATGTTTAGGATTGGATCCTTAGAGGACGCTAAAAAAAAAGAGTGAATGAATTATGGTAATTAAAATAGGTAAATGGCGTACGACGCGCGCAAGTGAGAAAAAAGTAAAAAGTATTGTAATTAAAAAATCACGCAATAAATTACTACCATACTATTTCAGAGTTGGCGGGCGTACCAAGTGGCATTTAATGAATGAATACGGATTAAAACAAGTTATACGACGATTCAAATTAATTGCGGCGCCTTAATGATATGACACCTAAAGAAAAAAAAGCATTTGTCGCAAGAATGAAAAAAGGAAAAAAGGACAAAAAAACCGCAACACGCGCCACATCTAAAAAAACCACGCGAATGATTGGCAAACAGTTTCAAAAATTAAAAAAACAAATGAGAAAAACAAGCGGCACTAAAGTATCTTTGAGTGCAAAAGGCTATTCAACAAAATATAGAAGAGAGCATATTGAAAGAACAAGAAAAAATTTTGCTTATGTAGATTATGATAAGGGCAAATATTATGTTCACACGTTTAGAAAAAACGCAAAACCCCAATGGTATAAACACGCGCCAATGACAAAACAAGAAGCTGTAAAATATGCGGCGGGTTTTAATTTCCAAAATAGAGAAAGATAAATTAAAATGAAATTACCTAGCTGGATAAAATTTTCGGCGGCACAAAAAAAATACATCTTAATAAAAAAAAAGCTTATAGCAAAAAATTAGCGCGTTAAATCTTGCAAAATTTTATTACTAGAAAGTTATTCGGTTTTACTAAGCCGTTTTAAAACTAACAAGGTATTTTGAAATAGGCACAATACGCGGTTTAAGGGTACCGAATAACCCCTATTTAGTAGAAATGACACATTTAGTCAGCAACAACCATGAATGATCAAGCGTTACAAATGCGGAAACCGCGCCTATTAATCGGCTTGATTGTGTTACTTCATTAATAGAATTCTGATCATTCGTGTTATCCGAGTAAAACGGCAACGATAAAGCATGAATTTGCTAGCGGAAACGAAAGCAAGGGGGGCGGGTGTGTTTGTTTGTCTTTTGGTAAAAAGGAACACATATCGGCATTTTACGACTAGAATTAACAGATATGTTTAACTATACCATATTACCGAATAAGGATAATGGCAACCCTAGCAAATACCGAAATTGAAATTTTCGGCAAGGTTACAAAAGTCGATTCGAACGGTTTTATTTCCGCCCCAAATGGCGAATCGTTCAAAGCTTTTGTTCCGCGTTCCTTATTCAAGGGGCGTCGCGTCAATATGGCGCAAATGTTAGAACAAGTCGCCGACTTGTTCCGACAAGGCAAAACGGGATCCGAAATCGCGGCAATCGCCGACAAGGATTCGGACACAATCGGCAAATACAAAAAAATCATTCTAGCGTTTGGCGGCATTGACGCAAATGCAATAATGCAAAAACGAGAACAAGAAGGCGAATTTCGAAACGAGAAATCCGCCGCCATGTTAGCGCGATTTCCCGAGGTCGCGGAATGGCAAGCACGTCTTAAGAGCAAACCAAAAGCAAGCCGCAAAAACATCAAAAGCAAACTCAATTGTTTAAATCGAGTTTGTCAAGCCGTCAAAATGTCGCCTATCGGCTTGTTACAAAAAGGTTACACGGGCAACGAACAATTAGCCGCCATAGATGATTTAATGGCGCAAGCACACAAAACCACAATTACGAGCGTAAGTTCTTTTTACGCTTGTCGAATGTCCATTCGAAGTTGGGTAGCTTACAACGGAATTGTTATTCCAAAACCATGCACATACGGACATTTACACGGCGAGGTACCCGAATCACACGGACAAGCCGCACACGTTCGAATGTCAAAACAAGAAATTGCGCAAGCAAACGCAATTTTGGAAGATCCAAAAAGTGAATTGCCATACCCTGAAAGGCGAATCGATACCGAGGTATTTTTCAAGTTCGGCGTCGAAACGTGCGCGCGACAAATGGCAATCATAACCGCGAAAATTAGCGACGTCCAAACATACGGCGGTTACAATAGCGCCGAGCAAACGTTCAAGGTAATTGAACGAAAATTATACCATGTCGGCAAACATCGAATGGTCAAACGCCTTTTTTGTATCGAGTTAGTGCGAATCATAACCGCACGACAAAAAGCGGGCGAAACTTGCTTAATTGGCAAGCCTAACGAATACGTCAATTACGCAACAATGGAGAACGAATCAAGCGACGACGTAAAACAAAACAGAAAGCAAGTATTAGCGCTTAAGGAAATCGACGACAACTTAAGGGCGGTTTATGAACAAGTCGGCGGAAATGCGGCGGACAAGTATTTCACAAAAAAGCCTAGCCACAGCTTAAGACACGTCGGGGCGCAATATTGGCTTAGAAAATCCAATTTCGATTTTGGATTTGTCGCAGAATTGGGCGGTTGGACAACCTTGCAAGAATTGCAAAAATCTTATGGCGGTATGCCAAAAGAAATATTCGACGCCAAATATGACGAATACATCGATAACGACAAATAACCCCCCCCCTTTTTTTCTTTTTTTTTTGATTTTTACATACATACTCATATTCAACAAGGATCCTAATTTTACCATGGGCTTAATCTTTGGGCGGGGTTTCGATAGCAACAAGCAATTAATTTCGACAATCGCCGCCCGAATCAAATTAAGCCTTAGTGGGCTTGTTAGTAGATTCGAACGAGAGGGCGCCTAACCAACTAGAATGAAGAACGCAAGCCCGCGCTTTTTTGTCTTTTCTTGTCAATTTTTTCCGATTCACAAACCTTAAAACAAATTATTTGAGGGGGGTAACATGGGATATAACGACCGCAATCCGAGCTTTACTTTTAGATTTGGAGAATACCGACACGGCAAACTCAATAAATTAGCTAAAGCCGCAAAAATGTCAACCGTTGATTATGTGAGATCCGCCATTCTGGATCCTTTTCTAAATGGCGATCTTATCCCAAAAGCTAAAGACGATTTGGTGGTCGAAATGACCAAATTAAAATTACAAAAAATCAAAGCGGAAATTGAATATTTACAATTAAAAAATAAGTATATGGAAACTTTCGGGGCGCCCATGTCAGCAAGTGCAACAAGGATCCTAAAGCCGCAAATTGCAAGCACGCAACAAACAACTCAAATCACAATGTCGCCCTATGATGCTAAAAATAATATTATTCAGTGTGTCGAATGTTCACAGCTTTTCAGGTGGGAAAATAAAGACGAATTTTTGAAACAAAAATATGAATTTGAATTACACATGACAAACAACCATAACCGCGCTTTATCTTACTTAGAAAAATCTGTATTGGACGATTTGAGATTTTCGGGGGCGTCATTATGAAAGTAGAAAAAATATGCCCCAAATGTCAAGCCGAATTCGACGTTAAACGCCTTATGGAATTGGTTAGCGTGGTCGAATGGGGCAAATCTGAAAAATTTGATAAACAATACAAATGCTACTATCGAAAAGGATCCTATTATTGCGGGTTGTTACTTGTTCAAAAGGGGATCAACGATTGATTTGTCGGTATTGCCATAAAATAATTATTCATTATGAAAAAATTACAATCGAAAATAAAAGCGGGCTTAAGCGGGTTTTTCATTCGGATTGTTTTTTCAAGGCGATAAAATGAATACTGTAATTTATGAACGTTGTATAATTTGTAAGCGAGAAATCCCGCGCCAACACACTAATTTTTTATTTGCGGATAATAACCGTGAAATTCGGGTTTGTTATAGGTGTGATACAGATTGAAAAATAAACCCGTTTTTAATCTAAACAAAAAAAACGATTGGGAAACCCCCCCCGAATTGTTTAAACTCGGTTGTGATTTTTTCGGACACGCCCCAACCTTAGACGTATGCGCGACCGCTCAAAATTCTAAATGTAAATATCATTATAACGAACAAATGGACGCTTTAACAAAACCGTTTGATATTCCTTTTTTTTGTAATCCGCCTTATTCGGATCTTAAAACGTGGGTACGAAAGTGTTACTTAGAACACGTTAAGCACAACGTAAGCGGCTTAATGCTAACATTCGCGAAAGTTGACACGGCGGCTTTTCACGATTACGCGTTCGGGGGCAAGGCGGAAATTCTCTTTTTGCGCGGTCGCGTAAAATTTTGGAATAAGGGGATCCCGTCAAAAAATCCCGCCCCTTACCCGTCTTGTTTTATCTTTTTTCGAGAAAAATACGACATCTAAAACTTTAATTAAATCAGAAAAAAAGGATCCTCAATGTCTAATGAATCACAACAAGGAACGGCTAAGGGTATCGAGGGCGCGGTTGGTTATTGCGCTTCGTGCGGCGTCGAATTTACCGAAAGGCTAAGAAGTTCGGAAAAAATCTCATGCGGAAATTGTGATTTTGAGTTTAGCGTACGCGTGTTCAAAACTCAAAATGAATAAATCGCAAATATCGCGGGATTTTTGGCGAAAAATATTCGACGAAAATAAGATCGATTTGAGAAACTCGGATAAACGGAACGCCGCCGTTAACGAGTTTTTAGCAAACCCCGAAAATATAAAGGCGGGTTGGCGAAAAACTGATCGTCGTTTTTTCCGCTTGTCATTGGACAAGATTTTCCGAGAGCGCGGGATAAGTTCGCACACGAAAAACATCAAGCCGATTGCACAAACCGCACAAAAGCAAGCGGGATCAATGCGTATGAATATCAAAACGGACGAAAAAAAGGTACACGAACAAAAACCGAAATCAATTACAACGCAAGAATTAGAACAAACGGGGCAAGAAGCAACACAACAAGCCCCGCAAGAACAAGCGGCATATTACACGGCGGAAAATGTAGCGATTGTTTTTGATACAATCTTTAACTTACTTCATACGCGTTACCCTGCTTGTTCAAAATTAAGTTTGGACGAAAAAAGAAATATCGGTGAAAGCTGGCGCCCCATTTTTGATAAATATTTAGCAGATAAAGGCGGGATCTGGATCGCGCCAATTTTGGCATTAACCCCCGTTCTTTTAGTTCGTGTCGCGGAATATAACACGGCGGTAAAATCCGAAGAAATGAAAAAAGATTTTTACCCAAATGATAAAGATAAAGACGAAACAAAAGACAAACGCTCGGGCGATGATTATTTGGGGCGTTAAAAATGGTTGAGCTAGAATTTGATCCAGATAAATTAAATCTTACAAAACAAGATTTATTAGATTTTTGCGACCGAATGGTTATTGAATGGAAAAAAAACAAGCGTTCTAATTTCCGTTATATTTTGGCGCTTGAAATAATGAAAGCACAAATCAAAATTACACCCGAGGGCGTACTAAAAATGATTTGGGGTAAAATAATCGAATGGTTTTACGAGCTAAACTTTGAAAATGCCTTACATGATCCAACCGACGCGGGCTTAAAATTTATAAAAAAAATACGCGAGGCTAAAAATGATTAACGAAAAAAAATGCGAGTTAGTAATCAATAAATTTTTTGAGGCGCTAAAAAATGCTAAACCCGATTATGAAATCGAGGGAACGGGCTTAACTTATCATTCGACTTTAGAATTAATCCGCGTAACTGTAAACGATTCGATAAAAGGCAACGAGGATAAATTTGAAAGTTTAGTTTCATGGATAATTAACGCGGGAATGTATTTACTAAACGACACGGACGAATTAAACGAAATCGATATGTTACGCAAGGCGATTTAATGTTCGATTTCGAGTTCACTTGCTTTAATGAAGATTGCGTAATAATAGGCAAAAAATCGAGCGGCAAAACATATCTTGCTAACGAATTATTAACAAGCTTGAAAAATATCCCCGTCATTGTTTTTGATTTTAATTGGCAGTTTCACGATTCGCGCGCCGTGATCGTTCACAATCTGCAAGAAGTTTTTAAGATTTTTGACGAAATGAAAGGGCATATTATTTTTCAACCATACGACAAATCAAAACCCGTGTTTGAATCGTTTTGCGAACAAATTTTCGCGCGTTCAAACGTCGTAACCATAATAGACGAAACGCACGCTTATACAAGTAAACAAGGAATATGCAAGCCGTATAATGATTTAATTTTATCAGGGCGACCGCGGGGCATTTCAACAATTTCTATAAGTTCACGCCCTCAAAATTTGCCTAATAATTCACTTACGAACGCGCGCCATATTTTCGCCTTTAAATTAAATCTCGAAAGTGATATTATTTTTTTACAATCGTGGTTAGGGGATCAAGCGTGGGAATTGCTTCCGCAAGAGCAACGCAAGAAAAATTTAGAGGCGCCCGAATTACCCGAACATAGTTTTTATTATCGAGATACTGAAAAGGGCGCGGGTATGGTTGGTAAAATTTGAGGCTTAAAATTTTTTGTTGTCCGGAGTGTTCACGCGGTCGGCGGTTTGCAAGCATGGCGGCGCTCAATATTCATTTAGGAAAAAATCACACGGTCGATTATAAAATATTCCTAAAAAATAACAAGCCGTTTATCAAACGCAAAATGGCAAGGGCGCAAGGCGCCTATATTAAAGAAGTTACGCCTATGAATTAACGACTTTTCGAGATCCGTTCTTATATCTAGCTTAAATCAATAATTTCTTATGGTTAAAGGCGTACCCGCAAACTTATTGAAATTAAATCCTTTAGGAACATCAAAACAAATTATAGGAAATGAGGCAATTCTAGCCGTTTTATCAAGTTCAATTTTAAGCCCGATACTCGTTCCAACCATTACAAATTATATTAATAAATTACCTTATGTAGCCTCACACGTTACAATTGCCGCGGCAATCCCTGCAATCCTATTATTCCGAATTGGTATCTCAATGGCAAATCGAACAATCGGCGCCTTAATTTTGGGTGTCGCCGGAAGTTTTGTTTTAACCGCAACGTTACCATTTATCGCGCCATTAATTCAGCGAGTGAAAGCATAATGGTACTGAAAAATAGACGTACATTAGCAACAACCGCGAGTTATAGCTCGGGTACCACTTCAACAATTGCCCTTCCACGCGATTTTCTCGTCCAGAGAATAAATTTATCATTCGTCGGTACCGTGGTTAACAGCGGAACGGTAACACTTGTTAGCGGCGCGCCATGGTCGCTCATGAAGTACATACGAATTAAAGCCGTAGGATCTGGATCATCAAAAACAATTTACGAAGTTAAAGGCGAGGATATAGGCAATCTTAATTTCTTCCAATATGGAACGGGTTGTAAAATGCAAGAAAGCCCATTATTAACGGGAACATTTAACGACGGCGTACAGTTTCAATGCACTTTAGACATGAGAACTGCATTTAATGATCCAGATGATTTCAGTACAGCAATTCCTAGTTATCTTTTATCAACCTTGCAATTAGAAATCGAATGGGATACAATCGCACTTGGTTACGGTAACAACAACACAAGCTTAGTCGGTACCCTCAAAGTTTCGTTAGTCGAGGGCATACCGGAACAAAATGATCCGGACTTTTCGAATAACCCTTTGCAAACAACTTTGTATAAAGAATTAGTCGGCGATTCATCAAGCGCAACAACCGAGGACTTTTCGACGTTCTTTAATGTGGGCGCATTGATTAGGACGAATTTTTTGATAACCGAAACTTCAGCAGGCGCATTAAGCGATTCGGAGATTGATTACTATACAGTTACAAGCGGAACGATTCCGTTAATATCAAAACAAAACTTTAGAGATTCAAAAACACAAGACATTGAGGATTGGGGTTTGACATCAACGGGATCCGCGTTATTTGGTAACGCCGCGATTGCATTTGCAACCGTACACCCGCTAATGAATCAACCCGCCATGATTGGAACGGCAACCCCGCAAACATCAACAAGCGGAATACAAACCGTAACGGGTTGGACGGCGGTTGATTTCATGAATCCTTTAAGTCCGTTTATTCGTACTGACGTCGGAAATCAAATCGACGGCTTAGACACATCACAATTTAACGTAGGAGATTTAACCATGACGCTCTACAAAAACAATGCTTCGAGCATAATTCGAACTATTCAGATCACGACGGAAGGGTAAGACAAATTTTGGCTTATGCCGTTCTTCATTCCATTTTTAATTGGCGCGAGTTTGCTTAGCATGATTCCCAGCTTTATACCGCAAGAAGAAAAACGCGCGCAAGAAGTAATTAGGCAAGACGGCAACCAATATTTTAATCGGCAAACATTGCGCTGTGGTAATTTGGGGTTTAACAATCAAATGCCTACGCCGTCAATGCGGGATCCTTATTCAATAGTTCAAAGTAACGGAACGGGAAAAAACGGATCCGACGTTCGGAAATGGATTGTTTACGGCGGGGTTGCACTCGTTGCAATTATCACACTAAAATTTTTAATGGGGCGCCGCTAAATTGGCGCGTCGTTCAGGTACGGGATCCGCGGGGGCGGGATCATCAAGCCGGCGGTCGAGTTCATCAAGACCTTCATCAAGCGGGCGGTCGAGTTCATCAAGACCTTCATCAAGCGGGCGGTCGAGTTCATCAAGCGGATCACGTTCTAGTAAATCTAATTCTAGCGCGTCGCGTTCGACAAGTTCACGCGGATCAAGTGTAACAACAAGATCAAGCGGGGGCGGCACACCCGCGCGAAAAGTTAGCACGGTAA
>Ga0310345_10005129_pt1 | contig 11722 bp, 8 predicted proteins | sample HC15DNA20500_MG_FD_204667 | JGI IMG/M metagenome (GOLD analysis project Ga0310345, IMG submission 204667) | Marine microbial communities from station ALOHA, North Pacific Subtropical Gyre - HC15-DNA-20-500_MG | ecosystem: Environmental > Aquatic > Marine > Oceanic | place: Pacific Ocean: North...
ATTTGTGGTAGCATTATTTATGGCTCCAGCATCATCCCGTAGGTGCCAGCTACCAGTCCCTGGCGATGAGGCTGTGAGCATTTTATCAGTATCTGACTGAATCCACAAATCCCCTGAGGCTAAAGCAGTAGGAACACTACTACTAGCTGTTGTAAAAATAATACGTTTCCCTGCGGCTGACGCAGCAGCAGTAGCTGCATTAGCAATACCTGTATCAGCATCTACTTGGGCAGCTTGTCCAATAGCCTTTGAAGTGCCTAAGTCATACGTAACCCAAGCAGACCCACTCCAACGTTTAAAATCATTTGTACTCCCTGTATCTACCCAAATATCTCCAGTAGAAGGACTCCCAGGAGCAGAACCACCCACCGATGTATCATTTCCAGAATCTATTTGGGTTGGGTCATATCCGGTTGCAAAGGTAGTACTAGAATCAATATTGAGTACACTTCCAGGTAACCCATTCGCCATGATATGGTCAGCTTGAATAGCAGATGCAGTTATATGAGTAGCTGTAATAGCATCGGCTCCTATAGCTGCTGCATTTATAACTAGTGACTTATTCCCAAACCCCAAAATTCGGGGAACCTTATACCCTGCTGCGTTTGTAGCAGGAGTAACAATTTGAGCTACTAGAACTTTAGCACTAGAGAAAGTTCCATCAGTATGTGTAGATATATGAGAGTAGTTAGTAGTAAACCGTAAGTTTAGACTACCCCCACTATTTGCTTCAGAAGTATCTATATAGACATAATAAGTACTATCTGCTGCTAAGATATCTATATTGGAATAACTAGTCCCATTAGTCGTTACTGAATAATACGGACTAGAAAGATCATTACCTCCTGCTACTATGTTCCATGTATCTCCATCACCAAACTTTATAGCTGCTGCTGCCCATACTACATGTCTATGTCCAGCAGCTGCATAGTTAGTATGGTCATCAGCAATAGGGGTAATTTCTAATGGACTATTATATTCTTGAGCAGATTTACTTAATAATGATTCTGTAAGAGAACCATTTTGTCCCGCAGCAAATAGATTTTTACTATCAAATCCACTAGCGGTAATATAAAGTACTGCTTGGGCACCAATTTTATCATCAACTGCATGACACCACCCAATCATAACATCATCTGGGTCTTGTGTATAAGATGTTTTTAAAACAACTTGGAAAGTAGTATCAGATCTATTTGCTGATGCCCTGGCTTTAGTGGGTCTAAAAAATAGATAGTGAGGATCTGCTGTAAGAATTGCAGAGTTTGCACAAGCTATAGTATATTTTGTGCCATCCCCCAAAATTAATTTACCAGCAGCACCTGAAGTAGCTCCAGCAGGAGTTGTCCAATGTATTCTTCGATAATTATTAGAGTCAGATGGATTAGAACCACGATTAATGTTACCCTGAAAGTTTACAGATAATTCTCCTAAAGGTTTAGCTGGGGGGAATTTCTTTGGCGTAGCTGCTGCTACTGCTGCCCTAATCCCCTCTGCTTCAGAATATATATTGCTAAATTTATTATTAGAACCTACAGTTTCATATCTAGTTGCAAACATCCCTGAAGATTCATCATACCCCAAACTTAAAATAACTTGATCTGTATCAATTCCACTAGTAGCATTCTTAACTTTAATTACATCCCCAGGTCTAAGGGGTATGACTAAACGTATTGTATTAGTAGAATTTAAGGCAGTTCCATCACTAGTGTCAGTAGCACTGGCCCCATAAGTAATAGAAGTATTATTAGTTACAGCAGAAATATAAGCATATCTAACATATTCCCCACTAGAATTAATTTCAGCAATTACGTGACCTATTCTTACTCCCCTAGTTTGAGCAGCAACTGTCCCTGACCATGTAATTGTATTAGAAGACCTACTTGAATTACTAGGTAAATCATGATACACAATTGGGTATTCTACAGTTTGGAATTTACCCCTAGTTATTTTTAAATCAAGTTGCCCAACTAATCTAGAAACTACTTCATCACGGAGCATACCCAAATCACTCGTCAAATTTCGTTGAATTCTTACAGGTCTTTCTACTCCGTATTTAGTTTGCATTCTTCCAGTCGCTGCATTAAATGTAAATGTAGCATTACTAGTAGCTCCAACTAAAACTGTAGTTCCTGTAGTAGGAAAAGTAGTTTCATTTATATCAGAAATTAATAATAAGTTACCATCGGAATTTTGCCATTGAACTCTAGCTACCCCAGTAGCACCCCCTTGAATATTTAATAATTCAGGAACATTTACCACTCCTGGTTTATTAACATCTAAAGCTTTTAATGCCCATGTAAAGGTACCTGTCATAGCAGAACCTTTCAATAATTCAAAGGTTACAACGCCTTCTATTTTAGTTGGTGACTCATCATCATTACTCTCATCTTCTTTACCTTCATCTGTGTAATGAAGAACTACTGATGTCTGTAATTGTTCTTTTGGGTAGTCAAATTCAAACATAGACATCATTGTTTGCTTTAATCCAGAATCAGGTGTTGAACCAGCATATTCAACAGTTAAACTATCGGTAGAAGTAGTAGTTAAAACAGGGGCAGCGGAAGCCCCATAAGCCCCACCTTTCCCAGGACGAGTACCTCGCATGAAATAATGTAAACTTTCTATAGGCTTAGAAGTTAGAGCAGAAGACACCCAACGTGGTTCAACCCTATAATCATAACCACTTTCTCCTATATGCGTTCCACCTTGGGTTTTTACGGGGTCACCTACTGCCAAGTCAAATAGTACCCCTCCCACATTACGGTCTATTTTAGTTAAGTTTAATTTTTTATCGCCTAAACTATCCGTTGACCACGAATCTTCAAATTGATTTACATCCGTAGTAAGTAAATTTTTATCTTTTAAATCTACTTCATCAAGCATATACTTAATGACCTGACTCCGTTTACGCAAGTCATACCCACCCTCGTCACTATCTGTAGTATCAATCTCCTCTAGGGTATCCGCAGCATCATCTATTGGAAATTGTAAGAATTCTTTATAAGAATCAAACGCTGCTAATCTGATAGTCTGTCCGTATTGCAAATCGTATTTATCTCTGATATCATAAATACGTCCACTAAATATTGGAATACCTTTTTCTTGGTGAATTAATCTAATGCGTTGAAAATCAGAAAAGACATCTGTCAAAAGTCCCTTAGCTTCTGAAGCAACAGTAGAAGTAGGATTAGGAGATCTATTAGATAAAATAATATCTGCTTTAGCAGCAGTATTAATAGATTGCTCTACATTAAGCATAACTACAGCATCATTACCATCTGGAGTAACGGCTTTTACCCAGTTACCTGTAGTTAAACTCACATATTCTAATGTTGTTTTAGCTATACCCATATTAAAAAACTATATCTTCCCTTGACTTACAAACAAATTGCATAGCAAATGTCCACCTATCTTCTTTACTTGCATCTATCTGAAATCGACATTGTTGGATAGCTACTTTATAAAGGCTTCCCCCAGTATGGTTAGAGCCTGTAGGAGTTTGATAATCACCAATTTCAAGTTCTAATTCATTATTAGCCGTGTAAACCCATGTAACAGCAGCATTTTCTAATATATTTTTATATGGAAAATAATACCTAGCCGTATGCCCACTTCTAGTGTAATCAAATGAAGACATCCCTTCATAACCAGTAGGAGCGGTAGGACTTGTATTAATAGCATCACCTTGAGTAGGAATAATTCCATTAATAGATAGAGAAGGACGATGAAATCCAATATCTATTAAGATAGGAGACTGCAAAGCAGCAGGAACCTGGATAGGAGTTTTAGCGATTTGCACAGAAAAGTTATCACACTGTAAAGCATACCTAATTCTAGTAGTAGTATTGGTAGCGGTACTATCGTGTGGCCCTTTTCTTAATAAAATTGACGTTTGTGGTTCAGGCATCTTATTCTCCTATGGATCATTAATGGATACTTTATCTACTTGCTTTCCAGCCTCAAGTTCTGCGGCTCTATTTGCATCTTGTGCTTGTTTTTTTATATAACTTACTGACCCATCTTCGGCTTTTACTTCAAGATATATATCAGGGTTGTCCCTCTTCCAACTATCTTTCGGGTCTAACAGACGCTTATAAGCTTGATCCATTGCTATATTAGTACCAATTGACCCTGCTGCTGAAGCAAGACCTGTTGGGTCAAATAAGGCAGTACCTACGTTAGCCAGCGTTAATGCTAATCTACCCCCTGCTGCTTTAGCCCCATATTTTTTATAGTCTTTATATACAGCGTAAGCACCAAAACCAGCTTCAGCAACTGCACCTAGAACTGGGATGGCTTTTAATCCCTTCGCTGCATTTAATAAATGACTAGGTTTTATCTTTCCCAGCCCTTGCATAAGTTTAGGTGCAACAGTATCTTGTACCTTGCCCTTAACAAATCCAACAGCCCCTTTCACAGCACCAAAGGCTCTTCCAAACATCCCCCCAGCCTTTTCCAGTAGTTTCTTTAAACTCGCTTCTAAAAACCTAGTTAAGGTAGCAACAATTGGTAAACCAGCAATCATTCGGGGAACATCAGTGGTAATAAAATTTAATATATTTCCAGGTAGATTTTTAATAACTCTCAAAAATGGAAGGTTCATAAACCAATCTGCAAGAACCTTCATATAATCAGTAATACTCTTACCCATCGCAAATAGCGTTTTCACACCTGGTATATTCTTAAGTGCAGTAAGACCCCTTGTTATAATACCATCACCAGATGTTGCAACATTTCCTGTTATAGTTCTCCATAAACTTGCAAATGGTGCTGCTATGAGTCCAGCAATGCCAGTTAGGCTAGTCATAAGGGGGGTAACTAACCCTGATTTAATCCCATTTGTCCATACTCTTCGCACAAGGTCATCTAGTGTTGCACCAATAGCGGTCTTAAATCCAGTTTTAAGTGCGGCCCATAACAGTTTAAATGGGGCTGCTACAAAGTCTGTCAGAAGTCCTATTTTAGTTACAAAACTATCCCACCAGGGAGATACAACAGCCCTAATTGCTGCCTTTCCTGCCATTTGAATAATTTCACTAAATGTCTTCCCCGCAAATTTAGTCATAAGAGTATCTATTTGGGGGAACATTTTCTTCAGTAAACCCCACATAGGTTTACCAATGAAAGTTGATACAAGACTTTTAAAAATATTCCACATCCCAGTAAACTTCAGGAATACAACCCCGACAAGGATAGCAGACAGGGCTTTTTTAACCCCCTCCTTTACATTGTCGGATAGTGGAAAACTTCTAAACCAAGCAAAAATTGTTCTGTCTAGGAAATCATAAATAGCTTGGGCATACTTAGATACATAAGGTATCAATGATGCAATCAAGCGAATACCAGGAATTAATATTGGGAGGAATGGGGCTAAGATAACGTCTACCAAGGCACCCATCAATTGGAAGATGGTACCAATAAACCCAGTGAAGACCTGGGATTGCTTAAGAAGGGAAGCCATACCAAATTTTATGCCTAGGGTAGCCCCTAGACTTTTCTTCTGACCCGCATTACCCCTTTTTAATTCATTAGCTACTTTTTTTCCAAATACTCCCCCACCCTTCTCTGGTTTAGGGGCAGCAGCACCACCCCCACCTCCATTAGCAATATCATCACCACCAAGGATATGGAAAAAATAATCTGTTGAAGCCATATTACATCCTCATCTGGGATGCCTGAGATTTAGCTTGTGCTTCTTGTTCCCGCTGCCTCTTTGCTGTTATGACACCTAATGCAATATGAATTTGATTCTCAGTCATCTCCTGTATTGTGTTCCACGGTATTCCTACTTCTAATAGTTCTAATGTAATAACCCATTGATAATAAGTTAATGTTTCTTGAATAGGGAGGTTACCAACCCCGGTTAGGAATACCCTTACTCTTTTTTTACGGTGTCTATATCCACTCCGTCAGGGTCATCTCCCCCAAATGCTTTAGGAACTAAGGTTTCTAAGGCAGTTCCTAATCGGTCATCAATTGTCAATAAGAAAGCTTCTGTAGTTCTTCCCCACGGGGCTTCTACAAGTACTTCTTTTAAACAGTTTCTAACATAAGTATCCCCATCAAAACCTGTAGCTCCATCTGCCCCAAATTTTAAACTGGTTGAAATAATTGAATTTCGTTTTGCCCAAGACATGGGCCGTATGGTGACTTCAAAAGTTTCTCCTGTCTCAGGAATAGTTAAAGTTCTTTTTTCGGGTTGGAGACTAAGGGTATATTTATGGAAATCAAAAGCCTTAGAGGTTTCCGCTATTGGTTCCGATACTGCTTCTTCCCCTAACTCTGGGTCTGTAGTAACTCTTCCTTTTACTGGCATATCTCCTCCTTATGGGTAAACTCCTATATTATCACTTACAACAATTTTTAGATTTCTAAACAATATTTCTGCTTCTACTTCCATTGGATTTGCCTCTGTAATAGGGTGGGGAGCGGTATTAATAAAGGCTCCTTGCTGATTACCGCCCACACCAGCAGCACCATCATCAGGAATTGTAATGACTATAGAATCATTAGTCCCTCTATCAAACCTAAGTTCGATATTAAATCCCTGCATCCCATTACCATAGTCACCTTCTAAGAGTAATTCCTTAAATATACTTTTAGCCGAATCTACATTTGTCGTTACATCAGGTAGGGCTAGAGTCACAGAACACGTATATTCCCTACGTTGTTCCAATATCTCTGAAGGGCCACGATGTCTTCCCATAGTCCTCTTTAAATAATACCTAGGTTCTTCATTATTATTTATAGATAAGCTAAAGCTTCTCACTCTAGCAATCACTGACCCAAATAATGTCACTTGCCCTTGAGAAAAGTAGTAAGGTTCCGCAGTTGCAGTAGAACTAATGGTTCCTGGGGCAGAAACATCTGCATTTCTAATGGGCTGCATTAAACTGTAATAAGGCACGGCTTCTCCAGTTAGGCCCAGATGTGCATTTTGATTATGATTCATACCCAAGAAATTCACCCCATCCCATCCACAGGTCAATAACCCACCTTCTTCCGCAGATAATGAAATATTACCAATCTTACCGCCATGATATCTACGGTCAAAGTCATTAGTGGTTATATTTGTACCAGTTAATCCCGCATCTTCAGAGCTATCTCTAACATGTAGATGCCAAGAAACAGAATCTAAGTCTACGGTTTCAAAAATCTCATGTTTATAGTGGTCTAAACTAGCAGTATCTACTTCCCGTACATAGTCTCCATGTGCATGGTCAAATTGTAGGGGCGTATCTAATTGTATAAGATTTGTAGAGACAGCCCTAACTTTATGAACTTCAGCAGTAGCTATAGCTTCTGCATTAGTTAGATGGGCTGCGCCCAAAATAACTATATAGTCATTTGCCACTAAGCCATGCGAAGAAGAGACTGTAATAAATACATCTCCTTTATGTGGATATGCATATGTTCCACTTTGACTGATAGTAATAGCTACACCTAATATAGCTTGGGTAGTTCCATCAGATTCCATCGGAAGAGTCGTTACTTTCCCTATGGGGAATCGTAAAGCCCTACCATCTAGTAGTACAAAGCCACCCACACTTCCAGTATAAGTTTGTTGGCCCTTTAAAAATTGATATGGATTACGTTTAGAAGCAGTTCCTAAGTAATATCTAGGCTCAATTGCCATCTCAGGATCTGGAGTTTCAACAGTTTCATATACACCAGGAACAAAAGTTAGATATTTATCATTATCTACTATGGTATTCCCAGTAATTACCTGAATTACTGTGTTATTCGGGTGAAAAAATCCTGTGGGGGTATCAAGGACTAAACCAGTAGTCCCATCTACAAATTCTACTTTACGTATTTCAGTTTCCTGAGAACCATCCGTGGGGCCAAGTCTAATAAATTCTCCCGCAGTAATGCTAGACAGACCATCTACAGTCAAAGAGCGAGAACCCGCTGGTTGACCAGCAACAAGGTTAATAGCTGCTTGACCAGTACCCGCAGTAACAGTAGTAGCCAACTCTGGGTATCCCCCAGGAGCAGCTTCTACAGCAAATGTTAATTGTGCCTGATCAGAACGATAGATTGCCATATTATCCTCCAACGTATATAGTGTTACTATATATTATACTCAATTTCTTTAAGTTTCTGCTAAAACGTCCTCATTCACAAATTGTATTGTAACATTTCCCATCCATACATTTACTTGTTCAGTAATTTCTTCTGTGAATTGCTGAAATTGTATACGTTGAAATTGTGTAAAGGAATGTCTTCGTGCATGGCATATCCGTCTTACTTCTGCCATTATATCATACAGTCTTTGCCTACTTTCTCTAGTATGTAAAGCTAGTTCTATATTATACTGTCTACGTACATATTTCCAGTTACCTATCGGAGTCTCTAAAAAGGCTGGAGAACCAGGACTTCCTATAACATAATCACCCCGATTTAAATTAAATCGGGCTGGTTCATTAGCTCCAGTAACCTCAATGAAAATAGGTTCCGCAACATTACCCGCATTCCATTGGGAATTTAAATCAGCTAATAAAATATCTACTGGAATTGGTTCAGCCATTAAAATACCTCAAATGACCAGAGACTTTCTATAGCGTCTTCAATTTCCATCTGCCATCCCTGTATTCTTTCTGATGCTTGGACTCTATCCATTCCAGATACTATTAAATTACCAAAATCTGCACTTCTCATTATATTTATAGCAGCCATTTTCTTAGCTGAATCATGCACAATACCCCCACCTCTTGTATCTAAGGCCATATCCCGTCCAGTTAAGTACGTTACCTTGACTGGCATGGTAAATTCACCACCTCCCCACCTCCATACGGGGGCATTATACGATTGAAACCGTGCAGGAAGTAAGAAATACCTAGAGAAATGGATTAAACCTGTGTCAGGCACTAGAAAAAAGTCTAAGCGTCTCCCTTGTCTCTTATTATCCCACCCTGCTCCATTCCAAATCTCTAATTTTAGGACTTTATAGGGGTCTGCATGATCTAAATGCATCCCATTTAGGTTAAATTCGTGGTATTCATTAGCTATATAACTAGGTCGCCATGATTTGCGGGTTTTAAAGTCAATCCAAGACTGAGCTTCTTCAATAAATGCCTCTACCGTAGACTTAGAGGGAGTGGTGGAGGAGGTAAAATCAGTTCCTCCTAGTACAGCACTCATTTGAAGTAATTCAAAGACATCTTTAGTAGTGGCATATGCTGCTAAAGGACGCATTTGTATACGTTTTATGGTAGGGACAGTCTCTACACTAGCCGTAGTGACCCTAATCCAGTACTTGGTTACACTATTCACAGCCACAGTAGCCCAACCAGCTACTATATTATGTGGGAAAAGTTCTACCCCATCTTGTGAAAAATCATATTGACTCCCAAAACTATCATCGGGGTCAAGTTGATATCTACCAGACCCTGGAATAAACTCTGTCCAAGCACTACCATTATAATATTCCCAAGTTAATGTACCCAAACCCCCTGCGGTATCCACATCAAAGACAACCATATCGAATCTTTCATCATGGCCCAAGTATAGGTAATGGGAAGCAGTACTTAATATAGAAAAAGATGTTCCTGCTGGAGATTGCGCCTCTAGAGTAACATCAGTATAAGTACTACTTCCATCAAAACTAAAAATTTTAGTAAATTCTAAGCCTATAGTAGTAGGCATTTAGGCTCCTTCGGGGGGAAATTCCTCCGTTACAGCAAAATCTTCGGGGATACCTTCACCATTGTTCTCTTGTTTACCCCTTAAATACATTGCAATACCATTTAGATTATGAATCTGTTGTGTAAGTTGTTCTCGTTGGGTATTTAATTGATTTAATTGTCCTACTAACTGTTCCAATTGAGAATTTACTTGCGTCAAATCATTGGCTACATCTATATCTGGCATCTTAATCCTCCTAATCTATTGCTTGGGTTCCTTATATATTATACCATAGATTACTCTTTTAATGCATCTATTTCTGCTTTTAATTCCTGTATTGCTTTCACTAGCATAGGAATTAATTGTTGGTCTTGAATCGAATGAATATCAGGAATAGGGTCATGCAAATGATGAGGAGTTCCATCTGGGTCAGTAAAGTCAAATGGAGTCTCATGCGGTTTTATCTTAATTACATTCGGAATAATTTCTTTAACTTCTTGAGCAATAAACCCAGTCCTAAGAGGATTAACTTCTTCATTCGTATACCAAGAACAGAAATTGAAATCTACGGGCCTAAGTTGTAATACTTCAGCTAAACCAAATGCTGAATCAACTATATTTTCTTTAATTCGTTCATCTGAGTTGCTATGAATAGCCCCAGATGAATCATGAATATCTCCATTGCTTTGAATAATGAATTCTACGGCAGCAGAAGTATAAAAATTCATATACCTACCACCCTGAGAATATTGAATACGCCCATCATAGGAACTTTGCGGAGCAGAAAAATCAAGGAATCCAGAATCAGAATTACGAGTACCAATTGCTATTCCTGTTTCTGCGGCTTTCTCTACAATTAGAGAATTTCTACTATGAAAGGAAGCTCCTGAATCGGTTCCTCCATTTTTGACATGTAATTGACATTCTGGAGCAGTTGTCCGTATTCCTACGTTTCCATTTGGGTCAATTACAAAAGCTTCAATACTGCTACCAGTACTAGTAGTATCTATATAAAATTGCCCCGAATTATCAGCACCTTTTCTTCTTGCTCCTATATGAACAATATCATTTATAGTTGACCCCTCAACTATTCTCAAATGCATTTGCACCCCAAAACCGTCAGCCATACTACCACTAGTTTGGTGTTGCAGATTCATAACACCATAATCACCAGAAGTAGCTGCTGACTGAATCTCAAATGTTGCGTTACCACCACCTTTAAGGAATAAATTTGAACCATCCAATGTGAAAATAGAAGCACCTTCTAGCGTATCAACATCTGTAAATACAGCTATTTGATTATCTGCTGGAGTTCCAGTAGTATCTACACCCGCAGATATTCCAGTTAAGTTTGCACCACTTCCATGAAATGTTGTGGCAGAAAGCGCACCAGTTCCAGCATTATACGTCAAAGCAGCATCAGTTTTGGGGGCAAGGTCACCAGTTGCATCTGTCCAAAGTCCTACAAAAGTACTTGTGTCTGTCGTATCTGCTACTGTTATTGTAGCGGGTACAATAGCAGCAGACCCATTGAAAGAAACTCCCCCAATAGTTCTAGCATTGGTTAACGTTGCAGCAGAGCCAGTAGCATTACCTGATAATGTCCCACTAAAGGTTGTGGCTGTTATTGTAGTAACACCAGTAATAGCACCAGTAATAGCTATTGTACCGTTGCCAAACGTAAGCAAGTCTGGGTCTGCTGCAATCCCCAATGTGGGGGTGGCAGAAGTACTTAGCACTAATGTAGAGTCCAAGAAGGTATCTGCACCAGTACTACTCCATCTGACAAGGGCAGTATTGGTACTACTTCCTGGTACTGTTATTGATGGGCTATGGTTAAATGCTGAATTAGCCATTAATTACTCCTGTTCTCGTTGAACCCTATTTTCATAATCATCCCTAGCAACAACAAGATTTATAAAGGCAGTTTCATCCGCAGGGATATTTTCTACATCAGGGTCTGCAAACAATTTTGGTTGCCATTCGGCAATCATACGCTTTTTGCAATTTCCTATTTTTCCATCCACCGCCCCTTGAACCCACTCTTGAATATCAAGAAGGTCATTTTTAAGAGCTTGTTCATCTATATCGGATA
>Ga0310345_10005131_pt1 | contig 11717 bp, 9 predicted proteins | sample HC15DNA20500_MG_FD_204667 | JGI IMG/M metagenome (GOLD analysis project Ga0310345, IMG submission 204667) | Marine microbial communities from station ALOHA, North Pacific Subtropical Gyre - HC15-DNA-20-500_MG | ecosystem: Environmental > Aquatic > Marine > Oceanic | place: Pacific Ocean: North...
TTTTTGTCGCAGAGTTTTGGCAGCGGCGACTGTGTGACTCCAGTCGTAGCTATTGTGAAAGGCAGACACGACATGGGTGACATAGAGTAGGCAACCGAGACTCCAGAGTATTCGTGACCGGCGGTCGTCTGCGTTGCCCAGGAGTCCCGACCGGTAGATCTCAGCGCCAGTATAGGTAACAAGCGCCACCCAGATAGTTACTTGGGTCAAGAAGTCCAGGATGTCCATAGATTTACTGTATGTACCGTTTAGTCCCAGTTCAGTTCTTTAACTGAGGCCTGGAGTTTCGGGCATACTATCCAGACGCGGTACAGATCATGCGTCATCTTGAGCGACCAGTCAGCCGACGAGCAAGACGTTTTTTCGTTGGGGCAATCATTGCCTCAGTGTCGCTTGTAGCGACAGGAAAACGAGCAGTCGACGAAAATCTGCCATCTTCACTTCCAGACTCGGAATTGCGTGATGAGTTTTTGTTTCGCGCTGATGAACTACCGAGATTGCGCAGTTTACTGGTATCAGTCGATGGGCAGCTTGTTGAGGAACACTATTATCACGGTGCTACGGCCAGTAGACTAGCCAACGTTAAATCGGTCTCTAAGTCCATCATCTCACTGCTCGTCGGGATTGCTATCGACCGGGGACATATTGCCGGCGTCGACCAGAGCGTAGGCGATTATTTTCCGGAGTATTTCAGACCTGGTGCCAATCTTGAGCACACAGAAATCACAGTTGAAAACTTGCTGTCAATGCAGGCTGGCCTTGAAACGACTAGCAATCGGAACTATGGCCGATGGGTTCAAAGTGCTAATTGGACCCATCACATACTGACGCGCCCGATAGTCGCTCGGCCTGGCGGCCGACGAATTTATAGCACTGGAAACACCCATCTGCTCTCGGCAATTCTCGGCAAGGTAAGTGGAGTAAATACGCTGGAATTTGCTCGACGAAGATTGGCCGCACCCTTAGGGTTTACTCTGCCCGCGTGGTACCAGGACCCTCAGGGTATCTACTTCGGCGGAAATGAAATGCAGATGACGCCGCGGTCGATGGTGGCCATTGGACAACTCGTGCTTTCGTGCGGGATGCACAATGGCATTCAGATTGTCTCCGAAGACTGGGTGCACCGATCACTGGAACCTCGGTCTCGTTCTGAACGTTCGGGGAGAGAATACGGTTACGGTTGGTGGATGCGAAGGTTTTCCGGTTACCAGACGTACTACGCCTGGGGTTACGGAGGGCAGTTTATTTTTGTGGTTCCGAAGCTACGGTTGGTTGTCGTTACGACGTCGTCACCAAATCCTGGTGACAGTCGGCGAGCTCACCTGACAAGCCTTTACAGCCTTGTGGAGGACCAGATTATTCCGGCTGTTAATCAACGTAACCAGGATTCGGCACGTCGGCTAGTGTCCGGTGAGTAATAATTGGCTGCCGAGTGTCGGTGTGCCGATTGTAAAGTCTGACCTACGCGCTATGGATGTGACCGTGGAGACGACGGAGGCGAGAAGAACATCATGAGATTTAAGAGATTCTTTGGAACGATGGTTGTTTTTGGGCTGGGCTTGTTCTTGTTGGCGTGTGGACCGTCTCCGATGGAATCGGACATGCCAGCGGAGGAAGTCGATACTGTGGAGATGCCTAGTGCCGGTGTCGTCGACCGTATAGATAATCGATTAAATGATCTCATTCCCGCTGATGCCAGCATTGAGAAATTGGCTGATGGTTTCCAGTTTATTGAGGGCCCCGTCTGGATTCGTGACGAGTCCAAGTTGCTGTTTTCCGATATTCGCACCAACACGATCTACCAGTGGACCGAGTCGGAGGGGACGAGTGTGTTCATGCGACCAGTCTTCGAAGGCGACGAGACGGGTCTGGGTTCCCTGAGCTCAAACGGCTTAACACTGGATGCTGAAGGTCGACTCGTCATGTGCGAGCATGGCAATAGGCAGGTGGCGAGGATTGAGGCGGATGGCACACGAACCACTCTGGCCGACAACTATGATGGCCACCGCTTAAACAGCCCGAACGATGCTGTATACGCTTCGGACGGGTCGCTGTATTTTACGGATCCGCCCTATGGCCTCGCGGATACAGAGTCGTCGCCTTTACGGGAACTGGATTTTAACGGCATCTACCGTTTACATCCTAATGGTGAGTTGCAGTTACTTTACCGCGAACAGAGTCGCCCTAACGGTATTGCGTTGTCGCCGGATGAAGCGATTTTGTACGTAGCGAATTCTGATGCCGCTGAGGCTGTGTGGATGGCGTACGACGTTAGCGCTGAGGGTCTGTCAAACCCGCGCGTGTTCTACGACGTCACAGGAACAGAAGCTGAGGGCGCCGCAGATGGTCTAAAAGTCGACATCGAGGGGAATCTCTTTGCGACGGGGCCTGGTGGTGTCTGGGTTTTTGCGCCAGATGGCACCCATCTTGGCACGATTCGGCCAGACGAAGTACCGGCCAACGTTGGCTGGGGTGACGACGGCCGCTCTCTCTATATGACCGCTCGAACAGGGCTATACCGGATCCGCTTAACCACGCAAGGTGTGATTCCAGGTTCGTAATTGGTCGGTTGACGAAATCGACTAGTGACTGTGCTTGGACGCCACACGATTTGTCGGATTGACGTTGTGGATCGGTCGGGCACTTGATTCAGTGTCGTTATGGCGCGACCTACTCTAATCATCCATTAACGATAGTCCCTAAAAAATGTTCGCACGTCGTCAAGAAAGACCTCTGGTTCTTCCAATGCGGCAAAGTGCCCGCCGTCAGGTATTTCCGTCCAGCGCACCAGGTTGTACCAGGCTTCGGCCCATTGACGGGGAAAAATGTACAGTTCTGCTGGAAAGATTAAGGCCGCCGTCGGCACTTCTACGAAGCCGAGTGGTTCAGTTGATTCAACATTTCGGCTCTCGAAATAGATCCGGGTCGATGACGTAATTGTGCCAGTGGCCCAGTAGACCATGATGTTGGTCAGCAGTTCATCTTTAGTGAACTTGCTTTCAAGGTTCCCGTTAATATCGCTCCAGCCGTGGAACTTCTCGACAATCCATCCGGCCAAGCCAGCGGGTGAGTCGTGCAAGCCGTAACCTAGTGTCTGAGGCTTGGTTCCTTGAATGCCTTGGTAGCCAGTTTCATTTGCCATAAAGGCCTGACGTTCACGCATTCGTTCAAGTTCCGACGCCGGTACTCCAGCTGCCGGGTCGTCAACTCCGGGTGGGGGTGCCGCAAGTAACATGGTCAGATGGAGTGCGGCGACGCGGTCAGGGTATTTGAATGCGTGCCATCGGCTAATAATGCTTCCCCAGTCACCACCTTGGGTCACGTATCGCTCGTAGCCCAGCTTTTCCATCAATTTCGCGAAGATGTCCGTCATCCTCTCCGGGTTAAACCCACGTTCGGTCGGTTTGTCTGAAAAGCCGAACCCTGGAAGTGACGGAATAATGACGTGAAAGGCATCGGCAGGGTCGCCTCCATAAGACGCAGGGTTGGTCAGTGGACCAACAACCTTCGTGAATTCAGTAAATGACCCAGGCCATCCATGAGTAATGAGTAGCGGAAGCGCGTCTTCATTGGCCGATCGTTGGTGGAGGAAGTGGATGTCCAATCCGTCGATTGAGGTCTTGAACTGGTCGAATTCATTCAGTGCAGCCTCTTGTTTCCGCCAGTCGAAACCGTCTTCCCAGTAGCCTAATAACTCTTCAAGGTAGGTCCGGTCCGTTCCATATTCCCAGCCGGTTCCTGCTATCTGATCCGGGAGTCGACGTTGTGACAGTCGAAGTCGAAGGTCGACTAAAGTTGACTCAGGGATATTGATCTCGAACGGGCGAATTGCCTCAGGATCAATTGTTTCATCGACCTGCGATTGAGTGTCCATTGCTTCAGGCACAGAATCCGATTGAGTCCCACCGCAACTGGCAAGACACAACAGTATCCCTAGGAACGGACAGAGGTGACCAGCAGTTTGTTTTTTCACTAGAAGATTATGACATGGTCGCTTATCACAACTAGAATTCCCCGCGACAATGTCAAAATAGAGCATCGACTAGGTCGGATCGGTCCAAGTTTCTCCGGAAGTGTCACGTCCCTCAAGGGGTACGTGTGTTGCGGTACTCCATCCCATCCGGTTTCTCGACGTCATGGTTCACTGATTACTAATGGATTGTCGTTCTCGCTCGACCAGTTGCCGGCGGAGGATCTTGCCTGATGAGACTTTCGGAATTGCGTCGATGAACTCGACTTTTCGAACTTTTTTCTGTGGACTGACTCGTTCGGCAACATAGGCGATTACCTCATCAGCCGTCAGCGTGGCATCAGGCTTAACCACAACGAAGGCCTTTGGTATTTCTCCCGCTTCCTCATCCGGACTCGGAATGACAGCGACGTCGGCTACAGCCGGGTGAGATTGAATGATCCCTTCCAGTTCGGCTGGGGCAACTTGGAGTCCTTTGTATTTGATCAGTTCTTTGACACGGTCTACAACATAGAGGTAACCATCGTCGTCGGCTTTGCCGATGTCACCCGAGTGCAGCCAGTTGTCGTTGTCGATCATGTCTTCAGTCGCCGAAGGGTTATTCAGGTAGCCTTTCATTACCTGAGGTCCTCGGATCCACACTTCTCCCAAGTCGCCTTGAGCTGCGTCCTTGCGTGAGCTGAGGTCCACAATGCGATATTCCGTGTTCGGTAGGGCGGTCCCTACCGAGGCGACTTTGATTTCGCGAGCTTTAGGATTGATATGTGTGGCTGGACTCGTTTCGGTTAAGCCATAGGCTTGACGGACGATGACATTGTTGCGCGTTGCGCAAGTTGTGGCGACCGATTCTGGCAGTGGCGCGGCACCGGACATGATGTCGTCTAGCGTGGACAGGTCGTAGCGGTCGACCACTGGGTGCTTGGCTAACGCGAGGACGAGTGGTGGTACTAGGTAGGCCGTGGTGATTTTATGCTTCTGGATGAGGTCGAGAAATTGTTCAAGTTCGAACCGTGGCATTGTGACGACAGTGGCGCCGGCGCGAAGTGTATTGCACATGATCGCAGTCATGCCGTAGATGTGGTAGAAGGGCAAGATGCCCATCAGTACTTCGGTTTCGGCTGTTGCTTCCACTCCAAGAATCTGACTGAGGTTCGCGACCATGTTGTAGTGGGTTAGCATCACCCCTTTTGACAGTCCGGTCGTGCCGCTGGAGTATGGCAGTGCCACTAGGTCTTCCTTGGGGTTGATTTCGATCTGCGGAGGTTCCCCAGCTATCATGAGTTCAGCAAACGGCGTCGCTCCCTCAGCTTCGCCGAAGACAAAGATTTCCTTTACCCCTGTATCTGTAATGGCTTCGCGCGCGGCTTCGAGAAACTGCGGAATGGTCACAAGGTAAGTTGCCCCGGAATCCAGTAACTGGTGGCGAAGTTCCTTTGCGGTGTAAGTCGGATTGATCGTTGTGTTGACGCCGCCCGCACTAGCGACTCCAAAGAAAGCAATAGCGTATTCCGGGATATTCGGACTGTAGATTGCAAATACGTCACCTTTGCTGAATCCACGCGCTGCCAGACCTGTCGCAGTGCGCTTGACAGCCGTCGTTAACTGTCCGTAGGTAAGTGTGCGATTGGTCGGGCCGTCAATTAGAGCTGGTTTATCCGCCCATTGGTCGGCGTGTTCAAACAGATAGGCCGGAAGCGATACTACCGGTATTTCGACATCTGGAAACGGGCTGCGATAGATCATGGGAACCTCGTGGTTATTTGTTGATTCTTAACTAATGCTGGTGCCGCCATCCACCGGAATAATGGCGCCGTTGGTGTACGCTCCAGCTCTCGATGCAAGATAGATAGTCACCCCAGCCATTTCTTCTGCTTTGCCGATCCGATGCAGGGGACAGGCCTGTTCGATGGCCGGACGATGTTCTTGTAGGGTTTGCTCAGTCATCTTACTTTCAAAGAAGCCAGGCGCAACCGCATTTACCGTGATCTGCCGAGATGCAAGCTCGACTGCTAACGTTTTGGTCAGATGGTGCACTGCTGCTTTACTAGCTGAGTACGCAAAAGTGGGCGTTGGCAAGATCGTTGGAACGTGGAGTCCGTCCATTGAGCCGATGTTAATCACCCGACTCGGATCGTCTGGTCGACCAGCCCTCTCGAGCAGCGGCGAGATCTCTCTCGTGAGGAAAAACAATGCAGTCAGATTGAGGTTGAGGACTTTTTGGAAACCATCTTCAGGATAGTCGAGAAAGGCGGCACTCCAATTAGTGCCGGCGTTATTGACAAGGATATCCAGTGAGTCCTCTCGCGTCTCAAGTTCACGGACGAGTAATCTCCGATCCTCAGCCTTGGTGATATTGGCCGAAATGGCATGACACGGGCCGAACGAGGAGAGCTCAGCAGCCGTTCGCTCGCATGCCTCGGCCTTCCGTGACGTAATGTACACCCGCGCACCAGACCGAACGAACCCTTCGGCGACCATCCGCCCGATGCCTCGCGAGCCACCGGTGACGAGTGCGACTTTGCCAGACAGCGAAAACAGAGTCGTGGCGTCGATGCTAGTCATCTTCGAGAGGCATCATTGTAGACCAGGAGTGTCTCAACTGTATCGGTTGTCGACGTGGAACCGGAGTGTCAGTTTAGGAGGTGGTCCTCGCTAGGATGGGCTATGATTTTTTCCGTGACGGAATATCCGAGTATTTTGAACACTGTCGCGGGCTTCAATTAGACCTGCGAGCGGTGATCAGAGCTCGAAGGAACGTAAATGACACCGAGATTGCGTCCAGTTCAGATTTCGGAAGACGAAACGCACGACGTCTCCGTGGCTCTGCGTCATGCGCAGGGCGCGTTTGGTCTCGAGGGCGAATCGCCCACCAATTTTCTTAAAACGCTGGTTCGGCATCCACCAGCAGTGGTTGGTCTTGCTCCGCTTGCCTGTTACATCATCCGACAGTCGAGTGTCCCGGCGTTCGATCAACGCCTGTTAGGACTTCGCGTCGCTTGGCTATGTCAGTCGCAGGTCATATGGGCAGAGCAAACTGCCGCCGCTCGTGCTGTCGGCTTAGGCGATCTCGAATTTAAACGTCTTGCCCACGGACCCGGTGCTGAGTGGGATGGTCAGGGCTCAGCCGTCCTTCGCGCAGCCGACGAGATTTACAGCCAGTCTTTTGTGACCGATGCGACCTGGACAGCGTTAGAGGCGGGCTACAGCATGAGGCAGATCATAGACATCATCTTTACCGTGGCCGAGTACCTGATGCTTTCAATGTTGGCAAACAGTTTTGCAATACAACCGGATGCACGTTTTACAGACGCGAGCGTTCCGGTGACAGCTCTTGGCCGCCGGGGCCGACCGGAACGCGGTCGACCTAGGCGCCTGACGGTCGCTCGTCTTGAGCCCGTTCCGCCAGAGGATCGCACCCCTGACCAGTGTGCTCTACTCGATCCTGGTGGCACCGGTCAGCCGGCCATTAATCTATTTGCCACCCTTGTTCGATTTCCTGACCTCTATAAAGCGCGAGCGGCGCAGTCGACCTATATTCGTACAGCGTCCACTTTGTCCGGTCGCGTCCGTGAGATGCTTATCTTGCGTATGGGGTGGTTGTGCAAGTCTGAGTACGAGTGGGCGCAACATGCTCCAATCGCCAGGCAAGAAGGTCTCTCGATTGACCAGATTCGGAACATTATCCTCGGGTCGAATGCCCCCGCTTGGGGCCAGCTCGATTCTGCCTTGCTTCGCGCTACTGACGAACTGTTTCGTGACGACACCATCTCTGATGCGACGTGGACTACGCTAGCTGGGTCCTACACGGAGTCTCAGTTGATCGATGTCGTGATTACCGTAGCCGGCTATCGGCTGGTGTCGGTGGTGTTGAACTCGATTGGTGTCCAAATTGAACCCGATACCAAAGGGTGGGCACAGTATCTGGACTCGGATCAAGCGAGGCCATACTCACCGTAATCATCCGCGCACGGGTGGCTCTGTCCGGTTCTAGTCGTTTGCCGCGGCTCGACGGTGTTCCTGATATTTGTCCAAGAGATCAAGTTGGGCCGACCGGGGATGCACTGCTACTTCGGTTTGGTCGCCAAAAATCATCACGTGATCGCTCGAAACGTCATAGGTTGACCAGGTCCTGCTGTCAGATCCGTTCGGGTCTCCGGTTTTTGCGAAGTTGGTCCACGCGGTTGCCATTCGATCGGCCAACTGGTGGTCGACGTCATCAAACTCTCGGTTGATATTTGGTGGCCAGGGGGTGAGACCAAGGTTGTCGAAGGCGTAAACTGTTTCGGCACCGTGAAATGCGCCGAGGTGACTTTGTGGTCCCGGTGTAAGTCGGTTAAAGAAATAGAGGTAAGCGTCCGATGAGACCGTTGTCATCATCCGGGCCCACGTTCGCATTTCCCAGTTAAACCTCACGTCCGACGCGCTGTCGATACTGGCTTTACGGGCGGAATCGTTATCGGTGGCGGGGTAGACTTTAAAATGTTGGTCGGCGAGGTCTCCAAAGGTGTCTTGAATCTGCGTTTGATGACTGGCCAGATCCACCGGGCGTCTGCCTGCTCCGAGTGACGACATTTCGTCTGCATTTGCTCCAACCATCACAGGGATGTCGTGCTGGTTCCCGGCCGCGAACGTATCGTAAATGCTTTGCTCGAGTACCCACCCGTCAACGTTTTCTGAGGTGCGGAAGCGTTGGCCGCTGCTGGTCATGAAATCCAGAATCTCGTCGGCAGTGGCACGCCGCATAAATTCCAGCTCGACTGGAACATCCTCGCCGAGTTCCATGGTCAGTCGTTGATTGTTGGCGAGCATGTCCTCGATAAACGACGCCCCGATACTTTCTGCTGATGGACCCATGACGGAGGCTTTGTGCAAGCGCGGAGTGCCCTCAAACCGCCCGCCACTTTGCCCGATCGCTCCGTGGAAAAGATCGCGTGCCAGCGGGGACGCTTGCAGGGTGTTGACGCTCCAGGACCCAGCGGACTCTCCAAAAATTGTTACTCGGTCTGGTGTCCCGCCAAAGGCCGCTATGTTGTCCCGTACCCATTCCAACGCTGCAATTTGGTCTAGAGTGCCGTAGTTGCCTGACGAATTATGTTCGCTTTCCGTGGTCAACATCGAATGGGCGAGGTAGCCGAAGGGGCCGAGTCGGTAGTTGATTGAAACGACGACGACGCCTCGAGTGGCCAACCGGTCACCTCGATATCCAGCGAGGGCTCCGGTGCCACCGCTGAGACCGCCGCCGTGGATCCACACCATCACCGGAAGTTGCGAGTCAGCGTCTTCGGCAGCGGTCCAGACGTTCAAGTAAAGACAGTCCTCATTAATTGAGTCAGCACCGGTTCCGTAGATGTGGTCAGCGGGCCGTAGTATCTGCATACATCCTGGTGCATAGCTGTCGGCAGCTTGGATTCCCTCCCACGGCTCAACAGCTTGTGGTGGCCGCCAACGCAGTTGGCCGGTTGGCGAGGCAGCATACGGAATGCCGCGATAGACGGCTACCGAAGGCTCGATGTCTGAAATAGTTCCGCTGATCATGCCGCCTGTCACGGAAATGACGTCGCCAGTCGCGCCTGCGTCACCAGCACCGGTTGGGTCTGTTGCTTCGCCACCGCAGGCGATGACGAATCCAAGATATAAGACCATCACTACGAGACCGTACCGTTTCACATTAGGTGTCATCAATTTCCCCGGGGAAAGATCTTCTTAGTTTCGACCACGTCATAATGTTCGAAGACACCATGAATCATATAAGGGTCTTTCCCGAACGTTGCCCGAGCCGATTCAAGGTCATCCGCCTCAATAATGATTAAGCTGCCAACCATGTTGCCGTCATCGTCTAAGACTGGTCCACCATATTGGATGCGTCCGGCAGCGTCGAGTTGTGCCATGTGTTCGAGGTGTGCGGGGCGGTGAGCCATGCGCTGGTCCAAGCCCTTCTTCCGGTCTTTAGCGATCAACGTGTACAGCGGCATAATTTAATTCTCCAAACAGGTTTCTTAGATTGTGTAAAAGCCTACAACGAAAAAATGCGTTCGGCGTTCTCTTGATAAATCTTGCGACGGTCGGCATCGGATACGGGAGCTGCGTTCATCCACTCGGTGCCCCGTTCGCTGGAAGCAAACGGCGAGTTGACACCGGCGGCATCGATGACGGCAATTCGACCGTCCCCTAAATCATAGAGGGTTCGGGTTGTGTCATTCACCACGTAAGACGGGGGGGGTAAACCGGGCTCTCGATCAGGATCACGTTCGAACAACGTCCTACGGGCGTCTTGCACTTCAGGAATCGTGAATGTCTCTTCTATTGCAATACGCTGGAAAGCCAAAGCATTCGTATTTTGAGTCTCAACTCTTCGTGTAACGGCAAGCACAGATGACGTCAGGAAGGTGTTTGTCAGAAACGTCCGCCTACTTTTGTCAACCATTTTGGGTAAGTCCACCTGCATTGTATGTCAGGATTATTGCGTCATGGTCGATCTTGCTCCGTCCGCCGACCGGAAGGTGATTTGGTCTTGGTGTCTCTACGACTGGGCCAATTCGGCTTTTACCACTCTCGTGGTGACGTTCGTGTATTCGACGTATTTTGCGCAGACATTTGCCGATGACCCTGGTCGAGGCACTTTGCTTTGGTCACGCGGGGTGACGGTGAGCGCTTTGTTAATTGCGGTCTGTGCGCCGCTAGTCGGTGCGCTCGCTGACCAAGGTTACCGCCGGCGCTATTTCATTGGTTGTACGGTTCTCTGCTGTGTGATGACAGTCATCTTGGCTTTTATCCGGCCAAGTGCTGACCATGCCGTTCTTGTTACGATGTTCGTTTTTGTCATCGCGAACGTTTCGTATGAGCTCGGCTTAATTTTTTATAATGCATTCCTCCCGGATATTGCTCCTAAGAATCGAATCGGCCGTGTATCCGGATATGGATGGGGATTGGGTTACGCTGGCGGGCTCCTCTGTCTCGCGCTCGCGCTCCCATTTGCGACTGGGAACCCTCCGCCGTTCGGCGTCAGTACTGTTGAAGGGTTTAATGTCCGAGCGACCAATCTTCTTGTGGCGGCCTGGTTTCTCGTGTTCAGCATTCCGAGTTTTCTATTCGTCGGTGAATCGGATACTCACCGTTCTGGAGTCGATCTCGGCGCGGCGGTTACTAAGCTCAAACGGACGTTTTATGACCTTCGCCGTTATCGTCAAACGATGCGATTTCTCGTCGCACGCCTCGTCTATAACGACGGCTTGGTCACCATCTTCGCATTTGGTGGGATTTACGCAGCTGGTACATTTGGCTTCACGATTTCTGAGGTCATCGTGTTTGGGATCGCCCTGAACGTCGTAGCGGGTCTTGGTGCCTTTCTATTTGGATTCGTTGACGACCGGTTGGGTGGGAAGAAGACGATCATGTTGAGCTTGGTGTTTCTGGCGCTGTCAACACTGCTGGCTGCGGTCGCGCCGAACCGTCTGTGGTTCTGGGTTGCTGGCATTGGAGTTGGATTTTTTCTAGGTCCGAATCAGTCGGCGAGTCGGTCTTTAATGGGGCGGTTTGTTCCGAAAAAACACCGGTCTGAGTTTTTTGGATTCTTTGCGTTTTCTGGAAAAATTACGGCGTTTGCCGGACCGTTGCTTCTCGGAATCTTGAGTGACGTATATTCCCAGCGGGTCGGTGTTGCCAGCGTGTTGCTGTTTTTTGTTGTTGGAGGAATTCTGTTGTTTCGGGTTGACGACGGGGGGGATGACTGGGACGGGTCTGCATCTGG
>Ga0310345_10005135_pt1 | contig 11711 bp, 15 predicted proteins | sample HC15DNA20500_MG_FD_204667 | JGI IMG/M metagenome (GOLD analysis project Ga0310345, IMG submission 204667) | Marine microbial communities from station ALOHA, North Pacific Subtropical Gyre - HC15-DNA-20-500_MG | ecosystem: Environmental > Aquatic > Marine > Oceanic | place: Pacific Ocean: North...
TTGAAAAACTATTTGTGTTAATACTGAACACGCTTATTGGTTGGTTCTATTTTTCAGTCTTGGTGTTTGTGCTGGGTGTTTCCCTGTCTAGGTGGACTCTCTTTGCTAGGGTAGGCGAGGATGATGGTTTACCCGGGGCATTTGTGGATGTTGTTCTCATCAGGACTGCAATTAAGGGAGGATTTCTTCTTACTGTTGCGATGCTGATGCTGTTTGGTCGCCAATTGATAGCTTTTCGTGACCCTTTTGTTCCTTGGAGAGAGGACGCTTGGTTTTTACTAAGGCACACCTTGTGGGGTTCGTCATGGATTGTTGCTTCAGTAGGCTGCGGCCTTGCTGTGGCAGTCTTGTATGTGAGGAGAAGTTCGGGATGGAACTTGGCTACGCTTTTATTGCTAGCTGTAGCGGCGTTCCCAGCATTTTCGGGTCATGCAAGTGCCGTTGAAGGAATCTCTTGGCTGAGCTTGTCTGCAGACATTCTTCATGTTTGGGCGGCAGCTGGTTGGTTAGGCTCTCTTATGTTCCTTATGGTTTTAGAAAGGAGTTGGAGGCAACAGGTGTCTTTTACCAAATCCCTACTGCCTAAAGTAATGCCGAAATTTTCAAAATCCTCAATGGTTTGGGTGGGTATTTTGGTTATTTCCGGTGTTTTATCCTCTTCTATCCATTTGTCTACCACTGGTGATCTGTTGACGACTGGCTATGGCAGGGTCCTTCTTCTAAAGATAGTATTGGCAATTACAGTGATGGGCCTGGGTACACTAAACTGGACAACGTCTAAGTCTGATCTCCATCGTACTGTGACTCTGGAGCAACTGACACGCAGAAGTTCGAAGGAAATATGGTTTGCTCAGTTGGTCTTGCTGGTTACAGCATTATTGATTCAGTGGTCTCCTCCTGGACATCAGGCCGTTGGACATGATATGAGTATTGAAATGCTATTAATAAGAATGATTGGCATCGGAATGTTTTTTTACGTTGCATTCTTCGTTCTACTCTTACTATTCGCTATTTATCTTCTTAAGGGTAGCAAGTAGGGTTTCGACTGATTTTGATTAAACTTCAGAGCATTAAGAAATTGTCTGGATCTGTGAGAATTTAGATTTGGACTGTCATAGAAATGGAAAAGGAAAGAGGCTATGCTGAGACAGCTGATAATTTGTGGGATAATATTATTTACTGTGGTTAGACCTGGATATGCACAGGACGAACATTCGCAAAAAGTACAGCGGGTATTGTCCTCAGTGCCACTCTTCGATGGACACAATGATTTGCCTTGGTTGGTCACCAACGATTTGGATGCACCAGGTGATGTTAGTAGATATGACCTCAGGTCAACCACGATTGGGCACACAGATATTAAAAGACTCAGAGATGGTATGGTGGGTGCCCAATTTTGGTCAGTGTATATTCCGATGGAAGCTGTAGAGGGAGGTGCCGCCAAGGTACAGTTGGAGCAGATAGATATCGCTCGTCGTATCATCCGGCGATATCCCGATGTTTTTGAACAAGCGTACTCCATTTCTGACGTAAACAGGATTTTTGGTTCTGGAAAAATGGCCTCTGTACTCGGTATGGAAGGTGGTCACGCTATAGAGAACTCTTTAGGAGCTCTGCGGTCCTTTTTTGACCTGGGTGTTCGGTATATGACTCTAACTCATAATGGACACAATGATTGGGCAGACGCCTGCTGTGAAGATTCTGTCCATGGAGGACTCACACCATTTGGTATTGAGGTGGTGGGCGAAATGAACCGCTTAGGAATGTTAGTAGATCTTTCACACACTTCACCGGAAACAATGGACCAAGTCTTGGACGTTGTGACAGCACCAGTAATATTTTCACATTCTTCAGCTAGGGGGATAACGGAGCATCCCCGTAATGTGCCAGATAGGATCCTGAGAAGGCTCCCTGAAAATGGTGGTGTGGTGATGGTCACCTTTGTCCCTAATTTCATCTCGCAGGCCCCAAGGGCCACCTTGGATGATGTAGTAAAACATATTGAACATGTTGTTGATGTGGCTGGGATAGATCACGTCGGTATTGGTTCGGATTTTGACGGTATCGATTCCACTCCAGTCGGCCTAGAGGATGTTTCTACTTTTCCAGCACTTTTTTTAGAACTTTCTAGAAGGGGTTGGACAGAGGAACAATTGATGAAATTAGCTGGGCAGAACATTCTGCGGGTATGGGATAAAGCAGAGGTCAGAGCGAGTCAGATTCAGCGTGAGACGGAACCATCGACTGCCACCTTGCGGAAATCGGGAAAATGAAATTAAAAGTGGCTTCGTTCGCACCAGTAAGCAGTTGGCGACCGAGTCGGGATTCTCTTGATGATTTGTTAGTGTTTAGCGATTTTCATGCACTTGTTGTCCACGTATCTTTGACTTTTGTGAGAAGTAATTAACGGATATGGAAAAAATTGCGGTTAAGTCTTTTAAGGAAGCATTGGTGCCCTTGGTTTGTGCTATCCATTGTATCCTGACACCTCTGGCAACTCCAGTGCTGTCAGTTTTAGGTCACAATAGTGGTGTAGAGTATGGGCTTTTGGTGGTAGCATTTGTCATGGCTATGACTGCTTTTGGTTTTGCCTTAAGACATCACCGGAATCACATAGTCTGGGTTATGGGACTGATAGGATTCTTAGTTTGGGGGGTTTCACTGGCAGGAAGCTTCTTTCCTTTTTCGGAAGCCCAGGGAAGCACGGCAGGAAGCGTTGTAGTGGCGGGAACGTTACTTTGGAATGGACACCTTAGACACAGGGCTGTTTGCGGTAAATGTATCTGTCCTATTCATCGAGACTGAGAGGAAATAGTGTCTTCCGTTAGAATTACCAGAGAACTCCATTTCAGTGCTGCTCACAGAGTTTTCAATCCCGAGTGGACAGATGAACGTAATAGTGAAGTATTTGGTGGCTGTGCTAATCCAAATTGGCATGGTCATGACTATAGGCTGTTGGTGACCGTGGAAGGGGTGCCAGATCGAGGAACTGGATTTGTGATGGATTTACAGGCTTTGAAAGCATTGGTGGAATCTAAGGTCATCAAGGATGTTGATCACCGTAATATTAATCTTGAAGTGTCTTGGATGAAGGGTGTGATTCCGTCCACAGAAAATTTTGTAATGGAGATCTGGAATAGATTGGTGGAAGGATTCCCTGAGGGGGTGAAATTGAGCAAGCTGACTCTCTGGGAAACACCAAGGCATTGTGTGGAGTATGAAGGGTGAATAAACAACTGGAAGGAGTGTCCTTTGAAGAATTGGTAGCTGAGATGATATCAAGACTTGGAGACGATCCCAGTAGAGAAGGTCTGATTCGAACTCCAGATCGAGTCAAGAAATCGATGGAGTTTCTGACTAGCGGTTACCGTGTGGACACTGCCAATGTCATAAATGGAGCACTCTTTGAGGAAGCCCATAAAAACATGGTATTAGTGAAACAAATCGAGGTTTATTCTTTGTGTGAGCATCACCTGCTACCTTTCTTCGGGAAGGTCCATATAGGTTACGTTCCAAATGGCAAAATTGTGGGGCTGTCGAAGATGGCACGTTTAGTTGAAGTTTTTGCTCGAAGGCTTCAGGTCCAGGAGCGTCTGACTGAACAAATAGCACAAGCACTGTGGGAACTAATTGATCCTGAAGGTGTGGGAGTGATAATCGAAGCCCAGCATCTTTGCATGATGATGAGGGGAGTTCAAAAACAGAATTCAAAAACGGTTACTTCGGCTATGCGTGGGACTTATCTTGAAGACTCAATGACCCGGGGAGAATTCCTCAGACTGTGTGGGACTGACTATAGCTCTGTACCACCCTAGAGGATGGCTGGCTTATTGGAAGGGAAATCGGGATTAATCGTAGGCGGTGCTGGGGACATCGGAAAGGCAGTGGCTAAGACTTTATCTGAAGAAGGCCTGCGTGTGCATCTCACTTCACGATCAGGCACTAAAGTGCGAGCTTTAGCGGACCAAATAGGTGGGCAGGGGCACATCTTGGATTTTCAAGATTCTAATAACCTAGAGGAATCGTTAGAGTCACTAATGGAATCGGTTGGGGAGACTCCAGATATTGTGGTTAATACGGCCGGAGTATTCACCCTCGACCTGATCTCTGATACTCCACTGGATACATTCAGGGAAAGCCTGAAAGTAAATTTGGAGGGTCCGTTTGCAGTGATCAGATGCCTCCTTCCAAGGATGATCGCTAGGGGGTCAGGTGTCATAGTGAATGTGGGATCAGTAGCAGGTCGGGTGGCATATCCTGAAAATGTCTCATACTCTTCAGCAAAATATGGCCTCAGGGGCCTTCATGAGGTTTTAGTAGAAGAGATTAAGCAAACGGGGTTAAAAGCTTGTTTACTAGAACCATCAGCAACGAGTACCAGGCTGTGGGATTCTATTAACCCAGATGATAATGTAAATCTTCCTGATCGTTCTGAAATGCTTGACCCTTACGACGTCGCTCAGGCAGTTGCCTTTGTGTGTAACCGTCCAGCTAACGTCCATATTCCGGTTCTCGCCATAGAAGCCTGTTGAAGCCTTAGGAGTTGTCTTTGCATCTTTTACTTGTAGATCAAATGATATGTCCACGATGTGGCCCGGAATTCGGTCTCATATTATTGGCTGACAAAATCCAAGACCGAAGAGTTCTAGAAGGTTTTTTGGGCTGTTCCAACTGCAGGGACAAATTTCCAGTTGCAGATGGTTGTGGAGATCTTCGTCCTCATCCCCGCTCACAGGTCAGGCGGGAACCTCAGGGGGTATCCAGTAAATTGCCAGGAGCAATGGAAATGGCTGCACTGTTGGGATTAACTGGAGGGCATGGTAACGTGGGATTAATTGGAGACATGTCTAACCGGATCAGAGCTTTGACTCAAATTATAACCAGCTTTGAATTTGTGGGAATTCGTCACGAAATGTTTCCAAGTCAGGAATTCTCTGATTTAGGGAGAGGAAGTAGGCTTGTAGTTGGTGAAAAGATGCCATTTCGCGACGGATGTTTTCGTGGTCTAGCTGTTTCAGGAAAAGAGGACGGAGGCTGGGTGTTGGAAATCGCCAGGATTGTCAGGACAACTGGCAGAGTTGTGATCTGGGAGAGTACTAAAGAGTTAATTGGTATTTTGGAGAATGAAGGACTGTGCATCTTGATGAAACAGGAAGATGTTGTAGTCTTGAGTCCAAGTTAGAGAGGGCTCTATTTCTATAATAGACAAGTTTAATCGTTGCGTCCTATTTGAGCACATTCTACCTTGGATCTCAGTCAAGGTGATTGTTAGGTTCGGTGTTTTATAACAAAACATTTTTCTTAAGAGAGTTTCTGAATGGCTTGGTGGCAGCGTTTCTTCAATAATTCTAGGGAGAAGGATCGGACTCCGTATTATGAGGAGGGTCTTGCACTTTTAGGGGAAAACAAACTCCACGAGGCTCTTACCTCATTCCGGTTGGCTCTGAAACAATCCCCAGGTGATAAAATTGTGTTACAACAGATAGCTATAGTTTACACTAAAATTGGTATGACAGAGGAAGCCATAAAGACCTACAGACATGTAGTTAAAAAACACCCACAAACAGCAGGTGCCCACTATGGGTTGGCCTTCCTTTTGGTCCGAACTGGAAAAGATATAGAAGCTATCCCACACCTCCGGGCCTTTTTGGAGAATGCTCCGGCTGGGCAAGAAGCAGCGGAACATGTTTCCCATGCTCGTGAGAAGCTTGCCCAACTTACGGGTGAAGAAGATCATACAGATTCCCCTCCTCCGTCTGGGACGATTCAGGATGAGCTCTTTTAAAGGTTCGGCATTAAGGTGGACTGGAAGCGGCAATTGCTTCCAGGGCCAAGTGGGATTGGGTCCAATCGCAACGCTAGATGGAGGTCGTGAAGAAGGCCCCTCTCCGATGGACTCGGTTCTTTTAGGTCTCATGGGCTGCATGGGCATTGATGTCTTAATGGTTCTGCAGAAATCTCGAGTTTCTTTTGAAAGTCTCGAGATTCTTGCAGATGCCGAAAGAGCTTCTGAAATACCACGCTTCTTCAAGAGAGTGAATCTCTCGTTCGCAGTTGGTGGGATGTCAGAGAAGGATAATCCTAAGTTAGCTCGAGCAGTCGAGCTATCTGTCGACAAATATTGTAGTGTGCTCCATTCGTTACGACCTGATATGGAGTTAATCACTGAAATTAAGAGTTCGTAGGTAAAATGGCAGAAGTAGCCAAGCACCAAGGTCAGCAGGAACTGAGTCACGACACTCTCGGCCAGATGTTTTTGTCCGTTAGCGATCGGTCTGGAGACAGCGTGGCTTATCGATATTTTAAAGGGTCTAGTGATTGCTTGATTGATGTGAAGTATGCTGAAGTGTACCAACTAGTATTGGCAGCTGCGGGCGGTTTGCACCAATTAGGAATCAGGGCAGGTGATAGAGTAGCAATATTTGCGGACGATTGTCTAGAATGGGTAGTGTCAGATTTAGCGTGTATTTGTTCGACAGTTCTGGATGTTCCCATCTATGGAACCCTTACCGCCGCACAGGTATCCTTCATCCTGAAAGACTCTGGATCTAGGTTGATTTTCGTATCAAATGGCGAACAAGCCGATAAAGCTTTGGATGCGTGCAGTCAGATCTCAATTCAAGTTCCTATCATAATGTATGAGTCAGACCAAGACTGTCGGGAGGGGGTGATTCCTTGGGAAGTGTTTTTGGAAAAAGGGAAAAACGGAGTTCTATCAGAAGAGCAATTTAGAGGTAATGCTTTCGGCTTGAAGTCCTCAGATGTAGTTACAATTATCTATACTTCGGGGACGACCGGTGATCCGAAAGGCGTGATGCTCACCCATCGAAATCTGTGCAGTAACGTAGAAGCAGTTGGAAAAGTTGTGCCGATTCTTCCTGACGACAGCACTATGATTTTCTTGCCGCTGTGTCACGTTTTACAAAGAACTGCCACCTATCTGTATTTTGCTACTGGACTGGTAGCGACTTTTGTTCATTCTGTTGACACAGTGGTCAAAGATATAAAGATCATTCGGCCAACTATTGTCCCTTCGGTACCTCGCTTGTATGAAAAAATTTATGCTACAGTTACAGGGAAAAGCCGCATAAAAAAACTCATAGCTAATTGGTCGAAAAGAGTGGCACAGAGGTGGGCAGATCAAACTCTGGATAACGGATCTCCGGGGGGGCTGTTGAGACTTAGTCATTTCATTGCAGATGCCCTGGTGTTCAGGAAGATTAGGACAGGATTGGGCGGCCGAATTCGTTATTTTTTGAGTGGTGGTGCTCCACTTTCCGCAGAAATCAATAGGTTCTTCTTCGCAGCTGGCCTCCCAATACTGGAAGGTTATGGTTTGACTGAAACCAGCCCTGTTACACACATTAACTCATTTCAAAATTTCAAGGTTGGCAGTGTAGGTAAGCCGGTTTTTGGAACTGAAGCCCAGATAGCCAAAGATGGTGAAATTCTAATTCGAGGTCCGCAAGTGATGAAAGGTTATTATGGGTCACCTGAAGTGACACAAGAAGTAATTGATACTGATGGATGGTTCCATACAGGAGATGTTGGAGAAATTGATGATGAGGGCTACCTGCGAATAACTGACAGAATTAAAGACTTAATAGTAACATCCGGTGGTAAGAACATTGCTCCTCAGTCGATAGAAAACCGACTGATTTCCCAGGAATATTTAGACCAGGTGGTTATGATAGGAGACAGGAAACCGTTTTGCATTTTATTGGTGGTTCCAGATTTCTCTAGACTGGAGGATTGGGCCCGGGAACATAGTAAGGAATTTTCATCCAGATTAGATGTGATCAAAGATCAAGCGGTTCATAGCTTGATTGAAGAGCAGGTTCGAGTTCCTCTTGAAGGCGTTTTTTCATCATATGAGACTCCCAAGAAAATCGGTTTATTGCTCGCTCCTTTTACTATTGAGTCTGGGGCTCTGACTCCGACACAGAAGATAAAGAGGAAAGTAGTAGAATCTCAATATGCTGATTTGGTAGCAGCGTTGTACGCTCCGGTTAATCAAGGAAAAACGGTTGTTGCGGAGTCAGGATGAAGAAGGACCTTTGAGGCTGTGAGATTTTTTTAGTTGAACAGTTCAGTCAGAAATCCCATATTAACTGTGTGAACAAATTTTGAAACCTTAAGAAATAAGAGACATGTTTATCCTTCCAGGTGGGTACGTATTTACTCATATAGTTTTCTGGTCTGTTGTGGGCCTCGTTGCTCTAGGAACTAATGTTGTGGCAATAATCTTAGTAACGGGCTTGGGACTATTACTATTTGAGTCTGTCAGAAAAGCTTAACTTCGGCTATGAGATGAAGTTATCGTGATTGTATTTATTTATGTTCTAGTTGGTATAGCTGCGGTCTCATTCGGCTTTTACTTGGGTCGTGGAACCTACAGCCAAAGCATAGAAGATATAGAAGAGCGACTTGGAAAAGGAAGACTGAGGCGTGCCAAACGTCACTTTATGTGGTTGAATTATCTTAAACCAGAAGATAGAGCTTCGAAAAGACGTCGTCGCCATCAGCCCATGAGAAGAGTGATACCAAGAGACAGCGAAGAGAGTTCTTGATAAAACATGTAGTTTTTTGCTAAAGCTTTCTCTGGACTATAATGACCATTTTTTCTGCTTAGATCTGATTTTGATGGAGTAGTACTATAAACGAAAAATACAGGGAACACCTGGAGAGACAGCATAGAAGATATTCACGTCCTAGTGACGCTTGGTCTGAGGTGGAAATTCGTGCTTTCGGCCGGGATGTTGGCCTGAATGGATATACAGGCCCCTCTGAAGCCAAGCACTTAGCAGGGTTCGGTGGTGTGCCTGGGCTTGTATTGGATCTAGGCAGTGGAGGAGGTTGGCCAGGTCAAGAGATTATAGTTAGGTCTGGGAGATCAGTAGTGGGGATGGATATGGTTCTAAGTGGACTGCAAATAGCTCGACAAAGAGTGGCTGACACAGATATCGCAGATAGATTCCATTTTGTAGCTGGAGATGGCCAACGTTTGCCTTTTGCACCAGAGACCTTTGGAACGGTCCTGCACGCCGATGCTCTCTGTTGAATTCCTGATAAGCTCTCCGTGATGAGAGCATGTCGTGCAGTGTTGAAGGCTGGAGGTCTTTTAGTCGGTTACTCAATACATGTCCCTCCATTTCTTTCTTCTGGGGAATCGACTAGAGCTCGAGAATTGGGGCCTTCCTTTGTTGACGGTCTTGAAGACCCTGAATACTTAGCAAGGACTGCTGGGTTTTCAGAAATAAATGTTACGGATGTCACACCTCTTTTTAGAGAAACTTGTATAGCTTGGATTGAAGCTATGAAATTCTTGGAGGGAGAACTGAGAGGTCAGTTGGATCCAGCAGACTACGAGGATGAACTGAGAAATAAAACAGATATGCTGTGTGGTATCGAAGCAGGGCTTTTGATGCGTTCATTGATTGTTTGTAAGAAAGAATGACAGAGGAAATAATTAGTCTTGCTATTGGTTCTTAAGAAGGATTTTACTAAGAGTATAGATTGTCGGTTTTACATTCCTGCACTTTTCTGCATCATCTAAATGAGTAGATTGGCACGGAATCTGCATATAGGTAAAACGTAGGTTGCCCAATCTTCCTAGATCATGCAGGAGAAGGACAGTGAAAACAAAACTTCTACACAGCTCGGGCTCGCCTGGTATGACAGCTAGTGAACAACGAAAAACGTTGTGTAAACTAGAAGACAAGAACATCGTACAGCTGTTTTTGGATGGACATGAGTACGCTTTTGAAGAGTTGGTTGATCGCTATGATACTCGCTTGCTCAACTTTGTTTATAGAACGATTGGAGACTTAGAAAGAGGGCAAGATTTAGTCCAGGAAACATTTGTACGGGTGTACCGCCACGCACATCGTTTTGACCAGACCAAGAAATTTTCGACATGGATCTATACCATAGCGGGAAATCTGGCCAAGAACGAACTCAGAAATAGATCGAGGAGTCCCCTTGTTCTCTTTCAGACAATAAAGAAAAATTGGGAGGCAGATCACCGACCGTTGGAGTGGGAGGATTCAAGCTTTAAGCCTGACGATCTTTATAGGAAGAGGCATCTAAAAGCGTTGGTAGAAGAGGCCGTCAATGAGCTACCCGAACATCATAGGCTCGTTTTCGTACTCCGTGAACTTGAGGGTAAGAGTTATGAGGACATAGCTGAAATAACTGGATGTAGGTTGGGTACAGTCAAGAGTCGCCTAAATAGGGCAAGAACCAAGTTCGCTAGCTTAATAGCTCCCCTTCTCAACTAACAGCGGGCATCCTATCCGAGGTATTTTGGCGTTAATAGGAAGGTTTAAATTTAGTCGAATGATAGATGTTTTCCTGCTGAATAGTGGGGTTTTTCAGCGTTTGATGGAATTCTAAAAACAGCTCAATTGATCATATAGGGAACTCTGGACCTTTTTTCTAGTAGAATCAGACTCAGCGATGTAATTACAGTGAACAAATCCTAGACGGGAGTCCGATTTTCTATGAAGTGCTCAGAGTTCGTAGAAAACTTTTCTGAGTTTCAAGATGCTCCGGACGATTCTTCGATAAAGAAGAAAGGAGAAAAGCATCTTCTAGAGTGTGAAAAGTGCACACATTACTCCTTAGTTGTTGTGACGGGAGTCCGAATCTTACAGGAAATACCTCCGGTTGAACTCCCTGAAAACTTCTGGGCTAGTTTGGAACATCGTATTTTTCATGTGAGACATGGAAAAATATTGAAAGATAGCCGTCCAATTTCATCAATCACATCGTTTGCAGTTGCATGTGCTTTTGTGCTCCTGGTGGTTCTTTTCGAAAATTCTTCAATTGTTGGTAATTTGAAGCCAGATGTAAACCTTCCTGCTATAGTTGTATCCAGGCCTTCCATGCAGCAATCAAGAATTCCGAGATCCTTATCTACCAGGATAGGCCAGCCTTCTAATTCCAGGTTCGTCAATCGGTTTTGGGAAGACATTAATGATTTGATTTACGAATACTCTACCATGAGTGAACGGTACCGGACATCTCCTGTACTGCGTCAGACGGATCTTGTTGAGTATAAATAGAGTTGCTTTTACAAGTGTAGTGAGGTTATGAGCGTCATTTCAGAGTGTATAGGTCGCCAGGGTTTAGGAGGGATTTATTTTTTACATGGTGAAGATGAGTTCCGGAAGGAAGAAGCTGTAAAAGAATTAATAAACACTCATCTGGATCGGGAAACTAGAGATTTTAATCTAGATATAATTAGAGCTTCTGAGGTTGATCTGGAGCATCTGGCCCGTACTGTATCCACCCCACCGATGTTGTCTGAGTGGCGAGTGGTAGTGGTTCAAGGAGTACAGCATTTAGCGGGAACGGCTAAAAGTCGTGATATCATCTTGGATCTCATAGAAAGTACTCTTTCGGGCTTAGTCTTAGTCTTCTCTGGCACAGTCCCCAAGGGTTCCAAGGCTAAGTTCTACAGTTCCCTTACGGACAAGTCTCGAGTGATCCAGTTTGATCCAATTCGTTCGGACGATATACCCGGTTGGCTTATGGAACAAAGTGTAGAGAGGTTCGATATTGAAGTAGATGCCGAAGCGGCCAGGGCGATGGCCGATGCTGTTGGATCGGACTTAGGGGTATTGTCCCAGGAATTAGAGAAGCTGGCAGCGCTAGCATCGGGAGAGAAGTCTATTAAAAAGGCCCATGTAATAGAGGTTGGCATCACT
>Ga0310345_10005136_pt1 | contig 11711 bp, 9 predicted proteins | sample HC15DNA20500_MG_FD_204667 | JGI IMG/M metagenome (GOLD analysis project Ga0310345, IMG submission 204667) | Marine microbial communities from station ALOHA, North Pacific Subtropical Gyre - HC15-DNA-20-500_MG | ecosystem: Environmental > Aquatic > Marine > Oceanic | place: Pacific Ocean: North...
ACGGTGACCTCGCATAATCCGCAGGAAGTGACCGTGATGGCTGTGAATGAGGATTATTTCCTGCCGATCAACGATGCCGCTCCCGATCAGGTGCGCTTGCGCTACAGCCTAGAGGCGGCAACCGTTCGCACGCTGCTTTCGCAAGGAGAACACGATATCGCCAGTCAATGGTTGCCGCCCGAGGTGATCCGCGCGCTGGCCGCCGACGGTGCGCAGCTGTTCACCGAAAGCGGTACGGGCGCGTTCTATATCAAGATGAACACGCAGCGCCCACCGCTCGACGATGTGAATTGCCGCCTGGCATTGTCGCATGCGTTTGACTATGGCACCGCGCTTCAGATGGTGTCGATCACCGACGAGGTGTCGTCGGGCAGCGCGCCGACCGGCGCGATCCCGGTCGGCATGTATGGCTCCAACCCGGCCGACATGGTGCTGGAGCGCGACCTCGACGCGGCACGCGAATATCTCGAGGCCTGTCCCTATGATCCGGCGGATTTCAACCTAGAGATCAGCTGGATCGCGGAAGTGCCGATCGAGGAACGTTTTTCGCTGCTGATGCAGGCCAATTTTGCGGAGCTTGGAATTTCATCCTCCATCGAAACGCTGCCTTGGGCATTGTTCACCGAGCGGGTAGCCAACCCCGAGAACACGCCTCATATCAGCCAGATCTTTGTGAATGCGGTCACCGGCGACCCCGATACGCTACTCTATGGCATGTATCACTCCTCGACGCCGGGAACTTGGCAATCGCCTGAATACCTGGCCGACGGTCAGGTCGACGCAGCCCTTGAGGCGGGTCGCCGCGGCCCCGGTGAAGAGGATCGCGAGGCCGCCTATTCGGCGCTCAACGACCGCTTGATGGAACTGGCCCCGACGATCTACGGCTACGACCGGCAGTCGGTCTTTGCCGCCTCGGACCGGATCAATGCGCCCGCCCTCATGGATCCGGCGATGGCCTTTGGTGTCGACGGAATGGGCTTCAGCTTTCGACTGATGGAAATGACCGAGTAACGCCCTCCGGCGTTACGTCTTTTCCTGTCCGGGCCCGAAAGGCCCGGACATTCCAAAACGGATTTGTCTCATGTCCTCTGTCTTCCGCATATTGCTGAGACGGCTCGCTATCTCTGTGATCGTTCTGATCGGAGTGTCGATGCTGATCTTCGCCATCGCCCGGATCATCCCCGGCGACCCCGCGCGGATCGCGCTTGGTCCGAACGCCAATGCCGACCAGATCGCGTCTTTGCGCACCGAGATGCACCTCGATGAGCCTATCATCGCGCAATACGGATATTTCGTTGCCGATGTCATGCGCGGCAATCTTGGACAGTCGCTTTATACCAACCGCCCGGTGACCGTGGATATTGCCGAGTTCCTGCCAGCCACGCTGGAGCTTGTCATCTTCGCAGGTATCCTGATGGTCGGCCTCGGCCTGCCGCTCGGTATCCTGGCCGCGCGCCATCGCGGTCGCTGGCCCGATCACCTGGTGCGTATCGGCACGCTCTTGACGGTTTCGGCACCCAGTTTCGTCTGGGCCGTCATCTTGATGCTGCTCTTTGCCTTCTACCTTCCACTCTTTCCGGTCGCGGGTCGTCTGGATGACAGCTATGAAATCGCGCGCGTCACGGGCTTTCTGACCGTCGATACCCTGCTCGCGGGCGATTTCGCGGCTTTTTTCGACGCGCTGCATCATCTGGTCCTGCCTTCGGTGGCGCTAGCCCTGTCGGGTATCGGACAGGCCGCGCGTCTGACGCGGGCCAACATGATCGAAACCTATGACAAACCCTATATCGAGATGGCGCAGGCCTTTGGCTTCTACCCTTCGCGCATCGCCCGGCGTTACGCCTTCAAGCCGTCGCTCATCCCGTCGTTGACCATCATCGGCCTTGATTTCGCCGCGATGCTCGGAAATGCGTTTCTGGTTGAGGCCGTTTTTGCATGGCCAGGTCTCAGCCGCTACGGCGTCGCCGTCATCTTGCGCAAGGATCTTAATGCGATCATGGGCACCGTCCTGGTCATCGCGCTGACATTCCTTGTGGTGAACATCCTGGTTGATCTGCTGATCGCCTTCCTCAATCCGCGTATTCGCCATTCAACGAGGGCCGGCTCATGACTCATGCCTTGCGTATCATCGCGGCCAATCCGCTGTCACTGACCGGGCTGATCCTAGTGCTGGCCATCGTGCTGGCCGCCATCCTGGCCCCTTGGATTGCACCGTTCCCGACCCATAACACCGCCGTCGTGGATTTCATCTATGCCAACAGTGCCCCGAACGGCCGCAACTGGATGGGCACCGACCTGGTCGGGCGCGATATCTTCAGCCGTATCCTCTATGCCTACCGGATCAGCCTGGGCCTTGGCATCGTCGTCTTGATCATCGCCGCGCCGATCGGCACCATTGTCGGGCTGCTGGCGGGCTATCTTGGCGGCTGGACGGAATCCATGCTGATGCGGCTTGTGGATGTGTTCCTGTCGATCCCGCCCCTTGTGCTGGCCATCGCGGTCCTGGGCGTGCTGGAACCCACCCTGACCAACGCCATGATCGCCGTCACCGTGATGTGGTGGCCGTGGTATGCGCGGCTGGTCTATTCGATCGCCCGTTCCGAGCGCGAGGAAGGCTATGTGCTGGCCGCCGAGGTGATCGGTGCGGGCACGCCCCATATTGCGTTTCGTGAGATCCTGCCCAACTGCCTGCCCGCGATTATCACCAAGATGACGCTGGACATGGGCTTTGTGATCATCATCGCCTCGTCGCTGTCCTTCCTGGGCCTCGGCGTCCAGCCACCCACGCCTGACCTGGGCTCGATGGTAGCCGAAGGCGCGCGCTACCTGCCTGACAGCTGGTGGATGACAGTCTTTCCGGGCCTTGCGATCCTGTTTGCGGTGTTCGGCTTCAACCTGCTTGGCGATGGATTGCGCGACGTATTGGGAGCGGATGAATGAGCCACCTTCTCGATATTCAAGACCTGCATCTTGCCTTCAAGGGCCTCAAGGGAGTGACCGAGGTGCTGCACGGCGTCGACTTGAACATTGCAGCCGGTGAACGTGTGGCGCTGGTCGGCGAAAGCGGATCAGGCAAATCGGTCACGGCGCGGATCGTGCTGGGCCTGCTGCAAGAGACGCGAAATGCCCGCGTCTCGGGCCGCGTTGCCTTTGACGGGGTCGATATCACGGCCATGCCTCTGCGCGACCGTGCCCGGCTGCGTGGCACGGAAATGTCGATGATCTTCCAGGATCCGACATCATCGCTCAATCCGACCTTCACCATCGGCAACCAGTTCGCCGAGGTGATGCGGCGCCGCGACCCCGGCCTGGACCAGACCGCCTGCAACGTCCGCGCTATCGAAATGCTGGCCGAGGTGTCGATCCCCGAACCGGCCCGTGTGCTGGCCAATTACCCGTTCCAGCTGTCGGGAGGCATGAACCAGCGTGTGATGATCGCGATGGCCCTGGTCAACAACCCCAAGCTACTGCTGGCCGATGAGCCCGGCACCGCACTGGATGTTTCCGTGCAAGCGCAAACGTTGCGACTGATGCATGACTTGGTCGAGAAACACCACACGGCGGTTCTGTTCATCTCGCACAATCTGGGCGTGGTGCGTGAATTTGCGGACCGGGTTTATGTCATCTATCGCGGCCGCATCGTCGAGACTGGACCGACGGACGCGATTTTCCACAATCCCGGCCACGCCTATACCCGCGCGCTCATGGATGCCGTGCCACGCATCACCGGGGCAGGGCTGCCCGAAGTCCCCGAGGTCAGCGACGATTTTCTGGCCCCCATGGTCCGCCACGAAGGAGGTGCGTCATGACGCTTCTCACTGTCGAAAACCTGACCAAGACCTTTCACACCACAAACGGCCCGGTTCATGCCGTGCGGGATGTCTCCTTTGAGGTGGAGCGTGGCGAATGCCTGGCGGTAGTGGGCGAAAGCGGGTCGGGCAAGACGACGTTGGCCAACATGATCCTGGGCATCCTTGGGTCCACATCGGGCGAGATCAGGTTTGACGGCGCAGCCTTGCCCGCCAAACGCACGGCCACGCATCGGCGGGCGATACAGTTCGTGCAGCAAAACCCGCTATCGTCGCTGAACCCCAAGCGCAGCATCGGTGCATCGGTGCGGCTTGGCCTGGACACCTACGGCATCGGCATTCGCGCGGATCGTTGGCGCAAGGTCGAGGATGCGTTGGAGGAGGTCGGCCTGTCGCGCGACATGCGCCACCGCGCGCCATCCGCGTTGTCGGGTGGGCAGCGGCAACGTGTGGGCATCGCGCGCGCCTTGGCCTGCGAGCCCGAGTTAGTGGTGCTGGATGAGCCGACCTCGGCGCTCGACGTGTTGGTGCAGGCGCGTGTGCTTCGGCTGCTCAACGATCTGCGCGCACGCAAGCAGCTTACCTATGTCTTCATCACCCATGACCTTGCGGTTGTGCGCAATGTTGCCGACCGCGTGGCGGTCTTCAAGTCGGGCCAGTTGATCGAACTGGGCCGCACCGAACAAATCTTCTCGGCACCCGAACACCCCTACACCCGCAACCTGATCGGTGCGGTGCCCGTGGTCGACTATGCCGAATTGCAGCTCAGGAACAAACTTGCAGAGGAAACATGATGGATTTCATGCAGGCACTGGCCGCCAAGGGCCAGCCCGACCAGACTTTTGAGGCGCTCGCACAGCTGGTGGATGACACCGTCGGTGTCAAGCTCTTCACGACGATGATGATCGACCGAGAGCGTGACGTTGCGCGGCGCAACTTCACCAACATGCCCGATGCCTATCCTGTTTCGGGCGAAAAGCCCCGCAACAAGGATCGGTGGGCCGATATCGTCGAAGGCCAGCACGATACGTTCGTGGCGAACTCGATCGAGGAGATCGCCGCCGTCTTTCCCGATTACGAGCTAATTCAGTCGCTTGGCTGCGAAAGCTGCATCAACGTGCCCGTGACGATCGACGGACAGGTCATCGGAACCCTGAACTGCCTGCACGAGGCCGGCCACTACACGCCTGAACGTGTGCAGGCCGCAAATTCGCTGAAAATGCCGGGGGCGATCGCCTTCCTGCTGCACGAAAAATACAACCAAGGAGCCTGACATGGCCGAGACAACTCGCCGCGTGGCCACCGATGTGGGTGGCACCTTCACCGACCTCGTCGCCTTCGAGACCCGCGCCGATGGGACCATCGACATCGTCACCGCCAAATCAGACACCACCCCACCCAATTTCGAAAACGGCGTGTTGAATGTCCTGAAAAAAGGCGGGATCGCGCCTGAAAGCGTTAGCTTTATGGCGCATGGCACTACGGTCGTTATCAACGCGTTGACCGAACGCAAGGGCGTCAAGGTCGGCTTGATCACTACCAAGGGCTTCCGCGACGTGCTTGAGATTGCGCGCGGCAACCGGCCCGATTTCTTCAACCTGCATTACGTGAAACCCGCCCCTTTCGTCCCGCGCCACCTGCGCGCCGAGATCCCTGGACGCATCACTTACCAGGGTAAAGAACGCTGGCCGTTGGACTTGTCGGGCCTTCCGGCAATCCTGGATGAGTTCCGCGCCGAGGGTGTGGAGGCCGTGGCCGTCTGCCTGCTGCACGCATACACCAACACCGATCACGAGGTAGCCACGCTGGAGGAGATCCACCGCCTCTGGCCCGAGGTTTCGGTGGTGGCAAGCCACCAGATCACCCGCGAATGGCGCGAATATGAACGCAGTAACACGGCCGTCCTGTCGGCCTATGTGCAGCCCGTCGCAGCACGCTACTTGGGCAAGCTGGACGCCGGGCTGAAATCGCAAGGCCTGAAGAAAAGCCCTTATATCATGCAGTCCAACTGCGGTGTGGATAGCCTTGAGGCCACCTCCGAAGTGCCGATCAACATGGTCGAAAGCGGGCCCGCCTCGGGGTTCTGGGGTGCTGCCGAACTGGGCAAGCTGATCGGCGAGGAAAACATTCTTGCCCTCGATATCGGCGGGACAACCGCGAAATGTTCTCTGATCGAAAATGGCAAAGTCCGGATCATGACCGATTACTGGATCGAGCGCAGCGGCAAATCCGCGGGTTATCCGATCATGGTGCCGGTGGTGGACCTGGTCGAGATCGGCAATGGCGGCGGCTCCATTGCCTGGGTTGACGATTTCGGCAAACTTCACGTCGGTCCGCAATCGGCGGGCGCGCTGCCCGGCCCGGCCGCCTATGGCAAGGGCGGCACCAATGCCACAACAACCGACGCCAACCTCTGGCTTGGCCGGATCAACCACGACTATTTCTGCGGCGGCGAGGTCGAGGCCGACATGGCGGCCACCGAGTCCGCGTTGAAAGCCGTGGGCCAGGATCTGGGCGTCAGCACTGATGAGGCCGCGCAGGGCATCGTGCGCATTGCCAATAATAACATGGTCAATGCGCTGAAACTGGTCAGCCTCAACCGGGGCCACGACACGCGCGATTTCACGCTGCTGGCCTTTGGAGGTGGCGGTGCGATGCACGCTGTCGCGCTTGGACAGGAATTGCAGGTCAAGAAGGTGGTGGTGCCTGCCGCCGCGTCCGTGTTCTCGGCCTTCGGCATGATGATGTCGGATCTGCGGCGCGATTATTTCGTGACCCAGTTGGTCGACCTGCAAGAGGGCGCAGGCGACAATATCGAAGCGATATTCACCGATGCCGAGACCAAGGCGCGCAAGACCTTCGAGGATGAAGGCGTCGATCCTGCAGAGATCGGCTTCCTGCGCTATGGGAAGTTCCGCTACCAGAACCAGGAGCACACGACCGAAGTGCTGCTGGATGGCACGGTGACGGATGCCGCGCTGGACAAGATCGCCGATGATTTCCACGAAGCGTATGAGCGCGAATACACTTACCGGCTGGACGCTCCCGTCGAGATGGTGGGCATTCACCTGGTCGCCCGCGCCGAAGTGGGCAAGCTGGAACTGAAACCTGCCGAATTGGGAACGGCGGATGCCAGCCCGGCATTGAAGGGTCAGCGCGAGGTCGATTACGCGCTGGAGGGCAAGCACCAGGCCGACATCTATGACGGCGAAAAGCTGATGCCGGGCATGGCCTTCGCAGGCCCCGCCATCATCGAAGATCCCGGAACGACCATCGTGATCCATCCAGGCAACAAGGTGGAGATCGACGCCTATCGCAACACCCATATCAACTTGGGAGAGGCAAAATGAGCACCGCTGATCCGATCACACTGGAGATCATCCAGAACTCGCTTCAGGCTGCGGCGGACGAGATGTTCGCGGCGATGCGCAAGACGGCCATGTCCTCGATCATCTACGAGGTGCTGGACATGGGCACCGGCATTACCGATGCCGAGGGGCGCATCGCGTCCTCGGGCGCGGGCATTCCCGCCTTTATCGGCGTTCTCGACAAATCGGTGCAGTTCATCCTGAAAAAGCATGACGATATCCGCCCCGGCGATGTCTTCATCACCAACGATCCCTGGCATGGCGGTGTGACCCACCTCAATGATCTGGTGTTGGCAATGCCCGTCTTTGCCGAGGGCCGGATCATTGCCTGGACGGCCAATATCGCCCATAACTCGGATGTGGGGGGCATGGCGCCCGGTTCGCTTTCGGGCGACGCGACCGAGATCTTTCAGGAGGGACTGCGCCTGCCTGCGGTCAAGATCATCCGCGAGGGGGAGCTTGACCAAGCGGTGATGGATATCATCACCACCAACAGCCGGATGCCCGATTTCCTGAAAGGCGATGTTTGGGCCGCCATTGCCGCCGTGCGCGTCGGCAACCGCCGACTGGAAGGCTTGGCGGCGAAATACGGGGTCGAAACCTTCCTGACGGCCATGGATCACTTCATGGATTTCGGCGAAAGAGCGGCGCGGGTCGAACTGGCCAAGCTGCCGCATGGCACGTTCGAGTTGAGCGAAGAACAAGATGACGGGCGCGTTTTCAACGTCAAGGTCACGATCGGCCCGGACGAATTTCGCGTCGATCTGCGTGACAATCCCGACCAGGATACCGGCCCGACCAATGCCTGCCGCGATGGCACGATGATCTGCGCGCAGATGGTGTTCAAATCGCTGACCGGCGCCGATACGCCCGCCAATGAAGGCAGCTTTCGCCCGCTCAACGTGCTGACCCGCGAAGGTTCGATCTTCGATGCCCGCGAAGGTTCTGCCATTGGGTTTTATTTCGAGACCGAGGTGCGCGTCTATGATTTGATCTGGCGCTGCCTGGCGCCGCATATCCCCGAACGCCTGCCCGCCGGGCATTTCAGCTCGATCTGCGGCACGTTCATCGGCGGCATCCACCCGGATACCGGCCGCCAATACACCATCGTTGAACCGCAGATCGGCGGATGGGGCGCCTGGGACGGGCGCGATGGCAATCCGTGCATCTTCTCGGGCTTCCACGGCGAGACCTACAACACGCCCGCTGAAATCTCCGAGGCGCGCAACGGCCTCTTCGTCGATCGCATGGCGCTCAATACCGCGCCTGGCGGCGAGGGGCAGTTCAATGGCGGTCGGGGGCTGATCCTCGAATATCGCATCCGCACCGAAAATGGCTTTCTGACGGCGGGCTACACACGCTCGCGCATCAAACCCTGGCCGTTGGAAGGCGGCGAAAAGGGGTCCGGAAACTTCGTCGAAGTCATCAAGGTCGATGGCAGCGAAAAGACCTATAGCTTCGTCTCAGGCCTGTCCCTGACCACCGATGACGTGGTGCGTGTGATCACCTCCAGCGGGGCCGGGTATGGCGACCCCAGGGAGCGCGACCCCGAAGCCGTCAAACGCGACGTGAAGAACGGATTGATCACGGCCGAGAGGGCCAAATCGGTTCACAACGTAACAGTCTGAGGAGGAGTCGTATAATGGTCAAGATCATGTATTTGAGCCCGGTCGCGCATCGCGCAGGGCATGACGATCTGTTCGCGGACATGGCGCGCGACTACAAGCTGCCTGAGACCGAAGTGCATGTCACCTCGCTTCCCGACACGGTCGGGCGGTTCTCTCATATCGAGTATCGCAGCTACGAGGGCATGGTGACGACGGGCATCATCCGCGCCACCCGCGCCGCGGCGCGTGAAGGCTTTGACGCGCTGGTGATCGGCTGCTTCTATGATACCGCCCTGCATGAGGCGCGCGAGGTTTCGGGCGAAATGGTGGTGACGGCGCCTTGCGTGGCCTCGTGTGAAATCGCGGCCAGCCTGTCGAACCGGTTTGGTGTGATCGTCGGGCGGCGCAAATGGGTCGACCAAATGCAGTCGACCGTTCACGCGCTTGGCCACCGCGAAAGGTTGACGGGGTTTTACCACGTGGAGCTCGGCGTGACTGAGTTCCAGGAGGATCACGACCGCACCGCCACGCGGCTGTTGGAGTCAGGCCGCAAGGCCGTCGAGGAGGATTACGCCGAGGCGTTGATCTTGGGCTGCACGATGGAGGTCGGTTTCTACACTTCCGTAGAAAAGGAACTTGGCGTGCCAGTGATCGACCCTTCCATCGCGGCGCTGAAACGGGCCGAATATAGCGCGCTTCTGAAACGTGATTGCGGTTGGAAACCGTCGCGCAAATGGTCCTGCGAGGCCCCGCCCGAGGATGAGATCGAAATGATCGGCACATTCGACACCGGCCCAGCTTTTGGCGGGCGGCTGGTGGTCGAGGCCAGTTGAGGAGGACAGGACATGAAACAGACAGCCACCCGATTGGACGCATTGCGCGCCAAGATGGCCGAGACCGAAACCGATCTTGTCGTGCTGGCACCGGGCGCGCATCTGGCTTGGTTGCTCGACATGCGTCCTCATGCCGATGAACGCGCCTGCCTCGCCTTCGTGTCGGGCACCGGGGCGGCGTTCGTGATGCCCGCGCTTGAGGCCGAAAGCGCGCGGACGCAGACGGACCTGCCGTTTTTTGCTTGGTCGGACGATACCGGCCCCGAGGCAGCGCTGAAGGATGTCATTGCTGAGTTAAACGTCACCGATGCCACGTCTCTGGTGCTGGACGAGACCATGCGCGCCGATCATGCGGCGCTAGTCACCGATGCCCTGCCAAAAGCCGCGCGGCGTTTCACGAGCGACACGGTTGGCGCGCTCAGGATGCGCAAGGGGGCCGATGAATACGCCGCGCTCAAGCGCAATGCGCAGATCGCGGACCACGCGATGCAGGCCGCATGGGACGCGATGCGTCCCGGCATGACCGAGACGCAGGTGGCCGATATCGTCCGCGAGAGCTTTGCCAGTGATGGGGCTAAGCCGCTCTTCACCATCGTGGGGGCGGGGCCGAACGGGGCCTTTCCGCACCACCAGACCGGGGATACGGTCCTTAAGGATGGCGACGCGGTGGTCATGGATATCGGCGCAAGCTCCAATGGGTATTCTTCTGACATTACCCGCATGGCGTTGATTGGTGACGGCCCTGAAGGCTATGCCGAGGTTCACGCTGTGGTCGACCGCGCCGTGCAGGCCGCCCTTGAGGCCGCTCGACCGGGGGTGAAGGCGCATGTGGTAGATGATGCCGCCCGAGGTGTGATCGCAGAGGCAGGTTATGGCGACTATTTCGTTCACCGCACCGGCCATGGCCTTGGAACCGAGGTGCATGAGCCGCCTTTCATCACGGCAAGTTCGCAGACCGTGCTGGACGAAGGCATGGTGTTTTCCATCGAGCCGGGGATCTACCTGCCGGGCCGGTTCGGCATTCGGCTGGAGGAAATCGTGATCCTGCGCAAGGACGGTCCCGAAATCTTCTCGGACCTTCCCAGAACACCGGAGAAACTCAATGACTGACCAGTTCACGCTTTCCGTCGTGCAGGCCGCACTGGATTCCGCCGCCGAGGAAATGTTCGAGGTTCTGCGCAAAACCGCGATGAGCCCGATCATCTACGAGGTTCTCGATGTCGGAACGGGTGTCACATCTGCCGACGGGGCGCTGGTCAGTTCGGGGGCGGGCATCCCGTCCTTCGTGGGTGTGCTGGACAAGTCCGTCAAGGCGATCCTGGCCAAGCAAGGCGACCGTGTCGCGGAGGGCGATGTTTTCCTGACCAACGATCCCAATTTCGGCGGCGTGACCCATCTCAATGACGTGGTGGTGGCTGAACCGGTCTTCTTCGAGGAGGAATGCATCGCTTGGGTCGCCTCCATCGCGCATTGGGGCGATATCGGCGGTAGCACCCCGGGGTCGATGGCCACGGACGTGACCGGGATTGTGGCCGAGGGGCTGCGATTGCCCATAGTGCGGCTGTTCTGCCGGGGTGAACGCAACGAGGCCGTGGCGGACATCATCCAGACCAATTCCCGTCTGCCGGATTTCGTGAAGGGTGATCTTTGGGCCCAAGTCTCCGCAGGACGGCGCGCGGCGGGGCTGATCCGCAGCCTGTGTAGGCGGTATGGGCCCGATACGTTGCGTGCGGCAATCGCCGATGCCCATGAGACCGGTTTGGCGCGGGCCTTAAAAGGTCTTGCCGATCTGCCGCAAGGAAGCTTCGATGTCGCACAAGAGCAAGATGACGGAAGCACCTGGCGAGCCACGATCACCATCACGCCCGAGACATTCACTGTCGACCTCGGCGAGTCTCCCGACCAGACCGTCGGTCCTTACAACACCTGCTATGACGGGGCACTGGTGGCCTGCCAGATCCTGTTTAAGGCGCTGACAGACCCGGAACGCTATGCCAATGCCGGATCGTTCGCTCCCCTCAAAGTAATCACCCGGCCCGGCTCCATCTTCGACCCGAGCCCCGATGCAGCCCACGGCTACTACTTCGAAACGCG
>Ga0310345_10005137_pt1 | contig 11710 bp, 7 predicted proteins | sample HC15DNA20500_MG_FD_204667 | JGI IMG/M metagenome (GOLD analysis project Ga0310345, IMG submission 204667) | Marine microbial communities from station ALOHA, North Pacific Subtropical Gyre - HC15-DNA-20-500_MG | ecosystem: Environmental > Aquatic > Marine > Oceanic | place: Pacific Ocean: North...
GACCAACCTTATTGGGATTGCGTTAATTTGATGCAGGAGTTTAACAGACATCAGCTTTGTGAAATCCTGTCATAGCAGCGCAGTTGGGCACCAAATCTATAAAGATCGTCAGAAATCGACAAATACAGAATACCTTGTGAGCAACACGAAAATGTATTCCTGTTGTTATTTGGCAACTGTGTGGAGTCAGCTACGATTACTATGATTGGACTACCGTTGTTGGATGAGTTTGATTTCTCCGATCTCAGTTCTCAGCCTGTGAACTAAATTACACTGGTATTAGCCAACCCGTTAGTTGCTATGGAAAGGAGTAATCGCAATGCAGATTCAGTTTGCCGATTCTCTGTCGCAGTGCTCGGAGTTTCAATCCGCGGTCGCCGTCAGATTTTAACGGATGAATACGTAACAGGGTGATTCGCAGGCTCGAACAGCGTCGTGCCGTTGCAGTGGGTGGATATATGTGCTGGGGAAGAGACGACGATTGTCCGAATCCCCACTAATCCGCTTTGCCGGCCCACGTCGTGAGTTCCATATGGCCCCGCATCCAGCTTGGGATCGGACGTATCGCGACGTGGCTTTTAACGCTGCGCCGAGCGGTGTCCGCCGCGTCTACATCCTCGACATGTTTCCTCTGCTGGGCGGCTGAAGCCGGGGCTTTACTTTGGCGCTCCCAGAAGCTCTATCTCAGCGGGTTGCGACGCTCAGACATAGATAGCTGACCTATTTGTCAACATTGACTCCTGTTAGGGGCGGTTGCCGTCTTGTTTACGCCAACTTTCGTGTCCTTTTCAAACTCATCAGTCCATTTCCAGTGGCCGTATCCAAAATTACGATACTATCTTCAAATCGTGTTATCCTCAATATAATCCCAATTGATCTTATAACCCATCCCTGGTTCTTGAGGCAAATGCACATATCCTTCGGCATCTAACGGATCACCTATTTCTTCTAAATAAGGCGGCGGGGTATTACAATCTATACCAGGAGCAACTAAACCCCGCTCATAATATTCACACGTATCTTCGCTTGTTGCCCCCAGGATCTGCAAATTGGCAAACCCACTCATGTGAATCTCGCACTTCACACCATAGGCTTCACACACCGCTGCCATTTTTTTACAGCCTGTAATACCACCACGCAACACATCAATTCGGCTCATGTCTGAGGCTCCACGTAAAATCCAATCGGCGCGGGTAAAGAAACTACCAGCCGCAACTTCCGGTGACAAAATTGGGATCTCTAACTCGGCACAAAGCTTCTCATAAGAAGAAACACGATATTCGGGCATCGGGTGTTCATACCAGTAAAAATCCAGTTCCTGAAGCACACGTCCCACCTTGACCGCTTCTTCATAAGTGCAATATGTACCCCAGGGATCAAAGCTCAGTACCATATCGCTTCCAACACGGTGTCGGATTGCCCGGCACACTTCGATATCCTGCTCGACGTGCGAAGGTCGTCCAGGATCTGATTCCTTTTTAAGGGGATCCCAAAAATAATATGGATGAATCTTGTAGTGAGTATAGCCCTCCGCTTTACAGGTGGCGGCGTGTTCTGCGTAATCCTCCACCGAACCCATATTGGGAAAGGTGCTTGCATAGGCCTTGACCTTATCTCGACAACCACCCAGAAGTTTATAGACTGGTACCCCAAACGCCCGCGCCTGTAAATCCCACAACGCCATATCCAGCACGCTAAGCAAATTCTCATCGACTTTAGCTACCCACAACCAGTGCCAGAACTTTTCCCGATCAAAAGGGTCGTGCCCCAACACCAGGGTTTTTATTCGGCCTTGCATTGCCCCGATCTGCTCCGCGGACATACCATCCATGTCGCCATGTCCTCGGCCACCAAAGTAATACCCTTCAGCCCCTTGGTCGGTAACAATCTTGGTTACCGTCTGTGTAACCAACGTTTCAGGTAAAATCTCACCGTGATGAAATTGTTGTCGGGGAACTTGAAACGGTATCACCTGCAAATCTACAATCTTCATTTTGGCCTCCAAAGTTAACTTGTTAGCGAAGCGGCCTACGCTTCGGGATATTTACCATCGGATAAAATATCGCTGGGATTAAGCCGTTTATTCCATAGTAATGGACGGCCTGAGACTAATTTTTAAAACCACGCATTTGGCTTGATCAATAGCTGTTACCTGGTAAAAACAATCACCCTTTGTCCGTTGATTCAGTCTATATCACCTAACCACCAGGGGGAAAGATGACCTCTCCTAGCCGTATTCGTTGTATAATCCAGGTAACAACCCGCCGCGCCGAGAAAGGCTCTATTTAAACAGCGCGCCGCATCGCAGAATTAGGCCAACCGTCGAGAGATAAGCAGGTCGGCCTCAGCCAGATGTTGCCATACATTCTCCATAATCCAGTCGGGAACAGGCACGGCATTCATACGACAGTAGGCTGTCCGCAAGATGCCGGCACGTTGAAGGATCGCCTTATGTATCCACACTGACGCGTTGCCACCGCCTCCGGCTGCCGCCGCCCGGAGCAGTGGAACGATACGCTGTAGATAGATTTTCTGTCCACCTGCTGTATCCCCTGTCCGGAAGCAATCGCATACTGTTTGGTAGACATCGACAATGGCCGGAAAGGGAATAGTACCGACAGAACCGCGGCTGAGTTCTTCGGGCAGATGGTTTCCATTCGAGCCACCGAGTACAGTTATCTGTCGTTCCCCCGCTGTCAATTTGCATGCTTGCAATTCTGCGACAACCTGTCCTATCTTGTGAGGGGCGTCTGGAGATTCGATTTTGAGGGCCATCACCTCCTCTGCCTGTTGTGTCGCTTGCACCAGTACGTCCGCTGACGCATTTTGACCGACATCCTGGATCATCAACGGTAACGCCACGCGATGGGATAGATCATCAAACAACCGAACCAACTTTTCCCCCTGCAACGGTTGAGGATTAACCATCGCACAATCTGCACCGCACTCACCTGCCAAGCGGGTCAGTGCAATCGTACCTTCACGGCTGGCGTGGGAGGTTGCAACGACTAGCGGACGCTGTCCGTTTATGTGTTTGGCGGCCAAGGTCCATACCTGTATCCGCTCGGCATCGGTCAGCATGCCGCTCTCACTACCTATCCCAAATGCGATTCCTTTAGCCCCGGCCTCTATACAAAAGTCAATCTGGTGGCGTAGGCTGTCCTCATCAATAATCCCATCGCTGTCAAACGGCATCGCCATTACAGGTACCGCACCAGTGATAGGTTCTGATTTTTTCTTGCTCATCGGTTTTTCTCCTTAGCCAACACTATTTATTTCCCATGTGGACTTGCCTCCGGCCCTCTGAGCAAGTTCTCCACTATCCCTAGGCATCAACGTTGTTGGTTCTGATTAGCCGGCAGACTATCGCAGACCGTAGTCAAAATCTTAGCTGTAAAGCACCCTTTTTCGTCTTGCTCATTGGATGTGCTGCTGTCTTGTATCGTCATACTCAGAACACTCTTTAATTCACAAGATTAAACGATGTTGGCGGATCTACATACAACTTCTCCATATGGACAATCGGATTTCTGATTTTTCTTTTCGGCTACTGCAATCGAATATCTACCCTCTGGCTCCGCATTATATATCATTTGAAATATTTTGTGAATCATTGTTTTTTTTGAGGATTGCTGTGCTGCTGCACCTACACTCTTGATCTAATTCTCATTGTCCTCAATATCTCCCTACGCTTTCTCACATCTTTGCTCATGAAACTCAATGCTCTCTAAAAACATAGGCAGTCAGTATAATAATTTTGTATGACAGTTTGTATGCAATATGTTATTCTGTCGAAACGTGATGGGGATTTCGGCTCGCGTTTTCATCATAGAACTCACTCCCAATCATTGCCTATGTGTAAAAGGACTTCTCCGATCGGGGGGGCGCCTAAATTTATAAGGAAAAACAATGATAGCAGAAAAGCATCTTCTCACTGACAGACAGATTCACGACTTTATCGTCAACGGATTTATTACGGTGAAAACAGATCTACCTCCCAGTTTTCATCAGGAAGTTTACACTAGAACAACCGAAATCTTTAAAAAGGAGGGAAATCCAGGTAATAACCTGTTACCCCGAATTCCGATGATCAATGAAGTGTTTGAAGACCCATGGGTAGCGGGGGCTTTTACCAGCGTTGTAGGTCCAGATTACTATATGCAGCCTCATCGGCATTGTCACTCTAACCCGCCCTACAGCAAAGGCCAAAACATGCATCAGGATGGAGGGAAACGCTGGTCACATAAAACCCGTCGCTTGTTGGTTTTTTATTATCCTCAAGATACGCCGGAAGAGATCGGTCCGACCGGCATCATCCCCGGCAGCCACTACTACAATACGGCCGACGGTGCCACCATAACCGCCGAGTTGCCTTTGTGTGGTCAAGCAGGTGATGTAACACTGGCCAATTACGATCTCTGGCACCGAGCGATGCCCAACCAAACTGAAAAAACGCGGTACATGATGAAGTTTCTCTACGCTCGGATGTCAGAACCAACACAACCGACGTGGAACCATCAACAGACAAACTGGAACAGGGTGGCAGCGTCCGCTGATTCCTGTTACCAGAGCGAAATGCATCAACAGATGTATGCCTCAATTTGGAATTGGCATCTAGGTGTGAAAGAGCAAAAACCTGAGCGCTCCTACTGTCACGATTCGATCGCTACACTGATTGAAGCCCTCAAAACTGGATCGGAAGCCGAGTGTCTAACCAACGCTTACGCGTTAAGCCGGTTTGGGGAACCCATTTTGCCTGACTTAGCCAATCTACTGGCAGACGAATCTGGATATGGTCAACGATACGCCCTCTATGCCATGAGTGTCATCGGCTCACCTGCAGTTCCAGATCTAATAAATGTGGTCGATCACCCTAACGATTCGATGCGTAGCAGTGCGATGGAGACACTAGGTGATATTGGCACGACGGCCAGTTCTGCTGTTCCAGAGATCATACGGGCGCTCAAAGACAAATCGCAAGAAGTTCGCTCCAAAGCGGCTGAGTCGCTCGGTATAATTAGTTCTGATGACTCAGCCAGTGATTCTGATCATAGATCAGTAACAATTTCAGCTTTATCGGAAGCCTTAACCGATAATCATGATCGTGTCCGACAAAATGCTTCCATGGCGCTCTGTCGGGTTGCCCCGCAAAGCGATACACCCATACCGGCGTTGAAGACGGCACTGACTGACGAGAATCGCTACGTGCGAGGGAATGCAACTCATGTTTTACGACGGATCGCCACCCCAATGGCTGGCGAGGTTTTGATCGATTACCTGGTACAATCTCGATGGTGTTCATTAACGACAAAAGAGAGTACCCACTAACCTCTTTGAATTCAACTTCAAAGATCAACTCCAAATGGAACAGGTCAGAATCTTAGGGGCCAATACCTGAGTAGCCGTATCAGTGCCATTAACCATTGGGGCGAAGAAACTGACGGGTAAAGTGGCTTTGGTGTCAGAAGCGGATAGTCAGACGAAATAGAATCAATGGAGCCGTTGTCGTTCGTTTGGCGCGTAGAAGCACTAACCTATGTATAGTCGAAAAACCAGCCAATCTGTTAGCTCGATATCTAGACACCTCGAGTTTAAGCTACTTTAGCCTCACCGAAATGGCGAGGATTGCTTTCATTAGTTTATCAAATCGAAGACCTGAGACTAAAAGATCTTGCTATTGTGGCCAATGTTTCCGATAACTCCCCGGTTATAGTAAATGCTTAGTCAGGCCACTGAGCGGTTTTGCCAACTTGTAAGGCTGCTTCTATTTTTATTCACGATACGTCGCTAGTTTGGCGCGAAAGGGCAAGCGGTATTGATATATTTGGGTCGATAACGCTGGTATTTCCACCAGGCTAGACCCGACTACCTACCGTCTCACTCGAGGGAGAGTCCCGATGGAACAAACCGATTTTATCGATCAATTACTCAGTTTTGGTCTGGAGAAAGCCGAAGCTGAAAACATTGTTTCACTGTTACAACAAGCTGAAACCCCGACTTTAGTTGGCGGACCCAATACTGCCGCTCCTGTCGAAACTTTCGCTGATAATCAGTGGAGACAGATCTCCAAACAGATCTTGAATAAAACCCACCCCATTCAACTTCATCGGTATCTGCACCAACAAATCTATCACAAGACATCCATCTCACCTGAACTGGCTCCCGTGTGGACTCCAGATGTCGCTGAATTACAACAGAGCAACATCTATCGCTTGATGCAACAGCTAGAGATGACCGATTACCAACAACTCTACGACTGGTCGATTTCAGAACCAGAAGGCTTCTGGGGCCAGATGGTCGGCCTATTAAACATCCATTTTCATCGACCTTACCGTCAGGTACTAGATCTGAAAGATGGTGTTGCTCATCCTAACTGGATGATCGGCAGTCAGCTTAATATTGTAGATTCGTGTTTCCAAGCCGATAGCCAAGCGATTGCTATTGTCTACCAAAATCCGTCCGGCCAAATAGAGAAATGTACCTATGGCCAACTGGAAAAGTTAGTCAACCGAATCGGCAACGCCTTAGTAGGAATGGGTGTTCGACCTGACTCGCACGTTGGTATCGATATGACAATGACGGTCGAAGCAGTTGCCATCTATCTAGCTTGTATCAAGACCGGAGCAGTAGTGGTAACGGTTGCCGATAGTTTTGCCCCACCAGAAATCGCTGTCAGATTGCAGATCGCTGAAGTATCGCTGGTCTTTACCCAGGATCTAATCCATCGAACCGGCAAACAACTACCGCTCTATCAGAAAGTGGTCGAGGCCGGGGCCGAAAAAGTAGTTGTGATTCCAACCGTCGATTCTTCCCAAATCCAGTTGCGAGAACGGGATCTATGGTGGTCCGACTTTCTATTATCTAACCTGCCGATAGACGACCAATTGACAGCTGTATCTCGCTGCCCCAACGACCACTGCACTATTCTGTTTTCATCCGGGACTACGGGTACTCCGAAGGCAATTCCTTGGACTCAGACTACGCCGATCAAGTCGGCAATTGATGCATACCTACACCACGATATTCAGACAGACGACTGCCTCTGTTGGCCGACTAGTTTAGGTTGGATGATGGGCCCCTGGCTGGTTTTTTCAGCCTTGATTAATCGTGCCAGCATCGCACTCTACGATGATGCTCCCACTACGAGTGAGTTTGCCAATTTTGTAGAGAAAGCGGGAGTAACGATGCTAGGGGTTGTTCCCAGCCTGGTCGCCCATTGGCGAAGTACCAATAGTCCTTGTACGTCTGACTGGTCACGGATTAAAGTCTTTAGCTCTACGGGCGAGTGCTCAACCCCTGACGATATGTTCTACCTGATGGCTCAGGCCAACTATAAACCGGTGATCGAGTATTGTGGTGGAACAGAAATTGGCGGTGGTTATATCACTGGAACCGTTGTCCAACCTGCCATTCCAGCTTGTTTCTCAACCCCTGCACTTGGGAGCGCTTTCCTGATGCGGGACGAAGAGGGGCAGGAAACAGATAATGGTGAAGTCTTCCTGTTGCCACCAGCACTTGGCCTATCAACCGAGTTGTTGAACACTGACCATAAAGCCGTTTACTATGATGGTATTCCAGGTGATTCAGCAGGTCGAGTCTACCGTAGACACGGTGATCAAATCGAGCGCATGGCCAATGGCTACTTTCGAGCGCATGGCCGGGTAGACGATACGATGAATCTCGGTGGGATTAAGGTTAGTGCAAATCAGATTGAAGGTGTTTTAGCGCAGTTGGATTTTGTCAAGGAATCAGCGGCGATTGCCATCTCGCCCGTTGGTGGAGGACCGAGCAGTTTGGTAATCTACCTGGTGCCAGATCGAAACAATCAACTGGAGAAAAAGGAAATCTTACAGATCATGCAACAGACTGTTCGCCAATCGTTGAATCCTCTTTTTAAGATTAGCGACTGCTGTTTGGTCGAAGGCCTGCCTCGAACCGCTTCCAACAAGGTTATGCGCCGCAAACTTCGTCAGGATTATCTGGCCTGATCGGGTAAATCTGCATACGACCCGCAGGATTGTGTGGGTCTAGCTCGATGGCTTTGCCCGATAATTTATCAAAAAGTTGTCGCTCTTAATCCCGCACATGACACAATTTTGATTAAGGTGTTATAATGCGGCTAGATTTGGTGGCAGGAGAAGGTAGAATGGATCGATCTCAAGTTCAGTTTTTTCAAGAAAATGGGTATCTACGATACGGCCCAGTACTCAATATGTCTGAAGTCGCAGAATTAAGGAACGGTCTAGATCAGGTTATCGAAATCGAATTCAGTGGTGGTGATAACGCCGAACCCGAATTTGGTTACGGTCATCGTCGTCAACCAGATGAAAAAGAGCGGGCCATTACACAATTTGTGAACGTGTGGAAGCGGGAGCCGGCCTACGAGCGACTGCTTCATCACTCCGCGATTTCAACTACGGCTTGCGCTTTGCTTCAAACACCTCGTGTGCGGCTCTGGCACGACCAGATTATCTCTAAACCCCCGCAAGATAACGGCCATTTTTCCTTCCACCAGGATTTTTATTTTTGGCCACTAGACGTCCCCCGAATCGTGACCTGTTGGCTGGCGTTAGATGATGCTAATCTCAACAGCGGTTGTATGCATGTGATTCCCGGTAGCCATATCGACTCGAGATTCAGTCCTTCCGCACGAGCGGAGGAGATGAGAGCTAAGTCGGTAGGAGAGATTACCGAATCAGACCGAGATCGAATCGCTGAGCAGCCTGCCGGCTACGGTAAACCGGTGGAGCTAAAAGCAGGTGAGTGTATGTTTCACCACTGCTTAAATTTCCATGCGACTCCACCCAACGTCACTAACAATCAGCGACGTGCGCATGTTATGATCTTTATGGCGGAAGGGACCAGAGTTAATCTATCACAGTCTCCGAACCACATTCTGGTTCCGGGCTTTGAAGTTGCTGACGGTGAAGAACTCATCGGTCATGGCTTCCCGTTATCAGATCCTTCGCTTTGGGACAATTGGATGGCGGAAAATTCCTACGCTCATCATTTGCACCATTCAAGTCAGGATGAATAATTGTATCAGCAGGATAGTACCTAAATGTCGAAAAAAATAGCGATTGTAACCGGTGCCTCTCGTGGTGTTGGTCGGGAAACCGCACTCACTTTAGCGCGTGCTGGTCTGATTCTCTTTTTAGCAGCCCGAACGAAAGCTGGTCTGGACGACGCTGTCGCTGAGATCGAGGCGGAAGGAGGACAGGCCACCTCTATTCCAACCGATGTAACACAAGCCAATTCAGTTCAGAACTTGGTAGATCTGGTGACACAACAGGTCGGAAGAATTGACCTGCTGGTCAACAACGCGGGAGTGGGCGTTTTCCAACCGCTGGCCGAATCAGATCCTGATGATTGGCTTCAGGTTATCCACTCTAATTTGACCAGCACCTATCTCTGTTCAAGAGCTGTTTTGCCGGCCATGATATTTCAAAAATCGGGGCAGATTATCAATATGCTGTCGATTGCGGCTAAAGTCGCTTTCCCGGCTGCCAGTGCCTATTGCGCGGCTAAAGCGGGGGCATTGGCCCTGACAAAAGTGCTGAGAGAAGAAGTACGGGCAGAAGGGATACGGGTAACAGCCGTTTTACCCGGTTCGATCGACTCTACCTTTTGGGATGGGATGGAACAACACCCAGATTTAAACCTGATGTTAAAACCCAATCACATTGCCGAGACAATTTTACGACTGGTTCAAGCACCGGTTGAGATGACAGTTGAGGAGATCACGGTTACGCCACCACTCGGTATTCTGTAGCCTCAAATCGAATTAGGACCTGAATTTATTCGGGGAAACGAAGATGCGAAAACCAAATATTATTTTTCTATTTACCGACGATCAACGCTTCGACACCATCGGCGGGTTGAATAACCCGGCTATTAAGACGCCAAACCTGGACCGGTTAGTGGCTGAAGGAACCACATTTACCAACGCCTACATTATGGGAGGATCCTCTGGCGCTGTCTGCATGCCTAGTCGGGGAATGTTGCATACAGGACGTTCCCTGTACCATATCCAAGGGAGAGGCGAGTCGGTTGATCCAAACCACGCTATGCTAGGCGAAACGCTACAGCAGGCGGGTTATACCAGTTTCGGCACCGGGAAATGGCATAATGGTCCATCGGCTTTTGCGCGCAGTTTTAATGCTGGGGCCAAGATTTTCTTTGGTGGGATGGATGACCACTGGAATGTGCCCGCCTGTGATTACGATCCGACAGGTGAGTATCGCCCCTCCCCGAAGATCGACAATCCACACGTCGATAATACCGTTACCTGGCGCAGGTGTGACCACATTGCCGCCGGTACACATTCAACCGATCTATTTGTAGATGCCACCATAAATTTCATTGAACAACAACCCACCGAAGACCCGTTCTTGGCCTATGTCTCTTTTATGGCACCACACGATCCTCGCAGTATGCCAGAAGAATTTTTAAAACTCTATGATCCAGGTCAAATCGATCTACCGATCAATTTCATGCCCCAACATCCGTTCGATAACGGTTGGATGACGGGACGAGACGAAAAACTGGCTGGATTTCCACGCACCGAGTCTGAAGTCCGCCGACATATCGCCGAGTATTATGCCATTATCAGCCACCTGGATGCGGCAATTGGACGCTTGAAAGACGCACTCAACGCGCTGGGAATTCTGGAGGAAACAATCATCGTTTTTGCCGGTGATAACGGTCTAGCCGTCGGTCAGCATGGACTGATGGGCAAACAGAATCTTTACGATCATAGTGTGCACGTTCCTCTGATTTTTTCAGGCCCAGGTATTCCCAAAGGCGAACAGCGAGATGCTTTGGTTTATCTAATCGATATTTTCCCTACCCTGTGTGATCTGACCCAAACGCCGATTCCAGAAACCATAGAGGGAAATAGCCTACAACCAGTATTAGATGATTCGGAAGATAAAGTCCGCGACTATCTGCACTTCGCTTTCCTGGAGGCACAACGTGGAATTCGGGATTCGCAATATAAACTGATTGAGTATGCTGTCGGCGGTTCGCATACCCAGACACAACTATTCGATCTCATACATGACCCAAAAGAGACGAAAAACTTGGTCGATGATCTAGCCTATGTCGAAATCTACCAGCGATTGCGGAATCAACTGGAACAGTGGCAAACGATATACGGCGATACACGAGAACATGGACAGGCTTTTTGGTCGGCTTACGCAGCCTAAACCGATAAATACTTAAACGCTTGGTCTAGGTTCAGGCAAGTTTTTGGGCTAGCATGCCTACTGTGTCCAAGAAGAAACCAAACAACGGCTGTTGATGTGTTGTAGGGGAAGCCCTGCAGTATGGGATTGGTGTGATGTGATGCCCATGATTTTTGTAGAAGTAAAATAGCACCAGGATGGTGGGTTGCCTGTTGCTGCGAGTACGAGTGGAATGATACCCTTACTTGCCCCGGCTGGTATATTTGGCCTAATGGCATCCCCCCAGACAGAAACAATGCCGGAGTGAATTACCACCTCCACCGCTGATCTTCAATCGTCGCCACGAATGTACCCCGTACGTTCGCCCCCTTACTAAAGGGAAGAAACAGTATATATATTATCTATATATACTGTTTCATGTTCGAAGGACAGGTGGGAGGGTTGTAGGGACAAAGTAGCACTTTGATCCTGGTTCTCAGTTGACGCTGGTGCGGGTGGGTAATGTTCAAGTTGCAAAGGTTGTA
>Ga0310345_10005138_pt1 | contig 11710 bp, 10 predicted proteins | sample HC15DNA20500_MG_FD_204667 | JGI IMG/M metagenome (GOLD analysis project Ga0310345, IMG submission 204667) | Marine microbial communities from station ALOHA, North Pacific Subtropical Gyre - HC15-DNA-20-500_MG | ecosystem: Environmental > Aquatic > Marine > Oceanic | place: Pacific Ocean: North...
AGTTTTTGTAATATAGAAATAGAAGTTTTATTGTAAGATCCATGTGGATAACAATAATAAAAATTAAAATTTGCACAATTTTTATGTAAATTTTTTAAAAAATCATAAGCGGATTCAATTTCTTTTTCTTGTTTTTCTTTATCTAAAATATGTAATAGAAAATGTTTATCGCCATGTCCGCCGATAAACATTCCATTATCAAGCATTTTTTTAATTTGTTTTTGAGTCATAAATAATTTTCTGGATAATATTTTTTGATTACCACAAAATTTATGAAATAGTTTGTCTAATATATTATCACTGATTTCTTGGTCAATAGCATATCTAAGAAATCTGGATACGAAAATATGTTCAGATTTCCATACATTATTTTTAAATTGTGTTTTGGAATATTTTGCGTATAATTCATCATTGGATGGTAAATTTAATTCATTTCGTAATTGATTATCAATAATTTTAAATAATTCATCCATAACAATTTTTTCATTAGAAGTGGTCATCATGTATATAAATTTGTAATGGGATGGAATGTAATCGTGTTTAGCGGTAGATACAGAAGGGAAAAAAATGCCAGAAATGTTATATTTTTTGAATAGTGGTAATACGTATTTATAATGGTTTAAAAATCCGTCATCAAATGTTAATAATATGGAATTTTTTTTAAGGGTATTTTCTTGATTAATAACGCTGGTTAAAAATTTTGGATCAATAACATTATAATTTTTGATAATATATTGAAGTTGAAATTCAAATTCTTGTAATGTTAAAGCAGCACTAAATTTTTTATAGTGTTTAATATTAATTTTATTATATATAATATCGTCTGGATTAACAATATCATGATACATTATAATTGTTAGTTTTGTCATATTAATATAATAACAAAACAAAAATATAATTGAATTTAATTAAATTAATACATATTTAAGTAAATATAGTAAAAGTTATGACATCATACTTAAAATTAAAAAATGAACAAGTTCGAAGGATTAATAAATCATTGATAGAACGTTTTTATTTGATAGGTAATTTAAAATGTGAAAATACGTTAAAATTTGATATAAGTGGTTCAACTGGAAATGTTTATAGAATAATCATAAATTTAACAGATAATAATATAAAATGTAATTGTCCTGATTTTGCTAGATGCGAGGGTTTAAAATGTGTTTGTAAGCATTGTTGTTTTACTTTATTAAAGGTTTTGAAAGTATATATACTTGGTGAGAATGGATATTTGTTCAATAGATTAACAAATACTTTTACTGCTTTTCCAAAGACATTAAGATTTAATGAATATGAAAAGAATTTTATAATTAATTCTTATGTGAATTTATTGACAAATTTGGATGAAGATAATTATGATAGAGTATTAGTAGAAAGATATTTATTACTAAAAAATAATAGATGTAATAGTTTATTTCATAATGGTTTACAAGAGTTAGATAAAAAGGATAATTGTCCAATATGTTTAAATGAATTTGAAGATAGTAAAGGTTTAATAAATTGTCCGACTTGTAAAAAGTATATACATAAAGATTGTATAGATCGTTGGGTAAAGATAAAAAGAAGTTGTCCGATGTGTCGTAGTAAATCATTTTTAAATTATGGTAATAGTGAATATATAAATCTATATAATAGTATATAGACCAATGATTAATTACAGAAAATTTGAACTAAATAATGGTTTAGAAATATATTTTTCAAATGTGCCACATCGCAATGATATTGGTATATATGTAATGTGTCGTGTAGGTTCAAATTATGAAAGAAAAAGATTAAATGGTATGTCGCATTTTTTGGAACATATGTGTTTTAAGGGAACAAATACAAGAACAAAGAGTGATATAATAGATTATTTTGCTAAAATAGGTGCGTCGTATAATGCTGCTACAAGTGATGATTATACGTCATATTATGCCATAGCTCATAAAAGACAATGGAAAAAGTTATTAGATATAATAATAGATATATATATGAATGGTTCTTTTCCAGAAAAAGAGCTAAAATTAGAAAAGAAAGTTGTAATGGAAGAGATGAATATGTATGACAATGATGAAGATCATATATTACATACGGAATTAATTAAGCTGATACATGGTGATACAGCTGCTGGGCGAACAATTCTTGGTATGAAAAAAAATATTCGACGATTTACACGAGAAGATATAATTAAATTTAGAAAAAAGTTTTATACGCCAACAAACACAATAATAATGATAATAGGTAATGTAGGTAATAATCAAAATAATATTTTATCAATAATAAAAGATAATATGAAAGATATAAAAAAGGGTATAAAAAATAAACCTTTTAAAATAAAAGGGGCGCAAAGAGGTGTAAAAGTAAAAATAATATATAAATATGTAGCTCAATCATCATTACGTTTTGCATTTAGGATAGATAAGGCTCAGAATCCGAATGTATATAAATATGAAATTTTGGTTGCTTTACTGGGTGGTGGTACAAGTTCTCGTTTATATAAACATTTAAGAGAAGATAATGGTTTTTGTTATCATACATCTGCACATTTGGAATATTCTGTGCATAATGGAGTATTGACTCTTGAAGTTGGTGTAGATAATACAAAAATAGAGGAAACTATATCTATTGTAATGAATATTTTGAAAGATTTAAAAAAAAATTTAGTAGAAAAAAAAGAGTTATCTTTTGCTAAAACATTGTTAAATACTCAAGAGGAATTATTATTAGAAACGCAAGATGATTATTCAAATTATTTAGAAAAGTATATTATTTATAATAAAGACATAGAGAAGTTGGGTGTTCGTAAAAGAAAACGTAATAGTGTTACAGATAGGCAATTATTAAATTTGGCAAAACAAACATTTGTAAATGATAATTTTGTTTTTGTAGCACTTGGTCCAATAAAAAAATCAAAAAAATTACTATCTTTATTAAAATTTTAGCCAATTTAAGTATTCTTTTTCTAAAGGATTATTCTGATTTTGATTATTTGTAAAATCTAAATTTTCGGGTAATTTATCTTTATCGATATAATCGAATAAGATATGTTCCTGTCCAGCTCTTAATATTGTAATTTTATTACGTGTTTTTAGTGGTAAAAATTGTTTAATTATATACCAGATAGAGTTAAAAATGAATGGTGTATTAATGATAAACATTTTATATACAGTTTCTGGATAGTACATACTTCCAAGTTTAATAATAGTTTTAATATATGTATAAACTTTGCTATTAATATTTCCAAAAGAGCAACCCTTTAGATCAATAATAGTAAAAGTTTCTTTAATTTTTTTTCCAGTTTTTTTAGAAATAAAATCATAAAGATATGTGAACATAAATTCAGAATTTTTAATATATAATGTAACTAATTCATCTATTGTAGTTATTTCTAACAATTCAGTTATATTTATAATACCTGGACACTCAACATATATAGGATGTCCTAATTTATCAGTATTGAGCCAATATGTAGGAAATCTGTTTTTAATATTTTTAACCAACTCTAGTTCAAATGGTTTTATTTCATTAATTAAAAAATTATTTCTCCAGGTATTAACTTTTTCAAACATACTAAATGCTTCATTCAAATTAAAGTCTTTAGCTTGAATAAAACGAAATAGATTTGTATCTAACATTATAATTTCATTAAGATCATTTTCATCATATTTGTTTAAAATCATTTGTTTAAATTTATTAATAATTTCTTCTTCATTTGTAAAAATATTAGTCATTCTAATAATTAGAGCAAAATAACTTTAGAAAATATTTTTCAATTTTATTTAAAAATTAAATAACTTATTCTTCTTTTCGTAAACATTTTCTCCATATATCTGCAACTTTATCACTATTATAGTGTGTCCATTTGATGCAATCAAAATTTTCATTCATTTGACCTTTATAAATTTTCATTCTTCCATTTTTTTTTAGAACAGTGAAAATACATTGTCTAGTATTATTTTTATTAACTTTTATTTTCCATATTTGTGCATCTTCTTTTTTTCTTTGACATAATGTATCTTTTTTATGTTTTATTAGAAAAATCAATGTATTATTCCAATATGATTTTTCATTATCAATTCGCCAATTCCCAATCCAATTTTTAACATTATTAGTCTCATATTTACAACAGGTAGTCATGCTATAAAAAATTTAGAGTTTAGCTAATATAAATATTATCAATTTTAATATTTATATTTGTATAATAATATATTTTAGTATAAAAATAATATTTAATATAATAGTTGAAGACAATGTTACCTGATAATATTAAAATAAATGATTTTTCACTTATAAAGATTATTGGAACAGGTACTTTTTCAATAGTATATTTAGCAAAATATAATGACAATGGATTACAATATTCTTTAAAAAAGATTCCAAAACATAAATATGGTGAAAATGTAAAAAGAGAGGTTCAAATTATGCAAAGATTAAAACACCCATTCATAGTTAATGTAGAAGGTTTTTTTGAAACAGAAAATCATTTTTTCATAGTAACAGAATATGTTGATGGAATGGAATTATTTTATTTTTTAAAAGATATAAAAAAAGAAAAGCCATATCTTTTAACAAAAAATAATTATCAATTAACTAAAACTATTATTTCACAAATTATATTAGCACTAGAATTTATGCATAATAATGATTTTGTTCATTTAGATATTAAACCAGAAAATATTTTAATAAATCGCCTTGGTTATATTAAAATAGTTGATTTTGGATTTGCCCGTAGATTGAATAAAAATATCAAAAATGAATATTATACTTTATATAGAACAGATAAAATAGAAGGAACGATAGAATATTTGTCACCAGAAATGTTAAAAAAATATTATGGTAAATGTTCTGATATTTGGGCACTTGGTATATTACTTTTAGAATTATCAATGAATAAAATGATTTTTGAAAATTGTTCTAAAGAAAGTATTTTAAATATAATCAAAAAGTGTAAAATAGAATATATAGTTTCTGCAAATATACCAGTTTTATTAAAAAATTTATTGGAAAATATTTTTAAATATCCTAAACAACGATATTCTATAGTAGATATAAAAAAACATAAATTTTTCAAAAATTTAGATTGGGTAAATATTCTAATTAGAAAAGAAAAAATATATGAATTTGAATTACCTAAAAATAGAAATGGTAATGGTAAAATTAAAGAAGAATATTTAATAAATAAATTAGATATATAAAAACAAGTCCCTCATCTTTTTATAAATTAATTCCAAAGTAATTGCGATAATTTATGAATTGTTTTTAAATCATTTGTTTTCGCATTAGCTTTTTCAGATATCATAAAAATACGATGACATATTCGTTTTACAGAATCAGGATTACCAAATACTAAATCCCATCTATCTTTATATACAGAAAGAATAGGTGTATTTATAGCTTTTTCTCTATAATTGTATATATAATATGATATTAATTGCTGTTGTTCCTGTTGATTTAAAATAATATTATATCCTTTCATCCACTTATCTAAAATAATGCGTAGGGGATTTTTCTTACCTTTAAACCATTTATAATCTGGACAATATCCTGATAGTGCTGCGCATACAAAACTTGGATACATATATATATGTTCACCAGTATAAGCAGCTCTAACACAAGGCATATGGTATAGTCCAATTTTTCCAAGATCATTTGTATAAGCATCAATAGAACGAAAATGTGATTTTCCTTTAGGTGGATCAATTGATAATTTATAAATTATTTCACCAAAGCGAGTTTCATCCTTAATATGTTTTGTGGCTAAAATACATTTGATTTCATGAATTTCAACACTAATAAAATCTTGTTGAATATGACCACAATATTTACATTTATTATTAGAAAAATGTTTTTCTAAAATTTTGTCTTTATTTTCAGCTTGAATTTTAGAAAAAAAAGAAATTGAACTATCTGGTTCTTTTAATAGAAATAATTCATAAAGATTTTTTTGTAATGTTGGAAGAAGATAGTTTGCTGTACAAATATCAATATCTGACTTTGTATAATGTTTGTCAATATATTTCTCAAATTCTTCTTTTGTTTCACCACACTTATTATAATGTGCTAAACAAGCTGTTATACAAGAACCTGAAACAAGAATACTATTATTAATCCAATCAAAGTTTTTAAACATACCTCGTGAAAAGATCTCAAATCTTTCCTTGAATTTTTCAAGTGAATTGATTTGATAGTTTTGTCTTTTTTCTCCTGTTTCAAGATTAGCAGGTAAATGCCTAAACTCTGAACGTTGGTCTCGTTTTAAAGGAATAAATAAATCTTTTCCTTTCCATCTACTTTCTCTTCTTTCTTGCTTTCCCATAAACTTTAAATCTTTAATATAATTTAGAAGATCAATATCTTGTTCAGTAAAAAGAAAAGGTGTATTTTTATTAGAATAATTACGAAATGTATGCGTTCCTACCTTAATATTAGAATTACATTCTTCTACATAATGAGCATATATAGCGTTCCAAACAGAATCTGGTTCGATATACCCATAATTTTGTAAATCTTTAATATCACGTAAAGCAAATATGTAATGTTTATGAGAACAAAAAAGTCTTTGAATAATAAGATCAATTACATCTATAATACAATAATTATTTAAAGTATTTTGATTAATTTTAGAAAAATTGTCTGTTGATTTTGGTAAATTTACAATAAGTTTTTTCAAATTATGAATTAGTTCCTTAATTTGTAAATATTCATTTTTCCAGATAATTATTTTATTTTTTTTTTCTAATTCAATTCTATTTACGAAATCAAATGATGTTTCATCTTCTTTTCGGTGATTTTTTGAATATTTTTCATAAAATTCAGCATTTCTTTCATCATAAAATATAGTATTATTAGTTATACCAGTTTGAACTCTATCATAATCACCACGGATTGTTTCCAATCGATCCATTATATATTGATCGCTATCAACACATTCTCTAATTGTATTAAAATTAAATTTACGACGTTTAAGTCTATAATTTGTATCGACATTCCCAAATAAGATATTATCAACTGTTTTATCAAATACATTAGTAAAAAGAATATTTTGAATTGCTTTAATATCTTCCATTGTAGTTGGTCCACAGAAAAAATCTTTTTGACGAAGTAGTGTATTGATTTCAATAATATTTTCAGGTTTTTTTAAGAGTAAATCATACATATCAAATAATTCTTTATCTGCAATTAACATAATTTTGGTAATTACACAAGAACAATTAGGAGGTGTGTATTTTATTAATCTTTTATGAAATCCAAAATGAATAAATGAATAATCTTTAAAAATTAAAGAAGGTGGATTTTTTATATTGGCTAATACAATAGTTAAACGTGAATCTATTCTCTTAATTTCCTCATATGTTTTATCAATAAAGCACAAATTATTTGGTGGTATTGATAAAAACATATTATCTTTTTCATTATAATATGATTTATAATCATATGGAAAAAAATCTACTTTTTCTGAAAAAAAATCTATATTATCTGATTTTATTTCATCTTCATCTTCATCCAGTGAAATAAACTCTTTATATTGTTTTTCCATTTAAAATATTTCTTTATAAGTTTTTTATAAATTAAATTAACTTGAAAATAATTCGATTTTAAATTTAGTTTAGCACGAACGTGGAACGACATAAGTTAAATTAAATCCAAAATCATGTTCATTACATTCAGTTAAGTGATTTTTGATTTCTGTTTCTTCTGTATCAGACATTACTTTTGACCATTTATAATTATATATAGAGACTTCAGAGTGTTTACATTTTTTATAAGATACATCGCGAATAGCTTTATTCATATAATGCCATAGAGGATTAGATTCAACAGGAGTATAATCTCTTTCCAGCAAATAATCAACATTATCAAATACATTTGAACGTGCTTTTAAAAATGATTTCATACAATTTTTTTTGTATACCATTATTCCACGACCACCCTTTTTTCTAAAAAAACGAAACATTGGAATATCACTAAATCCATCACCAAGAACGACAAAACGACTATGTGGAATAATATAATCATTTCCTGTAAATTTTTTATCTCTATTTAATTTACCACCTTTAGCAATTTCATATGCTATTTCTGTTTTAGAATAATCTTCTATTACAGAAATTATTTCAAATTGATTAATATCTTTTCCATTAATATTTACAAATGATTCAACTATTTCCGCAGAATATATTCCATCTATTGGATTAATTTTAATGTCATTCTTTTCCATATAACCAGCAATCGCACCTTCAATTAGAGTTTTTAATCCGACACTTACAACATATACAGAAATATCTATACCATGTTGTTTCCATTTTTTTTTTAATTTAAGAAAACATTCTAAACATCCTTTAGACATCTTGATCTTTTTACCATGTTCATATAATTCTGCTAATGTTAAAGTCTCTAATGGATGTCCTTCCTGTTTATCACAAATTAATTGCTCTAACCAAGTAACACCATTTTGAATACGAGAAGATTTATCATTTTTTAAAATTTCATCACGTTTTACGTGAAGGATTTTAAAAAAATCTTCTGGTTTTTGAAATGAAAAATCAGGATTAAATTTTTTATAATGTTTTACTAATTCTGGTTCATTATAAAATTTCTTATATTTATCAAGATAATGATCAATTAATGGAATTTGCTGATACTCTTCAGTAAGAGTTAAATCAAAATCAGCAAAAATTGCAACTTTTATATTTGACATTTTTAAAATTTATTTAATTTTTAGATATAAAATTCAATTTTTATTTATATTTATAAATATATAAATTATGGATATACCAACTAAATGTTTTGCGATAGTTATTGGAGCTGGCCCAAATGGATTATATGCTCTGTCTAAATTATGTGAAAGTTTTCCAAATGAAACTATTATAGGCATTGATAAAGGAGAAGTTTGTAATAATTTTTATGATTACCCAAATGTAACATTTCATTCAACATTTGAAGAAATACGTTTCGATAATTATATTTATGATAGTCTATCTTTAAAAGATAGACCTAATACATTAGAATTATTAAATTATTATTTATCTTATAAAAATAATAAAAATCTTCAGATTTATGAAGAAATGGAAATGACAAATATTACTAAAAATTGTGATGGAACATATAATATTAAAATTAAATATGATTCCAGAATTATTAGTATTATGACAAAAAATGTTATTTTAGCAACAGGAATGTATGATACGCCAAATTATCTTGGAATACAAGAAGAAAGAACTAATAAAAAAATTACACATTATTGTTTTGATTATAATGAAAATAATTTCACTCTCATTATTGTAGGTAATGGTAATTCTGCAGCTGATAGTATTATTAAATTAATTGCTTCAAATAAAATTCATTGGATAATTCGTGATAATAATTTAGATATAGGACAAAAAATTCATAGTTCAATTAATGATAAGTTACAATTAGCATTAGAAAAATATAAGGAAAATATAACCATCTATTATAATTCTACAGTAATAGATGCTTTTGGTGATAAATTATATTTTCAAAGTAATGATGAATATCATTTAATTGAATTTGATAAATGTTATTTATTAACCGGTTATAAAATAGATCAAAAATTTTTCAAAAAAATGGGATTTACTTTTTTAAAAGGTTGCTTTAAATATGATGATTCCAGTATGGAATGCCAGAATATGCCAAATATTTATCTTTTTGGTTTAATATCTTGTCAATTTTGCCCTATTACACGTCAAATTAAAGATAAACTTATAAAAGATAATGGATTAGCATCTATTACAAATCTAATCAATAATATTAAACGAAAATTCACAATATCACCATCATCCGGCCTATTAATCACACATTATCAAAAAGCTATGCAATTTGGATGAAAATAAAAATTATAATTTTAAGGACTGGATTTTATCATATTTTATTTAAATTTTACTCTTTTTTGATATATAATTCTGCTAATTCACTTATAGCATCTTGAATATCTTGATTAATTTTTTCACATTTTCCCCAATTAATACGACATTCAATTTGATTTTTTAAATTAAAACAAATTGAATATTCTTCTCCATTAATAGATTGATCATTTTTAGGATCTGTAATGTCTTGTTCAAAATCATATTTATCATCTCCATCATATCTTTCTGTCATAGTAGTCCATAACCAAGAATAATTAATTTTAGTACCTACTAATCCCCATCTAATATCTTTATTTACAACATTATTTTCTGGTTTTTTTAATTTCTCAATTTCTTTTTTTAATTCATCAATCTCATCATACTTTTCATATAACTCTTCAGCCATTGATTCTAAATCCTCGCGCGAGTCATTTGAAAAATTCATATTTTTAATAGCATGAGCTTTAGCTCGTTCTAATGAAAAATCCATGTTTAATTATTATAATATTGAATAAATATCGTAATAATCAATTTTATTAATCATATAATATTCCCAATTCGTCAAGTTCTTCTCGTGTATAATGTTCTGTATGATTATCAACATATATTTCTAGTTTTTCTTTTTCTTTATCGTAAAACCAATCATCATAATCTTCAGTACTTTTTCTTATCCAACGAGCAATTTGATCTAAATCACGATTTACCTTAGCTATTTTTAGTTTTTCTTTTTCTTCAACTTCAACTTTTGATTTATCTTGATTTTGTTTGTTAGATTCCATAATTATTAAATAATTTTTGATTTTAGTTAATAATTCTCGTTAAATTCAATTTTATTTCAGTATTTATTCTAAGGTATCATTTGATTTATACATTGATTGCTGACCTGTTGTATGATTTCTGTATTTCTCTTTTTTTCCTATAAAATATACAAGTATGTATACTTGTGAGTTATAATCGTTTAAATCTTCATATGCAATATACACGCGAGATCTACTTTTTTCATTTATACCCCATGCTTTTTCTCTTCTTATTTGGGCAACTGATCTCACTTTCCATGTTCTCAGAAAAGTTTTATAAAACTTTCCATCCATGTCATTTTCTATTCTCTTCTTATATCTCCACTCTGGATAATTTATATTAAATTCTTTGTTAATTTTTCGCCTTATTTTTATTAAATTTTCCCATTTTTTAAATGCGATTATACTAATATCATCTGGATTAAATGATATCGTTTTACTATTCATTCTTTGAGATAATTTTACATCAGCATCAGAAAAACTAATTCGACCAATATTCAATTCGAATACAAGCCGATCGCCATAAAAACGAATGTCAACATTATCTCCTGTATCATAAAATTTAATTCTACCAAATGCTTGTGATAATGTATTATAACATTTAAAAGTTTTGTCTTCTTTAAGTTTTCTATTATCATGCCATAATGCTATTTTTCTTTTTAACCTATTATGTACTTCAGTACTTCTTGAGCATGTTTGACAAATAAAAATCAAGTGTATATAATGATCTGAAAATCCTGCATCTCCTGAACTATCAGACCAGTTCGAAGGATTTTGACTATCTACAAAATGACATTTAATATTTAATTCATCTAAATGAGTTTTATTATTTTGTGCCCATACTTTAGATTGTTTATAAAGTGATAATCCTTTTTCATTTTCATCTTTTTTATTTTTATCTTTTTTATTTTTATTTCTTATTTTTGTAAGTCTAATAATTGCTATATTTTTGTTTTTTGAAGTTTTTTGTAAATTTACAAATTCTAAACAATTCCATCCATGTTCACTAATGTCTCCGATTTCAAGAGTATTAGAATCAAAATCAAAGAAAGCTTCCGAATCATATACTTT
>Ga0310345_10005139_pt1 | contig 11708 bp, 9 predicted proteins | sample HC15DNA20500_MG_FD_204667 | JGI IMG/M metagenome (GOLD analysis project Ga0310345, IMG submission 204667) | Marine microbial communities from station ALOHA, North Pacific Subtropical Gyre - HC15-DNA-20-500_MG | ecosystem: Environmental > Aquatic > Marine > Oceanic | place: Pacific Ocean: North...
ATGTGGAGGGCAGCCGATCGTAATTCGCAGTCGTTTTGCGAAAGTGCGATGCCGAGAGGAGAAATGCGCTGTTGGGTTGTTAAGCCATCAGTCGCTTTGACAAACGGTCCAACCTTTTCCCATTTTAAATCCGCTGTTAGTAGACGCTTAGCCGATTGAGCCAGTTCTGGCTCGTAATGCCATGGCCAATACAGGTCCAGTGTTTGCTGAAATGAGGCTAGATCGACCAGAAGTTGTGGGTCAATTCCACTTGTTCGCTTGGGTTGTTGGAGGTGGATCAGTTGGGTCAAAGTCTATGTTTTGCCTGGAAGATAAAAGAGGGTTACCGATAGAAAAGTAACACAAGGACCTAAAAAAATCAAGTCTGTGAAATGCTGTGAAGTAGTGCCAAAAAACACTCGACAAAAATACGGTCAAGCGTTTTCTCGCTAGAGCATCATCCGCAACCGGGTTACGTTCTATCACAGCCGATCGGCATAAGCCGAGACTTTTCGAATTGCGGCAACGACCTGTGCAGCCGCATCCTTTGTGGGTCGGCTGAATACTGGTAGGAAGATTAGCTGAGTTACGACCGATTCTGTAACCGGGAAGTCCCCCGTGCGGTACCCCTGGTAATCACCTCCCATTTCTGGAGTGCAGAGTGGTCCTCGACCTTCGGTGAATAGGTCGAATCCATCGGCGAAAAGCGAAAGTTGGTGCAGGAGTGGATAGGGATTTGATTTTGCTTCTAAGCCTTCTTTTTTCAGGGCGCCGATAAACTTCTCTTTTGGTAAGCCGCCAAGATCTTGTGCCTCGTAGTGAATGGGAAACCCATAAAACCCAGCCGGTTGTGCGCCGTCATACTTGCTCATTGGCCGCACACCGGGGATATTAGTCAAACCGTCTTCCACTGATTGAATGTAGGTTCGACGATTTTTGTTGAGTTGATCCAGTTTCTCTAGTTGGATCGCGGCAATACCGATTCCTAGCGGATGTGCCCTGAATTTAATACCCAGACCAAGTGGTTGAAGGTGTTGATATTTATCCGTTACCAGATCGAGACCAGCAACTCTGTTAACCTGTCCAATCAGGCAAGCCCGCTCAAAAACAGCTACGTCGTTGGTGGCAACCACACCGCCTTCACCTCCACTGGCAGGTTTGCTACCCTGAAAACTCCACGCACCAACCTGACCGATACTACCGCAAGACTGATCTTTATAGGTTGCTCCATGTGCATGAGGACAGTCTTCCAGGATTGGAACCCCAGTCTCTCGACTCAATTCTATCAAGGTATCCATGTTGCAGACATTTCCCCAGAGATGGACGGCAACAATCGCTTTGGTCCGGTCGGTGATGCGGCGTCTCGCATCTTCCGGATCAATCATCAGAGTCTCTGGATCTATTTCACAGAAAACAGGTCGAGCCATCAGCATCAAAGCGGGCGAAATTGAGCAGATCCACGTATAGGATGGAACAATCACCTCATCCCCCGGACCAATTCCCAGTCCAAACATCGCGCTGTGCAAAGCCGAAGTACCGTTGATGACGGTAATGGCAAATTTACATCCGAATCGTTCCCGCCATAAGGCCTCAAACTGCCGAACAGTCGGTGTGCCGCCGGACAACTCATTACGCAGAGTCATTTGATAAGCCATTTCAGCTTCAGCTTCTGTGATCTGTTGCCATTGATCTAATTTTTCCTGGTTGTTAGCGGTTTGAACAAAAACCGGCGCACCGCCGAGTGCAGCCGGCATTTCTCTGTTGTTGTGACTCACGTTGTTACTCCCGACGAAATTTAGGCCCTAATGTTGGCTGGATCTCGGGTCGGATTATGGGTGACCATCTTCTTTGCGTTTCCCATAAAGTCTGATCACGAGGGGTTGAACTAAAACTATCTGAATCAAACCTATTTTGTCACGATTGGGATCTAACTGAAACACCTTTCGGTGGTGATTATTCCGCCTTAAAACCGGGCGGCTCGAAGTTAGTTGGGTTTAGAAGTAGGAATTTCTTGACAAAATCTCTATAAAATGTAGAATAAGTTTCCTTCAGATCGTCTTTCAGTGGAAAATAGGCAATATAGAAATATCCTCTGCCTAAGAAATATAGTTTAAGACCGGGAGAGTGAACGAATGATTAAGTCAGTTCTGCTATCGGAAAATCAGCGTCGATTCGTTAGAGAAGCGTTAGATGCAAAGACACTTAAAGCTGCGATTGTCCCAACGGGCAGTACAGAACAACACAACGAACATCTAGCCATAGTTCATGATACGGCCAGTGCACTACACGTCTCTAGATTAGCAGCAGAAAATCTATTTCCTCAAGTGATCGTGACACCGCCTTTGTCGGTCGGGATTTCTGAACATTGGATGGATCATAAAGGAACCTTGACGCTTCGTCCAGAGGTTTTTAACCAGGTGCTCTACGATGTCTGCGACAGTTTGCGCCGTCATGGTCTGGAAAATATACTCGTCGTCAATGGACATGCCGGCAATGCGGGCCCCGTCAACCAACAGATGGACGAATTCAGGCAGAAACTGGGCATCAATTTAGCCTTTCACTCCTACTGGGAGGCTTTCACACCAGAACTGATTCAAGACCAAATGGAGTCCGGTGTCTGTCCCGGCCATGCGGCTGAGTTTGAAACGGCTTTTGCTCTAGCCGCTTTTCCAGAGAATGTGGATTGGGACGGTGTCGATTACGACAGGGCTAAATTGACTATTTCTGACTCCAACCGTGCGATCAGCGACCGTGAGTATCACCAACAAGCCAAACTGGCCAATGCGGAGAAAGGCCAAGCCATGATCGACGCGGCGGTCGATTGGATCACTGAAAAGTTGAAGGCGATGATCTAAGCCAATCGAATTCTGGTCCGAATCGAATCAAGATAGAGCATAAAATCCAGCTACGAAGGTGAATGGAAGTTTGATTGCCAGTTTTGATCAGTTATACAGTGCGCTGACAACCTCAGTCGCGCATCCCGTCGAGGGAGAAGTTTTCCCCTTCGAAGTTCCGAGACCCAATCTGTGTCAGGTAGTCGAGCAAGCGCGTCAGCATCCGAAAATACGAATTTTGAGCGGCGAACGGGGGGATTGCATCGCGCTAACTTTTCAGCCTCCCGCAATCGAGTTCCCAAAACTGCCACTGTCAGAAGCAGTTAAAATGCCAATCCACCTATCGCTCTTTGAACTTGGCCCACTGCGAGAAACAGATGGCGCCCTTGCTGAGGTAATACAGGAGGTCTACTTGCCTTTGATACAACTGTGGAGAACCCACCATGTTAGTTGGCAGAAGGTCTATCCAATCCTGTTTTTAAGTGGTCCAAATTGCTCGACCAATTATCATTGGGATCCATCCAGTGTTCTAATTGTTCAGTTGCATGGTAGAAAACGGTTCCATAGTCTGAAAGAACCTGGCCGTTGGTGTTCACCGGAGGTTTTAGCCCAACAGCACGCTGGGATGGTAAAACCAGCTAACCTATCTGATAAAGATATTCTGGTTTATGAACTGGAACCTGGCGACGCAGTCTGGAGTCCTTGTCGAGCCCCACACTGGCTGGATGCTTACGATGAAACTGCATTTACGTTATCAATTGCTTTTACTGATATTTCGGCTGAACCGGATAAAATAGCAGAGATGCAGATATTATAGGACTTAGATTCAACTGGTAAATGCAACGACTTTATGCCGTGATCTCTTTGGCTCATCTTGATTAACATCACGATGACCTGCCAACACAAAGAGGAGCGAAGAATGAGAAACCTGGTCTATTTATCTGTATTGTTACCATTGCTAACTATGAGTTTGTGGGCGCGGGAGCAGAAGAACCAGACACCGAACTAATGTGGTAGCCAAGCAAGCGGACTTTGAGCATGTCCTGATCCGCTATGATGTGGAAGGGATCGAAGGGGAAACTATGATGGTTAGCGTTAAAGTTTCGGCTGACAATAAGCAGTCCTTCGATGTACCCAGTGACAGAACTGGAGGGGCAGTAGAGGCTATCACCAGCGGGTACAGGTAAGGAGATCGTAACTCTCACGCAGGACGTAGCTTGGCATCAGTATGGTGAGGTGGGGGTTGACACTGACACCAACTTGGACTTCTTGGGGAAGTAGCGGAGCGGATCTCTTTTAGTCATGATGAGACGATACGGCGGGCAAGTTATATCCCCAACTGTGTTCCTTTGACAATTTATGGTTGGCGGCTAAAAAGGCACAGAAAAGGAAACGTTCACGGTCGAGGTAGCCCAGTTCAACTTGCGGCTGGAATCGGAATTATTTAAGCTGCAACATTAACTGCTTCAACAGAGCTATCAGCCCAGTATCTATCGCCAGTTTGTGGTGCGCGAACCCAAGTTGAGGCTGATCAGCGCGCTCCCTATCGGAACCGGGGTATCACGCCTTGTGCAATATCGTAGAACCGAATCTTTGAGGCCATCTTCGTTCATGATTCCTACACCTGCCGGCGGGGTAGTTTATTGGATGTTTGGGGCAAAAGACTACGCTAATTATTTGCGGAGTAGCCCTAATTGGGAAGTTTGCGAACTTTTTATCAAGTGGATACTGTAATTACAATGACAAAAACAAACACCACATCAGTAGGTTCACCCTACATTCCGTCACGTCGTAAAGATAAAATCAAATTTATCTCGTTTGGCCTGGGGCCGGTTGGTCTACTGATTTTGCAGGCGGCTGTGGCGAGGTCAGACTTTGAGTTGGTCGGAGCGGTGGATGTCAATCCTAGTATAGTGGGACAGGATATCGGTCGATTGATCGGAAACAACCGTGAAATCGGTATTCCGGTCAGCCCAGACTTGTTGCCGTTGATTGATGGGATTATCAGCCAGAATCAGGTCGGTCTGGTTTTTCACGCCACCCAGAGTTTTCTGGATCAGACGACACCACAGTTTATAGATCTGCTCAGTTGTGGGTTAAATGTAGTTTCTACCTGTGAAACTTTAGCTTACCCCTACCGTCGATATCCAAACTTAGCAGACCAACTTGATCAAGTGGCTAAATCCAATCGTTGCACGCTGGTAGGGGCTGGCATCAATCCCGGTTTCCTTCTAGATCTGCTGCCCATCTTTCTGACGACGGCCTGCCAGGAGGTAACGGGAATCCAGGCTGTTCGTAACATCGATGCGGCCAAAAGACGGGGGCCTTTTCAGAAGAAGGTCGGACTCAATCTATCACCGGAAAATTTTACCCAGCAGATAGAAACAGGTCAACTGTCAGCCCACGTCGGGTTGGCCGAATCGGTCTATCTGATTGGTGATACGCTGGGGATGAATTTGGATCAAGTGGTAGAAGAACATCGGCCAGTGATTGCAGACTGCGCCTACTCATCAGCCGAGGTCGAAATTGAAGCTGGACGGGTTCGAGGCGTTAACAGTTTCGGCCGGGGTTTGAGAAACCAGCAAGAGGTGGTGCGGATAGATTTCAACGCGGTGGTCAGTAGTCAAGAATATGAGGAAATCAAAATCGAGGGTTATCCGCCAGTTATCTGGCGAAATGAACTCGGTACCGCTGGCGACAGTGCAACAGCAGCCGTCATACTCAATATGGGCAAACGTGTGGTGGCTGCACAGCCCGGCTTGCTAACCGCCGTCGATTTATCTTTGCCTCACTTCACCCGGACCTAATCGGCGTAGGGGTCGGTGGCATCCCGCAGGGCGTCGCCCAAGAAATTGAAAGACATAACCACTACCAGAACAGGAATAGCAGGTAAAATCAGCCAAGGGTAGTGTAACAGTACAGTAACCCGTTGGGCCTCTTCCAACAGAACCCCCCAACTGGTCATCGGTGGCCGGATGCCTAAGCCGAGAAAGCTAAGTGCGGTCTCCCCCAAGATCATGCCTGGAATGGCCAGGGTGGCGATGACAATGATATGGCTGTAGGAACCCGGCATCAGGTGACGAGTGATGACATGCCAGTGACTGGCCCCGGCAGCCTCAGCTGCTTTGACAAAGTCCAGTTCCCTGTAGGCCATTACCTTACCGCGAACCTGTCGGGCTAAACCGCCCCAACTCACCAGTGCCAGGATAACGGTAATACCGAAGTAGATGGCCACGCTCGACCATTCAGCCGGTAAAGCCGCCCCCAATGCCATCCAGAGCGGAATGGAGGGGAAGGCTAACAGAATTTCTATCGCCCGCTGAATCAGCGTATCGGTCCAACCGCCAAAATAGCCGGAGATAGTGCCCAGGATCGAGCCAAAGATCAGGCTGATGAAGACGCCGGCCAGACCAACTGTCATCGATACCCGTGCCCCATATATGATGCGGGATAGCAGATCCCGTCCCATTCGATCTGTTCCCAGCAAAAACATCGGTCCGTCCGAGCTTAGCAGATGTAGGCCATTCTGATTATCCCGATATAAAAATCGAACCGGAAAGATCTTGATCTCATCAGGGGTAAAGACTAGTTCACGGGTTTCTGGTGTCCGGACCGACTTCAGCCCGTAGACGTGGAGGCCATGCCGCAGAGAGAAGCGGAACTTTTGGGGAGGAACATGGCGATAGCGCATCTGAATCTGGTTGTAGTGGTAGGGGGCAAAGAAATTAGCCCCCAGTGCAATCATGTAACTGATCAACAAGATGATGGCGGCGGTGATGCCCATCTGATTTTTGCGTAGGCGTTTCCAGATCAGTTGCCGATAGCTGAGATACCCCAGCTCGTCGCTTTCGACCACTGAGTCGAATGGTAGACCTGTATTGTCGGTGTTGTTGTCCGGGTCAGAGGAGCGTGTTCTCGCTAAGGGGCCTGAGGAATTACTCATATCGAATCCTCGGATCGACCCAGGCCAGAGCAATATCGGATAGCAGATTGCCGATCACCAGCAGGGAACTGAGCAACATGATCAGCGTTCCCGCCAGATAGATATCTTCATCCAGAAGGCTACGCAATAACAGCGGGCCAACGGTTGGTAGTCCCAAAACAATAGACACAATAGCCGCACCTGAGAGGATAGTCGGTAAACTCATACCTAAGATACTAACCAATGGGTTGATGGCAAGACGGACAGCATGCTTGACCACAACAACCCACTCTTTTAACCCTTTAGCTCTTGCGGTTTGGATGAAGGGTTGACCAAGAACATCCAGCAGGTTGCCGCGCATAATTCGCATCAATCCCGCCGTCCCGTTGAGGCCAAGGACGATAACCGGAATCCAGAGGTGTTGAATTAGATCGCCTAGTTTACCGACGGTCCATGGTGCACCTTCATAGTAGGAGGAAAAGAGGCCAAAAAGAGGTAACCCGAATAACTCAAAAGCAAAGACCATCAGGGTTAGTGCTAATAAAAAAGCCGGAATTGACATGCCAACAAAACTGAGCAGGGTCAGCAAATTATCCGAAAATTTGTATTGATGAGTGGCAGAATAGATGCCAACGGGAACAGCGATGATATAGGTGAAAAACAGTGAACCAATCGAGATTAGCAAAGTAAAACCGATTCGGTCCCAAATCAGTTGGTTGACTTCGACCTCGTAACGAAAAGAATCGCCAAAATTACCTTGCACAAAACCAGTAATCCAAGATAAATAACGTTGAGGCATCGATTTATCCAAACCGTATCGTTGCCGCAACTCCGCTGCCATCTCCATCGAACTGCTATCTCCGTACTGTTCCTCCAGTTCTTGAATCCGACGGTCTAAGTAGTCGCCTTTAGGTAGCTGGATGATGATAAAGCTGACAATCGAAATGGCGATCAGGGTTGGAATGGCCATCAGTATCCGGTGGATGATGTAAGTGGTCATTTGACCTCCGAGCTTCTGTCTACATCGCTGATGAAATACTGTTCAGGATAGCTAGTGGCCGGAGTCACAATTGCCCAAGGTCCTAAGATGCCATTATCAGGCACGTTATGAAATCCTTTTTTTACCATTACCAATGAAGGTGACCGAGCGGCTGTGCCCAAATGGAAAGGCCCCTGATCGATATGAATTTGCACAGCATCTCGAACATATTGGTGTCGCTTTTGTAAATCCTTTTCTTTCTTGATCGCATCATATAGATCCAACAACTCCTTCAGTGGGCCAGTTGGTGGTTCCCCCTCTTCACCACCTGTTTCGTACCATTTACCGACCCGCGGATGCCAGTATTTAGCCAGTGTTGGAAAGACCCAGTCGGGATAGGTAAATAGATCCATCTCGGCTTCGCCATGCATACTAACAGTGAACTTGCCCAAATTTCGGCGCAGACTTAATTCTGCTCCAGGTGGTGTATTGAGGATCACCTCAAGGCCCATTTCTCGCCAACCATCGGCGATAATCAGGCCGATGTCGTTCTCTTGCCTATTGAGGTTTGAGCTTGGCATATCCATCACAATCTGCAACGGTTGGCCATCTTCCCGTAGACGAATACCCCGTTTGTTACGTTGGGTCAGGCCAAGTTCGTCCAACAGTTGATTGCCGCGGCTGATATCGAAGTCAGCATCTGCCTTTTTCCACTCTTCAAATAGCTCTTGTCCAGCTTGGTCAGCAAAGTGCCAGCCCTCCTGGCTAACAGTAGCAGCTTGTGGTTGGAGCAATCCCCGCCAAGCAATCTCATTGCATTTTTCTCGGTCAACACCTAATGCTAAAGCCTGTCTAAATTTTTGCTGACGCATTAGCTGGCGCAATACAGGATCAGGATCAGTCCAGTTCAGCAGGATAGCCGGTTGTGCACCAGCTGTACTCTCCCATTCACGAACCGTGTAGTTACCCCGTTGCTCGCCTTTTTTGTATAGGGCGAAATCTTGTAACTGCATACCCCGAAACTGGCAGTCGATTTCCCCCGCTAAAATCTTTAACACGCGAACTTGCGGATCTGGAACCAAACGACTCTTAATGCGATCAATGTAGGGTAATTGCCGGCCTAGTTCATCCACCACGTAATAGTAGGGGTTCCTTTCCAGTTCGACTTGAAAACCACCTTTTTCGTACTTGACCAATTTCCAAGGCCAAAGAGTCGGTCGTTCGATATTGACGTGATTCTTATTCTTCTTTTCAAATTCGCTGAAATTGTTGTAAGCCGAGTGGTCCGGATGAAACTGGACCATATAGTGCTGAGGAATATTGTACTTTTCTGAGTGCCAGAATCCGGTGGCCAACCAGAGTGGAACCAGCCAATTCGGCCCTGAGAATTTCATCACGATGGTGTATTCATCAGGTGTCTCTACTGTCATCGGCTTACCATCCACCAAGCACCAGACAGGAGGCGAGTAGCTGTGCCGGTCATCCAGGCACAGATCGTAATAAAAGGCAAAGGACGCAGACGTAAACGGATGCCCATCCGACCATCGAATCCCTTTTCTGAGGTGAATGGTCAAGGCTGCCCCATCTTGGCTAAACTCCCAGGCTTCAGCTGTTCCCGGTTCCAGACCGGTACAGTCGAACCGCCAACGAATTAGGGGGGCATATCCGGCCGTCATTTTCCAAGTTCCTAGCTCCGGATGGTCGTGGAATCGGTGCCATTGGCCTCCGTAGGAACCAGGTTTTTCGTAACCGTCGTAATCGGTTTTGGCTACTAACGGATTTTCGGGCAACCGTTCCTCTAATGGAGGCAATTCTCCGTCAGCCACTTTTTGGGTCAGCATCGATGCCTCTTTGGCTTCCAGACCTGCGGATGTGCTGGATCTGAGTTGTGTGTCGGATGGAATAGCAGGTGTCGATTGCTGACCAGAGCAGCCCCACCAGACTAATGCCAGCATAGAAAAGAGAGAAATCGTAACCGCTAGCTTGTGGGTCGGATGATTCGGTCGGCTTATCATTACACCCCTCGCAAGTCGAGTTCTGTTCGGAAATGACAGACGGCCATTACCTCGTCGGAATCGGAAGTCTCACCGGCCACAGGTTCTTCTTGGTGACAAATCTCCTGTGCATACTGGCAGCGGGGATGAAACCGACAACCGGAGGGTGGATTAGACGGGTCTGGTACATCGCCGCTGAGACGGATGCGTTGTCGTTGACGTTGCTGTTTCGGGTTGGGTACTGGAACGGCGGAAATCAGGGCTTCGGTGTAAGGGTGCTGCGGTTTAGCGTACAGATTCTCGGCTGGACTCAACTCGACAATCTTGCCCAGGTACATCACTGCCACCCGGTCGCTGATGTGTTCGACCACGCTTAGGTCGTGAGCAATAAAGAGATAGGAGAGCTGAAATTTCTCTTTCAGTTCCTGCAGTAGATTCAGAATTTGTGACTGGATCGACACATCCAGGGACGAAACAGGTTCGTCGGCGATAATCAGGTCGGGTCGCAGAGCCAGTGCCCGGGCGATGCCAATCCGCTGTCGTTGCCCTCCGCTAAAGGCATGTGGATAGCGCCGCATATCGTCGCTTTTTAAACCGACGGATTCTAACAAATCAACGACGTGTTCTTCTATCGAAGGATAATCTGAATTGTTAAACCCTTGTTTGGACTGAACTCTTAGTGGCTCAGCCACAATATCGCTTACAGTCATCCGCGGGTTGAGCGAGGAGAAAGGATCCTGAAAAATCATCTGGATGCGTCGGCGGAAAGGGCGAAGTTTAGTCTTGCTCAACTGGCAGAGGTCGACTGCTTCCTGACCAAACAAAACACTTCCCTCCGTCGGTTCGACCAGGCGCATGATACAGCGACCGGTAGTAGTTTTACCGCAACCGCTCTCCCCCACCAATCCGACGGTTTCTCCCCGATGGACGTCGAAGCTAACCCCATCCACTGCTTTGACATGACCGACCGTTTTTTGCAAAATCCCTTTTTGAATCGGGAAATACTTTTTCAGATTTTGGACCTGGAGCAGCTTCTGCATTTGAGACCAGACTAGATCCTTTCAGTTAATAAGTGAAGCCAGCACCGGGTGGCGTGATCGCCCTCGATCAATTCTAACGGTGGTAATTCCTGACAACTGGAGAAGGCTTCCTGACAACGCGGGGCAAAAGCGCATCCGGGTGGCATGGCCAGCGGGCGCGGGACTGTACCGGGAATGGAGTACAGTTTTTTCTGCCGCTCCGCTCCTAATTCGGGAATAGAAGCCAGCAGACCTTTGGTGTATGGGTGTAATGGATGCTCAAAGATCTGGTCTAAGCTCCCTCTTTCGACTACCTTACCAGCGTACATCACTACCACTTCGTCGGCAATGTCGGCAATCACGCCCAGATCATGAGTAATCATCATGATGGCCATCCCCAATTCTTCTTGCAAAGATTTCATCAGATCCAGTACCTGGGCCTGAATAGTGACATCCAGAGCAGTGGTCGGTTCGTCAGCAATTAGCAGCGAAGGATTACAGGAGAGGGCCATGGCGATCATCACACGTTGACGCATCCCACCAGAAAGTTGATGCGGATATTCGTCTATCCGTTGCTCAGGTGCCGGGATTCCAACCTTGATCAACATTTCGATGGCCCGGTTTCTGGCCTCTTTTTTGCCGACTTGCTGGTGTAGGCGGATGGCTTCACCAATCTGATTGCCTACGGTATAAACTGGGTTTAGCGATGTCATCGGTTCCTGAAAGATCATGGCGATATCATTGCCGCGGATCGCTCGCATTTGGTCGCTTTTAGGAGAAAGCCCAGTGATTTCGACCGATTGGTCGTTTTTATGGTATCGGATATGTCCAGCTTCGATTTGTCCTGGTGGAGGAACTAATTGCAAAATGGACAGTCCGGTTACACTTTTTCCGCATCCACTTTCACCAACCACACCGAGGGTTCGACCGCCTTCGATAGTAAAACTGACATCGTCTACGGCTCGAACTGGGCCGTCATCA
>Ga0310345_10005140_pt1 | contig 11708 bp, 13 predicted proteins | sample HC15DNA20500_MG_FD_204667 | JGI IMG/M metagenome (GOLD analysis project Ga0310345, IMG submission 204667) | Marine microbial communities from station ALOHA, North Pacific Subtropical Gyre - HC15-DNA-20-500_MG | ecosystem: Environmental > Aquatic > Marine > Oceanic | place: Pacific Ocean: North...
CGGAGGTAAAAGTGGCCACTAGCTAACCTCCGACACGCTGGCGTCGAGGTCAGGGCGACCTTCTTCGGGGGTTTTTCTCGCATCCGAGTTCTGCTCAGGATTACGAACGGTGTCCACATCTATGTCTAGGTCTGTCGAAAGCTCCCAGTAAGGAACAGAGCAGGCTCTTTTTTTTACGATGTTCGAGTCTTCATCGACAATACATCGAGCAAGGCGTTCCCCTAGAATGTTGTCGCAATGTCCACAGTGGCAATGCTCGTCTGACTCATGCGCGCCAACTGGGTGACTAAACGACAGGCACAGAAAATGATGCTTCTCTCTCTCGGATAACCGCCAACTCAGGTTGTCATCGTGCAGGTGCGCGGAGTGTGGCTCTATCACTTCTGTCCACAGGTCATGGTAGTCAAACTCTCCACGGCCACCGAACCATACCTCAGACCCCATCGAACCAAACACTAGATGATTGCTTTCGGCGGTTATATTCTCAAGATGATCGAGTACGTGCATGTACTCACCGACGCTATTTGGCTCGTCGTCGATCAGGTCAACCTCTTCACTGTCCAAGTCCGTTCGTTCCACTTCGTACAAGGACACCCTGCGAAACATATATTGTGAGGTATAGTGGTGAAAACGGTAGCAGAGAGAGTCGGCAGCGCGCAGGCCATCGCTATTGAAGCCGTCTGGCTTCGTCACTATCTGCGCACGCGACCACAATATGCGCTGAGTTGAAAAGGCGCATACGATGTCTCCATCCTGATAACGGGCTGGATTGGCGCGTGTTTTCGTGGAAATAAGAAGTTCCACCGGATTACCTTTCGCGGAAACAGGGCGCGCAAGCGCGCCCTCGAATCCGCTTCGGGGGGGGATGTCCTACTTCTTTTTTGGCTTCTCTTCCTTCGTGGCCGCTGGTGCCACTACGCCCGGCCCGCCAACATCTGCCCACTCACCAACTCCGGTACAAACCTCTAGTTTGCCGGTTGATTCGTTCCAGAACGTGAAGCCTGCACCCACGTTTTTCGGTCGATCCTCGGTTTTTCCACACGCCCGGTATCCATGAACCATAAAGCCACTAGCCATTTTCTCTGCTCCTATCGGTTACGCTATCAGGGAATCGGGTATCGCCGTTGAACCCGAAGTCGGAAGATATTTCCCTAAGTCTGCCATATTATACACTCTATCAAACATCGTCTGAAATTCGCCTGCCCTGTTGTTCGTGGTCGTCAGTGTCCACGTATCGTCGTTTTCTGCGTCTGTCTTTCCTGTAATAAAGGCTACGTGAGGACCACCAGTATACAATTCTGTGCTTGGCACGATCCCAATATCGTCGAAAAAGATCGAAGCGGTGTTTGTGATAGCCGAAGAAATGTGCAGTTTTAGGTAGATCGTCGAAGGCTCGCTTGGCTTGATCGACACGCGCATCCATTGGTGACTGTAGCCGCTGGTTACTATATCGCCAGCATTTACTGTTTTAGTCAGACTGGTGCCAGCAGTATCGGTAAGAATGGACCCGCCAATGCCATCGACAATATCAAATTTAATAGCTCCTCCAGAGGCCGCGCCCTCTCGAATCGTTCTGGCCGACAGAAAATAGCAGGTGTCAGGTTCTAGGCCGACTATCGGGGCATAGATAGCAGTAAGCTGGGAACCATTGGAATCAAATTCGAGCGCGTAACCGTCACGAAAACCCTTGCCCGTTGTAGTCGTCGCGTAATTGATCGTCCCGCCCATGTCGAATTGCTTGCCATCCATCGTTTCTAGGTTGCCGCCTGCTGCGCCTTTAAACTCTAGCGTGTGAGTAAAGTTGGGCGTCGTTCCTGTCGTGGTGACTTCGACAGATCCAAGTCCGGGTATCTTGCGCAGCTCGCTTTGCACGGTAGCCCCAGAGGCGTTGTAGGTCATGTGGCTAGTCGAATATGTGTTGCCGTTCGGGTGTTCCCACTTCAGGATGTAGGTTCCTGTCGTGGGGGTTCCAGCTATTACTACCGTTTGTTTTTCTGGCTCGGTAATCTTTAAGGTAGTGCCTAAAGTGCCGACCCCAACAATCCAGCCGTCAGGTATATTTGTGTATGTCTGGGTCGTGAAGTTGCCGTTCGTGATGTGATCGTATGATGTGGGGGGAACCGAATACTCCGAGGTTAGCAGGCCGCTTCCCTTTGGCCACAGGTGAGAGGTTTTGGCGACCGCTGCGGTGGATTCAACCGAGATCGTTGCCTCGGAGTCTGACTCGTCGGTAACTTTAAACACTATGGAATCGGCTAATATGTTCTGTAAGTTGTACCCCTTGGCGTCCGTGGCAGCGTACATAACCCCAGTGTCGCCAACATTCGACCCGCCCGTGGAGAGTGTTGCTGCCCCTACGTTCGCATCAACATAATGCGTTTGAGTTGTCATCTGGTCTATCAGATATTCGATGGAATTGAGTATGCTCTGCTCCGGTTGATCGGCGTCTTCCTCCACGATTGCGTGAAGAAGGTCGATAGCCACCCGTTGTACGGCTAACGCGACATTAGTGCTGTCTTGCTCGGACTCAAACGCCTCAACCAGAGGGTCTACTAACCCCTTGTCCTTGGTCGTCCATGTTCGATTGTGATGAGTCGTAATGTAACTGGCCACATGCGTGCTTAAACCTGAAGCCCCGCCGTACCATTCGTCGGACTTTTCAAGGATATAAAACAACTGTCCCAATATGTCAAACAGTCCGTCGTTGTTTGATGAATCGTAAAGGTCTATTGCCATCGCTATGTTCCTCCATTCGACTGGGATGTTTCTGAGCCTTGGCCGCTGTCTAGCTTTCCGCCGTTTACGTCACGCCACAGCTTCTTGTGTTCGATATGATGTGTTAGCGTTGTCATGGGAAGAGAGATAAGGCTCCAGTCCCAGTCGGCTAAGGTCTTCTTCTTTAAATCAGATTTGCACACGTACACGTACTGCGCCCACACGGCATAGACGACTTGCTTGCCGTCTTGGCCGGGATTAGGGGGCTTCGCTACCACTCGATGCTTAACTAACTGAAATCGCTGATTGCTCAACGGGTCTTTGTACGTTGGCTTCAGTTCTGGTATCGCTGGCCACGACCCAAGACGCTCATACTCAACTGTCAGAATCCTGTAGATCGTCGGCTTCCCTATGTTTACCACGTAGCTGCTCAGTCCCGAAGCGCCTGCGTAACCGCCCGTGTTGTCTTGGGTAAGTACGGGCAGAACAGCTACTCGCGGATCATAGGCGTATTCGTCCTCGACGCGAGCCAAAGTATATAGCTCCTGCTGCTCCTTTCTGTCGAACATGCCAGTGTCGTCTGTGGAGATTGGCTTATCGACATCGACAGTGGTGGGACTATCTTTGACAGTAGAAGTCTTGGTGCCGGTCGTTTTGGGGTCGCCAGCGCCAACCTTGCTGGGCCGATCTTGAGCAGAACATAGGTTGGTCAGGTAGTGTTCCCACCGCGCAGACAGGTCAGCCGTTCGCTTATCGCCATGCGGTGTATACCCCCACACCCACGGTAGCCTAGACTTTAACTTGTCATACGGCGCTGGTTCGGCTACTGGTGTGCCGGGTGCCTTGGTTGCTAAATCGTAATAAGCGGGGTCGGCAATTCGACCCCGAAGGTTCGTAAGAAACGTCTTGAACTTATCCTCATCCTCGTTAGCGGCCCAGTTATGTTCAATACGCATAACCATCTCGACCTGATTCTTAGCACCGAAGAAGTCCACCATCGTGCAGCCCTTCATCAAGAACTTGTTTCCTTTACCAAGGGCATCTTCCCACCCATACCCGATTCGCATCTCGATAATACGACCGCACTGGGCGAACATATCCCGCTTGGAAGCCTCCGGCGATCCCGTTGCCCTTACCCTCACCTCGCTGTGCCACACGATGCCATTGCCGGTCGTTTCGGTCTGCGACCCTTCCAGTTTCGTGCATGGCCAAGGCGGCGAAGTATGAACCTGCCGGTCGGTTACTTGCCAGTCGATTCCTAAATGGTCAGCGTGTTCGTCAAAGGTCACATTGGTTCTCTTGAAGCCCGGTTCAAGCGGTGGGTACATCCACCACCGATAGCTAGCAGAACTGTGACCGCTGCTTTGTTTTTTTACAAACCCAGAAAATGTTCTGGTAATAAAGAAGTCCTCGTCCATCACCTCTGATACGGTCCACCGTGAAGCCAGCACAGGGGGTATCTTATCCTCGCAGGGAGACAGGCAGACCTCTATCGTGTATGTGGCGCGAATACTCGTTGACCCCATAACCTGATCGAAGTCCAGACTGATCGGCCTTGGTCCGTTCTTAACGTCCGTTTCGTTCGCGCCGCTGACATATCCTTTAGTGTTTTTCGTAAACGGAAGTACGTCGAGTACCAGTACGCCACCCATTGTGATAGTCAGGTTTTTACGAGGGGTAAGCAGCTTTTTCTTGTTGATATTCCACGCAGCAGGCGCAGTTGCGCCGCCAGTTACACCCATGTGTTCGACCCCGGTGCTTGGCAGGAAGATCGTTTCAAACTGCATGTTGAGCTTGAAGTACGATAGAGAATCGTCTTCGTCGTATATCGCCTGCATGTCCCAGTTCCTTGTTAGGACATTTAGCAGCGTTACCCCGTTGTAAGTAACATCTGTGCCAGCCATCATTACCCCTTATTTTTTTTCCGGTCGCGCTGTGTGTGGGCCTTCAAATTTTCCATCTGCCACCATTTGGAGGAACTGCATATATAAGACTGCGGGCGGTTCTGCTTCTTCACCGCCCCATCCAAAGAAATTTGAGATTACCTCTACTCCCTTAGCGATATACGTTATTGGGCTAATCAAATAATAAAATTTTGCCAGCCACTTGCCAAAAAATAAAACGACAGCGGCGACTCTGGTGACGATTATTTCCATTGAATTGTTGATCGGTCCCATAGCCTCGCTAAAGCCTTTTTTCTGTCGCATGAACGAGGCGTTGGCGCTTTGCGTTGTCTGCCCTCGTTCGACAAGCAACTGCCTCTCGCTGGCCTCCTGTTCAGCCATCCCTTGCGCCACTACCCCATTATACTCGGCTAGATTTTCCTTCGACGCCATTAACCCATCGGTCCACTTCTCTACTCCCGCCAGTACGCCGCGAACAGCTAGGTCGAGCTTCATCAGGGTTTTAACTGGCCCCCCGACTGCCTTGCCGAACTTTGCCATCATTCCGGCACCGGATTCGAGCGCCTTGTTCTCTTCTTCTCTTCTGTCTAAGAGATTATCTTCGCTTCTCTCGAGCGCCGCATCGGGTGTTTCCTGCCCTTGCTGCTCTACAGGAGGCATACCCTCTTGTTCGAGGCGAGCCTTCCGTTCCGCCACGGAGAGGCCCTCGGTCTCTTTCATGCCCTCCTCACGGCTAGGTCGGCGTCCCGTGCCAGCCCGCGCTATGGCTGCGCGGGCAGCCTGAGATTTCTCCTTGTAGGACTCCGCATTTGTAGCCAGCCACCCCTTTTTCCTCTCCTTGGACTCTTCGGCGTCGGGAGATACTCGCTGCTCCTGCGGTTTGGAACCGGCAGGAGATGGGGGAGGAGCCTTCTCTGCCTTGCCGGGAGAAGGAGAGGGGAACGATATAGCCTGCTGGCCGGGCTGCGAGCCTTCCTCTAGGGACTTTAGTGCAGCGGTAATCGCCCGCGCGTTGTCGGGGGTGTCTGGACCCTCCAGCGCTCGCCCACCCGCAGGAGGTGGCCCCGTGGCCTGTTGGTCTGGTCGCTCTGGCTTCTTGCCAGTAATGCTCGCCACGATCCCGCCGAGACGAGAGAGGATGTTTGTTTTCGCCATGTCAGCCTACCTTCCCCTCGCCATCCGGTCCATTCTCTCGAACTCGCTATCGAGATTGGCGCTAACCTTGGTGAGAGTAGAGGAGTGGCTTACATCGTGGTGCTGTTTCGCCGCCTGAGCCTCTTCGGGGGTTTCGTACCACGCATCGAACCACTTCTGTTCTAACGGACCATCTGCAAGCGCTGCACCTATCGCATTTAACTGCGTCATCCCCCTGCGCAACTCTGTTCGCTGGAGGTTGAGGTAGCATCCGATGAGGAATTCGTAGCTTCTGTCTGGGGTTCCGTCGAAGTCGAGGACTCCGAGGCCGTAGCTGGAGATGATGTCGCACCAAGGCTGGAATTTTTTTTTACTGTACTCAGGTAATTATCAAAGCCATCGAGCAACATGATGATCTCCATGTCGGTCAGGCCGGTTTGCGTCTCGGCGTCCCATCGCTGGACACCGAAAATCTCACACATCGCCTCAACGCAGATAGTCGTCTCAGGTTCCGACCCCTCATCGACCAGAAAGGCCATCGTTTCGGCGTTAAACTTTGGGTGGTTTAATATCTGACGCCAGATAGAGAAGGGGTCGCCATATACTTCGCGTTTCCCGTTCCAGTAACGAAACAACGACCGGCGTTTCTTCAGGCGACGATCAACAAGCCACTTCTTGATTCGACCAAACATGGTTTGTTCTTTCTTTAGCTAATTGTGTATACCGCGCCGCCGTAAGGATGACACTCGAACTCGCACACCAACGTGCTGAACTTCGTTCCCTTGTTCACCTCGACGGGCGCTCGCGGGAAAGCGGCTGCAAAGGTCATTGTACGGCTAGCGCTACTTAGCACCAGAGCGCGCTTCTGGCTGTCCTGAAATAACAGCGAGCTGCCCGGCGTGATAACCGGAACACCAGCCGCACTAGCAGGGAACCTCTCGTAGAGCGTCAACGCTACCGCAACGTCATACTTAGTAAGCTCGACCCTGACACGCGCCAACTCGCCAAGGTATTGCACATCAATCGGGGGTCCGTCGTCACCACCGTGAGCGTCACCGGGTATATCTATAAAAAACCCTTCAAGGGTAACGTCTGCGCCATTTCTGGTGAAACCCAAATCTTCGCCGTCGAACACTATCTTGGTTACACCATCAACATTGATTGTCATTGCCATTTGTAATTATCCCTTATTTTTGACGCGCCACAGGCACGCCCCGCGACGGATAGAAGTTCTTTGTCCTCTCTCTTATCGTGTTAAGCTGGGCGTACTCAGTGATCGTCAGACCGTCAACTTGAGGAAGACCACCAGTTTTTGCATCGTCGGTAGCGAACAGATATTCTCCCTTTCGCAAGCGATCAAGCTCGATCTCTGAGTTTTCGAGGATTTTCTGGTAGTCTTCCCCGTACTTTTCGGGGCGACGACCCAGCAAGTATCCCATCGCTAAAGAGCAAACAATTCGTTTTAGGTATCCAAGGTCGTCTCCCGTCATGGCGCTCAACTGCGCCGCCGTGTAAGCAGAAGTAGGTGAGGAAACGGCGCTGTTTACCCGACCCGACGCATCTGCCAGCGCAGCCTCGATGTTTGTGTCTCCAGACAGTGACGAGACGGGAGTACCCGTGTCGCTCACCAAGTCTTTAAGCACGTTCGCATCAAACCGCGCAGACATATCGGAATAATCGGCGTATGCCATTCGCTCTCCACTTACGCAACCCGACCCCGCTACAGGGGTCGGGCAACTATACAATTACTGACAGCTTGTGAACAAGAAACCACTCGCGGGGGCGAGCATTTTGTACACAAGATTATCCACAACGCGCCCAGCCGTGCGCCTGTGCTGTGGTTCCCTCAGTGTTTCCACGGTCATCGACTCAAGCTCGAAGCACGCCACCGTGCTGAAGCTCGGACTATTGGCCACGCCGACCAGCCCGCCCGGCCTCGACACCAAAGCGGCTACGGTGTTGGCCATAACCGATGACGTTGCCTTCGTTGCTCCCTTGCGGCTCGTAACCTTACGAGTCTTCTCGACCACAATCGGGAAACCGTACATCTTGTCCGGTAAACCGTAGATTGCGTTCTCGCCGGGTAGCTCGCCACGAACTTGCGCCAAGGCTTCTGGTGAACCCTTGATGTAGTCAGTGACTTCTTGCGACAGAGCCAACTTGGCTGCCAAGTCAGAGCTTATTACCAGCAGCAGGTCATCAAGCTCTATCGCTGCCAACGTATCGTCGAGTATCTTCTCGGCGGCATGGAACAATGATCGCTTAATGTCATTGTTGGTAGTAAGCGCTGCGGCCCACGTACTGGTGTTTCCACTAATGGAAGCAACGGCACTAGTGTGGTCTGAAGCGTAGTTACCGGAAGTCGTCAATACATCTACGGCCAACTGGGTGCGGGCCGTCATTGCCTGACGAGCTTTAATAGAACTGTGCTGGGCGAGAATGTCCCAACTAGCTTGGTCGATGGTTAAGTCGCCAAGGACAAATGGATAGGCATAGCGAAGAGTTTCGTATGCTTTATATTCAAAGCTCTCACGACCTTCATTTCCTTCGGGTGCTACTTGGCCATCTGCCCACACCTTGTCGGAAAGATCAGTCGCCAAGATCCTTCCCGCTTCCTCAACGGTCATCTCTAAAAAATATCCTGCGACCTTATCCACAGGAACGACTTGCGTGTATTTATTCACAGCAAATTTGTTCACGTTGCGGGCAAAATCTAAAGTCATTTTGTTTGTAGCGTCATGGTCTCGCACAAACGTATTAAAAGCACTGGGGTATACGGCTGCCACTGTCCTGTCTCCTATGACGCTGCCCTAGCGCTTGGCCCATTTGTTTGTAGCGGTCAGTTCGGTGGGTAGCCGAGTTTTCGAGCCGTCGCTCTAGGCCGCTGAAGTTTCGTTGTTACTAGTTAGTTAAGCAATCGCTGGTCGATGCCGATGTATCTGAATCTTTACGCGAATCTTTTCGCCTGAAGCGCCATTGTCGAGCGCGACAGCGCCGATCTCTTGCAGCACAGTTCCGGTCGTCAAGGCGATCACGCCTTTGCCGTCACCATCACTCTTTACGAAAGCACCCGCCGTGACAGTCCCGCCGAGTTCCAGCAAGCACTCCTCGCCTTCGACATGGAGTTGCAATCCTTGCCCAGACTCGGCAGCCTTATCGCTTGTGACGCCGGGAATAGGTGCCGTGTTGGTGCCGTCATGCGAAATTCCGATGACACGCTCGTTTGCGTTGGCTTCGATAGCCTTTGCGATTCCGCTTGCGTTCTGGATCTCAACAAATCGAGCAGGGCGAATGTCGCCGTTTGCCATTAAGTGTGGACTTCCAATTGCCATGAGTAAAAACCTCCAAAAAGTTTCCAGTTGGGTAAGTGTTGTTGAAAAATATACTAGCCTCTAAGCGAACCGTCTCGCAGGCCCTTTACCACCTCTTCGTAATTAACTTCTTCTCCTCTTAATACCTTTTGCTCACAAATCTGATACGCTCGGTCAGAGACACCTCGGCTATAGTCTTCAGTATTATTCGTGCCGTGCGCCTTAATGCCCTCTCCGAATACCCGCAGGTCCGTTTCCACTGGTATTCTCTGGTAGTTTTGTTCGATGCTCTGGATGTGATTGCCGAACTGTTCCTCGTTCATCTTTGAGTATTGAGAAATACCTACCTCTCGGTCCATGTCGAACACGAAATGATTCCTGCGATCTGACAAGGCAGAGTATCGCTCGGCGTTCACTCTAGCGTTACGCTCGTTATCAATAGCGGTCTCTGCTTGTCGCAAGCGACGTTGCGTATGGGCCAGTTGCGTACTCATGCGAGAGAAGGATTCTACTGCCTCGTTTTTCTCGTCGGCAACATCGCCACCGACTGGCTTCGCGTCACCATCTTGAGACTTAGCCGAACCCTCTACGGTTGGACTACCGTTCCCAAGCTCGTTCCCATCAACACTAGCGGCGTACTTGCGAGCCATGTACGACTTGAGTTCTTCCTGATCTTCGTCGTCCAGTTCAAACTCATCGCCATCATCGGCAGTATATTTCTTCGGACCCTTGGACAATTCGGCCCCGCCGTCTGGCACGTTGATCGTCTCGCCGTTTCCGACGCCAGTAGCCTCGTCGGCTGCGTAGCGCTTGCCCGCGCTCGTGAAATTTTTTCCCTTTGCCATCGGTTTGTTTCTGGGATTGCCCATACCGAAACCGCCGTAGTCCTCCTCTTCTTGCTGTGGAGGACCGTTTCCGTTTCCATTACCGTTTCCATTCGCTTCCTCTTCTGTTCCCGCCGCAAAGTTGCGAGTACGGGGCCGTCCGTCACCAAATCCGTATCTGTCAGTACCGGGGGGCCGTCCCTCACCAAATCCGTACTCCTCCTCTTCCTGCTGTGGAGGACCGTTTCCGTTTCCATTACCGTTTCCATTCGCTTCTTTCATAATATTCTCCGCTAGTTGGCTACCAGTGGTATCGTCTTCTGAGCCTGCCTGAAACACTCTTCGGTTCGGCACCCCCCCACCGCGCACACGGGCGGTATCTGCCTGTGGATCGCCTGCATGTCTCCCGCGCCGGTACTCCGCCTCTTCCTGCTGTGGCTCCTCTTCCTCTTCTGTTCCCGCCGCATTTTTCTTCAATGCGCCAGAAAGAGCGCCGCCAACGCCAGCAGCCAGCATCGGTCCGATGTACTCCTCTTCTCCGTTCTCTCCGTTCTCGCTTGGTGGAAGCGCCGGTTCGCCGGATTCCTTCATCGAGTCGATATATGCCTGCTCCTCCGGTGGCACTTCCGCTGGCGCTGGTGCCTGCATGGCCTCCGGCTGCGCAGCTTCAGGTGGCGCAGCGGGTGGCGCGGCGGGTGGACCCTCTTCGCCTTGACCCAGAGAACCGGGTGATTCCTGTGACTCTGACAACATGCCCTTAACGCCCTGAACCCAGTCCAGTTGCTCGATAGCGTCTACGATTTGTGAAACATCTTGTGGGCTTAGTGCCATTGTGGTTTCCTCATTTACTATGGGTTGATATTTTTGTTGCTCGTCCTCGCCGTGCGTGGGAATAAAAACATTCCCTGCTGACGGGGCGACTGCTGATGAAGCGGTATATTTTTCCACCTGCCTTGTTTCTTTTTCGTGCCTGATGGCAGAATACAAGGTAAGTCCCATGTCGAGCCTTGGCGCTTCACTCCCAAGCAACGCGATGGGGTCAAAAAACATTTCTTCATATTGATCTTCGAGCCAGACTTCAGGACTCCTGCGAGGATGCTTCCTGACTCTCTGCATTTCATCTTTGAAGATGTAAAAGTTGGCGAGTATGGCGTATCGCTGACTTTCCCCCTCGCTGCCAAGAACTCCCAGCCGAAACGGACCAGCGAACCCAACGAGGTCTGGCATGGTAGCGCCAGATTTAACTGCCTCTGGTGATGGGGTGTGGCCGATAGTGATGGCTGCGTAGTCGCCTGTCTGAGCGATGCGCCTGTTGCAGCGGTGGGTGATTGCTTCAAGCTCTTTGCGTCCAAATTTTAATTCTCTGCCATCTCTCGATAATGTTTGATGTTCCGTAAACACTGGAACGTCTGTCATCACAGAAAACTGTTCTTCAGGAAACGGATTGTTCGGGTCACGCACGTTAGCGACCGGAAGGTGAGCCGTCGTGAAGTCTAAGCCTGCTGTATTTGTTGGTATAGTGTTTTGGTGAGCCATAGCATCAAAACGAAAAAAGGCCAAGAGCGCTTGCTGCGCCCTCGGCCTTGTGTGTCAAGTTACCGAATCTTATAGGTGCTGATTATAACTTATTTTTATTCTACCTAATCGACCTGACTTAGCTGGAATGGATACTTCTACCGTTCCGTCGAAATCAGGACCACACGCCAGAGCTAGCAGCTTTTGAAGCTCTTGCAGCGCGTGCTTCCTCTTCTCTTCGTTGTTCTCGGCCCTTGATACTTTATTCTTCTGGTCTAGGTTCATTCAAGCCCAATTTGTTCCTT
>Ga0310345_10005141_pt1 | contig 11706 bp, 14 predicted proteins | sample HC15DNA20500_MG_FD_204667 | JGI IMG/M metagenome (GOLD analysis project Ga0310345, IMG submission 204667) | Marine microbial communities from station ALOHA, North Pacific Subtropical Gyre - HC15-DNA-20-500_MG | ecosystem: Environmental > Aquatic > Marine > Oceanic | place: Pacific Ocean: North...
GGTCTTTTCGATCGGTAGTTTGAGCCGCATGATCGCCGCTGCGAGGGGACTGTTTTCCAAGATGATCTCATGCGCGTGTTTGCGATTCTCGAAGTAGCAATCAACGAAGGTCGTCTCGGTCCATCCGAGCGGCTCGGCTGCCGCAGTCACAAACTTGGCGAAGTCGGCCATACGCGGAAGCAAGGGCAGATCGGGCGCGTCGATGTTATCAAGCGCCGCAGCGACACAGTTCAGGAGTCCGCCAAGGATGCGTGCCCGGGCCCGGTCCACTTGTTCATAGAAGCTGCTCTCCGGTAGCCGACGGTCCTCTTGGATTGACGGTAAGGAAACCAGGACCGAGCGGTCCATGAGGTCGGGCCGAGAAACGATGTTGCCGATTCCGTTCATGACAACCGGCCTGATCGCGTCGAAGAGTTCTTCCTCGTCGTCTGTGTACAGTCGACGCGTCGACATCCCGCCGCCAGTCGAGAGCCGGCAGAAACCATCAGAGAGCCAATCGCTCATCGATGCAAGATTATCGACGCTTACAAGCCACTGATTACGGGCTGCGATAGCCAGATCACGGAGCTCTCTCGGCGCTGAACGCATCTCTGCGACATTAGGGTCAAGAATGCGTCGCAGAACGCGACATAAGGTCGTCTTCGCGCTCCCTTGCTCGCCTGTCACCACAAGGATTGGTTGCGAGTAATCCGGCCGAACAGCGTTGATCAGCCACGCAACGATCAGAATCCACGTGTTCTCATCCGCGGCGTTGATGTATGGCCGTAGCTCCCTGATATCGCCATCTGGATCGGGGATCTCTATTGGGAGCATCCCCGGCGGTCGAACGAACTTCACCGGACACTCGTCTGTCACTGTCCAGCTTCCGGGCTCGATTCGCACGACCTTCCAGTCGGGTCGGCCGAGATCCAAATAGATCGCATATCCATCGGGCGCAATGCGTACATAGGAGCTGTGTTTCTCGGAATCCGGATCGAAGACAGCAATACCGCACAGTGTCTGGATGCTGTCATGCAGCCCCTGGGCACCGACTGCCTTGTCTTCGGCCTGGTAGAACAGATGCGAAGCGAAGGATCTGAAGGACGACGATCGCAGTCGCAAGTTCTCTTGGTGGTCCTCACGGTTGAGCGTACAGAACTCTCGGCCTTCGTCGGTTGCCCATAAGCTTGCAACCCTACTGAGCACCAGGTTCACGAGTCGGTCGGCCTGGCTCGTCTTCTCGTCCGTTCCGGCCGACGAGTTCTTGGAAACCCATCCCTCGACGAGATCCTCGATCTCGTTCGGTTCTGGGTCGTGGTCGCAGTTCTTCGCATACCAGTCGCGGATGTGCACGAGCATATCGTCGGCTGTCTCGAATACTCCACTCGACCAGGCCTTGACGACGGCCTTTCGCGCCGCGTTATGGCACTGTTTGCCTTGGATCTTAACCAGATCCTGTTGTCCTGCTTCATGTGATATAATTAGGGATGTCTCACCTTTAGGCCTCGGCTCGGTGTTGATCGGAATCCGATACAGGATCGCGGACGGTAAGCCTGAAAACTCTAAGTAGTGCTCTTCGCAAACATATTGTCCGTCTTTGCCGAAGGATTCAGGCAGTATCCCGGATGCTCGGTCACCCCTGATCTCGATCCCAGGAAAGCCGTCGAGCTCTGGAACGCTCTTGATCCAATCACGCTCGCCTGGGTAGGCAAACCAGAAATGGAGACCTCCCGATTGGGTCCGTACACGCATGGTCTCGAGTCCGTACACGCCGATCTCTTCGGTTAGCCGGCCGAGACTTTCGAGCCCTGGCTGGCCGCGTTTCGTGTCGACATCGACCAGGATCACGCCGGACCTCTTGCCGGTTGCTGCCGCCCACTGGGCGTTGGGATAGTCTTTCGCCCAAGCCTCAATCTGCTTTTCGTCGGTGGTGGCCTCGTCCGGCCACTTCGGAATCATCGGATGCTTGTTCCGGCCGACCGGAAACACACAGATGCCCTGGCCGGCGAAGTCGAGCGCCGCTATCAGCGGTTTTTTGCTCGGCAAAGGTATGGCCATGTCCTCAGAACGGTATCGCGTCGCCGGTGGCCGCGCCGCGGATGAAAACCTTTACAGCGTAGTTCTTGAACTCACGACCGGACTTCTCAGCCACCTTTGGACCGAAATATTGTATTCCGATCGTGTCGCCGATCTGGATACGCTGCTTTTTGAATTCCTGCAGCAGGACGGGCGATAGCCAAATGAGCACATAGGCTCCCTCGCAATCGAGTTCGACCTTCGTCGAATCGGAGTTTTGGCCGACCTTCGATTGGATCGTAGCTACGATCCAATCGATCGATTCGCCTTCTTCTGGCCGCCACGTTGCGTTGGAAGCGTCTTCCGTGAGTTGGCCCGCCATTGCGGCGTAGGTGAGAATGGTGTCGTGACTACCATCGTAATCTGGTTGTGCCATGGTTGTGGCCCCCTTCGGTGCACGAAATTATTTCGTGCTTGATTTGTGCGGGGCAACGGCGCTAACTTGATTTATAGCATCTGGTTTTTAGCGCCAGTACCCCTATCTCCGGCCACGCCGGAGCAAGCCTAGCGGTCGTAAGCCGTTAGGCTTTTTCTTTCTCAGCGACTTTGAGTCGCCGGTTAAGCTCGCTATACGTTCGGTGCGTCTCCTTTTCTCCTTCGAGGTCGATTTTGTCTCGTATCGAAGTCATTTTCGCCATATCGGTTTCAACCCGCTCCAGAATGGACGGATTCTTTGCCGCCCGTTCCCTTTCCTGTGCGATATATAATTGGAGATGTTCTGCGGTCTCAATTTGTGTGCGGGCCTGAGCAACCCGGGACTCGACATACTCACTGATAGCGAGCCTGACAAAGTTGCTTATAGATCGTTGTTCGAGATTCGCCAGGGTACGAACCACCTCGCCGTACAGTGGTGGTACCCGCGTGCCGACGAAACCAATGATGTCTGTTTTTGTAGGCATCAACGCTACCCCCCCCCCATGTTGGTTTACAAAAATACAATATGTTCCACAATGTTGTCAAGCCATGCGGCCTTTTCGATGAAGGCATATGGAGGCTATGTAACGTGATAAAATATAACATGTATCACGAGTTTGGCGCCGGAAGCGCAAGGTGGCTTTCTCAGGTGCGGAGTTTTAAACTGAACAGGTAGTGCGAAAGATAATAGAGCTCGTTATTACAGTTACAGCTTCCTCAGCACTTCCTCAAGCACTGCGTTCTGGACCGCAACCTCCTCGTCCGTCGGACCGGTCGGCATCATCGGATCACCTGTAGGCTCGTCCTCGACATAAAAATCCATCGTGATACTCGTTGACGAGTGTCCGAGCTGCCGTGCGACCGCCTTCGCCGAACGGTGAAGATCTACGACCTGATGCCGAGCGTATGAGTGCCGCAAAGCGTGAGCACTGACCCGCTTGCCGATCTCGATCTCGGAGACGGTCTTGATTCTATTTGTGATCGACCGCGGGTTGTACTGGTGGCCGGAGTGCTCGAATAGGAACTCGGTTCCCAGGTAGTAGCCGGCGACTTTGCCGATGAAGATCTTATCGACTGTGACCGTCCGTTCGACACCGCCCTTGCCCCTGATTCTGATATAGGCGGTCTTCCCGTTGATCTTGATATCGTTGAGCCGGACTCCGATCGTTTCAGCGATACGGCAGCCGGTGCGCGCCAGGAACTCGATTATCGGGGCGAGCTTGGGATCACGGACCCGACATCGCTCGAGAAGCAGCTTAACGTCCTTCCAATCAAGATACTTGTCCGATCCGATAGTCCCGCGGCGCTTCTGCTTTGTAGGCGCCGAGTCTATGTGGGCTTTCAGGCGCGCTCGTTTCGTCAGATCGCCGGCATGCTCGGATCGATCGAAGGCGTAGATGATCCGATGTTTTGCCCCTGCAATTCTGCCGTTCCAGGCTGACGCCGAAAACTCTCGCGTCTCTCCGCGCCGATCGATAAAGCCGTGCTTGAGTGACTCCACATAGGGCAGGTATCCCTCGATGAGACCCAGCCCGTGTTCCTCAAGGTATTCAACATACTTTGTCGCCTGCCCTCGATGTGAGTCCTGGATCGATCTGAGCTCGTCGAAGAACTCTCCATTCGGTAACTGTAGATCTGCCATAAATTCCCCCACCGTGATACATGGTATCTTTTCTCACATTACAAATGTAACAGCAGAGGTGACACATGTAAACGCTCTACAATCGCCTAATTGCCAGCGCCCGGCCAATCGGTTCGGTACGGCGATAGAGCATTCTTGGGAAGACCGAGGAATTGAGAATATCCTTATTCGTGTTACGATGCGGTTCCAAGCCATCTCAGGGGAGTGAGTTGATGAAATACATCAGTATTGGTTGCAATATCCGGCGCTGGCTGCGTGCTCGGCGAGTCGCTTCTCGGCGGTGCCTTCAAACTCGGTGAGATAGGCCGCCTTGTGCCGATATAGGTCCTGGAGATCCCGCACCCGCGCTTCTTTGTCCCTCACATAATGATCTTCTTTAATCGCCTGGAGTTTTCGATTCGATCCACTCCCGACGATCGGCGGCTCGCCATGCTCTCATTTCAGGGCTGGCGAGCTCGCGCTTCCAGGTCCGCTATCTGCCTCTGGAGTCGCTTGTTCTCTTCGCTCGCCGGATACGCATCGAAGTATTGCCGCCACAGCGGGCAGAAAGATCCCAACGAGGACCTGCTCGACTATGTCCGTGGTGGCAGCCCGGTCGCCGATAGCGTCGGAAGGCGGAAAAGCCTCATGAAGCTGGTTAAGGATGAGTTCGAGAAATGACGCGTTGCGTCGCACACAACGTAACACACCATCAAATGTGTAATATATAGGGGCATAACGTGTGTAACGACACAGGAGGCACCGCCAGTGACGGCACTCGCCACGATCAACCAGACCGACGTCTTCGACGACGAGATCGATTCTTTCATCGAACAGCAGAACCGGGACGAGCTCGAGAGATCCGATGGCCGCAAGGGATGGAGCTACTACTACGCCGCCAAGGAGTTCGTTCGCTTCGTCCGCGACGAGGGGCTCGGTATCGTCGATGGCATCCGCAAGTATGCGCTCAGGATCGCGGGCGATAAGACCAACACGTACAACCACAAGCTCGGAGCGGCTAAGAAACTCGCCCGCCATCTGATCGATTCCTATTCGGCGAAGATGACAGCCGAGCAGCGCTCGGGACTGTTTCAGGCGCTGGACGATCTGAAGCTCAAGAAGCTGGCAACGAAGGAACTCGCGGTCGACGACGACAAGTATCTCACCAAGGACGAGTGGCGCCAGTTCGGCGCGACTTGCAAGGATGAGACGGTCCGCCTCCTCGCGGCGTTCATGCTCCAAAACGGTGTGCGGATCTCCGAGGCCCTAGGCGTGAAGCTCTCAGACATCGAATACTCGAAGAGCTATTGCACGATCTATATCCACGGCAAAGGCGCGAAGGATCGCACCGCCGAAATCAACCGAAAGCTGCTCGAGCGCATCCGCGATCACTTCGCCGGCGAGACGTGGCTCTTCGAGCATAACGGCAAGCAGTATTCGCGAGTGTCGATCGCTCAACGCTTCCGCCTGGTCGGACTCGAGACGATCGGACGCAAGGTCACTCCGCACATGATGCGGCACACGGCAGCGACCAGGCTCGACGAGGCCGACTTCCCGCTCCAGCGCATTCAAGACTTCCTCGGACACGCGAGCCCGAACACGACCAAGGGCATGTATATGCACGCGCAAGCTCCGAAGGGCGAGCGGCATATCGATTCGGAGCTTCCCGACGCGGTACCGTCGACGCCAGCGACAGTGTCTCCCGGTGGGGGAGACACTGATGATAGCGACAGCACCCTCGTGATCGACGAGAAGTCGGGGATCGAGATCCTCAAGGATCTCCACGAGATCCGGTCACCGAACAGACTCAGACTCAGACATCGACGGCGGGCGAAATGAAGCTAACCCCCTATGAATGAAAACCGCGGCGTGACCATTCCGAGACACTCGATATGTGCAGGCTCGGTTTTTATGGACTCCGAAAAATGTTCCGCTATGTGTTATCTGTTCCGAGTACGTACCGAGCGAGCTAATGGAGACGCAACCGTTACACACTCCACATTGTGTAACGTGACGCAAGCGCGATCCTCGTCAATCGCTCCGGTGGTCAACACGAGCGATTCTCCCAACGAAGCCGCGCTGGGCGTCGTTGTTGTTGGCGCCCCGGTACAACACGCCCCCCGAGGTAGTGCAAGTATTCCTGGATGCAGGAGCGGACGTGGAGGCACGCACCGAATTTGGCCTGACGCCGTTGATGCGGGCGGCCATGTTCAACGAGAACCCCGAGATGGTGCTGGCACTCCTGGATGGGAGAAAGAGATCGTCTGGGACCTGATTCAGGACAACGAAGCGCTCAAGGGCTCCAAGGCCTACTGGCGGCTCAACGACCTACGCTTTTAGGACGCCCGAGATTAACCACTACTTTAGTAACGAGAGTATTAACGAGACTACTTTGAGGCAGCGAAGTTTACGTCGGCACGTCCGCGGGACTCTGTCGTGCTGTCCTGAGCGCAAAAGTGCTATTGTGCGAAAGTATTTCTCATATCAATCTGGCCAAGGCAGGCCCAACTCGAGCGCCGGATTTCAGCGCACACTTTAAGGCACACGTTCGCGACTCAGATGCTACGGCGTGGCGTGATGATTGATGCGCTCTCCCGATACTTGGAGCATTCGAGCGTCAGCATCACGCTGGACCTCTACTGCCACAACGAACTGTCAGACGATGAGATTTACCAGCATATCCCGGAGATACTGTGACACAAGGGAAACGAGGGCCGTTGCCCGTGATGTGGGTGGTTGGAGGGGTTCGGCGATCTCGAAGGTGTCAACGCGGTGGTAGAGCTGGGATTAGTCAGATTCCCGAACTGGATTGTCGAGTACGTACCAAGCGAGTTGATGGAGCCGCAGACAGGCGAGTTATGATGTCCAAGTCCTTTGGGGAGGGGAGATGCGAAAAATAGCGATAGCCAACCGTAAAGGCGGTGTCGGCAAAACGACCACAGCGGTCCACGTAGCCGCGGGCCTTGCTCTCGCGGGTCAGCCGACACTGTTGATTGATACCGACACTCAAGGACACTGCTCACGATTACTCGGGAGCGACGCCCCACCAATCGCCAAGCGTCTGACCGGCGATCCCGCTCCTCCCGGGAAGGTTCGCGAGAATCTCTATCTCTACTCCGGCACCCGAAAGCTCGCGGGATTCTCCGAGATCCAGACCGACCGCAGACACCGAAGAGAGTTGATACTCTCGGAGTCCCTTTCGTCCCTCGAAGGATTCGAATACGTGATCCTCGACACGCCACCGGGATTCTCGGATCTCAGCGTGAACGTGCTCTTCTACGCCGATTCGGTGGTGATACCGGTGAGCATGGAAGTGCTCGCGGTCGAGGGGCTTTTCGCGCTCCGGGAGGAGATCGAGGAGATCGCAAGGTACACATCGATCGAGATCGCCGGGATCGTGCCGACCTTCGTTGACGGCCGAGTTGGGAAGACCGACACCATACTCGCCGCCCTCGATGAGGAGTTCGGAAAACTCGTCACCTTTCCCATTCACTATTCAACACGTTTCTCGGAGCTACCAGCGCACGGCAAGACTATCTACGAATACGACGGCAAGGGGCGTGGATCGCTCGAATACGCGAAAGTCGCCGGGATGGTCTCGTGAGCAAGCAGGGAGTCCCGGAAGGTTTCATGAAGGAGTTCCTCAAATCAGGCGGTAAGGCTCCCGAAGGAAGCGCACCTAGTGCGAAAGGTGCACCGGGTGCTATGAGTACACCGTACGCCAAGCGTGGAATCGAGATCCGCGATGAATACCACGAGCAGCTACGCCGACTCGCCTATTGGGAACGCAAGAAGATGCGCGACCTCATCGACGAAGCCCTGAAGCAATACCTCGACGCGGCTGGACCGACCGAGCCGATTCCCGACAGTTAAGATTATTCTCAAAGAATTACCATTCTCTGGATACTCACGGGTAACCTCCGAATCGCTGCAAAACTGGGGGAAATAACGTCCAGACGCCGCTCGGATATTGACCCGTTTGCCCGGTAGAGAGTGAACCGGATTGACAAGACCACCGCTCCTCACGGATCACCTCCAGAACAGTGATTCTTTCCCCCTTCTATTGGAGTAGCCGTAGATTCGGCAGGTAACGTCTATGTGGCGGATGAGGGCAACTATCGGATACGGAAGATAACGCCGGAGAACAGAAGAAGCAGAGGCCCAATGGAGCGAGTATTGGCGGCGCGAACCGGAGAGTTGCTACTTATCAGTAGCAGAAAGTAGCATTCAGGACGGAGCCGCACGACGTAACTATGGAAGGATTGCCTGGAACCTGATCCAGAACAACGAAGCGCTAAAGGGCTCCAAGGCTTACTGGCGGCTCAACGCCCTACGCTCTTAGGACGCCCGTGACCGTATGTTTTCGGGCGTTCGCAGAAAGTGCAGAGGACCCCCCCGAGAGCGAGAAAATGGCCCCTTACGCTCGCGTGTTAGCGATTCACGAGTAATTCCACACCCAGCCCGTTATGGGCCCATCCCAAGATATCACTTGCCTCGATAGAACGCCGTCCTGCCAATCCTTGCAGGTTATTTACAATACTGTAACTGGTGAGTATACTGAATGCATGAAAACTGTACGTGTAGCGGCGGACAAGGTGCCCGAGGACCTTCGGGACCAATTTCGAGCGTGGTGCTTGATCCACAAGACAACGATTCAGGAGCAGGTTGCGAAGTTCCTGCAATGGACGGTTGAGAAGGACCAAAAGGGCAAGTTTCAGTAACATGGGGCTTGCCGGGATAGGGGCACCCGAACGCCGCTACCAGAACGGTTTCCCGGCTCTTCACTTTCTGGAGCAATCTACTGGAGGTTGCGATGAACACGACCGACTTACAGCGGTATGTTCCGAACCAGCAGGTAGCGAACCTGCATCGACTACTCGTCGTTCACTCGTGGGAGGACTTCCGAAGGGAAGTTTCTACTCGGCGAGGGGAAGGCGTCGAACACCATTGCGGCGAAGCAGTTCTATGATTTCACCTATGGGCTGCACCCGATCCAAGCCGGAACTCCTGAGTAGAGTATCTCCAACAACGAGGCGGCGTATGCAAGTTCCCTCGGAGTTGCCCTTCGCTACACTCGCGCGGGCAGGACGACCTTGGCTATTCATGGCAATCGTTGGGTTCATCGTTGCCCGAATCGCGATATGGGTAGTGCAAGATTTCTCGACGAGCGACATACAAAATTAGTAGTGAAAACTGATATGGGAGGGAAATTGAACGAGATAGAGACGAGCAAGATTGACCGGATAATGCAGCTCCACGCGGAGATAGTTGGCGCGGTCCGAATGTCCATCGGCAAGGCAATCGAGATTGGCGAACTGCTCGAAACGGAGAAGGCGAGGATATCGCATGGCGAATGGTCGACCTGGGTCGGGGGAAATCTGCCCTTCGATATCCGAACCGCGCAACGCTATATGAAGGCGAACGCGAACCGGGACCGAATCAAATACGACAGCGTGTCGCTTTTGACCGAAGCGTATGAGTCGATTGAGAAACCAAAACCGAGGAATCGCGTCAAGGACCTCCAGCGTCGTCAGCACGACGCCCACGAACGAGCCCGGGAGGCTGCCGAGGAAGAACTCGCCCTCATGGCGGAACTCGGCAAGTATTCGCAGGATGTTGATACGCTCGGTGCGTTGCACGAACAGAACAATGAGCTACAGCGTGAAGGCGGAGAGATCGAGCGCGTACTCGAAGAGCGATTGGTGAGCCTGTTCTGGCGCGACGGTGATGGTGAGTTAGACGATTGGGAACGACTCAAAGCGGAAGCTCGGTCACGTGGGCTGCCTACGTCTGCGCTGCTGAGGATGGTCGTGCATGAATGGCTGCCGTAGTCCTGGACATAAGACCTACGATGTCGACAGAGACACGGCAAGGTTCGACTGGGACGATCTCTCGTGCGCCCCTCCGAACATCGTTGCCCTCAGTAGGCAAACAGGCCACGCACACTACCTCTACGGGATAGATCCGGCGGTCCACGCGTACTCCGGTGCAAATGCGGCCCCTCTCCGCTATTTGGGATCGATCGACGTAGCGATGACCGAGGAGCTTGGCGCGGATCGCGGCTACTCGAAGCTCCTTGCAAAGAATCCGCTTCATAACCGATGGGACGTCCTCACCCCCCCCGGATTGAGCTCTACAACCTCGATGAGCTCGCGTCGTGGGTCGACCTCGAGCAGTACCGCGACCAACGCCGACGGCTCCCGGAGGTTGGATACGGGCGAAACTGCACGCTTTTCGAGCGAACCCGGCTCAAGGCCTACCGTATGAGGCGCGAGGATTGGCTTGGTGAGGAGTTCTTCCACTCGGCGGTACTTGGAGTCGCCTTGACCTACAATGCGGCCTTCACGACCCCTCTCCCGCACTCAGAGGTCCGCCATACCGCGAAGTCGATCTCGAAGTGGACGTGGACGCATATGTCGCCGGAGGGCTTGGAAGGCTCGGAGGTGTGAAATCAGGCCAGAATGTGTCACGTGCATGACGAATAATTTTCGCTCTAAGCTCACATGTGATTATGCGTCATATGACGCATATGACGTATATGACGCATAATCACATGCTCTGGATGTGAGCTCAATCTCAGGATTATGCGTCATGACTTCTCGATCCTGATCGTCCGGCCATGCTGCGTTCGAGCCTTGATGATATAGATCCCGATCTCCCTCAGGTTCGGAGCGAGCCGGTCCAGCTCGGTTGATAGCCCCTTGGCCGATCTCGGGAATCCCTTATGCTTACTGAAATCGCTGGTCTCCGAATTCCCGGATATTTGATCGAGTAGTTCGGTGGCGGTCTTTTCGATCGGTAGTTTGAGCCGCATGATCGCCGCTGCGAGGGGACTGTTTTCCAAGATGATCTCATGCGCGTCGATGTATGAGGCGCGAGAATTGGCTTGGTGCGGTACTCGGGGTCGCCTTGACCTACAATGAGGCCTTTACGGCCCCTCTCCCGCACTCAGAGGTCCGCCATACCGCGAAGGCGATCTCGAAGTGGACGTGGACGCATATGTCGCCGGAGGGCTTGGAAGGCTCGGAGGTGTGAAATCAGGCCAGAATGTGTCACGTGCATGATCACGTCCATGACGAATAATTTGCGCTCCAAGCTCACATCTGAGGGTGCGGATTATGCGTCATATTCGTCATATGCGTCATGACTTCTCGATCCTGATCGTCCGGCCATGCTGCGTTCGAGCCTTGATGATATAGATCCCGATCTCCCTCAGGTTCGGAGCGAGCCGGTCCAGCTCGGTTGATAGCCCCTTGGCCGATCTCGGGAATCCCTTATGCTTACTGAAATCGCTGGTCTCCGAATTCCCGGATATTTGATCGAGTAGTTCGGTGGCGGTCTTTTCGATCGGTAGTTTGAGCCGCATGATCGCCGCTGCGAGGGGACTGTTTTCCAAGATGATCTCATGCGCGTCGATGTATGAGGCGCGAGAATTGGCTTGGTGCGGTACTCGGGGTCGCCTTGACCTACAATGAGGCCTTTACGGCCCCTCTCCCGCACTCAGAGGTCCGCCATACCGCGAAGGCGATCTCGAAGTGGACGTGGACGCATATGTCGCCGGAGGGCTTGGAAGGCTCGGAGGTGTGAAATCAGGCCAGAATGTGTCACGTGCATGA
>Ga0310345_10005142_pt1 | contig 11706 bp, 11 predicted proteins | sample HC15DNA20500_MG_FD_204667 | JGI IMG/M metagenome (GOLD analysis project Ga0310345, IMG submission 204667) | Marine microbial communities from station ALOHA, North Pacific Subtropical Gyre - HC15-DNA-20-500_MG | ecosystem: Environmental > Aquatic > Marine > Oceanic | place: Pacific Ocean: North...
AGGGGCTGGTCGGCGGCGTCTGGCCCAAGGGCGATCTCGCCGACAAGGCGATCTGCGAAGCTATCGGCAACTCCGAAGGTATCTTCACCGACTATGCTGCTGCCAAGCACGGCTGCGGCACGCGCGGTCAGCGCGCCTCGACCAACGAGGGTGCCGGCGCCGAATATGCCGACGTCAATCCCGGTGTGCCGCGCAATTACACCTGGCATGTCCTTAAGCAGAGCGCCTTCTTCAACCCCGGTGGCACCTTCGACCGCGACCTCGCCGAATATGCAATGACCCTCATCGGCACGGTGATCTACGTGCCGCCCCGCGACGACGAGCCGGGCAAATTCGTACCTTTCGCAGGCGACGCCTCCTCGACGCTGGTGACCGCACTGCTCGACGGGACGCAGGGCCAGTCGGTTCGGGTGTTCCAGTGCGACGAGCCCGACCAGTGCCTCAACCCCACTTTCCAGCAGATGAGCCTCACGAGCGCAAAGGCGATCCGGCCCCGCGTTGCCCGGCTCATCGGCAGCATGGTCGAAGCCATCCGCAGCGATACCGCGATCGGCAACGAGGAGAAGGAATTGCTCCAGGTGGCATCGGTGCCGCTCTACAAGATCCTTACCGTGCAGGCGGCCTATGGGCGCGGGATGGCCACCGACGACCGCGACACGCTGGCCGAGATCGCCAGCATCGATCTCCTCTATGCCATTCTCGAGCGCATCACCGCTGAGGCCGGACGCTCGATGGCGAGCTTCATCGCGGCCGATGAAGCGAAACTCGCGATCTGGCGCGCGCAGGTCGCCGAGGTCCGGTCAAGCCTCGCCCAGCGTCAAGCGACCGGACAGGCGCGGGTCTCGGCGATCATGCAGATCATCGAAAAGACGGCGATGATCGAGAACATGCTCGCTGCCTCGATGTCGCCGTCGATGGCCGCCGCGCTCGACTGGTCGCGCGGGATGCAGTCCCGCTCCATCGTTCCATAAGGGTCAGGCAGCATGGTCGAGATTTTCACGGTCGGCGGCGGCGAGTACATCGTCAACGTCCTCAACGCCGTTGCCGCCTGGACCGGCGCGGGCGGCTACAAGAGCCTCGTTCAGGTCGCGCTGGTGATGGGCATGGTGCTCGCAGTCATCGTGGTCGCGTTCAACCAGGACTGGCGTGCCTGGCTCAACTGGTTCCTCGGTGCGACGCTCATCTACATGTGCCTGATGGTGCCGCGCATGGACGTCCATGTGACCGACCGGGTCAATCCCAGCCTTGCACCGGCAACAGTGTCCAACGTTCCGCTCGGGCTCGCCCTGATGGCGAGCTTCACCAGCCAGGCGGGGGACTATCTGACCCGCTCTGCCGAGCTCGTCTTCGGCTTGCCCGACGACCTCAACTACTCGAAGAACGGAATGATCTATGGCGCGCGTCTGCTCGAATCGACGCGGAGCTTGCGCATTTCCGATCCGGAGTTTGCCGCGAACTTCGACGAGCATGTCCGGCAATGCGTGTTCTACGATCTGCTGCTCGGTCGCTACTCGATGAAGGAACTGTCCGAGAGCGATGACATCTGGGCTACGATCGCACCGGGTAGCGCGGCGCGCGCGCAGAAATTCCTGACCCGGCAGGCCGACGACAGCGTGACGGCCTCGATCATCACCTGCCGCGAAGCCTACACCGCGCTGTCAGGGCAGTGGGCGAGCCTGATCGACGAGATGACGCTTGTCGCGGGACGCCAGCTCTATCCGCGACAAACCGAAGCGCTCGCCAGGGCAAAGCTCATGGCGGACCTCCCGATTGCTTACCAGTATCTCACTGGCATCTCGCGCAGCGCGAGCGACATCTTCCGCCAGGTGCTGACGATCAATGCGATGAACCAGGCCATGCACGGCTTTGCAGGGGCGAGCGGCACCGGCAGCATCGACGTCTTCGCGCAGACCCGGGCCGATATTCAGACCGAGCGGACCTATTCCTCGATCGCGCACAACGCGATGAAATGGGTCCCGATCCTGAATGTCGTGCTGACGGTGGTGTTCTACGCGCTGTTCCCTGTCCTGTTTCCGCTGTTCCTGATGCCCCGAACCGGACCCATTGCATTGAGAGGTTACGTCACCGGTTTCTTCTACCTTGCGGCGTGGGGACCGCTCTTCGTCATCCTGCACATGATCCTGATGTTCAAAGGCGCGGGCGATGTCACCGCCGCTGGCGGCAGCACAGGCCTCAGCCTCGCGACCTTTGCCGGCATGAGCGACGTCAACAGCGATATCGGCATCTTGGCGGGCTATCTTGTCGCCTCGATCCCGTTCCTTGCCGGCGGGGTGGCACGTGGTGCGCTGGCGATTTCGGGCCAGGCAACGAGCTATCTCAACCCGAGTCAGAACGCGGCCGAGGAAGCCTCGCGCGAAGCGAGCACCGGCAATGTCTCACTCGGCAACTCGAACATCGACAATTCGACGGTGTTTTCCCGCCAGTTTGCCCAAGGCAATCTTGCCCCCAACATCGCCTATGGCGCGGCACAGACGCGTGGTTTCAGCGGCAGCGGTACGCAGACTACCAGCTTTCCTGATGGCGAGTTCGCTGCTGTCCCGAATTCAAGCTATCCGTTCACGCCGACACTGGGGCAGGACTTCACCGGACGCCTAGGAACGATGGCGAGCCAGAGCCGGACGCAGAGCGAGACCTATGCCAATCTTGCTCAGCAATCGACGAGTTCTGCGCTCACCCGGTTCAGCGAGATCCGCAACGCCTACAGCCAGGGTCAGAGCTCCGACACAGTCAGCGGCGTCGGCACGAACGACAGCATCGGCACGGCATTCAGCGAAGTCGACAATGCCTCAAGGACGCTCCAGCAGCAGTTTGGCCTGTCCCGGCGTGCGTCAGACGACATTACGGTATCCTGGTTCCTAAATGGAGAAGCTTCCGCAGGCGTAGGAGGCAATTTGGGGCCAGCAACTCTTGGAGCCAAGGCGACTGGCGGTCGCAATCAATCGTGGACGGACAGCGATATCGGGATCGCCTCGGAAGACCGTGGCAGGATCATGGGAACGCTGCGCCAACTTTCCGACAGTCGCAACTGGTCAAACACGCGTGAAGGCTTCCTGCGCGAGACGAGCTCGAGCTCGGTATCGCAAGTGTCGACCAGCTCGTCGGGTCTCAGCCGATCGCTGACCGAAGCCGAAAGCTACACGCGAGAGGCGCGTCGGGCTGAAGAGATGGCCAGCCGCCTCGAGAACCAGGCCAGCTGGTACGAGGCCAACAGCGCAGCAGGCACGCTGAACCTGAGCCAGGCTTATCGCGAATGGGGCATGGCCGAGATCGAAGCCAATCGCGACTATTACGGGCCGGTACGCTTCGACGACATCGAGTTCCAGATGAGCGCGCGCGGCCAACAACTGCAATCGCGGTTTGTCGAAAGCTATGCCGATCGTCTGCAGGACGATATCGAAGCCGACCTATCCCTGCCGGACTTCGCCCCCGTCGGTCGTCCCGGGATCGGAAGTGCTGGGCAAGTGCGTGCACGGGGAGCCGTGAGCTCTGCGGGTGGTCCCTCAATGCCCGACGCTCCTGATCGGTCTGACATCACGGATGAGGTCGAGCGGGTTCGCCAGCAGGGTCGTGGAAGGATTGGTACCGTCCGAGGCTACCTGGACCGCCAGACGCAGGGCGCCACGGGCGCAAGCGAGGAAGCGGCAGATGATGTGAAAGAGTGGTAAGGTTCAGAGGACCAGGTCGTAGACGATAACGAAGATCACGAATGCTACGAGCAGCGTGAGCACCGTGATGATCTTCGCCCGTCCCCAGGGGTCGGCCCAGGCCTTCTTCCAAGAGTATGACGTAAGGCGATTTTCGGCGATGGCACGGTCAACTTCCTTGAAGCCCTCCCATTGGTGCTCGTCCTGATCAGGCCTTTGCTTCGTCATTGTGAATTCCTTGGTAAGCCTTCCTCATAATGTCGCATATTTGAGACCTTATGCCCGTTTTCGGCGTTAATGTCGCGATTTCGAGACATTAGCGGATCTGCCAGATCAAAAGATCGAGCACCTTAAGATCAGTGAATTCCTTGAATTGGGGAAATTCTAGGTCGAAGCGCTGACGCAGGAGCGGAAAGCGATCGGCACGTATCAGGGCATCGAGGTGAGCCTGGATGGCTTGGTAATCATCAACAGCGTCGGCAATCTTTTCGAGCCCGGAGCCTGTGCGGGTTCGCAAACCCAAATTGCTCCGCACGATCGAATCATAGACCGCTCTGGTGGGATCCACGGTCGCGATCAGCTTCGAGGCGAATGACGCTTCGACTCTCCCGGTGCTCTCGAAAATTGACCGAACAATCTCCCCAAACTGGATGTCCGAGTTGGACTTCTGCTGTTCAAAAATCCGGTAGAAACGGCCTCGCCAGTCGGCGTTTCTGCGGACCCCATAGAGGCCGTTGAAGGTGCGTTGGTAGGCAAGGTCCTCTTCGACATTTATCCGATGGAGCTGGTCGACCGTATAGGCATAGCGCGAGAGGTCGGCATGGCGCTGCGCCAAGCCAGCTAGAGCGTCATCCGAACGCCTGAGCAACTCGGCAATCGTAATCACGCCTGATCATCTCCTCGATTTTGGCGCATTTATTTACACAAAAACTTTGCGCGATTGGCACATTAAATGTAGCTGTTTTGTTCCGCCCTTGCTATCAAAAATGCTCAACCGGCAGGAACAGATCTTGGCTATCGTTATCACCACGTGCACAAACAGGAAGCGAAAGCCGGTGGCTTCCCGGCTGCACGCGGGTGATCTTAAGAAGGGTGGTATCACCCAGGTCGCGGCAGAGTGGGGCGAACGGCTAGGCGAGGCCTGTCAGACCTATCCTGCGAGTTCGCTCTATGGCGGCAGGTCCTTCAGGGACTCTATGGTTGCCGCCGAGAAGGTCGGCGCGGAGCTGCTGATCGTTTCAGCGGGCCTTGGCTTGGTCGGAGCACGAACGCAGGTACCATCCTATGCTTGCACCGTACTTAGCGGGGCAGACGATAGCATCGCCGCCCCTATCACCGAGGGATTCAGTAGAGCGAATTGGTGGAAAGAACTCGGCCAAGTGTCTCCGCACACGATGAAGCTAGCCGATGTGGCAGATTCCCGCACCGGCCTGATCATGGCCGCATTGTCCGATGGATATATCGAGATGATGCACGAGGAGTTTCTGACGCTTCCGGAAGGACGTCGAGGCAATCTGCGATTGTTCACGCGGACGCCTAGAGAGCGAATTCCAGCACAATTGCAGCCTTTCCTGATGCCATATGACGACCGGCTTGACGGCCCAGACAGCCCAATCCGCGGAACCCGTAGCGATTTCGCTGCCCGCGCCCTACTGCACTTCGTCGACAGCATCCTTTCCTCTGATGATGACCGCTCAGCCAGCCAACATGCCGACGCCGTCGAAAGGGAGGCAAAGGACTGGGCTGAACCTCCAGTATTTTCCCGCCGCCGGCTTTCCGACGACGAGATCAGGCAATTGATGCGCCGCCATTGGCTCGAAACCAACGGGAGCACGACCAAGTTGCTCAGGCTCTTTCGGGATGAACTCGACATTGCCTGCGAACAGGGGCGCTTTGCATCGCTCGCAAGAGAGATACGGTCGGAGGTGAGCCATGGCTAAAGAGACATTGGCCATTCGTGCTGTTCGCAGCGAGCAAGGCGACGGAACTGCGGTTTTCGTCTTCTTCCTCGAAGGCGCGGACATCATGCGTATCGCCGATATCGCCCGCCTGCGGCGCGAAGAACAGGAACTCAAGGGCTTCCAGCGCAGCGAAATCAAGGCGCACGTTTCGGCAATCACGCAGTTTCTCGATAGCGGGAAAGTCCTCTTTCCAAACGCGATCATCCTGGCTCTTTCGGAGGAAGTGGAATTCGCCTCGGCACGCGGACGCAAGCCCGGAAACATCTGCGAGATCGGCGACGCTGGTACACTGACCATTCCTGTTTACCCGGCAGGCCGCCGGGCGGCCTGGATCGTCGACGGCCAGCAACGATCGCTGGCCTTGGCGCAGGCAAAGGATCAGTCGATCGCCGTGCCAGTCGTCGGTTTCGTCTCGGATGAGATCGAGGCTCAACGAGAACAGTTCATTCTCGTCAACAAAGCGCGGCCACTGCCCAAACGTCTGATCGATGAACTGCTGCCAGAAGTGAGCGCTCTCCTGCCAAGGGATCTGGCTGCGCGCAAACTGCCAAGCGCGCTCTGCGAATTGCTCAACCAGCATAAGGACTCGCCATTTCACAATCTCATCAAGCGGGAATCCAATGCGCGCTCCGGAACCGGTGTCGTTGCGGACTCCGCCCTGATCGAAGCGATGCGTACAAGCCTCAGGTCGGCGTCCGGGGCTCTCGGCCAATTCAAGCGCAATGGCGACGGCACTGACGCCAATGCCATGTTTGAAACTCTCGTTCTTTACTGGAGCGCGGTGCGCGACACATTCCCGGATGCCTGGGGTAAGCCGCCAACCCAAAGTCGGCTTATGCATAGCGCTGGCATCCGAGCGATGGGCGCCCTGATGGATCAAATCATGTTGCGGGTCGACAGCGCGGAGGACCGCGGGGCCGCGGTCCGTGCCATCCTGAAGAAGTTGGCGAAGCATTGCCACTGGACCGAAGGGCGTTGGGATGCCCTCAACCTGATGTGGAATGAAGTGCAGTCAACGTCCCAACACATCTCGAAGCTCACTGACCATCTGATGCACCTCGAACGCGACCTGGCGAGGGGAACCTCATGAAGTTCATCTTCGCCGACAGTCTGGATTATGTCGATCCGGCCTTTGACTTCATCGCCGACCGCAGTCCTGCGGAACGGCAGCCCTATTGGGACGACGCCTATCCTCACGAGATACTCGGCTATGCTCCCTACGACGGGGTGCTCGTGTCGAAAGGCATCGTCGGCGACCATCGCGTCAAAGGGAAGTACACGGCCAGCCAAGCCCGGCGCTTCGAGTTGGTTGGCGCGCGCAAGTTCCTGAGGCTCGACAAACCGGAATTCGCGCATCTCGACATCTTTGGCGACTGCGGCGCATTCACCTATGTCAACGAGGAGCGTCCGCCCTACTCGCCTGCCGAGATCGCTGAGTTCTACGACGATTGCGGTTTCACGCATGGCTGCTCGGTTGACCACATCATCTTTGACTTCGATGTTGCTGCAAAAGGGCTCGATGGTGGATCGAACGACGCCAAGGATCGCTTCGAGATCACGCTCGAGAATGCTGATGCTTTCCGGCGCGAAGCCAAAGCCATTGATGCACGGTTCAAGCCGCTCGGCGTTGTTCAAGGCTGGTCGCCCGATAGCATGGCGGAAGCTGCGCGCAGGCTGGTGGCGATGGGGTATGATTACCTCGCGCTCGGCGGCATGGTCCCGCTCAAATCACCCGAGATCAAACAGTGCCTCGCGGCGATCCGAGACGTCGTACCTCCAGCGACACGCCTCCATATCCTTGGCTTCGCGAAGGCCGACGACATCGATAGCTTCCACAGTTACGACATCGCCAGCTTCGACACGACGTCGCCGCTCATTCGCGCGTTTAAGGACGCGAAGCAGAATTACTACCTGCCCGGCAATGGTCTGGCACTGCGCTATTTCACATCGATCCGCGTACCCCAGGCGCTTGAGAACCCACGCCTTCAAAGAACGGTCAAGCGCGGTGTCTTTCGAGCAGAAGATCTGGTCACCATGGAAAGCGCGGCCTTGTCGAGCTTGCGCGCTTTCGATCGGGGCGAAGCCGGCATTGAGGAAACACTTCAGAACGTCCTCGTCTACAGCGCGCCACTCGTGGAAGAAAAGCCGTTTGAAGACTGCAAGGACGCGACCAGCATGGTTCGCCTAGCAACGCGCTATCGCGATACTCTCGAGAGCAAACCATGGAAGCAGTGCAGTTGCTCGATCTGCGAACATGCGGCTGTCGATGTCATCATTTTCCGGGGAAGCAATCGGAACAAGCGTCGCGGGATTCACAATCTCGCGGTCTACAAGGATCATATTGAGAGATTGGATTTGAAGCGTGCCCTCACCTAAGCCCATGCAATACCTTGCCGTGACCGCGGAACAGAGCAGCGAGCATCGGGTCCTCGTGTTTGCGGCCAAGGCATCCGACATTCTCAAGTTTGCATCGATTGACCGCATTGGCCGTGATGCACAGGGCGAACTCAGCGGCTTCCAACGGCCACAGGTTGCTGCTCACATTCGGGAGATCCAGGACTACCTGATCAAGCCAAACTCGGTCCTTCCCAATCCAATCGTCGTCGCCTTTACAGATCATGTCGGCGTTGAGGATTTGGGAGATGGATCGGCGCGCCTGACGATCGACGTAAGCAAAGGGACACCGGGACTGGTTGTCGATGGACAACAGCGGCTTTCTGCCCTGAGCACGCTGGAGCGTGATTTTCAGGTCTTCGTGTCAGTCCTGATTTGCCAGGACGAGGCAGAACTGCGTCGACAGTTCGTGCTCATCAACAACACTAAGCCGCTGCCCAAGTCCCTCATTTATGAACTGCTTCCCACTGTCGATGATCTTCCGGCGCGGCTTAGCAGGCGCTCGACGGCAGCAGATCTGACCGCGCGGCTGAACTTCGAGAACACTTCGCTCAAAGGCTACATCCGTCAGCACACCTGCCCGGAAGGGATCATCGCAGACACCGTGATGCAGAAAATCATCATGGAGTCGCTCGCCAACGGCATCATGCGAGACCTGATTGGTCGGCCCAAAGGCGAAGACAAATGCGTGCGGCTTGTCTCGAATTTCTTTGAAGCCGTGAAACGGGTTTTCCCGGACGCTTGGCATGGTCACAAGCCCAAGACATCCCGCTTGCTCCACGGCGCCGGTATCCAGGCGATGGGCGATGTCATGGAAGTGCTGGCGCAAAGGGTTGATGCCCGATCGATCGATGATTTCCAGGCAGGCATGGATTGCCTCAAGGACAAGACAGCGTGGACATCCGGCGACTGGGAACTCGGCGGCGAGGTGCGCCGCTGGAACTCACTCCAGAATGTCAATCGCGACGTCGCGCTACTCAAGCACTATCTCGTCGGCATCCTCAAGGCCGATCTCAGGCAAAAGCGGCGAGCAGCACCCGCTCCACTCTTCGAAGACGCGGCTGAATAGTCATGGCTTATGCGGTCAAAGAGATATTCAAAACCTTGCAGGGCGAAGGCGCTCATGCTGGGCGCACGGCTGTTTTCTGCCGTTTCTCGGGCTGCAATCTCTGGTCGGGTCGCGAACAGGATCGCGCGAGCGCGCAATGCTCCTTTTGCGACACTGACTTCGTGGGTGTGGATGGGACCGGTGGGGGCCGTTTCGCGGACGCGGAATTGCTGGCACAAACAATCGCTAATGAATGGGCTGGCTCGAATGAGAGTCGCTATGTCGTGCTCACAGGTGGTGAACCATTGCTGCAGGTCGATGCGCCTTTGGTAGATGCACTTCATCGACACGGTTTTGAGATCGGGGTCGAGACCAATGGTACGCGTCCTGCCCCAGAAGGCATCGATTGGATCTGCGTTAGCCCTAAAGGGGAAAACGAACTTGTCTTGCGGTCGGGCAACGAACTGAAGCTCGTGTTCCCGCAGGCAAGCGCGCCACCTGAACGCTTCGAAGACCTCGAGTTCGAGCACTTCTTCTTGCAGCCAATGGATTGCGCCGAGGCCGGCCAATGCCTCGATGACACGATCCATTACTGCCTCGAAAATCCTCACTGGCGCCTATCGCTCCAGTCGCACAAGCTAGTCGGAATCCGCTGATGTATGAACTCTCGAAACAATTTCGCTTTGACGCGGCTCACACACTCGATCGGGTTGTTCAAACCGAGTCCAGCCGCAGGATCCATGGTCATAGCTATCGCGGCGAGGTCACGCTCCGTGGAAGGCCTGACCCTGTAAGCGGTATGATTGTCGACGTTGGTATTCTGGAGAAAGAACTCGAGAGCGTTCGGGACGCGCTCGACCATCGTTTTCTGGACGACATCAACGACCTTGGCCCGGCAACCATGGAAAATCTGTGCCGTTGGATCTGGAACAGGCTCAAGCCCGAATTTCCGGCACTTTCGAAGGTCAGCGTCTACCGCGACAGCAATAGTGATGCGGTCACCTATTGGGGCGAGGAAGAGCTTGCATGATTGCTGACGAGAAGGCTCTCGTCCTTTTCTCCGGCGGGCAGGATTCCGCGACTTGTCTTGCTTGGGCACTTGAGAACTTCAGCGCTGTTGAGACAGTAGGGTTCGACTACGGGCAGAGGCATCGGGTCGAACTCGAATGCCGCAACGAACTCCTCGGCCGGATTGTCGAAATCAATCCTGTTTGGGGCGAGCGACTGGGCTCGGATCACACGCTCGATCTCTCGGTCCTCGGCCAGATCAGCGAGACGGGACTGACCCGAGATGCCGAGATAGTCTTACGAGAAGACGGATTGCCGAACACCTTTGTGCCTGGCCGCAACTTGTTGTTCTTCACCCTTGCGGCGGCGCTCGCATTCAGACGCAAAGCTCGACACATGGTCGGTGGGATGTGCGAAACTGACTACTCTGGTTATCCTGACTGCCGCGATGACACACTCAAAGCGCTACAGGTCACGTTGAACCTGGGGATGGGCAGTCGAAGCGTAATCCACACACCTTTGATGTGGATCGACAAGGCTGGAACCTGGGCTTTGGCGCAGGATTTGGGCGGCGATCCTCTCGTGGATCTGATCACGGAGCACAGCCACACGTGCTACCTTGGCGAACGCGCAGTTCGCCATGAATGGGGCTATGGCTGCGGAACTTGCCCTGCTTGTGAGCTTCGAGCAGGTGGTTTCAATGTCTTTCAAGAAATGCAACAGAATGCCTGTTAAAATTGCGGAAGAACAGAAAGCCACGAAAATCAAGACGCGTGCCACCCTGTCGTGGCCACGAGCGGTCATTCAATCTTGTATTGACGCCGATGTTGATTTCTATCCTCGCTTAAACGTTAACCGCCTAGGTATTTTAGCGACCACGAAGAATCTTGTCCGAACCGGCCTCCAGAGTCACATAATGCCGGCCATAATTCGCAATTGGGCAGCGAATTGGTCAGCGGTTGAGCCAAGTAAGTTGGCAGTGGAAAGCGTCAAATCCGAGGACATCCTGACGCGGATGGCCGATGCGATGGACGAGTGGGACGGGCCTCTCGTCGACGCTGATGTTAGCTCGAACGAAGCCGCCAAAAACGTGCTCGAGCAGCTTGCCTCTAAGGAGCGCTTCACCGAAGCGGAAATGAGAAGGATTCGAACGAAGGCTAGGGCCTCCTTAAGGCGGATAAATGCCTCCGGAATTTCTCTTGATGATGCGATTGAGTTGGCGAAGGCATCTCTAGAAGAAGTCAAGGAGCAGACTGAATATCAAGATCAAAAAGCCACTCGATTGCTGACTGTAACGACGTTTCTGAGCGCGCTTTCAGGCTTACTGTTCATCAGTTTCAGCAGCGCATATCCGATGCAAATGCACGAAAGCCTGAGCGGCGGGTGGAGATGGGCTCTACTTGGAGCATATGTCGCTTTTCTGATTTTCGTTTTGGCTGCCGTCGCTGGAGCGCTTGTCACCTTTCATGCAACTCGCACACGATTCAAATATTCGAAAGAAGCAACCGCTGACGTGCTCCCCTGATTGTTACCATTCAGAGGTAGAGTCTCGCACCTTCATGATTGATGTTTGATGGGATGGCAACGTGTCTGGGGGCATGCCCCCAGACACGTTCGCCGGCGATCTCGG
>Ga0310345_10005146_pt1 | contig 11702 bp, 11 predicted proteins | sample HC15DNA20500_MG_FD_204667 | JGI IMG/M metagenome (GOLD analysis project Ga0310345, IMG submission 204667) | Marine microbial communities from station ALOHA, North Pacific Subtropical Gyre - HC15-DNA-20-500_MG | ecosystem: Environmental > Aquatic > Marine > Oceanic | place: Pacific Ocean: North...
AGCCCGGCAGCATCCCCAGCGCGTTCATGTAGAGCTCGAGCATCGCCTCCTCCTCGGAGCGCTCCTCGGGCTTCTTCTTGCGCAGGGCCACTATCTTGCGAAGCGTCTTGGCGTCGAAGCCGTTGCCCTTGGCCTCGGCGTAGACCTCCTTGATCTGCTCCGAGACCTCCTTCTTCTCCTCCTCCAGCCGCTCGATGCGCTCGACGATGGCGCGGAGCTGGCCGGCCGAGACGGTGGTGGTCGAGAAATCGTTGTCGTCGTCGTCGAGCATGTCGGCTTTCCGAGTCGGGGCGGAAGGGGAGCGCGGAAGCTACTCGCCGCCGCGCCCCGGAGCAAGTCGGGGCCGGGACTTCAGCGGTTGAAGCCCGAGCGATGCGCCCAGCCGGTCATCCGCTTCTCGAGCCAGGCCATCACCGCGTACATCACGATCCCCTCGATGGCGAGCGCGATGAGGCAGGCGAAGACCAGCGGCACCTCGAAATTCGCCTGCGCGGTCAGCATCATGTGGCCGACGCCGGCGTTCGCCGCCACCGTCTCCGACATCACCGAGCCGATGAAGGCCAGCGTGATCGCCACCTTCAGCGAGCCGAAGAAATAGGGCAGCGAGCGCGGGATCCCGACCTTGGTCATGATGTCGAGCTTCTTGGCGCCGAGCGCCCTCAGCACGTCCTCCATCTCCGGCTCGATGGTGGCGAGGCCGGTGGCCACGTTCACCACGATGGGGAAGAAGGAGATCAGGAAGGCGGTCAGCACCGCCGGCAGCCAGCCGGTGCCGAACCACAGCACCAGGATCGGCACGACGGCGACCTTGGGGATCGAGTTGAAGCCGATCATCAGCGGGTAGAGGCCGGCGTAGATCCGCCGGTCCCAGCCGATGAAGAGGCCGAGCGCCAGGCCGAAGACGATGGCGAGCAGGAACCCCGCCACGGTGGTCCACAGCGTCTGCAGCGAGTTCTCGGCCAGCCCGCCCGCGAATTCATAGGCCGCATAGGCGACCGAGGTCGGGGCGGGGAGGATGTAGTAGGGCACGTCCAGGACCCGCACCGCGAGCTCCCAGACCACGAACAGGCCGACGGTGCAGACCCAGGGGGCGAGGCGCACCCAGGGGTCGGACTTGTAGGCGGCGACCACCGCCTCTTCGCTGGCGTCGCTCACTGGCGGGCCTCCGCGATCAGGCCGCGCAGCTCGTGCACGATGTCGGTGAACTCCCGCTCGTAGGTCACGTCCAGCGGGCGGGGGCGGGGCAGGGGCACGTCGCGGACCTTGATCACCCGGCCCGGGCGGGCCGAGAGCACGAAGATCCGGTCGGCGAGGAACACCGCCTCGCGCAGGTCATGGGTCACCAGGATGGTGGTGAAATTCTTCTGCGCGTGCAGGTCGCGCATCACGCACCACAGCTCCTCGCGGGTGAAGGCGTCGAGCGCGCCGAAGGGCTCGTCCAGCATCACCAGCTCGGGCTCGTGGATCAGCGCGCGGCACAGCGAGGCGCGCTGCTGCATGCCGCCCGAGAGTTGCCAGGGATACTTGTCGCCCGCGCCCTCCAGTCCGACGGAGGCGAGCAGGGCGTCGGCCTTGGCGTGGTATTCGGCCTTGCGGGCGCGCATCTGGCGGCGGTGGGGTTGCACCACCTCCAGCGGCAGCAGGACGTTGTCGCGGGTCAGCCGCCAGGGCAGCATCACCGGGTTCTGGAAGGCCATGCCGGCGATCGACACCGGCCCCTTCACCGGCTTGCCCGCCACCGAGACCGACCCGCGGGTCGGAAAGTTCAGCCCGGTGGCGAGCTTCATCAACGTGGACTTGCCGCAGCCCGAGGGCCCGACGACGGCGACGAACTCCCCCTTCTCGACCGAGAGGGAGAGGCCGTCCACGGCGAGCGTCCCCTCCGCCCCGCCCTGGGGGGCGTAGCGAAGGGCGACGTCGGCGATCTCGACGAAGCTCATCGTCGGGTCCTGCGCGCCGGATCAGTCGGGCATCCGCTCCTCGGCCGGGGGCAGGAAGGACGGGTCGAAGATGTCCTCGGCCGCAGGGCGCTTCTGGAAGTCGTAGGTGTCGGCGATCTGGTCCATGGACTTCGCCAGACGCTCCATGTCGACGCCGCCGAAGCCGTTGGCCTTGACCTCGTCGGTGAGGATGTTGTCGGCGATGGCCATCTCGAGCCGCTCGAGCTCCACCTCCTCGCGGGCCACGTCGTTGTGGGCGGTGACGTATTTCACGGCCGCGGCGGGGTCGGCGACGGTCTCCTTGAAGCCCTTGACCAGGGCGGAGAGGAAGGCCTTCACGGCGTCGGGGTTCTCCTCGGCGAAGGCGGGGTTCACCAGCACCACGTTGCCGTAGAGGTCGAGGCCGTTCTCGGTCATCAGCAGGACGGTGATGTCCTCCTCCGGCACGCCGTTGGCCTTGAGGTTGATGTAGGAGGAGAAGCTGAAGCCGGTGATCGCGTCGACCTTGCCCTGGGCGAGCATCGGCTCGCGCACCGGGAAGCCCACGTTCTCGATCGTCACCTTTTCAGCGTCGATCCCGTTGGCCTTGGTGAACGCCTTCCACTGGGCGTAGGCGCCGTCGGGGGCCGGGGCGCCGAGGATCTTGCCCTCGAGGTCCTTGGGGGTCTCGATCCCGAGGCTCTTGCGGCCGACCACCGCGAAGGGCGGCTGGTTGTAGATCATGAAGATCGCCTTCACGTCCAGGTCGGGGTTCTGGTCGCGGAACTTGATCAGCGTGTTTATGTCGGCGGCGCCCATCTGGTAGGTGCCCGCCGCCACGCGCGGGATCGCGTCGAGCGAGCCCTTGCCGGTGTCCATGGTGACGTCGAGGCCGGCCTCCTCGAAATAGCCCTTGTCGAGCGCCAGCAGGAACGGGGCGGCGGGGCCTTCCCACTTCCAGTCGTTGGCGAAGGCGATCTTGGTCTGGGCATGGGCCGCGCCGGCGGCGACGAGCGTCGCGGCGGCGAAGGCGAGCGTGCGGAATCGGATCATCGGGGGCCCCTTTCGCGGTGGTTCTGCCGACAGCGCGGGCATTAGGCACGCGCCCCGGCGCGCCCGCAAGCAGATGAACGAGGGGCGCCCCGTTTTGCGGCGGCGCATCCTGTCGCGGCGTCCCCCGCCCCCCGGACCGGGCCGCCGCGAGGGGCCGGATCAGGACGCGGCGGAGAGCGCGGCGTCGCCCGAGGGCGCGGCCCCGCCGGCCGGCGCGGCGGCGGAGCGGGCGCCGTGGCGCTCGGCCAGGGCGGCGAGGCCCATGTCGTGGATGCTGGCGATGATCTCCGCAGCCCGGGGGTGGGCGGAGCGGAACTCCGCCGTCCAGCGCACCCGGCAGCCGCCGGGCCGGTCGACGCAGGTCAGCGTCGCCTGATGCGCCTCCAGCGGCAGCTGGCTCTCGACCACCGAGACGCGCAGCAGGCGCGGGCCGCGTTCCACCAGACGCTCCAGGATCGGGGCGCCGTAGGTGGTGACGACGCGGCGGTGGCGCCGGCCGTCGATCTCGACCTCCTCGGCCGAGGCGAGGGCGGGGTGCCAGTCGGCGATGGCGAGGAAGCCGCCGATCTCCGCCCAGACCTGTTCGCCGGAGCAGGGCAGGTCCACCCAGCGGTCGATGCGCGCAAGGCCCGCATCGCCGTCGTCGGTCTCGATAGGTTTGGTCATGTTGTCCGGACGCCACGCGAAGGAGAGTTGCGGGATAGGGTCTTCCCCCGCGTCGCGCAACGCCCGAGTGCATAGGATTTGTCCGGATCTTGCCCCGATTGAGTCGGGGCAAGATCGTCTCGGCGCCGGGCGGCCGCTCAGCCGCCGAAGCGGTCGCGCAGCCCGCGCAGGCCGGATTCGAAGATGCCGGCGATGATCTCGTCGGCCTCGGGGTGGTCGGAATCGAAGCTCGCCGACCAGTAGACGCGGCAGCCCTCCGCGCCTGGTTCCTCGCGGTCGAAGCAGGTCAGGGTGGCGAGGTAGTTCTCCACCGGCAGCCCGCTCTCGGCGATGGAGTAGCGCTGCACGCGGTCGTCCTGCGCCTCCAGCTTCTCGAGGAAGGTGGCGCCGCCTTTGGCGCGGACATGGCGGTAGAGCTCGCCCTCCAGCTCCACCTTCTCGGAGCTCTCGACGCCGGGGTGCCAGAGGTCGAGGCGGAAGAAGTCGCCGATCAGCGCCCAGACCTCGGCGGCGGGCACGGGAAGGTCGAGCCAGCGCTCCACCCGGTCGGTCTTGTGGTGATGCTCCATGGCCTTGGCTCCCCTGGGGTTGTCGGACCCACGAGGTATGCCGGCGCGGCCCGGGGGGCAAGCGCCGCGCGGATGGTTTCGGGCGAGACTGGATTTGCGCCCGCCCCCGGCCCATGATCCCCCCGGCAGACGACCCGCCGCCGGTCCCGGCGCGCGGCCCCCCGATCTCCGCAGGCGCCCTCGCCCGCCGCCCCGGTTCCGGGACCGGCGCGGCGGGGCCGCGGGCGGGCGGGGGGACAAGCAGGAGAGTTCCCCATGCACAAACGCAGGCTCGGCGCCACCGGCCTTTCCATCGCCCCGGTGGTCTTCGGCGGCAACGTCTTCGGCTGGACCATCGACGAGGCCGAGAGCTTCCGGGTCCTCGACGCCTTCGTCGACCACGGCTTCGACGCCATCGACACGGCCGACGTCTATTCGCGCTGGTTCCCCGGCAACAAGGGCGGCGAGTCGGAGACCGTCATCGGCCGCTGGCTCGCCGCCCGGCCGGGGATGCGGGAGCGGGTGAAGATCTTCACCAAGGTCGGCTCGGACATGGGGCAGGGCAAGCGGGACCTCTCCGCGGCCTGGATCGCGAAGGCGGTGGAGGAGTCGCTCTCGCGCCTGCAGACCGACCGGATCGACCTCTACTTCTCGCACTGGCCCGACCCGACCGTGACCCATGAGGAGACGCTGGGCGCCTATGCGAGGCTGCTGGAGGCGGGGAAGATCGGCGCCATCGGCGCCTCGAACTACGACGCGGCCCTGCTGGGCGAGGCGCTGGCGGTGGCGAAGACCGAGGGGCTGCCGGCCTACGGGGCGCTGCAGAACGAGCTGAACCTCTACGACCGCGACGCCTTCGATGCGGCGCTGCAGACGCTCTGCGCCGAGGCGGACGTGGGGGTGGTCACCTATTTCTCGCTCGCCTCGGGGTTCCTGTCGGGCAAGTACCGCTCGGCCGGGGACGCCGAGGGCCGGCCGCGCGGGGCGCGGCTGGGGAAATACTTCGATGCGAAGGGCATGAAGGTGCTGGCGGCGCTGGACGAGGTGGCGGGCGCCCAGGGGGCGAAGCCGGCCGAGGTGGCGCTGGCCTGGCTGATCGCGACCGAGGGGGTGACGGCGCCGATCGCCTCGGCCACCTCGGTCGCCCAGGTGGAGAGCTTCGCCACCGCCGCCGCGATGGCGCTGAGCGCCGAGCAGATGGCGCTGCTGGACGCGGCCGGGGCCTGAGCGCCCCCCTCTCCCCGCCCCCCGGCCACGCCTCCCCACCCGCCCGCCCTCGGCGCGGCCGGGGGGCGGGGAGAGGGGGGCGGGGGGCCCCGGGGGCGCGGCCCCCGCAACAGGACCGGAGGGCGCGATGCCTGCAATCCCTGGCCGGGCGGCGACGCTCGGGTTCGTCTGTCTGCTGGCGCTGGGCGCGGGGGGGCAGGCCTGGGCGGCCTCGCCGCCGCGGCCTTGCGCGGAGGGGGCCGAGCCGATGGTCTCGCGCGAGCTGTTCTTCGGGACCGGGCGGGCCGGCGCCGCGCCGGTCGGCGAGGCCGAGTGGCAGGGCTTCGTCGACGCCGAGATCACCCCGCGGTTTCCCGACGGGCTGACCCATTTCCCCGCCTCCGGCCAGTGGCGCGGCGCGGACGGGACCCTGGTGCGCGAGCGGAGCTTCGTCCTGCTCCTGTGGCACGCGCCCTCGGCCGAGGCCGACGCCGCGCTGGACGAGATCCGCGCCCTGTGGATGCGGCGCTTCGATCAGGAGAGCGTGATGCAGGTCGACGGGATCTCCTGCGTGCGGTTCTGAGGCCGCCCGGTCGGGGCGGGCGGGGCGGTTTCATCCCCTCGTCGCAGCCTCGCCATCAAGCCGCCGCGGCGGGGCTCCAGGGCTGGGGGGATGGCCCGGACCCGGGCCCGAACGCTGGGAGGCCCCGAGATGGTCGAATGGATGCGCACGGTGATCGAGGCGGCCGGGGCGCTGGGCGTCGCCGCGCTGATGTTCCTCGAGAACCTGTTCCCTCCGATTCCCTCCGAGCTGGTGATGCCGCTGGCGGGCTATGTGGTGCAGCTCCAGGGCGGCGGCGCGCTGGGGCTGGCGGCGACGATCCTGGGCGGGGTCGTCGGTTCGGTCGCGGGCGCGGCCTTGTGGTACTGGGTGGGGCTGCGGATCGGGGCGGAGCGGCTGAAGCGCTTCGCCCGGCGTCACGGCCGCTGGCTGACCCTGACGCCCGGCGACGTCGACCGGGCCGACGCCTGGTTCGACCGCCATGGCGGCTGGGCGGTGCTGCTGGGGCGGCTGGTGCCGACGGTGCGGACCTTCGTCTCGGTCCCCGCCGGGGTGGCGGGGATGCGGCTGTGGCCGTTCCTGGCGCTGACCACGGCGGGCTCGACGGTCTGGGTGTCGTTGCTGGCGGGGGCCGGCTGGGCGCTGGGGCGCGAGTACGACGCGGTCTCGGCCTGGCTCGACCCGGTGGCGACGGCGGTGCTGGCGGCGATCGTGGCGATCTATCTCTACCGCGTCGCCACCTTCCGGCGCACCGTGCGCCGCCAGGATGCGGCCGACCGGACGGAGGACTGAGGCCGACGCCCGGCCTCCGCCGCCGACCCTCGGCGCGCCGTCCGGCGGGGATGCGGGCGGGACCCGCCCGCCGACCTCGCGACGCCTGCGGGCCGCGCCCGGGCGCCCGCCCCGCCGCCTGCGCTCCCTCAGATCTGCAGGACGACGCTGGCCGCCCGGACTCGTGGCGGCCGGGCGAACCGACTGCCGGAAGGGCGTGGCGCAGCGCCTGCCGCCCGCGGTCGCGGTCTCTCCGCTCCATGGCCCGCCCCGGGAAACGGCGCCCGCCGGCGCCTCGCCTGCGACGCGCCGCGGGCGGGCCCTCGCCCCGGGCGCGCGGTCTGCCGCGGCGCCTTCGGCGGCGGCGCGGCGGGGGGCTGAAATGCGGAACGGCGGCCCCGGGGGGCCGCCGTCCGTCTCGTCTCCGTGCGCGCTCAGCCCTGGGGCTGGGGGGCCATGCCGCCGTCGTCGCCGGGGCGGCGCTTGCCGGCCTTGGGGATCGAGGCGATGCCCGACCCCTCGCCGGAGACCGGCGGCGGCGGCTCGTCGTTGGAGCGATCCAGCGTCTCGCCGCGGATCACCTTGCCGATCTCCTCGCCGGTCAGGGTCTCGTATTCCAGCAGGCCCTGGGCCAGCCGCTCGAGGTCCTCGTGCCGCTCGGTCAGGATCCGCTTGGCGGTCTCGTAGCCCTCGTCCACCAGGCGGCGGACCTCGGCGTCGATCACCCGCTGCGTCTCCGGCGAGGCCGAGGACGGGCCCTGGCCGGCGCCGAGGAAGCTCTGCTGCTCGTTGGCGTAGTCGATGTTGCCCAGCTTCTCGGACATGCCGAACTGGGTCACCATCGCCCGCGCGATCCGGGTCACCTGCTGGATGTCCGAGGCCGCGCCCGAGGTCACCTTGTCCGGGCCGAAGATCACCTCCTCGGCCACCTTGCCGCCCATCGCCATGGCGATCTTGGAGCGGTACTTGGTGTAGCTGACCGAGAGGTGGTCCCGCTCCGGCAGGCTCAGCACCAGGCCCAGCGCGCGGCCGCGCGGGATGATCGTGGCCTTGTGGATCGGATCGTGCTCGGGGACGTTGAGGCCGACGATGGCGTGGCCGGCCTCGTGATAGGCGGTCAGCTTCTTCTCGTCCTCGGTCATCACCATCGAGCGACGCTCGGCGCCCATCATCACCTTGTCCTTGGCCGACTCGAAGTCGTCCATGGTCACCAGGCGTTTTCCAAGGCGCGCGGCGGTGAGCGCCGCCTCGTTGACCAGGTTGGCGAGATCCGCGCCCGAGAAGCCGGGCGTGCCGCGGGCGATGACCTTCAGGTCCACGTTCGGGGCCAGCGGCACCTTGCGGGCGTGGACGTGCAGGATCTTCTCGCGGCCGGCGACGTCGGGGTTGGGGACCACGACCTGGCGGTCGAAGCGGCCCGGGCGCAGCAGGGCGGGGTCGAGCACGTCGGGACGGTTGGTGGCGGCGACCAGGATCACGCCCTCGTTCGCCTCGAAGCCGTCCATCTCGACCAGCAGCTGGTTGAGGGTCTGCTCGCGCTCGTCGTTGCCGCCGCCGTAGCCGGCGCCGCGGTGGCGGCCGACGGCGTCGATCTCGTCGATGAAGACGATGCAGGGGGCGTTCTTCTTCGCCTGCTCGAACATGTCGCGCACGCGGCTGGCGCCGACGCCCACGAACATCTCCACGAAGTCGGAGCCCGAGATGGTGAAGAACGGCACGCCCGCCTCGCCGGCGATGGCGCGCGCCAGCAGCGTTTTACCGGTGCCCGGAGGGCCCACCAGCAGCGCGCCCTTGGGGATCTTGCCGCCGAGGCGGGAGTATTTCTGCGGGTCCTTCAGGAACTCGACGATTTCCTCGAGCTCTTCCTTGGCCTCGTCGATGCCCGCCACGTCGTCGAAGGTCACCTTGCCGGCCCGCTCGGTCAGGAGCTTGGCCTTGGATTTCCCAAAACCCATGGCGCCGCCGCGGGCGCCGCCCTGCATGCGGTTGAGGAAGAAGATCCAGACGCCGATCAGGATCAGCATCGGCAGCCAGAAGCCCAGCGTCGACAGCAGGCCCGAGGACTGCTGCGGCTCGACCCGGATCTCGACGCCGTGCTGGCGCAGGTCGGGGATCACGTCCGCGCCGCCGGGCTGGATGGTCTGGAACTCGGCGCCGGAGCCCAGCCGGCCGGAGATCCGTTCCCCGTCGATGACGACGGAGGACACCTCGTTGCCTTCCACCCTCTGGAGGAAGTCCGAGAAGGTGATGCGCTGGCCCTGGTTGCTGCCGCCGCCTTCCTGGAACACGCTGAAGAGCGCGACCAGAAGCAGGATCACGACGGCCCAGAAGGCCAGGTTCTTGGCGTTGCCCAAGGCTGATCTCCGATTCGGTGCGCGGGGACTGACCCCTCACATAGGTATCACACGGCGACGGTCAACGCGCGAGCGCGCGCGCCGGCGGTCGCCTCGGGATGCGGAGCGGCGCCGGCGGGTCGCATGACCTCGGGCGTCTACCGCAGAATCCTTTCCAAAAGAAGGTCGCGCAGGGTCGCGCGCGCAAGGGGCGCGACGCCTTGACCGGGATCGACGGTCCACTCCGCCAGCGGCGCCGCCGCCAGCCGCCCCCCGATGCGCAGCGCCGGGGCGCCGGCGCGGGCGGGGCGGGGGGCGCGGGCCCAGGCCTCGGGCGGGGTCCAGGCGCCGGAGCGGGCCTCGGCCGAGAGCACCGCGAGGCCGGTTGCGCCCAGCGGCCCGATCGCCGCGCGCCCGGCCGCCGCCTCGAAGTCCGCGCCGGCCCCCTCCAGCCGCCAGCGGCCGTCCCAGGGGGGGCCGAGGGGCGCGGCGGGCGCGGGCAGGGCGGCCGGTTCGCGGTGCAGGACGATCTCGCCCGCGGCGTCGTCGGCGAGGATCACGCAGCCGCCCAGGGTGCGCGCGGGCAGCGGGCCGGGGGCGAGGATCGCCGTCTCGATCTCCGCCAGCGCCCGGGCGCGGGGCGCGTGGGCGGCGCCGGCGAGCGCGCGGAACAGCTCGGCCAGCAGCCGCCGGCGCAGGGCGCGCGGCGCCTCGGCGAGCGCCGCGCGGGGCAGGCGCAGCTCGCCCGCCCCCCCCACCGCCAGGCGGCCGCGCAGGAAGCCGGCGGCGAGGTCGCGCAGCGCGTCGCTGTCCTCGGCGAGCCGCGCGGCGGTGGCCGAGAGCCCCTCGGCGGTCACGCCCACCGGGCGCAGGGCCGCGAGGGCGCGGCGGGCCTTCACCCGGTCGCGGGCGGGATCCTCGTTGGAGGGGTCCTCGATCCAGTCCTGGCCGGCGTCGCGCAGGATCGCGCGCAGGTCCTCGCGCCCCAGCGCCAGGGCGGGGCGCAGCCAGCGGGCCCCGGCGCGCTCGGAGACCTCGCGCATCGCGGCGAGCCCGTCGAGGCCGGAGCCCCGCGCGAGGCGCATCAGCAGCGTCTCGGCCTGGTCGTCGCGGGTGTGGGCCAGCGCCACCGCCGGCAGGCCGCGGGCGGCGGCCCAGCCGGCGATCAGGCCGGCGCGGGCGTCGCGGGCGGCCTCGGCGAGGTTGCCGTGGGCGGGCCGGTCCTCCCAGCGCAGGGTGGCGTGGGGGACGCCGAGGCGGGCGCAGAGGGCGGCGGTCCAGGCGGCCTCGACCCCCGCCTCGGCGCGCAGGCCGTGGTCGACGGTGACCGCCTCCAGCCGCAGGGGACGCTCGCGGGCGAGCTCCACCGCGGCGAGCAGCAGCGCGAGACTGTCGCCGCCGCCGGAGACGGCGAGGCCGAGCGCCGGCGGGGCCTGCGCCGCGAGCCGCGCGTGCAGGGCCGCGCGGGCCGCGGCGGCGGTCTCGGCGTCGCCGGGCTCCGGGGGATGGGAGACGAGGTCGACGGGGCGCGGCGCCTCGACCAGGGAGGCGGCGGCCTCCGAGGCGGGCTCGCGGGCGTCGGGAGCGTCGGGAGGCCGGGCGTCGGGAGGCTGTGCGGCGGGGGCCGCCGGGGAAGCGCCGGGCCCTTCGCAGGGCCCGGGGGAGGCGACGGGCGGCGGGTCCCCGGCGTCCGGGGGCCGCTCGGCGGGGGCCGGGCGGCCGGGCCCGGCGCCGGTGGAGGCCGGGCGCGACGGCCCGGCGGGGCCGCTCACGTCACTGGCAGCCGAGGCGGCCGCGCTCGGCCTCGGCCATCGAGACGGCGGAGGAGCCGGGATAGCGCGAGCCGACCTCGGCCAGCGTCAGGCAGGCCTCGTTGACCTGGTTCAGCCGCCCCAGCGCCACGCCGAGATAGGCGAGGCTCTCGGGCGCCGTCTTCGCCTGCGGATAGGCGGTGACGTTGGTCAGGAAGGTCTGCGCGGCCTCGCGGCTCTGGCCCATCTCCAGCTGGGCGCGGCCCAGGTGGTGCTCGGCCTCGGGCGTCAGCGGGCCGTCGGGATACTGGGCGAGGAAGGCCAGCAGCCGCGCCCGGGCGCCCTGCCAGTCGCCCGTCGCCATCGCCTGCTTGGCGTCGTCGAGGGCCACCTGCTCGGACACCGCCACCGCGCCGCCGCCGGAGGAGGACGAGGGCCGCGGCCCCGCCTGGCCCAGCGGCTGCGGGTCGCCGACCAGCGAGGGGTCGCCGTCCTCGAGCGTGGTCATTCGCCAGTCGAGGTCGTTGATCCGCTGGCCGCCGTCGCGGGCGATCTGCTCGATCCGGTGCTCGAGCTGCTGGATGCGGCCGTTCAGGCGACGCACCTCCTCCTCGAGCGACTGGATCTGCGCCGCCGCGGCGCCGCCCGCCTGGGCGGCGACGGGCTGGGGAGCGAGGGCGCAGAGCGCCCCCGCAAGCATCAGACCGCCCAGGGCGAGGCCCCGGAGCGGCGCAAGGTCGAGACGGGCGGCGGCCGCGAGGCCCCGCGCCGTCCGGCCCGGGTCGGCGCGCCGCGGGCGGCGCGCCCCCCGGGCGCCGTCGCGCCGGCGCCCGCTCCTCAGCTGATCGGCCCGCCGGCGACGACGGTCACCGAGCGGCGGGTCTGCGACCAGC
>Ga0310345_10005147_pt1 | contig 11702 bp, 10 predicted proteins | sample HC15DNA20500_MG_FD_204667 | JGI IMG/M metagenome (GOLD analysis project Ga0310345, IMG submission 204667) | Marine microbial communities from station ALOHA, North Pacific Subtropical Gyre - HC15-DNA-20-500_MG | ecosystem: Environmental > Aquatic > Marine > Oceanic | place: Pacific Ocean: North...
AATTTATACCCTTCAGTACATCTTCACCTTCCACATATCTAAAGCTGACGTCTTTAAATTCAATATTCCCCTTTATTTCGGGCATCTCGATAGCATCTTCTATGTCTATTAACTCCGGCTCTCTATCCATCAAATCAAAAATTCTCGCGCCCGAAGCCATGGATCTTTGCAACTGAGTATATTGCTGAGTCAAATTTCGAATGGGATCAAAGAACCTTTGTACATACATAACAAAGGCGACTAACACTCCTGGAAGTAATTGGTCTTCTTCCAATCCAATCAATTTAGAACCGAAATACAAGGCAAGCCCAATGGCAACAGCAGTAAGAATATCAACCGCCGGCAGAAGGCCTGCAGCATATCTGCCTGCAATTACGTTTGACCATCTATGAGCTATGTTTTTTTCGTTAAATATCTCAAGATTTCTTTCTTGCCTATTAAGGCTTTGAACTACCCTCACTCCTGAAATATTTTCGTTGAATGCAGCGTTCACTATCGCGATTCGTCTTCTAATTTCACTAAAGGATCTTTTAGCATATTTTTGCCAAGTGACCATAATGGTCATCAAAACAGGCAACACCGCCATGGTAATAAGACCTAATTCTAAGTCCATCATCAAAAGGGCAATCACAATTCCTACAAGACTCAACAACTCACCTAGACTCATTACTACCAATGCTGCGAATTCTTGCAGCTGACCAACATCTCCTTGTACACGGGACATAAGCCTACCCACTTCTGTCTTATCAAAATAGGAGAGGGATTGCTTTTGCACATGACCAAACAGAGCCCTTCTCAACCTAAAAAGAACACCTTGGCCCACTTTCTGCATAGCATATTGTTGAAGGTAATTGGTACCCCAGTTGGTAAACGCATTAATTATGAAAACGACGAAAAGAATGTTGAGTATCTTAATATGAGGGGAAAGGAGTTCTTTAAGTTGTGTTAGATTAGTCTCCTCTCCTGCTTGGCTTGCACTTGCTTTGTATTCGGTTGCAGTTTGCAGACCATCCTTGATGGGATTATCAATCCCCCATTGTATGAGCCAAGGGACAGCCACCAAAGTAAAGGTATAAACCAGCATCGAAACAAAGGAGACAATTACCAAGGGTAAAAAAGGTTTTATATAGGGAAGCAACCTCAGAATGACCTTTTGGTCATATACGGACCCAAAAAATTCCTCGTCTGCCTGGCCTCTAGAGGCAGACATACCACCTAAGCCAATATTCATTGACTCACCTCGGAACTTAATTCATCTTGAGGACGAAGCTGCAGTTCATAAATTTCGTTATAAAGGCCGCCTTTTTCTAGCAACTCCTCATGAGAACCTTCTTCTATGATCCTCCCATCCTTCAAAACGACTATCTTGTCCGCGCTATGCACTGTACTAAGTCTATTGGCAATGATAAATGTCGTCCTTCCCTCCATCGAATTATCCATAGCAGCCTTTATCAAATCCTCAGTATTTGCGTCCACACTGGAAGTTGAATCATCCAATACCAATATCGGAGGGTCTAACAAAATCGCTCGCGCTATCGACATTCGCTGACGTTGGCCTCCTGATAAAGTAGATCCCCTTTCCCCAACATAGGTGTCATAACCGTCTTCAAGGCCCTCAACAAAATCTACCAATTGAGCGATCGAAGAAGCGGTTTCCATCTGCTCATCACTAGCATTCTCCCGACCATATTTAATATTTTCCTTTAAGGAGGTAGTGAATAGGAAGACATCCTGCTGTACCATTCCTATATTTTCCCTAAGAGAATGCAAAGTAAATTCTTTCACATTTACTCCATCCACTTTTATTGCCCCTGCAGAAACGTCATAAAACCTTGGGAGAAGGTTTGCAATAGTCGACTTACCACTCCCTGGCGGACCAACCAATGCGACGATCTCACCAGGCTTTGCCTCTAAATTTATATTCCTGAGAACTGGTTTCCCGTCATCATAGGCGAAAGACACATTTTCAAATTTAACGTGCCCTTGCGATTTTTCCAGTGTAACTGCATTTGACATTTCTTTGACCGGAGATGGTGCATCAAGTATCTCGAACAGCCTTTCCCCTGCTGAAGCAGCTCTGGCATACGCATTTACTACCCATCCCGCCATCCTAACCGGCAACGCCAATATTTGGAGATAAAAAACAAAGGCCGCTAATTCACCGGGAGTCATAGTCCCATTCATAACTTGTCGTCCCCCGTACCACATTATCAAGGCCATGGCCACCATAAAAGTAAACATCATGAAAGACATGCTAGAAGCGCGTAACTTCTCGGCCTCCACATAAAGATCTGAAACTTCGGAATTCTTTACTTCAAATTTATCCTCTTCATGGTCCTCCGAAGCAAACGCTTTAACTACCCGTTGACCTGAGAAGTTTTCTTGCAGAATAATGCTTAGCTCTGCCATTTTTTGTTGTACTAAAAGCCATATCGCCCTCATCTTAAGCCGAATTGAGCTGGTATAGATAGCGACAACAGGCATAAAACTAGCGCTTAAAAGCCCTAACTTCCAATTCATAGAAATCAGTATCCCAGCTACTATTATGAAAAGAGCTATGAAATATGGAGCCCTGACAAGTCCCATATTTATGAACATACGTATATTTTCCACATCTGTGATGGCTCGAGACATCAGGTTACCGGTGTGATGTTTATCATGAAAAGCAAAACTCTGATGCTGCACATGGTCATAGAAAGAATTTCTTAGATCATAAGAAACATATTGTGACAATGTCTCTGACAAATAGGTTTGGAAATATGACATACCTCCACGAATAACACTTAAACCCAGAATAATTAATATGCATGGATAAAGGATTCCTGTATCCACTTTACCACCGGCTAAAATAGGCTCTGCAACAGAGTCAATTGCCTGTCCGAAAAGTTTGGGTAGAAAGATATAAGCTGCTATAGCCCCAATCGTGGAAAGGTAGGAAAAAGTTAACCTGTATTTATACCTCAGAGCAATTTTTATTATTCTAAGGATATGCTGCATAAACTCACAGAATCTCAATTCAAAAATTGTGTTCTTCGAGGAAAATACCATCGAAGGTCACAGCGGACTCTTTATTCTACATTGAGTTATGCTCTATATATCAAGTATTTTGAACCCAATTTATTGACGATTTTTTCATGCATTCTATTGCATGTTTTTAAGAGCACCGGTCAAAAACAAAAAGACATCATAGGGTATACCCTATCAACATGGAGAACTCTAAAGGTCATAACAAGTTCATACGAAAAATGAAGTCAGAGGATATTTCTCAAGTTTCACTTATTGAGTCAGATGCTTTTCCTCGATTGTTTCCTACTACTTCATTTCGAAGAGAGCTCCAAAAAAAAATCTCGACTATCCTAGTTGCAGTATCTAATTCAAAAAGGAAGACGAGTGAAGAATGTCCACCTTATTCCAAGATTAACAGAAGCTCCTTAAGCTATCGTTCTGGAAATACGGGATGGAAATCAGGAATGGACTTCCTGACCGGATATATTTTTCTTTGGGATACAACTTTTGAAGAATCTCATGTCATGTCTATAGGTACCAGGAGGTCCCATAGAAGGAAAGGAATTGGGGAATTGCTTCTACATTCAGCCTTAATAAACTTGATAGAAAAAGGAGTCAGATCATTAACCCTCGAAGTTAGGGTTTCAAATGTGCCAGCCATATCACTATATGAAAAATATGGGATGACCACACAAGGGTTAAGAAAATCCTATTACACTGACAACCACGAGGATGCCAAAATTATGACTGCCGACGATATTCAGTCTCCGGATTACCAGCACCTACTAAACGAGAAATGGAGATTGTTGGGAGAGCGTCTCAAAAACTGATTTTATTTTTCTAAATTTGCTTTTACTGAGGAAGTAGTGTCATGTTATACTTTTCCGGCGTTTTTTCACTTGCGAAGCACAGTTAGATAATCACGGTTTAAGGGCTTCAAAATAGCCAAACAACCTATCATATTGAAAGGAAAATACATGGTCGAAGAGGCTGTTGAGGTAGATACAATCCAAGATCAGGATACTGAAGCAATAACGATGAAATCTCTTTTAGAGGCCGGAGTTCATTTTGGCCACCAGAAAAGACGATGGAATCCAAAGATGAAAAGGTATATTTTCACTCACAGAAATGGTATCCACATAATTGATCTACAGAAAACTTTAAATTTGGTAGAAGAAGCTGCAGCATTTCTGAGTGAAGTAGCGGCGAGTGGAAGAAAAATTCTGATGGTAGGCACAAAGAAACAAGCTCAAGATACGATAGTTACTGAAGCTGAAAGAAGTAATTCTTTGCACATATCCAATAGGTGGCTAGGGGGGACCTTGACCAACTTCAAAACTATCCAGAAAAGAATCGACTATTTGGTAGATTTGGAAACTCGGCGCGATCAAGGAGACTTTGCAACCCTGACAAAAAAAGAGTCTTTGAAAATCGACGAGAAAATAAACAAATTGAATAGAAATCTCTCCGGAATAAAGGAAATGACCGAAATGCCGGGGGCAATGTTTATAATCGATGTGGGAAGGGAAGAGATAGCTGTAGCGGAAGCTAACCGGGTTGGAATACCGATAGTCGCATTGGTAGATTCCGACTGTGACCCTGATCTTATCGACCATCCCATCCCAGGAAACGATGATGCGATAAGGTCTGTCAGATTAATCACAGGAAGAATGTCAGATGCCATTATAGGTGGATACCACCAACGAAACGCTGAGCAATCTGATGACCTTACAGGCGCAAATCAGGAATCAAATCCTAGAATGGTCACATATTCGACAGTTACTATAGAAGAATCTGTTTCTGAGCAAAATGAAGCTACGGAAGAAGAAGTCATTGAACCAGAGCAAACCGCCGAAAGTGATGATTCGGCTTCGGAACCTTTGCAAAACGATAAGGAAGTAAATTCTCCTGAAATTGAAGAACCGATACCAGGTTCTGAAAATTCGGTAAGTTCAGACCTTATTGAAGAAGAATCTGAGCCTGATGAAAATACCAGCTGACAGTAAAAATCCCATATAACAAAATTTCAAGGGAGAAATCGTGCCTGCAAGTACTACCCAACTGATCAAAGAGTTGCGCGCCCGAACAAGTGCCGGCGTTATGGATTGCAAAAAGGCTTTGGAGGAAAGTAAAGGGGATGTAGACAAAGCTGAGTCCCTTCTAACGGAGAAAGGGATTGCATCTGCTGCGAGGAAAGCAGATAGAGACACAGATCAAGGACTAATCGATACCTACATACACAGCGGCGGTAGGATAGGAGCCATGATAGAAATCAACTGTGAAACTGATTTTGTGGCTCGAACCGATGATTTTTCATCTCTAGCCCACGATATAGCAATGCAAGTCGCAGCTATGTCACCTGAATTCCTTACCGTGGAAGATGCGTCAGAAAATAACACAGTAACTGAAGACAAGTGTTTGTTATCACAGCCATTTATCAAAGATCCTTCAAAAACGATCCAAGACCTGATTAATGAAACTATTGGAAAGCTTGGGGAAAACATAAGGGTACGGAGATTCCAAAGATTTTCCTTGGGTGAATGAGGCAAATATGCCAGACAAACCATTCAAACGGATTCTGCTAAAGCTAAGTGGAGAATCACTAAAAGGAAACAGAAGTCACGGAATAGATCCTGACTCTCTGGATTATATGGCGGAAGAGATAAAGTCAGTAACTTCAAAAGGTATTGAATTAGGGGTTGTTGTAGGAGGCGGAAATATCTGGAGAGGTTCCGAAGCAGAGATTGAAGGTATGGACAGGGCCTCTGCTGATTATGCAGGAATGCTTGCAACTGTAATAAGTGCCTTAGCACTGCAGGATTCACTAGAGAGAAAGCACAAACTTAACACAAGAACTCTGAGTGCAATAAACATCCAACAAGTGGCCGAACCATACATCAGGAGAAGGGCGATACGCCATCTAGAAAAAGGTCGTATTGTATTGTTCGCGGCAGGTACAGGTAACCCCTTCGTAACCACGGACACAGGATCTGCCTTAAGAGCTTTAGAAATAGACGCAGATGTATTACTAATGGCAAAAAATGATGTGGACGGGGTATATGATAAGGACCCAAAATTGGATAGTTCCGCAGTTCGCTATGAGAGTATTTCCTATTTAGATGCAATAGAAAAACGCCTTAAAGTAATGGATAGCACGGCTTTGTCGTTATGTATGGAGTACAGTATTCCAATCGTTGTTTTTGACCTTTTTAAGAAAGGGAACCTGAACCGTATAGTCTCCGGTGAAAAAGTCGGGACTTTGGTCACTGAAGATTTGGCCACAGAGGAGTAATAAAGAACATGGAAGATGTCGAAGAAATATTTAAAAACACTAAAGAGAGAATGAACAAGAGTGTTGATTCCTTGCAAAGAGATCTATCTTCGGTGAGAACGGGACGGGCTTCCACTAATTTGGTTGAAAATCTTAATGTCGAATATTACGGTAATTCCACACCTTTAAACCAATTATCCTCGATATCAGTGCCTGAGGCCCGTACCATAGTCATCCAGCCTTGGGATAAGGAATCTCTCCAAGAAATAGAGAAAAGTATCATGAAATCAGATCTTGGGCTGACTCCTAATTCTGACGGTGCAATCATAAGAATAAACGTACCAGAATTAACTGAAGAACGAAGGCGAGAGATGGTTAAGTTGGTCGGAAACCTAGTTGAGGAAGGACACGTCGCAATAAGAAATATACGCAGAGATAGTTTGGAAAAAATAAGGACTTTAGATAAAGACAAAGAGATCTCTCAAGATGACGGCAGAAGAGCTCAACAGGAGCTTCAGAATGTCACCGACTCCTTCATAACTGAAATGGATTCCATTAAGTCTCAAAAAGAAAAAGAGGTGATGGAGGTGTGACCCAGCTGTGCTATGGGTAAAAGTAAAGGTCCTCGCCATATAGCCATCATTATGGACGGCAATGGAAGGTGGGCAACCTCCCAAGGACTAGATAGAAGCTCTGGTCATGAAAAAGGCACACTAAATATTCAAAGGGTGCTCCAAGCATTTTCGGCTCACGGCGTGAAGTATATTACCCTCTACGCCTTCTCCACAGAGAATTGGAACCGCCCACAGAGTGAAGTAGATAACCTCATGAGGCTAACAGTATCTTCTATTTCTGACCAGCTAGCAATTCTGCATTCCGAGGGGATAAGAATTACCCATCTGGGAGAAAAATCCTCATTGCCGCCTGAAGTGAAAGAGGCCATAAGAAAATGCGAAAAAACAACCTTTCACAACGATAAATTAATTCTCAACCTTGCCTTCAATTACGGTGGTAGATCAGAAATTGTGAAAGCAGTAAAAAAACTGGTCGAAGACAAGGTGAAACCGCCAGAAATTAATGAACACCAGATCGAGGAGAGGCTATATACCAAGGGAATACCAGACCCAGACATGATAATACGTACAGCCGGAGAGATGAGATTAAGTAATTTCTTAATATGGCAATCGGCATATTCAGAATACTATTCAACTGAAACTCTTTGGCCAGATTTCAATGAATCTGACGTATCAAAAGCTATATCTGCATACTGGGCTAGAACCCGCAAATTTGGAGAGTTATGACAATTCACGAAGTCTGCAGGCATATCAGGTTTCTGGAAAACACAAAGTGAAACACCGATTAATCAGTTCAGTCATAGCACTTCCCTTAGTACTCGGAGGAATATTTTTGGGAGGGATATGGTTTTCCCTCATAATAATATTTGGTGCAGTTGTTTCAGCCTATGAATTGGCAAGAATCACCGGTAAAAATCTCCGAAAAGAACCACTTATATCAGCTATTCTCTCTGGGTTGATAGTTACGTTTGTTCAAACGTATGACGGTTATATATCGGCTCTTCCCGGGGTTAACATCGAGCTTAGTGCCAGCATATTGCCGTTAGTTCTCCTGTCGCTCGTATCTATATCCATCCTAATACTTTTGATATGGGGTAGCGATAGAAAGCTAGGGAGTTTTACATGTGTTGTCTCTTCAGTATCATATACTGGAGGATTGCTATCGTTCGCTGTTCTTGTCCGAAATAGCGAGTTTGGTTTTGGTTTGATCGTATTATTGTCCTTAATAGTCTGGGCCAACGACACAGGGTCATACATAACAGGGAAAGCAGTAGGGAAAACCCCATTCTTCCCTACAATAAGTCCCAACAAAACGTTGGAAGGGGCTATTGGGGGATATGTTTGTGGTTTGGCAGTCGCCATGACCAGCGGGCTGTTACTTACTCGTCTCGGATTAATTGATTTAGGGCTATATTCACTAATAACACTAGGTATCGTTTTTGTTGTATTGGCCCAAACAGGAGATTTATTTGAGTCGGCTCTTAAAAGGAGAGCAAACCTAAAAGATTCAGGTTCAATAATGCCAGGACATGGAGGGGCTTTGGATAGATTGGACTCGATTGTATTGGCTTTTCCAGTGCTATATTATTTTGCCCAATGAATAGGAATAAGAAAAATATATCCATCCTCGGTTCTACTGGCTCAGTGGGTACTCAAACATTGGAAGTAGCACGAAGTTATCCTGAAGCTTTCAATGTAGTATGCCTTGGGGCCAATAAAAATACACAAATATTAGAAGATCAAATTCTTGAATTTCAACCTCAAGCAATATCCTGCGATTACCATAAAGAATTGAGTACAAGAGGCGAAATACCGGAAAAGCTAATGTCTCTTTCTGAAATAGCTACCTATAACGGGGTCGATACAGTTGTTGTTGCAACATCCGGAAATGTAGCTTTGATTCCCACTTTTGAAGCAATTAAAAAGGGGAAGAATATAGCCATAGCAAATAAAGAAACAATCATAATGGCAGGAGAGCAATTAACCTCCCTGGCAGAATCCAACTCTGTCAATTTGATGCCAATTGACAGTGAGCCGAGTGCAATTTGGCAATGCCTACGGGGAGAAAACAACCATATTTCCAAATTGATAATAACTGCATCTGGGGGGCCTTTTAGAAACACCCCCGTAGGGTATTTACCAAACGTTACTCCGGCTAATGCATTGCAACACCCGACTTGGAAAATGGGTCCGAAGATTAGCGTTGACTCTGCCACCATGATGAATAAAGCGTTTGAGGTGATTGAAGCAAGGTGGTTATTCGATGTACCGTGGGAAAATATAGAAGTTATTGTGCACCCTGAAAGCATAATACATTCAATGGTTGAATTTTCAGATGGTTCAACAAAGGCTCAGCTAAGTTACCCAGATATGAGAATACCAATAAAACATGCCCTGTTTTTTCCAGATCGGGCACCGATGTCGGATACAAATCCTTTTGATCCTAATAAAACTAAATCACTCACTTTTGAAATTCTTGACCAAGACAGATATCCGTGTTTTGAAATTGCTTTGAAAATTGCCAAGCGAGGAGGTACCTGGCCTTCAGCTCTTAGTGGAGCCGATGAAGCTGCGGTAGAAGCATTCCTAGATAGCAGAATCAAATTCACTGAGATACACACTCTCATAGAACAGGCAATACAAGATCACGAATCTATAACAAACCCTACTACCACTGAGATGTTGAAAGCGTCCCATTGGGCCTATGACCAAGTGTCGAAACTGACCTCAGGCAATTGATATCCATGCCAAGTTGGTTACTAGTTATTCCAGTATTGTCGATTCTAGTTTTCGTACATGAACTTGGTCATTTTTTAACAGCTAAGCGTTTTGGAATAAAAGTGACAGAGTTTGGGTTTGGTTTCCCGCCGCGGCTGTGGGGAATATCTATTGGAGAAACCCTATATTCTATCAACCTGATTCCTCTTGGTGGATTTGTCAAAATGGTTGGTGAAGAAGACCCTACAGAACCCAGAAGTTTTGCTAGGCAATCAATCTTAAAGCGGTCGATTGTTTTAATTGCTGGTTCATTTATGAATCTCCTTTTACCATTATTTATATTTGCAACCATCCTGTCCCTACCCCATGACACATTGGTTGGTACGGTTACTATCAGTGGGGTAGCACCAAATTCACCTGCTGAAGAATCTGGGCTTCAGGAAGGCGATTCAATTCTAGAAATAAATTCCTTGAGAATCTCTAACCATATGGACCTTGTCAAAGAAATAGGAACCAAGCGGGGAAGCGAGGTTGAATTGTTGATAAGAAAAGGCAATTCAAGTTTAGGGTTACCTGGATCTCCGGAATTTGCGACTTCTGACTACATACGCCTAACACCGCGGGAAAACCCGCCTTCCTACAGGGTAGTAGAAATAGTCTCAGAATCCACAAAAGAAATATCTGTGTCTGAAGCAAAACAATACAACCCATCGTTAGAAGTCGGAGACGTTTTGCGTCAAGGTTCTATTGGGATCTTAATTGGAACCGCTAACGGTAAAGTGGTTAAAGATCAACTTCCTTTGCACGAGGCTATACCTACAGCATTTAGTAAAATAGGTGAGGTTATTTCATTTTCTGCACAAGGAATTGGTAGTTTAGTAAGTAGCGGTGAAAACCCTGGGTTGACCGGACCAATCGGGATTGCTCAGGTCACGGGAGAAGTAGCTAAGGTAGGAATCGCCCCTATTTTCGAACTAACTGCCTTAATCAGCATCAGCTTGGGAATCGTTAATCTATTACCGATTCCTGCTCTGGATGGAGGTCGACTAATGTTCGTATTGATTGAAGGAATCCGAGGTGGCAAGAAAGTTTCCCCTCAAAGAGAAGGAATTATTCATATGACGGGATTTATCGTATTAATAGGTCTCGTGGTGGTGATGAGTTATTTTGACATAATCCGAATATTAAGTGGGGATAGTTTTTTCAGGTAATTATTAACTAATGAGTCCCCGGGGATTTAAATGCGTAGAGTAACAAAACCGGTTTTTATAGGCGATGTAAAAGTCGGCGGAGACGCGCCCGTATCGGTCCAATCAATGACAAAAACTGACACCAGAGATGTGAAATCTACACTTATTGAAATAAAAAAACTGGAAAATGCAGGCTGCGAGATAATTCGGTGCGCCGTGCCTGACATGGAAGCCGCAAAGGCATTAAAGGCAATAAAAAAAGGAGCGAGTATACCCGTCATTGCAGACATCCATTTTCATCATGAACTAGCTATAGAATCATTAAAAAGCGGTGTTGACTGCCTAAGACTTAACCCGGGCAACATAAGGGATGAAGAAAAGGTTAAAGAGGTGGTCAAATTGGCCAAACAAAGAGAAGTGCCAATCAGGATAGGGGTGAATTTTGGGAGTCTACCTCCAGTAGGAGCTATAGGCAAAACGCGTGGTCTTAACAGGCATGATGACGGGGTCAACTTACTAACCAAAGGTGCTATACCTAGTTCGGGTTATACTGCTGTGGATCATATGGTTGCCACTGGCCTATGGGAAATTGACCTGCTTGAAAATTTGGATTTTGATCTAATTAAAATTTCTTTGAAGGCCTTTGACATAGATACAACAGTAGAGGCCTACAGAAGAATGTCAAAACTGATCCCATATCCTCTTCACCTAGGTATCACTGAGGCTGGTACAGCAAAATCAGGCAGTATAAGAAGTGCAATAGGATTAGGCATATTACTATATGAAGGTATTGGAGACACAATACGCGTAAGCCTTAGTGACGATTCGACTGAAGAGGTTATCGCTGGCTTTGAAGTATTAAAAGCATTAGGCCTAAGAAAAGAAGGAGCTGTTCTTGTAGCGTGTCCGAGCTGCGGCAGGGCTGATGTAGATGTAAGGGGC
>Ga0310345_10005148_pt1 | contig 11699 bp, 8 predicted proteins | sample HC15DNA20500_MG_FD_204667 | JGI IMG/M metagenome (GOLD analysis project Ga0310345, IMG submission 204667) | Marine microbial communities from station ALOHA, North Pacific Subtropical Gyre - HC15-DNA-20-500_MG | ecosystem: Environmental > Aquatic > Marine > Oceanic | place: Pacific Ocean: North...
CAGCGCGGTCGACAACGCCTTGTGGGATATCGCCGGTAAGCACGCGGACCAGCCGGTCCACGAACTCCTGGGCGGTGCAAGCCGCGACCGTATCCCGATCTACCAGACCGGCGGCGATGTGGCCCGAGGCAAGGCTGCCGGCGTAAGACACTTCAAACGCAGTCTCCCTGTTGGACCTCACACACCGCCCGCCGAACTCGACCGCGCGATCAATTCGGTGCTCGAGACCAGGGACGCGATAGGGCCAGAGGGCAACCTGATGACCGATTGCGTGTCACGTAACGGCACGGTCGAGTGGGCCGTTCCGTTTGCCGAACGCTTGCGACCCGCCAACCTCTACTTCATGGAAGAACTGCTGTCACCGGATAACGTGTTCGGCTACGCCGAGCTGGTCCAACGAATCGGCGGCGGTGGCGCGGGTTGGACCAAGATCGCATGCGGCGAGCATGAGTACACTGAGCACGGATTCGACGTCCTCGTGCGCCTCAACTCTGCAGAGGTCCTGCAGCCGGATATCACCTGGTGCGGCGGAACCACTGCCGGTCGTCGCATCGCCCGCTTGGTCGAGGACGCAGGGCTTGAAATCATCCCGCACCGTGGTGGTAGCTCTTGGGGGTTCCCGATCGCGTTGACTTCGCCGAGCTGTACGATGGCCGAAAGCTTTCCGGCCGGGTCGACCATCCTCGACGCGATGTCGAACAAAGTCGAAAACGGCGAAGTCGTGGCCCCAAGCGGTGCGGGGTTCGGCACGACGCTTACCGAAGAACTGGTGTTGGAGCATCGACTGACAGCATAGCTACGAACTGTCCGCCCGAGTCCAGAGCCTGAAGCAGGTGTATATTGGAGGCCTTGGAACACATCTGCGTACGGAGGACTGCCATGAGACGACTCACGATTCTTGGGGCGCTGATCGCATTGGGCGTCGTCACGACAATCGGCCAACCGGTCGCGCAAGGGAACGTCGCCGAAATCGAGCAGGTGAAGGGCAACCTGTATGTCATCACGGGCGGGGGCGGCAACACGGGCGCCTTCGTCACGGACGGTGGGGTGGTCGTGGTCGACACCAAGAACCCCGGATGGGGAAGCGCGATCTTGGACAAGATCAAGACTGTCACCAGCCAGCCGGTGACGATGGTCATCAACACCCACACCCATGGGGACCACGTCGGGAGCAACATCGACTTCCCGGCCGGCATCGACGTGGTGGCGCATGCCAACACCAAAACCAACATGGAGCGGATGGAAGCGTTCCAAACCACCAGCGGGCGCGGCTACCTGCCCGGTCAGACCTACAGCGACAAGCTGACCCTGCTCAGCGGAGACGACAGCATCGACCTCTACCACTTCGGGGCCGGACACACGAGCGGGGATTCGATCGTGGTGTTTCGTGCCTTGCGGGTTGCGCACACCGGCGATCTCTTCGCCTGGAAGGGCGTGCCATACATCGACGTCAATAACGGGGGCAGCGGCGTGAGCTACCCGGAGACACTGGAGGCGGCAGCCAACGGGATCTCTGGGGTCGACACGGTGATTCCCGGGCACAGCCCGGTGATGACCTGGGACGATTTTCGTGAGTTCGGTGATTTTAACCGCGACTTTCTCAGCGCCGTACAACGAGAAAAAGCGGCGGGCAAGACCGCGGCCCAAGCAGCCACCTCACTCAACCTCCCGGCTCGCTACGCTAACTACGCAATGAGCCGAGGCACGCTGACTAGTGCCGAAGACAACGCCACCAAGATCTACGAAGAATTGGACCGGTAGGTCTCAGCGCGACGAACCTAGGGCGTCGGCCAGGTCACCCCTGGCCGACATCCGACCTTAGGGCACACACATGCCAAAGAAAACGGGTGTCGCGGTCGTTGACTGAGGAATAACTCTGGCTTGCCGCCCTATTCGGACTGTGTCGGGGCACACAAGCAGGTTCTCCAGCTAGTCCTCTCGAATCGCCCCCTACCCCGCCACCAGGGCAGCCCCCCGCCCCGACAAAACTCGGGTCATGAAGACGAGGACACCACACCGCCACGCCGTAGCATGAGGGTCGTCGGCAGGGCCACCAGGATCATCCCTAGGCCATAGATCATGACGGTCATGATGGTCTGCTGATTTGTAAACCAGATGTCGGCCAAGAGCAGCGACAATGCGACGTTGCGCATGGTCGTGTTCAGGGCCAGGGCGACGCGAAGATCGCGTTGTTTACCCGCGACGAGGAAACCACTCACGGCACAACAGGCGGCCAATACCAGCATGGCCACGAAGGGGGTTACGCCCATGTCGCTGCCCATCTCACCAACGACCCCCCACTGCGTCGCCACCATGCCCACGAAGAACACCGCGAAGATCACGTTGTTGGTTCGCTTCAGCCAGCGGAAAGCGATGCCTGCGGCCTGCGGCCTGTGATACCGGAGCAGCATCCCGAAAAGCAGCGGCGACAGAAGGTACAAGAGGATGGTCTTCATCACGGGCCATACGTGACTGGCGCCGGCATCGCCGATCTCGGTGTCGATCAACCACCCCATGAGTAACGGCGTGGTCACCGTGTTGAGGGCCGTCATCACGACGATGAGTGACGCAGCAAACGCTACATTGCCCTTGGCCCGTTGAGTGAACATGGCACCCACCGGCCCGCCTGGGGCGGAAGCGCAGAGAATGAAGCCAACGGTGACCGCTTCGTTCAACTGGCAGACCCGGGCGATCCCAAGCGCGAGGAGCGGGACCGCCAAATGGTTTAGGAACAGCCCGACGACCAAGGTACGAGGGCGCCGAAAGACCACCCACACCCGGTCGATCGTCAGATCGACCCCGACGGATCCCATCACGGTGATGGCGAAGAGCGCGACGAGAATGGGTTGGGCGGCTTCCACCGGGGGTCGGTCGTCCTCGCTAACAGTGCAACTTCACCGGGGGCCTGGGCTCGAATCGAACGTCCGCGTCGACCTTCCAATGGCCTGTCGGCGAGGGGGTTTTGAGCGTCGGGGGGCTCTAATATCGTCCATTGTCACATGGCCATCCCGATCGAAGAAAAGCTAGATTGAAATTCATGGTGGACTGGTCTGATAGATACTCATCCGCACATGGGGCTACCACTTCACCTGCCTGGAGGTTAGGCCACCTCGCCGATCGTCGGGAGTTCCTCTGGCAACTGGTCGATGACCTTGGTCATCCAGAGCTCGGCGAGCGTCGCGTCGCCGTAGCCCTCACCGATAAAGACCGCGGCCATGATGACCATCCGGTGGATCTGGACGCCGAGACAGAGGTCGATGTCGTTGAAGAACTGCCCGAGTGAGTGGCTCGTGACGCCGGCAGCGACCAGATTGGCGTGGTAGTCGCGGCACAGTCGCTGGAGTTCCGACCGTGCGATCGGTCCCGAAGGCAGCGCGGACGACAGCAGATACGCCACGTCCCACGCCGGACGCCCCGAACTGACCATGCCGAAGTCGATGAGCACCAGGCCCTCGTCGGTGAAGAGCATGTTGTCGCTGCGAGCGTCTCCGTGCAGGAACGCCATCTTGTCGTTGAGGTGGTCGATAACGGCGGTCAGGTTGGCGTCGACCCAGTCGGCGTATCGCATAACGTCGGCCGTAAGCCGTTCCGGGTACTCGGCCACGACGGCGTCCCGGTGCACCGCGTAGGAACCGTTGAAGATATGCGGCACCTGTGAGCAGGTCTGCCAGCCGAAGGGGGCCTCCTCACGCAGCACCGGGGAGCGCCACCAGTGGGCATGGAACCGTGCCTGTGCCCCGAGGGCCGCTTGGAGATCCGCCTCGGGCGGAACCTGGTCCAGCGGCGTGACCCGCGCCCCGTCCACGTATTCGAGCAGCATGGCGAACCTGCGCTTCGTCGGGCGGGCCATCTTGTGGGTGTACCTGCCGATCAGACGCGCGATCCAGTTCGGCACACGGTTGAGGACCCGGAACTGCCGTTCCATCGAGGACCAAGCGCGTCCCGGGTCTCGGACAGCGTAGAGCAGGCGGGGTATCCGTATGGGGAAGTCGTCCGAGAAGCGTTCGTAGAAGTCGAACTCGCGGTCGTAGCAACCTTCACTCTCGACGAGACCACGATTGGTCTGTATACCCGTCGGGAACTTGGCGAGCACCGCGTCAGGCAGTTCGGGGCTCGCCGGTTCCCAGGTCAGGTCAATCCGGATCGACAGCCCGGAGACCCCAACGCCAGCACCCGGTTCGGCTGTCGTGAAGTCGACGACACGGGCATCGCTTGCTCCGGTCGATCCACGCAACGCCCAGGTGAGCCACTTAGCCGTCAGTTCCTCAGCGGTCTGCGGGATGTCGATCGGGAGGCGCTTGGGCATGGACCAGCACGCTAGGTAGGCCTACTTAGCCGAGAGGGGAACACCGCGGGCAAGGCGCCGAGCTCGGCGTTCTGATCGCGGGACCCGTACCAACCAGCGGATTGCACTGGTTATCGTTGGCTCACTCCTGTCCACCTGCTTCCACTTCAGCAACCCGCGCACCAGCCAGCATATTCGGCAGACCGTAGTTCCCTTCGTGGCACGCGTACTCGAACATCGCGTCCCCACGCTTCATCGGTAGTGCTACCGTGAACGGCGCACTGAACGTCGCAGGGTCATTCACTGTGTACTCGTAGAGCAAGGTGTCATCGGCGACACGGCTGAACCGCTCGACCAGATGGAGCGTCTCGCCGGTGCCGGCCGCAGTCACTACGGACGGGTTAAAGCTGGCAGTCTTCTCGGTGAAATTCCTCGACTCCACTACCAACACGTCGCCGTCCCAGTAGCCGCGTGAGTCACCCATCCACTGACGCATGTGGTCAGGAAGGGGCGGGCGCGGGTCAAGCGGGATAATCCGGGCGTCGTGCACCATCTCATGCAAGACGACCACATGGTCGGAAGTTTGGAAGATTTGGATGTTCTGGTTGTAGCCCGCCGGCACAATCGGCGGACCGGAGTTGAAACCGAGCAAGCACCGCTCCGCTAACCCACGGTCCTCCCAGTGATCGGCGCCGATGCCAGCGGCGCGCACGCGGATCGGACGTTCGCCGGGTAGGTCCGCACCAAGCGAGAGCGTCACCATCTCAACGCCAGGCGCCAGGTCCGGCAATCGACCATTCGAAGGCTCAACGATAAGTGCCGTCCGCGCCCCGTCAACCACTGACGCTCCCTGGTCGACCCAGTAGCTGTTGTAGGCACCAACGTCACCACCCGCCGGGAGCGGCTCGTCCCGCACTTCGCTCGGAGCGAACGCTGCCCGCTCACGCTCGGCCGATTGAGCGTCAAGCTCTGCCACCTCCTCGGCGCTGAGCACTGCTTGGTCGCCACGGCCCTCGGGCCGTTGCAACGGCGTGAGCGTACGAAAATCCCAGACGCCTTGCAGGTCCGGCTTGTCACCTGTGGTCCGCGGCGGCTCGTAGTCCTGCGCGCCGACGGGCGGCGCCACCAGAACCATGACGGCCATCACCACGGGCAGGACAAAGAAAGTGCATCGGGTCATCGGTCCCTCCTTCATCGAACCGTCATTCTATGAATTTCTGTACCTGGCCAGCCAGTTGCGCGACGAACACCTCCCCGTCTGGCGTCTGGGTCATCCCATGGCCACCGTTCCCGCCGGGCAACGTGGTCACTACCCGGCCTTCCAGATTCCGTAATGTGCCTCCGGTCCAGAGCTGCTGGTCTGAGGTCATGAAGAGGGCGGAATTACCGCCGATGTCTCGCCACTCAGCAAGGAATTCGCCATCGGCGCTGAACACCTGCACGCGCTGATTGTCACGGTCGGTCACATAGACACGCCCTGCGGCGTCTACCGCCAAGTTGTGCGGCAAGCCGAACTCGCCCGGACCCGTGCCGCGACTGCCCCATTGCAGCACGTACTGGCCGTCGGCATCGTATTTCACCACCCGGGCATTGCCGTAGCCATCGCTGACATAAATCTCACCAGTCGGCCCGAACGCAACGTCGGTCGGCAAGTTAAAGGTGGTTCGACTGACGCCGGAGATCCCTTTGGACCCCAACTCCATCAGCACCCGTCCGGTCGCGTCCATCTTATAGATGACGTGACCCGGTGCATCGACCACCCAGATGTTCCCGTCTGGGTCGACACGAATTGCATGAGCACCGCACGCATGGCACCCGGCTGCACCGTACACAGCGGTGTAGCCTGACTGCCCGGGTTGCCGATCACCAGGGGGAATACCACCAACCTTACCGTTACTAAACAGCCCGTCGCCCCAAGCTCGCACAAAGCGCCCCGTGGCGTCGAACAACATGATGGGATTCGCCCCGCGATGCAAGACCAGGATGTAGCCGTTCGCGCTCGTCGCGACCCCAGCCACTTGGCCAAAATTCCAGGCCGCCGGTGTGCCAGCGGCCGAGACTGCCGGGTCTGGCCAGCCTTCGACTTCGGTGTGTTTGACCGTCTGGGCCTGCTGCATAACCGGCGCGAGTAGCGCAACTGCTACGACGCAGCAAAGCGCAAGGTTGGTCCTTCGTTGACTCGTCACAACTCATTCCTTTTGATGCACAGCAACTCGGACGTTAAGCTCCGGCGCAGGTTATGACTCTTCAGGAAGGGCGAAGACGAAGAGCCCATTGCCCCCGCTAGCAGGGCGGCGCTTCTCGGGAGTGAGCTGCAACGGAATCGTCGCCCAGCTGCCGGACCCTGTACCGGCCGGCACTGCGACATACTGCCTCCCCGCGACCGAGTAGGTGATCGGAAACCCCTGTGCCGACGTCGGCAACCGCGTCTCCCACAGCGACTCACCCGTCTCAATGTCGTAAGCGTAGACGAAACGGTCCCAGTCACCCACGAACACGAGCCCACCGGCCGTAGTCAACGCCGCCGAATTATAGGGAGTGCGCTTCCGCTGAGACCAAAGGACCTCGCCGGTCACCGACATGGCGACGAACTCGCCCAAATTACCGCCGCTGGCTGGGTGAAACAAGTTCTCGCGCCGCCCGAGACCACCGCTCCCACCACCCTCGACTTGCTCAACTTCGATGTAAGTCGACCGCTGACAATTCAGGGTCAGCGGAATGTAGAACGCTTCAGTATCGGGACTATAGGCCATCGCTCGCCAGCTCTTAAATCCAGAGTGGCTCGGACAAAATTCCAGCTCGACGCCGAGTTGTGGCATTACTCCGTCACGGTAGTTGACCCGCCCCGTTGTCGGATCGACATCGAGCAGGTCCTGATATCCCAGATCAGTCGCTCGCACGAACTCGCCCGTCGCACGGTCGAGCTGCCACAAGATGCCAAGTTTGCCCATAGTGAAGACCGAGGCCCTCCCATCGACGTCGACCAGCACACGTTCGAACACCTCATCCATGTCGTGCGATTCACCGGGGATGTGCTGGTAGTACCACTTCATTTCGCCAGTTTCGGGATCAAGCGCTAGTGTGGAACTGGTATAGAGCGCGTCACCGTCAGTGGTCCGGCTCGCCTGCGACCACGGCTTCGCCTGCGCCACACCCCAATAGGTCAGACCCAGCTCGGCGTCGTAGCTGCCAGTAATCCAGGCGTCTCCGCCGGCACGCAGCATCATCGGTAAGTCGCCCCAGGTATCACCGCCAGGCTCGCCCGGCCGTGCGACCGTTGACGTCCGCCATAATTCTTGCCCCGTTTCGCTGTCATGAGCAGTAATGAAACACCCGTCGTCCCAGAAACGCAGGCACCCAGTGATGCCAGAGATGACCCTTCCCTGCGCAACGATCGCCCCACTCGTAAACCGAAACCCCTTTGACGCGTCCGCCACCTCAGCGTCCCAAACGACTTCGCCGGTATTGGCATCGAGCGCCACAACATGTGCGTCGGCCGTGTTCAGAAAGATCTTGTCGCCGTACATCGATAGACCACGGGTCTGTCGCTGACGCCCAGCCGTCGTCTCGAATTGCCGGCGGTGCTCCCACAACAGGTCCCCGGTCGCGGCGTTCAGTGCGTGTACGACATTACCCGGGCTGGTTACATACATCACCCCGTCCCGCACCAATGGCGTCGTCTGCTGGACACCAGGCTCAAGTGCCCACGACCAGGCCAGCTGCAACTGACCGACGTTCTCCCGTGTGATCTCGTCAATCGGGCTATAGCCCCACCCGTCTTGGGTGCGCCGCCAGTGCAGCCAATCGGTCTCCGGGGGATTCGCCAGGGTAGCGTCAGTCACTGGGGTAACGTTGACCAGCTGAGCGGCAGCCGGAGGCGTGCCAAACACGAGAACCAAACTGGCAGCTAGGAAAAAACGATGGGTCATTGGTGTCTCTTTCATGGGGGAATCAGTCCAAAACACGATGCCCGTGCCGTCATCGTACCGGTCTTAGGACAAGTCAACCTCTATTCCCAGAGTTCCATCACCACGGGGACCTAACGGGAAGTCCCCCGCGCGGCCCGCTCCTGTGCCCTGGCACCGCTTAGGATGAGCGGCATGCTGTAGTTGCCTTCGTGGCACGCATTCTCAAAAAGGGGTCCGGTTGCAGGAGTGACGGGAAACGTCACCGTCCAAGGTCCGGCGAATGACTCGGCATCGTTGATGGTGAACGCAAAGTGAATCGTACCGTCCGGACTGAGAGTGAACCGCTCGACGACTCGCATGTTCGCGCTAGTCCCGTTGAGCGTCCATGCCCCGTTAAAGTTGCTTGTCTCGACCACCAAAGTGTCACCCTCCCAGCGTCCGCGTGACTGCCCCTGCCATTGGCGGACCGCCGCCGGTAGAACCCGGCCCGAACCAATTGGAATAACGCGCAGGTCGGAGTTTTGCTCGTGCAGAATCACCACGTAGCCAGGTGTCTGGAAGATTTGCAACAACCGGTTTGGGGCCACCGCCATAAGTGGTACGGTCCGGCCCATGATGCAACGTTCGTAGCGCTCGCGATCTTCCGGACCGTCGGCCGGACGAGACCGTGAACGAAGTCCTAAGGTGTTTGCGCGGTGTCGGGCGGCGTCGGTCATCGCGGGCAAGCGTCCGTTGGAAGGGTCGGTAATGAGTGAGGTTCGACCGTCCGTGAGAGCACCGGGTTCCCACCAATCAGCGTTCAGCTGCAGGTCTCGCTCGCGCCCGATCGCCTCAAGCCGTCCGGGCAGGTAGGCGGCGATCTCCTCGCCGGTCAGCCTGGCCTTGTCCGCAAACTCTTCAGGTCGTTGCAATGGCGTGGTGGTGCGGTACTCCCAGTACCCACTGAAATCAGGCGTATCCCAGGCCGTCCTGGGAATACCTGTCGGCTGGGCGAGCGTGCTCGTTGCTGCCAACAAAACGACGGTGGCCAGGCAGGCAGACACCGCTAAGAATCGAGGCACAGCGAACCGGTTGACCCCCGTTCGAACCAAACTGAGCATGGATCGCATCGCGTTTCCTGAACCGCAAAAAAGACTTTTACCAATTATGCCACTGGCCCTTGGCTACACCACCCCATCCCCCCGGAACGCCAGAATTTCAACCTCGGAGTAACCCACGCCCTGCAGCACCTCGTCAGTGTGCTCTCCCAGGAGCGGAGGCGCATTGTCGATGCGACCAGGAGTATCACTCAGGTCTATCGGCATTCCGATCATACGCACACGGCCGGCCGTGGAATGTGGTCGGTCCAACACTTTGCCGCGCTCGGTGAGTTGGGGATTGGTGCAAACCTGCTCCACGGTACGAATACGGCCACACGGAACACCGGCCGGACCGAGCAGGTCTAGCCACTCCTGGACCGTGCGGGCAGCGGTCAACTCAACGATGAGCGGGATCAACACGCCGCGGTGCTGCACCCTCGCGGGTGCAGTCGCAAAACGTGGGTCATCCCTGAGATCCGGACGCTCAATGGCGTCACAGTAGCGTCGCCATAGTGAATCGTTCGCCACGGCAAGATTCATCCAACCGTCTTTCGCCTGCAGAGTTTGATACGGCGCAACCGAAGGATGATCGTTGCCCCGCCGGGTAGGGCTCTCGCCAGAGGCAAAATAGTTTCCGGCGTTGTAGGTGAGTAACGACGCGACGGCATCAAGCATCGCGATCTTGACGTGTTGACCGCGACCAGTTGTATGACGTGCGTAGAGCGCAAGCATAATCCCTTGCGACGCCATCATCCCGGCGGTGAGGTCACCGATGGCCGTGCCTATACGTGTGGGCGCCCCCCCGGCCTCACCGGTCAAATCCATAAGTCCAGACTCACCCTGTACGATTAGGTCGTAACCAGGACGGCCCGCATCTGGCCCGGTGTCCCCGAACCCAGAAATCGAGCAGTAGACCAAGCGGGGGAACCGAGCGGCAACCGCCTCATAGGGGAACCCCAACCGTCCCATAGCGCCGGGTCTGAAGTTTTCAATCAGAACATCGGCTCCATCGAGTAACCGCCATAAGATGCTCCGGCCGGCTTCCGATTTGAGATCGAGAGTACAACTACGCTTACTGCGGTTGACGGAGAGATAGTAGGGCGACTCGCCACCCAGGAACGGAGGACCGAAGGCGCGTGATTCGTCGCCAGCGCCAGGCTGCTCGATCTTGATGACGTCAGCGCCCATGTCGCCCATACTCTGCGTACAGAACGGTCCCGAAACGACGCGACTTAGATCGATGACGCGAATACCGTCCAGCGGAGTAGAACCGGAAGACTGATCAGGCATCCCCAAGATCAGTATCACGGGCTGCCCTCGGTGACGGGTAGAGCGCACACCCTGTAAAATCCCTCCGGGCCAAGCTGAGACCCGGAACCAACGCGAAGATGACGGAACCCTCCGATCGTGCCGACCTCGACCGCCGAGGTCTCACCGAAGCAGAACTCGCCAGGCAGCTACGTCTGTTCGCCGACCCGCCGCCGCCAATGACCCTCGACCGACCGTGCCGACTAGGCGACGGTATCGTCCAGCTCGACCCGGACGTAGCCGACGACTATGTTCGTGCGCACGAGGCGGCGCAATCCAACGGCCGTTGCCAGAAATTCGTTCCAGCATCTGGCGCCGCGACACGGATGTTCCAGACGGTGCTCAATCTGCAAGCCCGGTTCCCTTCTCTGACAGCGACGGCACTATCGCGGGCCACTGACACAGGCGACGACGACGCTCGTGACGTGCTCGCATTCGTGACCCAGATCGACCGATTCGCTTTCTTCCCAGCATTGGCGCGCACTTTAGCCACGCGTGGATTAGACGCCGACGCGCTGGTCGGCAACGGAACCTACGACGAGTTGCTCTCCGGATTACTCGACGAATCTGGACTCGGCTACGCGGCCCTACCGAAGGGACTACTTGACTTTCACCGCAGTGCCGGCGACATCCGGACCCCGTTCGAAGAACAGCTCGTAGAAGCGGCCGCCTACACCTCCGACGCGGACGGTGTATGCCACTTGCACGTCACCGTCACGGCCGACCATCTACCCGCATTCGTCGCCAGGTTCGATGCGATACGCCCCAAATACGAATCAAGTTTGAACGCTCGCTTCAACGTCACCTTTTCAGTGCAAAAACCTGCAACCGACACAGTCACCGTCGACCGCGCTGGCGCACCGCTGCGGGACGCCGACGGGCGACTAGTATTTCGTCAAGGTGGCCACGGCGCCTTGCTGGCAAATCTGAACGACCTGCGGGGTGATGTCGTCTTCCTGAAGAACATCGACAATGTCGCGCCAGATTTTCTGGGTAGTTCGTCGCTGCGATGGAAACGTGTGCTCGGCGGGTGTCTGGTCAGGACTCAGAAACACGCGCACGCGCACCTGCGTGCCCTGCGCGCAGCCGGGGCCGGCGACACCGAAGTGCATGCCGCGA
>Ga0310345_10005149_pt1 | contig 11699 bp, 7 predicted proteins | sample HC15DNA20500_MG_FD_204667 | JGI IMG/M metagenome (GOLD analysis project Ga0310345, IMG submission 204667) | Marine microbial communities from station ALOHA, North Pacific Subtropical Gyre - HC15-DNA-20-500_MG | ecosystem: Environmental > Aquatic > Marine > Oceanic | place: Pacific Ocean: North...
TCGAGGTCGAGCTCCGCGTCGAGCCCCTCTCCGGCCTCGTCGCGCTCGCCAGCTACGCCCTCCTCGACGCCGAGGTGGTCGAGGACGACAACGTCGCGCCTGGCACGCCGCTCCCGTTCGCCCCCCGCCACGCCGCCAGCGCCTGGGTCGAGTGGCGGACCGGCCCGATCGCCCTCCGCGGCGGCGTGTGGGCCCAGGGCGCGCGGTCCGGCAGCCTCGGCGGGACCGTGGAGCTCCCCGGGCAGGCGATCGTCGACCTCGGCGCCGAGGTCGCGCTCGGAGGCGGCGTCGCGCTCCGGCTCGACGTGCGGAACGCGCTCGACGCGCGTGGCTACACCGCCGCCCAGACCCGGCCCGGCCGGCCCGACACCCCGCTCCTCGTCGCCTGGCCGACGCGCCCGCGCGAGGTCCGCCTCGGCCTCACCGTCCGTGGCTGACCTGGACGACCCGGTTGTCGAGGTCGGCCGCGTCGGGCGCCTAGCGGACCGAGTCGTTCGGCTTCCGTGGACCTAGGGGCTGGACAATGAACTCGGCGACGGCAGGACCGTCATGCTCGCGGTGGCCACACCGGCCGACGGCCCCCACGCAGTCGTCCCCAGCGTCGGGACCGGCCGGGAACGAGGTCGCTGTCGGCTCGGCCGGTTCCGTCCGCGTGGCGATCCACGATGTGCTCGAACGCGAGGTCCAGATGGCCCACGAGGGGAGATCGCGGAGGGAGCGACGCAGATCCCGCGTCGAGGTCCGCCGCTTGCCAGTCCCCCGCTGACCGCGCCCGCCTCGAGGAGCCCCGGCCTGACCGAGGCGGGCGGGGTGACACGACGGGGGCACTCGGCGTGGGTAGATCGGCGCTCCGCGCCGGACGGAACGGCGCCCCGCACGGCCGGTTCTCACTGGCCGCCTCCCGCCGACAGGACGCCCCGAATGGACGACCGCATCCTTATCCGCGGTGCCCGCGAGCACAACCTCCAGGGCATCGACCTCGACATCCCACGCAACGAGCTCGTCGTCGTGACGGGTCTGTCGGGGTCCGGCAAGTCGAGCCTCGCGTTCGACACGATCTACGCCGAGGGCCAGCGGCGCTACATGGAGTCGCTCTCCAGCTACGCCCGCCAGTTCCTGGGCGTCATGGAGCGGCCCGACGTCGACTTTATCGACGGGCTCAGCCCGGTCATCGCGATCGAGCAGAAGACGGTGTCCCGCAATCCGCGCTCGACAGTCGGGACGGTGACGGAGATCTACGACTTCCTCCGCCTCCTCTACGCCCGCGCTTCCGACGCCTACTCGTACGTCTCGGGCCGCCCGATGCGGCGGCAGTCGGACGACGAGATCATCGACGCCATCGCGGCCTTCCCCGAGGGCACGCGCGTCCAGGTCCTCGCGCCGGTCGTCCGCGGGCGGAAGGGGCACTACCGCGACCTGTTCGAGCAGACGGCCAAGAGCGGCTTCGAGCGCGTCCGCGCCGACGGCGAGATCCGGACGATCGAGAAAGGGATGCAGCTCGACCGGTACAAGGTCCACGACGTCGAGGTCGTCGTCGACCGGCTGGTGGTCAAGGACGGCGTGCGCCCGCGGATCTCGCAGGCCGTCGAGATCGCGCTCGGCATGGGCGGCGGGACGCTCATCGCGCAGGTCGACAAGAGCGGCGACGAGGCGGAGTTGGAGACCGGCGACGTCCTGTTCAGCCGCCACCTCACGGCGCCCGAGGACGGCGTGAGCTACGAGGACCCGAGCCCGAACACGTTCTCGTTCAACAGCCCGTACGGCGCGTGCCCAGCGTGCAACGGGCTCGGCGTGCGGAAGGAGATCGACCCCGACCTCGTGGTCCCGAACCCGGCCAAGACGATCGAGCAGGGGGCGCTGGCGCCGCTCGGCAAGCCCCGTGACATCTGGGTCTACAGCCAGCTCGGCGCCGTCGCCGCCGTCTACGACTTCGACTACGAGACGCCGTTCGAGGACCTCACGGACAAGCAGAAGGAGGTGATCCTCGAGGGCGCGGGCGACGAGCAGTTCGACATCGTCTACAAGTACAAGGGCCGGCAGGTGACCTACCAGCACCGGTTCGGCGGCGTCTACGGGCACGTCCAGCACACGCTCGACAACGCCTCGAACAAGTCGCAGCGGACGTGGGCCGAGGCGTTCATGCGCGTCCGCGACTGCCGCGTCTGCGGCGGCGGGCGCCTGAAGCCCGAGTCGCTCAGCTTCCGCGTCGGCAACACGGGGACGTACGAGGGCGACGCGTCCATCGCCGACCTCGTGCGGATGGACCTCCGCGCACTCCGCCAGTGGTTCGCGGACCTCAACCTGGAGGGCCGGCAGGGCGTCATCGGCGGGCCCATCGTCAAGGAGATCGGGGAGCGGCTGGACTTCCTGCTCAACGTCGGCCTCGACTACCTCACGCTCGACCGGCCGGCGCGGACGCTCTCCGGCGGCGAGAGCCAGCGGATCCGCCTCGCGACCCAGATCGGGACGCAGCTCACGGGCGTGCTCTACGTGCTCGACGAGCCGTCGATCGGGCTCCACCCCCGCGACAACGCCAAGCTCATCGCGTCGCTGGAGGCCCTCCGCGACCTCGGCAACTCGGTCCTCGTCGTCGAGCACGACCGCGAGATGATCGAGGCGGCCGACTTCGTGGTCGACCTCGGCCCCGGGGCGGGTGAGTTCGGCGGGAAGCTGCTGGCGGCCGGCCCGCCCGACCAGATCTCGTCGTTCGAGGGCGACGGCGCCCCGCCGGACAGCTTGACAACGGCCTACCTCGCCGGCCTCCGCGCCGTCCCCACGCCCGCCGCGGACGAGCGCCGGTCGGGGTCGGGCGCGTCGATCCGGCTCACGGGCGCACGTGGCCACAACCTCAAAGACGTCGACTTCGAGCTCCCGCTCGGGACGCTCACGGTCGTGACGGGCGTTTCGGGGTCGGGCAAGTCGTCGCTCGTCAACCAGACGCTCGCGCCGGTCCTCGCGGCCCACTTCCACAACGCCAAGACGGTCCCCCTGCCCTACCGCGACATCGAGGGGCTGGACCACGTCGACAAGGTCATCGCCATCGACCAGTCGCCGATCGGGCGGACGCCGCGGTCGAACCCGGCGACCTACACGGGCCTGTTCACGCTCATCCGCAACCTGTTCTCGCGGCTCCCCGAGTCCGAGATCCGCGGCTACGGGAAGGGCCGGTTCTCGTTCAACGTCAAGGGCGGGCGGTGCGAGACGTGCAAGGGCGCCGGCATCGTCAAGCTGGAGATGAATTTCCTCCCGGACGTCTACGTCGAATGCGAGACGTGCAAGGGGAAGCGCTACAACGCCGAGACGCTCCAGGTCCGGTTCAAGGGCAAGAACATCGCGGAGGTTCTGGAGATGCCGGTCTCGGAGGCCCTCGGCTTTTTCGAGAACCAGCCGCGGATCGCGCGGAAGCTCCGGACGCTCGACGCCGTCGGGCTGGGCTACATCCGGCTCGGGCAGCAGGCGACGACGGTTTCGGGCGGCGAGGCCCAGCGGATCAAGCTGTCGAAGGAGCTCTCGCGGCCCGGCACCGGCAACACGCTCTACATCCTCGACGAGCCCACGACGGGCCTCCACTTCGAGGACGTCCGCCACCTCCTCCTCGTCCTCCAGGCGCTCGTCGACAAGGGCAACACGGTCCTCGTCATCGAGCACAACACGGACGTAGCCAAGCAGGCCGACTGGATCGTCGACCTGGGGCCGGACGGCGGCGCGGGCGGCGGCCAGATCCTCTATGCCGGCCCGCCCGAGGGCCTCGCCGAAACGGACACCCCGACGGCCCGGTTCGTGGCCGAGGAGCTCGAGCGGGCCAAGACGCAGGGCAACCTCGGCCTCAACGTCCGCGAGATCGACCTCGACCAGCTGGCGTCCGGCGACGACGACGGGGACGACGAGGAGGTCGAAGAGGACGAGCCGGAGACCGAGGAGGTCTAGCCCCGTCCGCCTCGGCGCTCCCGCGGAGCCGCCGAGGCGGGTGGAGCCAGCGGCCTCCTACATCGCGTCGGCGAACCGGTCGATGGCCGTCTCCAGCGTCGACAGGCATCGGTCGAAGACGGGGGCGAAGTCGGCAGGGGCCTCGACGAACAGCTCGCAGGCCAGCCACACGTTGTCGTCGTCGGTCACGTAGCCCTTGACGACCTTCAGCTCTTTGCTCACCTCGTTGACGGCGTTCAGCGCCGTGACGCGCTCCGTGGCCGACTCGATAGGCCAGACGTTGAACAGCACGACGTTGAAGAAGCTGGGGTCGCCGCTGTTCGTCCCGATGTAGTACGACCGGCCGTCGCGGTCGAACTGGACGTCGCCGTCGGAGTCGACGAAGCTGTCGACGCCTTGGCCGGTGAGGAAGTCGGTGTAGAGGGCTTGGAGCTCGGCGTCGGACTGGGCGACGGCAGAAGGGGCGAGGACGAGGGCCGCGAGCGCGACGAGGATCCGGGGGGACATGGGGAGCCGGTGGGGACGAAACACAAAAGCCGCGACGTGGCGGGCACGTCGCGACCCCGAACGGCCCGGCGGGCGCCGGGCGGACCGGAGGATACCACTCGGCCCAGAGGCCGAAGGGCCCCGCTGCCAAGTCGTCCCGCCTCGGCGTCCAGGCGGGCGGAGTCAGCCGCCGGCCGGGCGGCCCTCAAAGTCGGCCAGGAGCTCGACCACGGCGTCCTGCGCGCGGTTCACGCGGCTCGTCCGGACGCGGTACCCGTTGCACATGAGCGAGAACGCGAGCTCGCGGCCGGCCGCCGTCGTGACGTAGCCCGAGAGCGTCCGGACCTCCCGGATGTAGCCGGTCTTCGCGCGGACGTTGCCGCGTGCGTCGCCCCACCGGTAGCGCCGCTCGAGCGTGCCCGTGATGCCGCCGACCGGGAGCGACTCGAGAAACGCCTCGCGGGTCGCCCGCGACGGGTGCCTGTGCATGACCGTGAGGAGCTCCACGACGCCGGCCGGGGTGAGCCGGTTCTCGCGCGAGAGGCCCGACCCGTCGGCGACGATAGCCATCCGGGGGTCGACGTCGATCCGCCGCAGGAACGAGCCGACGGCCGCCGCCCGGAGCTCGGAGTGGGGCACGACTCCGGGGTACGCCATCGCCGTCGTCGCCCAGAGCATTCGCTCGGCGTAGAGGTTGTCCGAGTCCTCGTTCGTCAGGCGCACGAGGGCCGCCATCGGAGGCGACCGGTGCGACGCGAGGCGGACCCAGGTGGCGGCACGTGGGAGCATTTCGGGCGGCACGACCCGGACCGTCCGGTCAACGACCTCGATGTCCGCGTCGACGAGCGCGTCGACGAGCGAGCGGACGAAGTAGTCGTCCGGATCCGGGACGGCGTCGTCGGTGACGTAGATGGGCCCGAACACGGTGCGGACGCGGCGCTCGCGGAGACTGTCGGCCCACGCCTGGAACACCCCTCGGAGCTCGGTCCGGTAGCGCCGCCCGGCGAACGCGGGGTCGCCCGCCCCCCGGACCACGAGTGGGCCGTCGAGCGTCCCGTAGGCGACCGTGCCGGCCCCGTAGAGTCGGGTCTCGAGCCGGTGGTCCGGGCCGAAGGCGTCGAGCGCGGCGGCCGTCGTGACGAGCTTCATGTTGCTCGCCGGGATGAACGGGGCGTAGGCGTCGCGCGAGTAGAGGACCTCGCCGGTCTCGAGGTCGACGATGTGGGCGCCCCAGCGACCGGGCGCGAAGTCGCCGTCGCCGAGGACGGCGTCGATGGAGTCGGCCAGCGCCCAACGGGTGTAGGTGGGCTGGGCGAGCGCGGGGAGGCTGGCGAGGACGACCGCGAGGGCGGCGAAAAGGGAACGGGCGGTCACGGGGGAGCGGGGAGACACCGTACCAACGCGCCGAGTGCAACTGCCGTGCCGGCCCGAGCAGAGAAAGTCCGCCGGACGCGCCCCTCCCCGCCTCGGCGCCGAGGCGGGCGCGTCGCTACCGCGCGACGGGCTGGGGACCGCCGCCGCACGCTAGGCCCCGGCCGCCCGGACGACGGACCCGCCCGGCGCGGGTCCGTGAACGTACCGGTGCGTCGCCCCCGGCGCGCTCGCTCCAGGTAGCTTTCGGCGCCCCCCCTTCCTGATTTCGTGGCCCTCCCCACCCTCGGCATCCTCGGCGGCGGCCAGCTCGGCCGGATGACGGCGCTCGCCGCCGCCCGCCTCGGCGTGCCTGTCCGCATCCTCTCCGACCGCGAGACGGGCACCGGCCTCCCCTTCGCCGGCGTCACCGTCGCGGACTGGGAGGCCCCAGCCGTCCTCCGCGAATGGGCCGCCGGGTGCGACGCCGTGACGGTCGAGAGCGAGTGGGCCCCGGCCGACCAGCTTCTTGAGGCCGCCCCCGACGTGCGCCTTCGTCCCGGCGTGGCGACGCTCGAGACGGTCCGCCATAAGGGCCGCCAGCGGCAGGCGTACGCCGCGGCCGGCCTCCCCCAGCCCGCGCACGTCCTGGCCGCCACGCGCGACGACGCGCGGTCGGCCGTCGAGCGGTTCGGGGCGGCCGTCCTCAAGCAGTTCGAGGGCTCGTACGACGGCTACGGCAACGCGACGTGCCGTACGGCCGCCGACGTTGACGCGGCGTGGGACACGCTGGCCTCTAGCGACGGGCTCCTCGTCGAGTCGTTCGTCGCCTTCGAGGCCGAGGCGGCCGTGACCGTCGCCCGCCGCGCCGACGGCGAGGCCGTCGTGTACCCGGCCGTACGGAGCGAGCACCGCGACCACCGGCTCCACGCCGCCACCGTCCCATCCGGCTTCTCCGAGGCGACCGAGCGGGCCGCCCGCCGCGTCGCGCTCGACACCTTACGGGCGCTCGACGCGACCGGCGTCGCGACCGTCGAACTGTTCGTGACCGGGGCCGGCGACGTTCTGGTTAACGAGGTCGCGCCCCGACCACACAACACGGCGCACCTGACGATCGATGCGCACCACACGTCGCAGTTCGAGAACCACGCGCGGGCCGTGCTCGGGCTGCCGCTCGGCGACCCGGGCCTCCGCGTGGCGGCCGCCTGCATGGTCAACGTCCTCGGCCAGCGAGATGGCATGGCCGCCCCGGACCTCGACGCGGCGCTGGCGATCCCCGGTGCGAGCATCCACCTCTACGGCAAGACGGCCGTCCGCCCAAAGCGAAAGATGGGCCACGTGACGGTCACGGCGGCCGACGTCGAGGCGGCCCGCGAGCGCGCCGAGGCCGCCGCCGCCGCCGTCCGGTTGTGAGGCATTTTGCCTCATCCCTCACCCCTCATTCCCCATGCCCTCCTCTTCTCCCCTCGTCGGCCTCGCCATGGGCTCCGAGTCCGACTGGCCGACGATGGAGGCCGCCGCCGAGGTCCTCCGCCAGTTCGCCGTCCCGTTCGAGGCCCGCGTCCTCTCGGCCCACCGCACGCCCGACGCCATGGCCGACTACGCGCGGACGGCGCGCGAGCGCGGGCTGAAGGTGATCGTAGCCGGCGCCGGCGGCGCGGCCCACCTCCCCGGCATGATCGCAGCCTCGACGACGCTGCCCGTCATCGGCGTGCCCGTCCAGACGCGGGCGCTCAAGGGCATGGACTCGCTCCTGTCGATCGTCCAGATGCCGGGCGGCGTGCCCGTCGCGACGGTCGCCATCGGGCAGGCCAAGAACGCCGGGCTCCTGGCCGTCCAGATCCTCGCCACCGCCGACGACGCGCTCGCGGCCTCGCTCGACGCCTACAAGGCCGAGCTCCGCGCGCTCGTCGGTGAGATGGACCGGTCGGTCGCCCGGCAGGCCACCGGGGCGTAGCCCGACTCCGGTCCCGGCCGCGCGCCGGCTACCACGCCGGCTCCGCCGCCGATCCGTCGCCGGCCGGCGGCTCCGCGACCCGGCTCACGAGGGCCGCCAGCCGCTCGGCGAGCCGCGCCTCGGCCTCGAGGCGACGCTCGGCCACGCGGAGCGCCTCGGCCAGCGACCGCGAGGTCGCGTCGAGCGCCTTCCGCTCTTCCGTCGAGTACCCGCGGCCCCGCCCGTGCGTCCCGAGCGCGAGCACCCCGACGAGCTCGTCCTCCGCCGACCGGAGGGGCACCCGGAGAACGAACACGGGGTCCTCCCACACCTGGTCGGAGCACGCGGGGAGCCGCTCCGGATCGAGCGCGGCGTCCGCCCAGGCCTCCACGTCGGCCCGCGCGACGCCATCGGCCGCGACGACCTCCCACCCGTCGGGGTCGAGGTCGAGCACGGCCGCGCGGTCGGTCTGGAGCGCGTCACGAACGGCCCCGATCGCCACCCGGCCGACCTCGGCAGGCGAGGCGACCACCTGCCGGCCAGCGAGGAGCAGCGGGAGCCGCTCTGTCAGCCGTTCGCGCGTCCGGTGGAGCTCGGCGTCGGCCCGCCGCGTGACCCACTCGCGGACGGGGTTGAACACGACGAGGGCCGCGACGGCCGCCAGCGCTGCCGCGACGGCATCGGCCCCCTCGCCCATCGACGTCCGGAGGCCCAGGCGAAGCGCCTCGGCCGCGCCGGCGAACACCGCCGCCAGCCCGAGCGTGGCCGCGCCGACCGCGGCCGAGCGCGCGATCCAGAGGTCGGCGTCCCACGGGCGGAAGTTGAGGACGCCCGCCAGGATCCCGAGCGGGATCGCGGCCGCCGCCACCGGCTCCAGCACGCCCAGTGCCGTGTCGGTCGCGTACTCTGTGAGCGTGTGGTCCACGCCGGCCCACGACAGGCCCAGATCCGCGAGAACGTCGACGAGGATCAGCCCGAGGAACGTCCCGAAGGGCAGAAGAACCCACTTCATTTGCTGGCGCACGACGCGGTCCGACGCGCGCCGGTACTTCCCGATCAGACCGACGAGCGGCGCCGCGGCCCCGCCCATGAGCGACGCGAGGAGGAAGCCGGCGACGACGTACTCCCCGCCCCCCGCCGCCCCGGCGTGCGCGGCCGCGACCCCGACCCCGATCGCGAGCACGAGGGCGAGCCCGATGCCGACGAGGATCCCTGTTCGGATGTGGCGGGTCCAGCGGGGGACGTGCCGTCCATCCGGGAACCGGGCGAGGGTGACGGCCAGCGACGGGAGCGCGAGCAAGAGGAGCCCGGCCACGGCGAGGATCGCGACAAGCTGCACGGCTTCCGTCGTCGCGCCGTCGAGCCAGTCGATGGCTTCGACGCCGCCGAACCCGGCGGCGACGGTCAGCAACGATCGGGCGGTGTCGGCGGGGTAGCCTCGGCCCCGCGACCGGGCGTAGAGCGCGACGGCCACCCCGATGGGCGCCGCCAACGTGAGGAACCACAGCGCCCGCTCCACCGCGTCGACGGACGCCGCCGATAGCCCGATGGCTCGCGCACGCTGCACGTTGAGGGCGTCCACGACCAGGTCGACGCGGAGCGTGTCGGCGCCCCGGACGACCTCGACGGGGACGACATGACCGCTCGGCCCCTGAACGGAAAACTGCCGACCCGCGCCTAGCAGCGAGTCGGCGACGGCGACGCCGTCGACCGAGAGCACGCGGTCCCCCGTCCGGAGCCCGGAGGCGTACGCGTCGAGGCCGACGTCGAGGTCGAGCACGCGCGGAGCGTCGCCGATGCGGAGCCACGACGTGCTCTCGTAGCTGGCCGCGACCGTGCCGACAAAGCCCGCGCCCGCCGCGACGAGCAGGACCCAGAAGGTGGCGGCCCCGAGTGGCCTCCGCAGCGGGCGAATCGCCCGGTGCCAGCGCCGTCTCAGGCGGTACGTCCGTCTGCGGAGGGAGCGACGTGGGCGGGGCATGTGTGGAGACTACCCCCGAGGGCGCCGGTGAGCAACCCGCCCCGCCTCGGCGCCGAGGCGGGCGGAGCCGGGGCCGCTCAGCGCGCGACGGTCACCGTCCGGCTCACGGCGGCGTCGCCGACCGCGGCGCGGATGACGTAGACACCCGCGGGAAGGTCCGAAAGGTCGATGGGGAGCGCCGTCTCGCCGACCGCGACCGGCCCGTCGAGGACGACGCGGATCCGTCGCCCGAGCGCGTCGAACACGGCCACACGCGCCTCGGCGGCCGTGGTTACGGAGAGCCGGGCGAGGACCGCGCCCCTGGAGGGGTTCGGAAAGACCGACACCACGACGCCCGAGGCAGATGGGGCCATCGGCTCAGACGCGGTCCCGAAGGCGTACTCGTAGAGATAGCGGCGATGGTTCACCCATGCCTCTGCGTCGGCGTCGTACTGCTCGCGCGTGTACGATGCGAAGCGCCCGTCGTCGTGGTACCCGAGTCGGAGGCGCTCGCTCGGAGTAAACAGCCTCTCGCCGGGCTGGTCGGGATCGGGTCCAGCCTCGACCTCCGACACGACCTCGGCGAGGCGGCCAGCCTCACCGTACGAGGAGACGCTCCGTCGTTCCTGTCGCCACTCGTCCCGATACGCCACGTAGTCGTAGGCGGTCTGCGTCACGAAGCCGGCCTCGGAGTATGCAAACCCGATGCTGTCGCCTACCTGGACGTACCTGCCACCGTCCGCGTCCCAGTCCCGCTCGATGACGCTCAGGGGCCGACCCTGATCGTCATACGTGGTCTCGATGCGTTTGGTGAACGGCCCCTCCGCACCGGAGCGGAACTCGCAGAGCACACGGCGGCCCTCCTCGTCGAACGTACCCTTGTACTCCAGCGAGAAGCTCCACCCCTCGTAGTTTCGCTCGAGCCGGTACCCCGCGAGTTGACCATCCGCCGTGTAGTCGTAGAAGTAGCGCCGGTCGCCGACCCACCCGGCCCCTGCGCGGTCCTCGCGGGTTTCGAGGGACGGGTACCCATCCGACCCGTAGATCACAACGTCGCGCTGGTACGGCTCCCCCGCGCTGTTCAGGTAGCGCGTCTCGGCTAACCGCCCTTCCGTGTCGAACGCGTAGGCCGCGTCGAGCAGGTACTCAGGCCAACTCTGCGTTTCCGAGGACCACCGAGCGAACAGCCTCGACCCGGTCTGCAACTCCTCATGTCGGTACGTGGACCGGTAGTCGTTCTCCCAGGCCTGAGCGCCTGGGGCCCACCGCTGAGCCGTTAGAGTGAACCCCTGGTCGAGCGCCGCATCCAGCGTCGGGAACGGAACGCGGAACGGGTCGGGCGCCCCGCAACCCGACTGCGCCGAGGCGGGGCCGGTGAGGAACCCGAGGACGAGGAGAAGGACGAGACGGACGGGCGTGCGGAGCACTCGAGGCATGAACGACGAGGTCGTGGGATGGAAGGACGGTGGCATCCCGCTATTCGAGGAGCAGATCCGTCTCGCGCTCGGCCTCGTCGCCCGTCACGCGGTCGCGGACCGTCACGGTGAGCGTGTAGAGCCCCGCCTCCTGACCCGTCGCGTCGAGGAAGAGGTAGACCGTGTCGTCGGCCCGGTCGCCCTGGACCTCGAAGGCCGACGAGACAGCCGTCCCGTCGCCGCCGAAGAGCCGGCGGAAAAAGCGCCGGACGCCGCGCGAGGTGTCTTTGGGGCGGAGGCTCGCCTCGACCTCGTAGTCGGTCCGGTCGCCCTCGAGCCCGAGGCCGTAGGCCTCGACGTAGAGATAGATCGGGTCGCCGACGCCGAAGACGCCCCACGGCGCGGGCTGGACCGAGACGCCGTCGCGGAACACGCGGCCCGGCTTGGCCCGGTCGGCCTCCTCGACGTAGTAGGCCAGGAGGAGGTCGGAGAGTTGGAGCCCGGCGCCGTCGAAGCTGGGCACGTCGACGGCGCGGCGCTGGACGGCGCTCGTCTGGCCCGAGGCCGTCTCGAACTCGAGCGAGACCTCGTAGCCGTCGGCCGGGAGCGCGCTCATCTCCTCCGT
>Ga0310345_10005152_pt1 | contig 11696 bp, 7 predicted proteins | sample HC15DNA20500_MG_FD_204667 | JGI IMG/M metagenome (GOLD analysis project Ga0310345, IMG submission 204667) | Marine microbial communities from station ALOHA, North Pacific Subtropical Gyre - HC15-DNA-20-500_MG | ecosystem: Environmental > Aquatic > Marine > Oceanic | place: Pacific Ocean: North...
GCGGCCATTTACCGTGCCAAGGGAAGACCGTCCGCCAACCCGCTTATCGTCCATGCCGCGAACCGGAGCACCGCTGAGTCGCTGGCGCGCTTCGACGGACGCGCTGCCCGGCTCGCCGATCGGTTCTGGCCCGGCGCCCTGACACTGGTGCTGCCGCGCACCGAAGGTTGCGGTGCGGTGGAGCGCGTCAGTGCCGGGCTCGCAACCATCGCCGTCCGCGTGCCCGACCATCCTGTTGCGCTGGCGCTGCTCGATGCCGCCGGCGTACCTCTGGCAGCGCCCAGCGCCAACCAGTCGGGGCGGGTGAGCGCGACCACCGCCCTACACGCGGCCGAGAGCCTGGGAAGCCATATGGCCATGGTGCTCGATGGTGGCGCGTGCCCGATTGGCATCGAATCGACCGTGGTCGGCCTGGCCGGTGACGCCGCAATGTTGTTTCGCCCCGGCGCCATCGACCGCGAAGCGATCGAGGCGGTTGTCGGACCGCTCGACAGCCCTGACCTGTCAAGGCCGGAGGCGGTTGGCCTGCCGGCGCCGGGTATGATGGATCGCCACTACGCGCCGTCGCTTCCGCTGCGTCTCAAGGCGCGCAAGGTCGGCCCGGACGAAGCGTTGCTGGCGTTCGGCCCGCACGCGGTGACGGGCGCGGTCGCCGAGCGGAACTTGAGCCCCAACGGCGATCTTCAGGAAGCCGCCGTCAACCTGTTCCGCATGTTGCGGGAACTCGACCGGCCCGAGTATAGGGCCATCGCCGTCATGGCAATCCCAGATCACGCGCTGGGGGTCGCGATCAACGACCGCCTGCGCCGTGCGGCACAAGGCATCGACGTGGCTGGCGGTGCCTAGACTGCCTGACGAGCGCCACGGCAAAGGCTCCCGTCCACCGCTTGCCGGCCTCGACCGCCTGCGATACATCTTCGCCCCACGAGTGCGCGGAGAGCCGATATGGCTGGCCAGATCTCAGGTGGGGTGCTCGAGCGCATCAAAGCGGTCGTCGGGCCGAAGGGCTGGATCGCCGGTGCAGCAGACATCGCGCCCTACCTGGAAGAACAACGCGGCGCGTTCCACGGCGCAACGCCGCTGGTGGTGCGCCCGGCGACCACGGCGGAGGTGGCGGCGGTCGTCGAGCTGTGCGCGGCGTCGCGCACGCCGATTGTTCCGCAAGGCGGCAACACCGGCCTGTGCGGCGGCGCCGTGCCGCACGAACATGGCGGGGAACTGCTGCTGAGCCTGTCGCGGCTTAACGCCATCCGCGGCGTCGATGCGGCCAACAACACTATCACCGTCGAGGCCGGCTGCGTACTAGCCGATATCCAAGCGGCGGCAGCGGCAGCCGACCGGCTGTTTCCGCTCAGCCTGGCAGCGGAAGGAAGCTGTCAGATTGGCGGCAATCTCTCGACCAACGCCGGCGGCACGTCGGTGCTGCGTTACGGCAGCGCGCGAGCCCTCACGCTTGGCCTCGAAGTCGTCCTGGCGAACGGGCGGGTGTGGGACGGCCTCAGAAGACTGCGCAAGGACAACAGCGGCTACGATCTCAAGCAGGTCTTCATCGGCGCCGAAGGAACACTCGGACTGATCACGGCGGCGGTGCTCGAGCTGTTTCCGCGGCAGCGAGCCAGCGTCTGCACTTTGATCGCCATCCGCGACGTGGCCGCCGGCGTCGACTTGTTGCACATCGTGCGCGCGGCGATCGGCGATGCGGTGAGCGCCTGGGAGCTGATGCCACGAATCGGCTTGGAATTCACCCTGCGTCACGTTTCCGGCGTGATCGATCCGCTTGAACGCACCTACCCATGGTACGTCCTGGCCGAATTGTCGTGGAACCGCGCCGAGCAGGAACTGCGCGATTGCGTTGCCGAGACCCTCAGCGCAGCTCAGGAGAGCGGCCTCGTGCTCGACGCGGTCATTGCGGCCAGCCAGGCACAGGCACACGCCCTGTGGCGGATCCGCGAGACCTTGCCCGAGGCCGAGAAGTACGAGGGGGCCGCAATCAAACATGATATCAGCGTGCCGCTGTCGCGCGTCGCCGAGTTTGTCGAACAGGCAAGCGCCGCCGTGCGCCGTGAGGTCGCGGAGGTGAGGATCGTCGCCTTCGGCCATCTCGGTGACGGCAACGTTCATTTCAATCTGCAGCAACCGGCGGACGGCGACGGCGCGGCGTTTCTCGCCCGACGCAACGTGATCAATCGCGTCGTCCATGACATCGCCGACTCCCTCGGCGGCAGCATCAGCGCCGAACACGGCATTGGCCGGCTGAAGCGGCACGACATGCGCCGCTACAAGAGCGACACGGAGATGGACCTGATGCGCGCGCTTAAACAGGCGCTCGATCCCGACGGCATCATGAACCCGGGCAAGCTGATCTGAACCGCGCATCGAGCTGGCCGCCACGTGACGAGCGCGCGGCAAGGGCCGGCGGGCCGCCGGCTCGCGCGTCGAGCGTGTGGCGCGTTCTATGATTGCTTCGTTCGGGTATACACTTCGGTTGACGTCACGTCGATCAGGCGGCGCGGCACTGGGCACGTCGAATCCGGAGTTTGAACTGGAGGGTCGATCATGACTGCCGCGGCATCGGAAGACGCTCCAGGCCTCGAGAAATGGCTCAAGGAGTCGAACGACAAGTTCCTCCTCGAGTTCTCGCGGTCGCGCCCCATATTCGAGCTTGCCGAGCCACCCCGGAGGGCGGTGCCGCATTGCTGGAAATGGAAAGACATGCACCCCCTCATGCTCAGGTCAGCCGAGCTTACGGATGTCGAAAAAACCTTTCGGCGCTCTCTCATGTTCTCCAACCCGGGTCTGTTTCCCCAACCGTTCATGACCGCCACGCTGGACGGTGCGATCTCCCTCTACAATCCCGGAGAAAAGGCCTACGTGCATCGCCACACGCCGAGCGCCAGCCGCTTCGGCATCGAGGGGATCGGCGGCTTCACCAACGTGCAAGGCGAAAAATGCACGATGGAGCGGGGCGACCTGATCATGACGCCCAACCAAACGTGGCACGACATGGGCAACGAGGGTGATGAACAAATCTTCTTCCTCGACGTAGTCAATGACCCGCTCGTCCTCGCGCTCGGCGGTACGTTCTATGAGTTCGGCTACACCGAGATCGACCCCGAATCCGATTTGGATCAACCGGTCGAGAGATCTGTCCAGTCGGTGAAGGAACCGCTCGAAAACTCAGAGCGGCTCTACGGCGCAGGCGGCCTGGTGCCGCGCTTTACCTCGCACCAGCGAGGACAAGGGCGCAACAGCCCCATGTTCGTATACCGCTATGCGCGGACGCGCGAGATGCTCGACAGGCTGCGGTCCTACGAGGGAAGCCCCTATGACGGCATCATCATCGAATATGTCAATCCGACGACCGGCGAGGCGGCCATGCCCACCATGACGTTCCAGATGCAGCTCTTGCGCCCGGCCGAGCACACGCTGGCCCACCGGCACACGACGAGCACGGCCTATTGCGTGGTCGAGGGCGAGGGAGCCACGCAAATCGAGAGCATGCGGCTAGAATGGCGACGGAACGATATCTTCGTCGTGCCAGGTTGGATGTGGCACGAACACGTCAATCAGTGCGACGGCGACGCGATCCTGTATTCGGTCAGTGACGAAGCGGCGGTGAGCAAACTCGGGCTCTACCGCGAGCAGGGGCGCTTGCCTGACGGCGAGATCGTCGCCGTCGAAGACTAAGCAGAGGGCGTCGCGGCGCGCGCGCCGCGACGCCGCGGTCCCTCCCCCGGCAGTTCCCGGGCAAGGCCGACATCGGCGGTGAACGTTTGTGCACCCGACCCGAAGACCGGACTGCGGTTTGGGGGCTGCAGCGTCGGCTAAAAAAGTGATAACATGGGACCATGACCGTGAGACCGGTGGAGCACGCGGCAGCGTGACCCAGTGAGGCTTGGCCGCCAACGCGCTGCCGGCGCTCCAGTGGAGGGACCAATGAAGAAATTCATCCGTTGCGGAACGCTATTCACGGGTCTGGAGGATAAGGCCAAGAAGGATCAGACGATCGTCGTCGAGGACGGCCTGATCACCTATGTCGGACCGACGTCGAAAGCGCCGAAGCCGAATGGAGGCGAGGTCATCGACCACTCCAAATGGTTCGTCATGCCGGGCATGACCGACTTCCACACCCACCTCGCGTATGGCAACGCCAAGTGCGAGGAAGACATCGATATATACGCACCAGTGGAGTTCCGTGCGCTGCGCGGCATGTTCATGGCCCAGCGCGTGCTGCTCGCCGGCGTCACCTCGATTTGCAATCCGGGCGATGCGGCGCGCGTGACCCTGTCGATCCGCGATGCCATCAACGCGGGCCTGTTCGAGGGGCCGCGCATCACCACCTCGGGTCCCTATGTCACGAGCCGGCAAGGGCTGACCGACTGGTACCCCACCTGGATCGGCCAACCGGAAACCTCGATCGGCCATGTGGTGCGGAGCCCCGATGAGGCGATCGAGGAAATCCGCTGCCAGGTCAAGGACGGCGTCGACGTGATCAAGATAGCGATGGACGGCGACATGGCCCTGCAACCTAACGGGGTTTCCCGCTACAACGGTCTGGTCGCGGCCTTCAATCAGGAAGAGCTGGACCGGATGGTGACCGAAACGCATCGCCTCGGCAAACGAGCCATCACGCACGCGCGCGGCAAGGAATCGACAATGTATTCGGCACGTGCCGGAGTCGACATCATCTTCCACGCCTCCCACCTCGACAACGAATGCATCGATGCCATCCTAGCCGCCAACCTGGTCATTTGCCCGACCCTGACTTTGCTGGTCAACAATTACGAGTTTTCCCAGCCGACCGACGGTGCTGCCGGTGCGTGGTCGGATTATTGCCGAGTCGAGGCCGAAGCCGCGTTCGAAGGCCTGTCGAAGGCACACAAGGCGGGCGTGCCGATGGTGGCGGGCACCGACACCGGCTTCGCCATCACGCCCTATGGCGAATGGCATGCCAAAGAACTTGAAATCTACGTCAAGTATCTCGGCATGACGCCGGCCGAGGCGATCCGCACAGCGACCGTCAACCCGGCTCCGTTCCTCTCTGACGGCGAGCGGCTGGGAGCCATCGCCGTCGGCCGCCACGCGGACATTCTAGCGCTCGACGGCAACCCACTTCAGGATATCTCGCAACTCCTCGACAAGTCCCGCTTCAAGCAGATCCTGCTCGGTGGCGAGCCCATTACGGTGTCGACCCACGACATCGACACCAGGCAGGTGAGCGAGTTCTCCTATGCGATGTGGGGCGACATTTACACGCAGCAGCGGGTCGCAGAATTGTCAAATTCGATCCGCAGCATCGCGGCCGAATAGCACCGCAAGCAGGTTGATCAGTCGGGATCCCGACAGTCGTCGAGACCCCGTTTCTTTGCAAACACTCCAGTGTGGCTGACGCGGGCGGTCCAACTCGCCGCAGCGACAACCGACTCGGTTCGGATCCAGGCCGAACAGATCTAACAGACCTATGTGGGGCACGCGATCGACCGTAGCTCCCGTGGCAGCTGGGTCGGGGCAGGCTTCGATATAGGTTTTCTGAGCCGTTCCGATAGCGAACTTTGGCAGTAGGCAGCCATCTTTGGCATCATTGTAACGACGCAGAGCCTATTTCTGCTCGTCCTGCTGGTGCGCCGATCCGACGAATGGTCGCCCGGCCCGCGGTCGATTGACAAAGCCAACCGGGAGTGGCCTGATGGCCGCCGCTAAACTGGCGTTCGCGCGGCGCGGGCGTGCGTTGCCGAACACTCTATCTGCGGCCAATACTCACATCATTGCAGGGACCCGAACGATGCGGATATCGACCTATCGGTACAACGGCACGACGACCTACGGCGTCGTCAGCGAGGATGGTTTCATCGACGTCGGGGGTGATCTCGGCGGCAAGTATCCGGGGTTGCTCGAGGTCATCGCGGCCGGTGCCCTGGACGAGGTGGCGCGGACGGCCGAGCGCCGCTCACCTGAGGCACTTCTCGACGAGGTGACGTATCTCCCGGTGATACCGGAGCCTGGCAAGATCATCGCCGCCGGCTTGAATTACGAGAAACACCGGATCGAGACCAACTCACCGAAGGACGCCTACGTGACGCTCTTCATCCGGCTCACGGACACGTTGCTTGGCCACCGCCAACCGGTCCTCAAGCCCACCGTCTCGAACCATCTCGACTTCGAGGGCGAGCTTGCTCTCGTCATCGGCAAGGCCGGCCGCGGGATCAGTGAAGCGGACGCCCTCTCTCACGTCGCGGGATACACGTGTTTCAACGATGTCAGCGTGCGCGACTGGCAGTCGCACACGGGCCAGATCACGCCGGGCAAGAACTTTCCCGCCTCGGGCCCGCTCGGGCCTTGGCTCGTGACGGCCGACGAAATACCCGACCCGGCTCAATTGACACTCACTACCCGCCTCAACGGCGAGGTGGTTCAGAACGCGCCGACTAACGATTTGATCTTCTCCGTCTCCGAGATTATCGCCTATGTGTCAGCGTTCACGCCGCTCGCGCCGGGCGACGTGATCCTCCGCTTTGGATGAAGGACGGCGATACGATCGAAGTCGAGATCAGCGGTATCGGCACTCTGTCGAATCCGGTGGTCAACGAGTAGCGAGACGCGCCAAGAGCACCTCTCCGGAAGGGGCTCCGACTCGGTGCACTGACCTTCGGCGGCGCGGGCCATGCTCGAACACAAGTGCAGATCGAGGACACGGCCGATCTTGTCGTAGCTCGGTACGACCCCGACTTACAGACTCATGTAGCCGATGATGTAGTCGAGCGCCTGGCGCATCCGTGGGGTCAAGCCCGCGCTGATGGCACGGGCGCGAGCTCGCAGCCGCGCTCAGTCTCCAGTATGAGGATAGTGGCTGGCTTGAAGACGCTGTACGCGAGATCGATCACCGCCACTGGAACGAACTCCTTGCACAAAATGACGTTGTGAAATGCTTGATTTCTGTTCTGTGCAAAGTGGCCGCACAGATGGCTTGCCACGATCGTCGGGATATAGGAGCACCCCAGTGCGGCCGGGTTGTGATGGGCGAAGTTCCCGCAGAACAGCACACCGTAGGGCGTGACGCCGATGGCCACCATGACCAGATTCCCCCAGCCGATGTTAGCCTCGCGGTCGCACACTGGACAAGGATCTTACCCGGTGAGATCAAACATGAGATGGCGCCCCAGGGCGCATGTTCACCAGTCACGCCAGCGCCTCAAAAAGCGGCGCCGTACTCGATGTCGCCGCCGTTCACGCCGCCCTCTTCCGCCGCCTTCGCCGTAAAATTTCACCAGATTCCGACACCCTTGTCGCGCGAATTTTACGCGCCTCAGCGGAGGATAGAGCCGCCACCAACCCCCGGTGCCACCGATGGACGCGCCGCTTAGCCACGCTGAGCGCCAACGCGAACCCCTGGCGACGGACACGACGCGCCGTCAACTCCCCCACCGATTCGAGCGCTGCCGGCGCGGCCGCTTCTTGATGATCTGGACGCCGATGAAGGACATGACGAGCTCGCGCTTCTGATTAAAAGTTTCATAGCGCAGACGTACCGACCCGCGATCGTCCTTTGATCGCGACGGCCGGGCCTCGAGGACCGTGATCACGATCGACAAGGTGTCGCCGGGCCGCACCGGCAGGTGCCAGCGAATCTCATCCAACCCGGGTGAGCCCATACTGTTCTCGCCCAGCGGCGACTGCTCGAGGAAAAGGCGAAAGGTGATCGATCCGACATGCCAGCCACTGGCAATCACCCCGCCGAAGGTGGATCGCTCGGCCGCGGCCTTGTCGATATGGATCGGTTGAGGATCGTAAAGACGCGCGAATTCGACTATCTCTGGTTCGCCGAGCGTCACCGCCCGGGTGCGGATTTCATCGCCTTGTTTGAAATCCTCGAAAAACTTGTCGCTCATGACGTGGTCTCCTCCCGCCGCACGCCGACCCGGAAACTCGTGCCAACTCAGCGGCGACACTGCTGCCCAACCTGGCCGGCGTCAACCTTCGCGCACGTTTGCGGAGCTTTCACCCCGAACCCAACGCGGCCACTCCCCACCATCAAGCCGAACCGCGGTCGGCCGCGCACCCCGCAATGACGGCTCACCGATGGAGTGGCGTGCAAACGCCCCGCCAAGGCGCTATATTTTGTCCTTCATAAGGGCCGTTTGCTGACCCAAGGCGGGTCGCGGCGGTCATGGGATCGGCGTTCGGAGTTGGCCCATGGAACGGTCGTTCAAGAAAGAAGTGGCTTCGCTCCAGCTCGGCGCAGGCGAGATGTTTCACGGCGAGGGTATCCTCGCGGTCACCAAGGCGCTGCTGCAGTCGGGCGTGAGCTATATCGGCGGCTACCAGGGGGCACCGGTCTCGCACCTGATCGATGTCCTGGCCGACGCTAACGATATTCTCGAGGATCTCGGCGTTCACTTTGAATCCAACGCGAGCGAGGCCGCCGCCGCCGCCATGCTCGGCGCATCGATCAATTATCCGCTGCGCGGCGCCGTGACGTGGAAGTCTACGGTCGGCACCAACGTCGCCTCGGACGCGCTGTCCAACCTTGCGTCGGCGGGCGTGAAGGGCGGCACCGTCATCGTGCTTGGCGAAGATTATGGCGAGGGCGCGAGTATCATCCAGGAACGCACCCACGCCTTTGCCATGAAGTCGCAAATGTGGCTGGTCGACCCGCGTCCCAACCTGCCGACGATCGTCGATTTGGTCGAACAGAGCTTCGAGTTGTCTGAAGTGAGCAACACGCCCGTCATGGTGGAGCTTCGCATCCGCGCATGCCATATGTACGGCCAGTTCATCTGCAAGGATAACAAGCCGCCGCACTTCTCGCGCAAGCACGTGATCGAGAACCCGGACTTCGATTACGGACGCATTTGCCTCCCGCCATCGACCTACGCCCAGGAAAAGGCCAAGGTCGAGTTTCGCATGCCGCGTGCGGTTCGCTACATCCGTGAGCACGCACTCAACGAGATGTTTCCCGGCAAGCACGACCAGGTCGGCATCATCATGCAGGGCGGCATGTACAACGCGGTCATGCGGGGTCTCGCCGAGCTTGGCTTGGCTGACGATTTCGGCAATGCAGACGTGCCGGCCTATGTGCTCAACGTTACTTACCCGTTGGTCGCCGAGGAAGTCACGTCGTTCTGCGCCGGCAAGCGTGCCGTGCTGATCGTCGAAGAAGGCCAACCCGACTATCTCGAACAAGCCATCCACGCCATCTTGCGCAAGGCCGATCTCAACACCACCGTCGTCGGCAAGGACGTGCTGCAGATGGCTGGCGAGTATACCGGCGAAGTGGTTCTCAATGGCCTCGCCCGATTCGTCGAAGGCGCGGTGCCGGACGGCGTCGACCTGACCCGCACTAGGGCCACGCTAGAGCGTCTGACCGCGGCCAAGCACAAGGCAGCCGAACTGCTTGGCGGCCCGGTGCCGGCACGGCCGCCGGGATTCTGCGTCGGCTGCCCCGAGCGCCCCGTGTTCAGCGCCATGAAGCTGGTTGAGCGCGAGATCGGCCCGATACACATGGCAGCGGATATCGGCTGCCACCTGTTCTCTTCCCTGCCACCCTTTAACATGGGAAACACGGTACTCGGCTACGGCCTCGGCCTGGCCTCCTCTTCCGGCGTCGCCGCGGTGATGGACAAACGGGTGATCAGCGTCATGGGCGATGGCGGCTTTTGGCACAATGGGCTCACCTCGGGCGTCACCAACGCGTTGTACAACAAGGACGACTCGGTCCTCGTCATATTCAAGAACGGCTATTCCTCGGCCACCGGAGCCCAGCATCTGCCCTCGACAGGAACCAACGCCAAGGGCGAGACGGTCGACATGGACATCGAGGCGACGCTGAAAGTCCTCGGCGTCAAGTGGCTGCGGACGCTGCGCAGCTACGGCGTCGCCAAGATGGCCAAGGCACTGAAGGCAGCCCTCACCACGGAGCAGGGCGGGCTCAAAGTGATCGTCGCCGACGGCGAATGTCAGCTCGCCCGTCAGCGCCGCATTCGACCGCTCGACCGGAAAAAGCTTGAGTCCGGCAAACGCCTGGTGCGAACCCGCTTCGGCGTCGATGACGACGTGTGCACCGGCGATCACTCATGCATCCGGCTCTCCGGCTGCCCGTCGCTCACCCTCAAGGCGAACCCCGATCCGCTTAAGACCGATCCGGTCGCCCACGTCGACAACGACTGCGTCGGCTGCGGCCTGTGCGGCGAGGTGGCCCACGCGGCGGTGCTCTGCCCCTCATTCTTCCGCGCCGAGATCATCCAAAACCCGACGGCGTGGGACCGCCGCGTCGATAGCCTCCGTCGCGGCGTTATCGCTTGGTTCCAGGGTCGCGACGAGGTTGGGGTAACGGCCGCGTGAGCCAATCCGCGCCGCGCCCGATGACAATCCTGGTCGCCGCGCTCGGCGGCGAAGGCGGCGGCGTGTTGAGCCAGTGGCTGCTCTCCGCGGCAACTGCCGAGGGCTATCCCGTCCAGGGCACGTCGATCCCCGGCGTCGCCCAGCGCACCGGCGCCACCACCTATTACGTCGAACTGCTGCCGACCAAACTCGCCGATTCGGACGGCCGCTCGCCGCTGTTCGCCTTGACACCCAGCCCCGGCACGATCGACCTGATGGTGACCTCCGAGTTGCTCGAGGCGGGGCGCGCCATGCAGAACGGTTTCATCAGCCCCGACCGCACGACGCTGATCGGGTCGACCCATCGTTTGTACGGCATCGGCGAACGCTCCGCCCTGGGCGATGGCCGCTTCGAGTCCGGGACCATTCTCGAGGCGGCGGCCGCATTGGCCAAGCGTGCCGTCTTGTTCGACATGAGCAAGTTGACGCGCGAGACCGGCAGCGTGATCAGCGCCGTCCTGCTCGGCGCGATCGCGGCGTCGGGCGCCCTGCCGATGGCGCGGGAGACCTTAGAACGGGCGATCCGCAGTTCGGGAATCGCGGTCGACACCAATCTCAAGGGCTTCGCCGCCGGCTTTGCAACGGCCGCGGCGATCCGGGGCGTGCCACAAGCCGAGGTGCCAGAGGCGCGCAGCGCCTCCGGCCCGCCAACCGCAGCCGGCCTGCGCGCGCGCGCCGAACGGACCTATTCCGAGGCGGCGTGGCCGGTGATCCGGGAAGCGCTGGCACGACTTGTCGGGTATCAAGACGTCGCCTATGCCGCGCTTTACCTCGATCGCCTCGATCCCATTTGTGCGCTCGAACGCGCCGGAAAAGGGGGCGACGGATCCTCTTCCGTGACCAACGAGGCGGGCCGCTATTTGGCGACGTGGATGGCGTATGAAGATGTGATCCGCGTTGCCGACCTCAAGACTCGCAAGTCCCGCTTCGCGCGTGTCGCCACCGAAGTCGCCGCCAAGGCCGGCGAACCGGTCGCGGTGATCGATTACCTGAAACCGGGGATCGAAGAAGTCTGCGCCCTGCTTCCCGCGTTGCTCGCCCGGCCTCTGCTCGCCTGGGCGGAGCACCGTGGCTTGACCGACCGTCTCAATGTCGGCATGCACATCAAAACGACCACGATCAGCGGCTTCCTGCTGATGTGGCTGCTCGCGCGCCTGCGCCCATTGCGGCGCATGAGTTACCGGTTTGCTGAAGAGCAGGCGTTGATCGGCCGCTGGATCGAGCTGGTCAGGATAGCCGCGGAGCGTGACCTCGACCTCGCCCGCGCGGTCGCCGGATGCGCGCGGCTGGTCAAGGGCTACGGCTCCACCCACCGGCGC
>Ga0310345_10005154_pt1 | contig 11694 bp, 10 predicted proteins | sample HC15DNA20500_MG_FD_204667 | JGI IMG/M metagenome (GOLD analysis project Ga0310345, IMG submission 204667) | Marine microbial communities from station ALOHA, North Pacific Subtropical Gyre - HC15-DNA-20-500_MG | ecosystem: Environmental > Aquatic > Marine > Oceanic | place: Pacific Ocean: North...
TCACGCTCTACATCTATGTCGCGACGATCCTTTCGCGGGTGATGTTCGGCGGCGGCGACGGCTCGCTGGTTGCCGTGCTGGCGGGCTTTGCGATTTCCTACCTGATGCGGCCCTTGGGTGCGCTGGCAATGGGGCACTATGGCGATCGGCACGGTCGGCGGCGCGCCATGCTGCTCTCGATGGCCATGATGACCGCCGCGATGCTTGGCTGTGCGCTGCTGCCGACACACGCGCAGATCGGCCCGGCGGCAGGCTTCCTGCTGCTGGCGCTGCGCTGCGTGATGGCCTTTGCGGTTGGCGGCGAATATACCGGCGTGGTCGCTTATCTGATCGAGGGCGCGGGGCCGAACCGGCGCGGTCTCATCACGAGTTGCGCCTCGGCAGCGAGCGAAGTGGGCGCGCTGCTCGCGGTCGGGGTTGCGGCGATGACGGCCTGGGCGCTGCCCGCCGAAGCGCTCGATGCATGGGGCTGGCGCATTCCGTTCTTTTTCGGCGCGCTGCTGGCGGGCGGGGTGCTGCTGGCGCGGGCGAACATGGACGAATCGCCCGAGTTTGAACGCCACAAGGCGGCGGGGACTGTGCCCAAGGCCCCGCTGCGCCATGCCATGGTGCACGAGCGCATCGGCATTATCCGGGGCTTTGCGATCTCCGCGCTGGGGTCGATCAGCTACTACGTCGGCATCACCTATGTGCCGACGTTCCTTGGCTCAGTGGGGGCAGTGGGCGAGGGGGCAGCACTGACGCTGTCGACCGTGGCGGCTTTCGTGGTGATCGCGGTCACGCCGCTGGTGGGCGCGCTGTCCGACCAGATCGGGCGGCGGCCAGTGCTGATCGGCATTGCGCTTGCCTGCGCGTTCGGGCCGATTACCCTGTTTTCGCTCATGGCTCATGGCGGAATCTGGCCGGCGCTGGTCGGCGCGGTACTGCTGGCAGCGCTGGGCGGCGCGTGGAGCGCGGTCGGTGCTGTGGCGACCGCTGAACAGTTCTCCGGGCAGGCGCGGCTCTCCGGCCTTGCGCTGGGCGTGACGAGCGCGACCGCGATTTTCGGCGGGCTTACCCCGCTGGTGGCGCAGGTGCTGCTGGAAGGGACGCATTGGCCCGCAGTCCCCGGTGCCATGATCGCGGTGGTCGCGCTGGCAATCCTGCCGGTGCTCTGGCGCATTCCCGAAACCGCACCCCGCCAAAGCTGGACAGCCACGCCGCAGCCGATATAGTTCGCTTACCTAACAATATGCGGAAGAGGGCCATGGCAACGCAAGCGGCGCTGGATCGCGAAGACACGGCGCGCAAAGCTCCGGCGCTGATACGCTACCTCGATGAAGGCGAGTACGTCACCCGGCGCTATGTCAGCCAGGGTTCCGAAATGAACACCGGCGATTACCGCGACTATCCTGTCGAGGTGCGCGACGGGATGCCGATGAGGGATCATTTCAGCCTCGATGTGCATGGCTTCATGATTGCCAAGCACGACAGCGCGATTGTCGATTTCCATGACAAAGCCGCCGTCGATGCCGGCTATCAGCGCGAAGTCGAAGCGCTCGTCGCGCGGCTGACCGGCGCGGACAAGGTGGCAACGCAAGGCTGGATGATCCGCACCTCGGGCGATCTTTCGGCGCGCGCGCAGGAGAAGGTCGCGGGCTACGTGCACTCCGGCGGCATCCAGCCTCCGGCGGGCGAGGCGCATGTCGATTACAACGAGCCGACCGGCAAGCGCGCGGCGGCGCGGGTCTACGGGCAGGTGTTTCCCGATGGGCCGGGCTACCAGCGCTACATCTGCTTCTCGCTTTGGCGCACCTTCTCGCCGGGGCCGCAGGACTGGCCGCTGGCGGTGTGTGACGGGCGCACGGTTGGCGATGCGGAGACGGCCTCCAACACGCTGTTCGTGGTCGATGAATTCCCGGTCGGCGATGCACTGACTGCGCCGGTCGAGGGCGAGGACCAGATGATCGCCGCGACGATCTTCCGCTACCGGCCCGAGCACCGCTGGTGGTACTTCGCCAATATGGCGGTGGACGATGTGCTGCTGTTCAAGTTTCAGGACAGCGACCATTCCGTCACCTGGCGCTGCCCGCACACCGCGTTCCACGACACCAGCCTGCCCGGCACCAGGATCCGCGAGAGCATCGAAGTGCGCGGGGTGGCGTTCTTCGAATAGGCGTTAGAGGTCGACGGCCCAGGGCTGGGTCGTCCCCAGTGTTTCGAACAGGAAATCGACGTAGGCGCGCACTCTTGGCGGCGGGGCCACGTGGGTTCGGAACAGCACGTGGATCGGGATGGGTGCTTGCCGCCATGCATCAAGCAGCAGCGCGAGCCGCCCTGCGCGGACATCCTCCGCCACTAGGAAGCGCGGCAGTACCGCGATGCCGCAACCGGCGAGCGCGGCGAGGCGCACGGCTTCGGGATCGTCGATCTGGATCGGCGGGGCATAGGTCACTGTCGCGGTGCGTTCGGGGCCATTGAGGACAAGGCGGTTGTGCTTTCCGGCCGGGCCCAGTTCGAGCATGGCGTGGGCGGCGAGGTCTTCGGGCTCTTCCGGCATGCCGGCGCGGGCGAGGTAGCCGGGGGAGGCGACCATCGCGAAAGCGATTTCGCCCAGCTTGCGGTTGCCGACTTCCGGCGAGGCGACGGTGCGCAGGCGGATCGCGATATCGGCTTCGCCCGGGCCGGACCCCAGCGCATGCTGCTGCGCGCCGAGCCACAGCGCCACGCGGACTTGCGGATGGCGCGCGCGGAACTGCGGCAGACCCGGCACGATGAAGCGCCGCCCGACCAGCCCGGTGGTGGCAATCGTCAGCAGTCCGCTCGGCCCCTTGCCATCGGCACGCAGCGCGGTTTCGGCTTCCACCGCATCATCGAGCAAGCGGCGGGCATGCGGCACGAAGGTCCGCCCCTGCGCGGTGAGCGTCACGCTGCGGGTGGACCGATCGAGCAGCGGCGTGCCGAGCGCCGCCTCGAGCCGGGCGAGCTGCCGCGCGACCGAAGATTTCGGCGCCTTCAGCGCGCGGGCGGCGCCGGTGAAGCTGCCGGCGTTGACGATTTCGAGGAAGACTTCGACATCGGGCAGGTGGAGCATTGTTCGCAAATCCGGGTCAATCTTGCGCTGATGTACCCGGTTGATCCGGTTCGAGCTATCCCCTTATCGTCTGCGCGGGAAACACCCATGCGGAAGCTGCAGACATGTCCGGTTCCGAACGTTCTCCCGCCACCGATGCCGCCACGATGCCCCTGCTCGAGCCGATCCAGCTCGGAGCGCTGACCCTGCCCAACCGGGTGGTCATGGCGCCGATGACCCGGACGCGCGCGACGCCGGAGCGCGTGCCCACCGCGATGATGGCGCAGTATTATGCCCAGCGCGCGTCGGCCGGGCTGATCGTGACCGAGTGCACTGCCATCCTGCCCGAAAGCGCCGGGATCATCCGTGCGCCCGGGCTTTACACCGCCGAGCAAGTGGCCGGCTGGCGCGCGGTGACCGATGCGGTTCATGCAGCCGGCGGACGGATCATCTGCCAGCTGTGGCATGGTGGGCGCTGTTCGCACACCAGCCTGCAGCCGGACGGCCTTGCCCCGGTCGGCCCCTCGGCGGTGGCGGCGGACGGCGTGATCTTCACGCCCGAGGGACGCGTGCCCTATTCGCTGCCGCGCGCGCTGGAGACGGACGAGATCGCGCAGATTGTCGCGGCGTTCGGCGATGCGGTGCGGGCGGCGCGCGAGGCGGGCTTCGATGGAGTCGAGCTTCATGCCGCGTTCGGCTATCTGCCTGACCAGTTCCTGCAGGATGGCAGCAACCGGCGCACCGATGCCTATGGCGGGCCGATCGAGAACCGTTCGCGCTTCCTGTTCGAAGTGGTCGATGCGATGTGCGCGGCCTGGAGCGCGGACCGCGTCGGGGTGCGCCTGTCGCCCTCGAACACCAGCTATGGCATCACCGACAGCAACAGCCTCGCGACTTTCAGCCATGCCATCACCGGCCTGGCGACGCGCGGCTTGCTTTATCTCCATCTTATGGAGCCCGATGTCTCCGATCTGGCCAAGGGCATCGTGCAGGTGCCGGACGTGATCGCGACCTTCGGCCCGCTCTATCCGGGCGCGATCATCGGCAATTGCGGCTTCGATCGCGACAAGGCCAATGCGGCGATCGCGGCGGGGCAGGTGGCGATGGTGTCGTTCGGGCGGCTGTTTCTCGCCAATCCCGATCTGCCCGCGCGCTTTGCCGCCGGGGCCGCTTTCAACCCGCCCGACTTTGCCACGTTCTACGGCGAAGGCGCGGCCGGCTACATCGATTATCCGCCGCTCGCCTGATCCCGGCAAGCGCTCCATGACGAGGAACGGGCAATGAAGGCATTCTCCTACGACCGGTTCGGCGGCGCCGATGTGCTGCACGCAAGCGAACTGGCCGAACCGGTTCCCGCCAAAGGCGAAGTCGTCGTGGCGGTGCAGGCCCGCTCGATCAACCTGATCGATATCCGCGTGCGCAGCGGCACGATGGGGCTGTTGGTAAACAAGCGCTTCCCCAAGGTGCCGGGGGCCGATCTTGCCGGCGAGGTGATTGCCGTGGGGCCGGGCGCCGAAGGCCTCAAGGTGGGCGACCGGGTGTTCGGCGCGGCCGATCCGTTCAAGGGCGGCGCCTTTGCCGAGCGGATCGCGTTGGCGGCCCTGAACCTCTGCCCGATCCCGGACGGCCTCGCGCCCGATGTCGCGGCGGCCCTGCCGATCGCGGGCCTCGCTGCGCTGCAATCGTTGCGCGATCTGGGGCTGCTCAAGGCCGGGCAATCGGTGCTGATCCATGGCGCGACCGGGCCAGTCGGGCTCTTTGCGGTGCAACTCGCCAAGCGGACTGGTGCCGAAGTGATTGCGGTCGGCAGTTCGGGGCTGGACACGGCGCGGCGGCTCGGCGCGGACCGGGTTGTCGATTATCGCAACGGCCCCGGTTTGCCGAAGGGGCTGCGCTTTGACTTGATCCTCAACCTTTCGGGCAAGCTGCCGTTCGCGGTCGGCCGTCCATTGCTGAAGCCCGACGGGCGGATGGTCGAACCCTCGCCGACGATCCCGCTGTTCATCGGCTCGAAGCTAGGCAACCTGTTGCGCCGACAGAAGCACATGGCGCTGGCGGCGGCGGTGCGGCGCGCGGATCTCAAGCTGCTGGCAGACCTGGCGGCAACCGGTGCGCTGGAGCCGGTGCTGGCCGCCAGCTTTGCCTTCGATGCGACACGCGAGGCCTACGCCATGGTCGAGCGCGGTGGGGTGATCGGCAAGGTCGTCGTCACCGGCTGATCCTCGCGGCGGACCGGCCATTAAAGCTCGCATTGAGCGGACGAAAGGAATGCCATCCCGACGTGCTCCCATATGGGAGCTTTGCTAATCCGAACGAGAGGCCATGTGCTCTGCCACAATCCATGAGGCACGCCATGTCTGATCCCGTCAGCAAATCCACTCTGACTCACATCCAGCGGCTCGAGGCCGAGGCGATCCACATCATGCGCGAAGTGGTGGCCGAGGCGACCAATCCGGTGATGCTCTACTCGGTCGGCAAGGACAGCGCGGTGATGCTGCACCTCGCGCGCAAGGCCTTCTACCCGAGCCCGCCGCCGTTTCCGCTGCTGCACGTCGATACGACGTGGAAGTTCCAGGCGATGTACGAGCTGCGCGAGCGGATGGCGAAGGAGAGCGGCATGGAGCTGCTCGTCCACCAGAACCCCGAAGCCGCCGCGCGCGGGATCAATCCGTTCGACCATGGCCCCTTGCACACCGACATGTGGAAGACCGAAGGGCTCAAGCAGGCGCTCGACAAGTGGGGCTTCGATGCCGCTTTCGGCGGTGCGCGGCGCGACGAGGAGAAGAGCCGCGCCAAGGAGCGCATCTTCAGCTTCCGTACGGCGAGCCACGGCTGGGACCCCAAGAACCAGCGGCCGGAGCTGTGGAACATCTACAATGCCCGCAAGAACAAGGGCGAGAGCATCCGCGTGTTCCCGATCTCGAACTGGACCGAACTCGACATCTGGCAGTACATCCGTCTCAACGACGTGCCGATCGTGCCGCTCTACTACGCCGCGGTGCGCCCCACCTTCGAGCGGGAAGGCGGGCTGTTCATGGCCGACGACTTGCCACGGCTCGAGAGGGTGCTGGGCTATCGCCCTGAAATCACGGAACGTTCGATCCGCTTTCGCACGCTGGGGTGTTTTCCGCTGACGGGCGCGGTCGAGAGCAACGCGACGACGCTCAACGAAGTGATCCAGGAAACGCTGCTGACCACCACCAGCGAGCGGCAGGGCCGCGTGATCGACAAGGATGCCGGGGGCGCCGGCATGGAAGTCAAGAAGCAGCAGGGGTACTTCTGATGACCGCTCAGGAACCGATCTACCAGACCGAGGCCCTGATCGCCGAGGACATCGAGGCCTACCTCAACCTGCATCAGCACAAGTCGATGCTGCGCTTCATCACCTGCGGCAGCGTGGATGATGGAAAATCGACGCTGATCGGGCGCTTGCTCTACGATTCGAAGATGATCTTCGAGGATCAGCTCGCAGCGCTCGAGACTGACAGCAAGAAGGTCGGCACGCAGGGCGGCGAGATCGACTTCGCACTGCTGGTTGACGGGCTTGCGGCGGAGCGGGAGCAGGGCATCACCATCGACGTCGCCTACCGCTTCTTCAGCACCGAGAAGCGCAAGTTCATCGTCGCGGATTGCCCGGGTCACGAGCAGTATACCCGCAACATGGTGACGGGCGCTTCGACGGCGGACCTTGCCGTGATCCTGATCGACGCGCGCAAGGGCGTGCTCACCCAGACGCGGCGGCACTCCTACCTCGCGCACCTCATCGGCATCCGCCACATCGTGCTCGCGGTGAACAAGATGGATCTGATCGGCTACGATCAGGCGAAGTACGACGCCATCGTCGCCGACTATGCCGCCTTTGCCGCCAGCATCGGGATCGAGGCGTTCACCGCCATGCCGATCTCGGGCTTCAAGGGCGACAATATCACCGCGCCGAGCGCCAACACGCCTTGGTATTCCGGCCCGACGCTGATGGGCCATCTGGAAGCTGTGGAAGTGAACACGGCGGCCGAAGCGGCGGGCGTGTTCCGCATGCCGGTGCAGTGGGTGAACCGCCCGAACCTTGATTTCCGGGGCTTCTCTGGCCTGATTTCCAACGGCACCGTGCGCAAGGGCGATGCGGTGCGCGTGCTGCCTTCGGGCAAGACCAGCACGGTGACGCGCATCGTCACGCTGGATGGCGATCTCGAGGAAGCGGTGGCGGGCCAGTCGGTCACGCTCTGCCTTGCCGATGAGATCGACTGCTCGCGCGGGGACGTGCTCGCCGCCGCCGATGCGCCGCCGCAGGTAGCCGACCAGTTCGAAGCCAGCCTCGTGTGGATGGCCGACGAGCCGCTCGTGCCGGGCCGCGCCTATTGGCTGAAGCTCGCCAGCCAGACCGCTTCGGTGACGGTCTCGCAGCCCAAGTGCACCATCAATGTCAATACCTTGGAGCGCCTTGCCGCCAAGACGCTTGAACTCAACGCCATCGGCATTGCCGAGATCACGACGGACCGCGCAATCGTGTTCGAGCCTTATGGCGAGAGCCGGACGCTCGGCGGCTTCATCCTCATCGACAAGATCAGCAACGCGACCGTCGCGGCGGGCATGCTGAGCTTCAGCTTGCGCCGCGCGCAGAACGTGCACTGGCAGGCGCTTGATGTCTCGCGGACTGCGCATGCGCGGCTCAAGGGGCAGAGCCCGGCCGTGTTGTGGTTCACCGGACTTTCGGGTTCAGGCAAGTCGACGATCGCCAACCTCGTCGAGAAGAAGCTCCACGCGCTGGGCAAGCATACCTTCCTGCTCGATGGCGACAATGTGCGCCACGGGCTCAACAAGGATCTGGGCTTCACCGAGGCCGACCGCATCGAAAACATCCGCCGCGTGGGCGAAGTGGCCAAGCTGATGACCGACGCGGGGCTCATCGTGCTCACCGCCTTCATCAGCCCCTTCCGCGCTGAGCGCGACATGGTGCGCGGCCTGCTGGCAGACGGCGAGTTTTTCGAGGTCTTCGTCGATACCCCGCTGGAAGAAGCGGAGCGCCGCGACGTGAAGGGACTCTACAAGAAGGCGCGTTCTGGTCAGCTCAAGAACTTCACCGGGATCGACAGCCCGTATGAAGCGCCGGAAAACCCCGAAATCCGCGTGGACACGATGCGCGAAACCCCCGAAGAGGCGGCGGAACGGATCGTGGCGCTGATCATCGGCGACTGGATGCCGATCATCTGACGAGTGCAGGGGTCTTGATGGACGATATCGAACTGGCGCGGCATCTGGCGGCGGGCGCCGCGCGCATCCTGATGGACCTGCGCGCGGCTGGTACGCACGAGGGCAAGGCGCTGGGGGCCGAGGGGGATCTTCGCGCCAATGCCTGGCTGATGGCTGAAGTAGCAGCACATCGGCCCGACGACGGCGTATTGTCGGAGGAAACGCAGGACACGCCCGAGCGCCTCGGCAAGTCGCGCGTCTGGATCATCGATCCGCTCGACGGCACGCGCGAGTATGGCGAGGGCCGCAGCGACTGGGCCGTGCATGTCGGCCTTGCGGTGGACGGTGTCGCGACGCTCGGTGCAGTGGCGCTGCCGGGGCTCGATCTCGTGCTTGATAGCGGAGCTCCGCAACCGCTGCCGCCGATGGCCGAGAAACCGCGGCTGCTGGTCAGCCGCACCCGGCCTGCACACGAAGCGGTCGAAGTGGCGAAGATGCTCGGCGGCGAATTGGTGCCGATGGGCTCGGCGGGCGCCAAGGCCATGGCCGTCGTGCGCGGGGAGGCAGAAATCTACCTCCATTCGGGCGGCCAGTATGAATGGGACAACTGCGCGCCGGTGGCGGTGGCTGCTGCCGCTGGACTGCACGTGTCGCGGATCGATGGCTCGCCGCTCGTCTACAACAACCGCGATACCTATCTGCCAGACCTCCTGATTTGCCGCCAGGAATGGGCAAGGCGAGTCCTTGGTGCCGTTACGGCAATCGAGGCTTGACCGGCATCTGGTTTGCAAGCACGGGGAGGTGCGATGATCGATCCCCGCCAATTCCGTGATGTGCTTGGAGCCTACCCGACCGGGGTCTGCGTGGTGACCGCGCTGGCCGAATCGGGCGAGCGCTTCGGCCTTGTTGTCGGCTCGTTCACCTCGATCTCGCTCGATCCGCCGCTGGTTGGCTTTTTCCCCGACAAGCGCTCCGGGACCTGGCCGAAAATCGCGGCGACGGGGCGGTTTTGCGTCAATGTGCTCGGTGCCGATCAGCTTTCATTGTGCCGCCGCTTCGCCGCCCGGGCGGAGGACAAGTTCGCCGAACTCGCGCATGGCCTCAGCCCGGCGGGCCTGCCGGTGCTCGACAACGCCATCGCGTGGATCGACTGCACGATCGAGCGGGTGACCGAAGTGGGTGATCACTGGTTGGTGGTCGGTGCCGTGGAAGCGCTGGGCAAGGAAGGCGCGGGCAATCCGCTGCTGTTCTTCCGCGGGCAATATCACGATCTCGCGCTGCTCGCCGATTGATCGACCATGGCTACCCGCGGGTAGATTTAATTATAGTCAAGATTCTAGTTTGATCTCGGTCAAGGATCGCGCCCGGCGACTCTGCCAAAAGGATGGGGCGCGGAAGGACCCGGCTGTCATTCCCCCTTCCGCCGATTTCTCCCCGACTTCGGGCGGCGAGCACCCCTCGCCGCCCTCTTTTCGTTAGGTTTTTTGGTAGGCTAGGACGGATGCACGATTGCCGCAGACCTTTCCGGCTGGTAGAACCGGAGTGGATGAGCGCCTGTGATACTTGCATAGTCCGCAACCGCGCGATTTGCGCCGGTCTCGAGCACCCCGAGATTACGGCGCTGAGCGCCATGGGCCGCCGCCGCTCCGTTTCCGCCGGTGAACCGCTGATCTGGGAAGACGACGACTCGCTCCTCGTCGCCAATGTGATCGAAGGCGTGCTCAAGCTGACCACCAGCACCGCCGACGGGCGCGAGCAGATCGTTGGCGTGGCCTATCCGTCCGACTTTATCGGCCGCCCGTTCGGCCAGACCAGCGCCGCAAGTGTGGTCGCGCTGACAGACGCGCGGGTCTGCGTCTTCGCCCGCAACGATTTCGACCGCTTCGCGCGCGAGCATCCGGAGCTGGAGCACAAGCTGCTCGAGCGCACTTTGGCTGAGCTGGACCGCACCCGCGCATGGATGATGCTGCTCGGCCGCAAGAGCGCACCCGAGAAGATCGCCACCTTCCTGCTCGATATGTCGGAGCGCCTCGCGGACAACGGCTGCATGGCGCACACTGGCCCGGCGCGGCAGTTCACGCTGCCGTTCTCGCGCCAGCAGGTGGCGGATCTGCTGGGCCTGACGATCGAGACGGTCAGCCGCCAGTTCACCAAGCTCAAGGCCGATGGTGTCGTCGCGCTGCCGGGGCGGCGCGATGTCGAGATTCTTGACCGGGCGGCCCTGCAGGCACTCGCGGGCTGACGATCAGCCACGCTCGTTGCGGCGGCACCAATCGCTGATCAGAGTCAGATAGGCGGCAGGCGCGTCGTATACGATGACGTGGGCGGACCCGGAAATGGTGCGGTATTGCGCGCCCGGAACGCGGCGAGCAAAGTTGGCAACGGTAACGGGGCGGGCTTCATCGTATTCACCCGCCACGAACAGCGTGCGGCGGCCATCGAGACGCGCGAGCAAGGGTTCGCCATCGTAGTCCTTGAGCAGGCCGGTGGCGCGAAATTCGACCGGACCCCACATGCCGTTGTAGACCGCCTCGCCGGCATGGGGAGGTATGGTCGCACGGTAGGCAGCGACGCGAGGATCGCCCTTGGTGCGCAAGACATGGCGGTCGAAGTAGGCATCGTTCGCGGCGGCGCATTGCTCGTCGCCGGGGGGCATGGCGCCTTCGCAGGCATCAAGCGTGGCACGCCACTGCGCGGGGAGTTCGCGGCGCAGCGCGTTCGCGTCGGCAATCCAGCTGCGGGTTGAAACGAGCGGCGACTGGATGATCAGGCCAGCAAGTGCTGAAGGCCGCCGCGCGCCGTATTCCAGCGCGAGCGTGCCGCCCCAGCTGCCGCCGCCGAGATGCCAGCGCTCGACGCCGAGCGCGCGGCGGACCGCGTCGATCTCGTCGACAAACCGCTCCACACGCCAGTTCTTCGGATCGCCCGGCGCATCGGAACGTCCGCTGTCGAGCTGATCGTAGAGGATGATCGCTCGCTCCTCTGCAAGGGCAGTGAGCGCGAGAAGTCCGGCGTGACCACTCCCGGGACCGCCGTGGAGATAGACCAGTGGGAGACGCGGGCCGCCAAGGTCGCCGTTGACGCGGACGTAGAGCCTGCCGCCTTCGACCGGCACCATCAACTCGCGGTCCGGCTTGATCTGCAACGGGAGGGCGTTGGCAGGCGCGGCGCGAACCGGCGGTGCGGCAAGCGCGGCAAGACTTGCGCCGATCATGCTGCGGCGGGTCCAGACAATGGCGGACTCTGTCATCGTCTGGACTGTGCCGGATATCCTCCGCGATTCAAGTGCCGCACGAGGCTCGCGCAAAACGACGGGCAGCTGGGCCAGCCGTCGCCCCTCCACGAGGGAGGTGTGCCATGCCGCGCGGGTAAGGTCGGAGGCTATCCGCGCCGGCAGGGCAGTCCGATCAGAAGCGGTAGGACACGCCCGCGCTGAGGATCCATGCGTCGATCTT
>Ga0310345_10005155_pt1 | contig 11692 bp, 12 predicted proteins | sample HC15DNA20500_MG_FD_204667 | JGI IMG/M metagenome (GOLD analysis project Ga0310345, IMG submission 204667) | Marine microbial communities from station ALOHA, North Pacific Subtropical Gyre - HC15-DNA-20-500_MG | ecosystem: Environmental > Aquatic > Marine > Oceanic | place: Pacific Ocean: North...
TTCTCCCAGGAAGCCTCTCCAATTCCTATTTTTCCGACTACACAGAGGTCACCAGACTGATTCTGTATCGCGACATTCCATGAGTTTGTGAAATCTTCTGTACTAGATTCGACGGTAATGGTGAGAACATTTCCAGGAAAAACCGGTTTGCGAAACGAATACTCAGCCCATCCTTCGCTAAGCCAATTATTTCCAATAGCTTCAATGATTGTGTCCGTTGTCCAGCCCCAAACCGTGACGCCGCCAATTAATGGACCTTCATATCCATAAGCACGGGCTATCTCAGTGGAATGGATGGGATTTTCTATGTCAGGACTATCATCGTTGTCTAAATAGGCCGTAACGACATTACTTACTTTGTGCCTTTCCATGCGATCCTGTACCTATTTGTGTGATTTCTAATGCCTTAATAGGCCGTAAATTTTTTCTGGATTTACTAATACGATTACGGCTTTTTGGTTTACCATCGCCTCGTCGTATTCGTCCCAATCGGGATGTTCTGTGTCGGAACACGCCATGTACACCTCACGTAATAATGGCTTGAGAATTTTCGCATCTGTGTTGCCATAGTCCATAAGTTCAGCCTTACCTTCGACAACCACGTATTCACGCCAGTTGGGCGTTACAGTTAGGACGGTACAGTGTGGATTACGTTTCAAGTTTCTGACTTTCTGGGATTTTGGATATACGGACACGAAAGCTGCTTTGTTTCTGAATACTCCCGAAACAACAATGCTCGAGTGAATATCACCGTCCAAACGTTTTGTACCCACCACACCATTATGGTTTTTCTCCAGAAATGGAATGGCTTCTTGGAAGTTCATAGGTGTCAGCCTTCTCTTTCATTAATCTTGATGGATTTGCACTTTCACCGAGCCAGTTGTTTTATCGTAGGCCGTTTCAAATCCCTTCTGTATCTCGTCCAGAGGGTACACATGGGTTACCATTTGTTTGAGGCTAAAATCGGGATCGCCAAACATTTCTATCGATTTTTCAAAATCATGTACACCGTCGATCAGCCCATAACAGATTGAACCCTGTACTGTTTGCTCTTTTAACACCGGTTTGTTCCAGTCGATAGCTTGGTTGCCATAAAATACTCCCAAGATTACAACCCTACCTTGGCGTCTGGTTACTTCAAATGATTGTAGAAGGGTTTCGTTGCGGCTTCCTCCTACTGTTTCAATAGTTAAGTCTGCACCACGTCCTTCGGTATGGCTCAGCACCAATTGTTCAAATTCATCTCCCTCGGACCCACAGGTGTCGTCGGCGCCAAGGGACTTAGCCATCTCAGATTGTTGCTTGTGTCGAGAGGTAGCCAATATTTTCCCTGCACCGAGTTTTCGTGCCGCAGCTATAGCAGTTAGTCCGATTGTGCCGGAACCTACAACTGCGACCGTCTCACCCCCTTTTAATCCCCCTAGACGAACCCCGTGTACTGAAACAGCCAGAGGTTCAACTAGAGCACCTTCGGCCCAAGTCATAGAGTCGCCCAATTTGTAGCATCCTCCAATCTTTCTCACAACATATTCAGCGAACCCTCCGCTAGATGGACCTTCTCGGTCAGGACAATGGATGTATTGGCCCTGTCGGCAATACCAGCAGTTATTGCAAGACCTTCCTGTCCCCAATACTTCCACGGCAACCCGTTCTCCAATAAAACTTTTATTTACGTTTTTGCCCACTTCAACAATTTCTCCTGCCACTTCATGCCCGGCAGGATGATCGTCGGCAGCCGTTTTTGCCTTGTTCATATTGAGATCAGAACCACAAATGCCAGTGGCTTTTAATCGAACGATCACTTCTCCTGTCTCGGCCGTTGGGTCAGGGTAGTCGCTGACTTGCATTTTCCCAGATCCGTCATAGAAAGCTGCTTTCATTGGAAGCTCCTAGTCGTGAATTAGTTAATTTCAATTTCCAAATAAGCCTGTCCCAATGCGAAACACGAAAAATCCCAGGAGAAATATTATTGCCGCAGGGATTAAACATCCGATGCAACCAAGTTGCCAGCGAAGTACATAAGATTGCCGGGGACCATCTAGGTTATGTAATCTGAATGCACTGGGTTGTTTAGGTTCCTTATAGCCATCTTCCGATTTTACAATTTCGCCTTCAATAGGTTTTGAATCTACGGGTTCGTCTTTGTCCATCATAATTCAGAAAACTCGGTATCCTCTAGATTCAATGAGAGGAAATGGTATTTTTGGAAATAAGAGCCTCAAGGTCACCAGATGAATATCCTAGGTCGTTGGAAAGTATCGACTTAGTATGTTCGCCAACAAGTGGAGGCCTAAAGGCATTCCAAGGTGATTTAGTGAATCTATATGGTCTGCCAACATATTTGAAGCTAACTGTTTTTCCTATCTCTGGATGTGGCATATCGGTAAACATTTGTCGATCTTCAGCGAAGTGAGGATCGTCAAGGTTTTCTTCAGGTGACCTCACTTGTCCCCATGGAAATTTTAATTTTTGCGCACCCCTGTAGATTTCTTCAGATGTGTGAGCAGCGATAAATCTACGCACTACCTCAAAAGCGTGGTCGGAGTCGGTAGTATCGGTGGCCATACGCATACCCCTGCTCCCACCTCTGGCCATATCCTTATATCTCTCCTCTTGTAAGTCCTCTGCCATGCCTGCTTCTGCCATCCATCCAACCAGTGATAGCCAGGAATGAAGGTTATTAAAAAGTTGAAACACTATGAGGTATTTACCGTCAGATGTTTTACACAATGATTTTGGAGTAGGGGTAGCTGAATGGTGCCTTCCGGTTTGCCTAAAAACGGTTGCTCCCAGGTATAAATAGGATGGCAGAGCATGCTCTGTTGTGGAATTACATGCTTCATGGGCGGAGGCGTCTATGTATTGCCCTCTCCCTGAAAAATCCCTGTTGAATAGAGCTGCAAGAGTTCCAATGAGACCATAATGAGAAGCGATTTTGTTACCGTGATCGCCACTGGGTCTGATTGGTGGGCTACCTGGCACATCATCGTAGCCACAGGAATGCATAATCCCACCCATGGCCAAAGCCACAATGTCCGGCGATTTGTAGTTCCTGTAGGGGCCGTCCTGGCCAAATGCCGTCAAGGAGGTCATCACTAGCCTCGGGTTCCTGTCAGATAAGTCCCTGTAGCCTAATCCCAAAGACGGAAGGTAGCCGGGCGCAAAATCTTCCAGCACTACGTCCGCAGTGGAAGCAAGTGCCTTGATGACTTTCTGTCCCGCAGAGTCTTCTATGTTGATCTCTAAACTCTCTTTTGAGGTATTGTGCGACCAGAAATACAAACTGCGGTCGGGATGAGGCTCGTCGTCCATAAAGGGACCTATTTGCCTTTCAGCTGACCCTCCCATGGGTTCAATTTTTATAACTCGAGCGCCCATATCTCCCATGAGTTTTCCCATAAAATGCCCTCTGGCACCGCATAACTCGATGACAGTTATACCCTCAAGTGCGCCTTCTGTTTTCGATGAAGGTGTTTGAGGTGAAGGGATACTCATGCGATACCCTCTTCATATAGTGTTCCAAGTTCCTCAGGACTGACTCCTAGTAGATCCATATATATCTCCGCGGAGTGTTCGCCAAGTAAAGGGGAAGCTTTATTCAGTTTCCACGGAGTTTCTGACATCGTCATTGGAATTGATTCAACTTTTGTATTGCCAAGCTCTGCGTGTTCAACTTCAGCAATGAAACCTCTATGTTTGAGCTGAGGATCTACTTCGGCTCTTTCCATAGGTGTTTGGACCGCACCAGCCGGCACACCGGCCTCCTGCAGAATATCGAATACCTCGTGTGGGGTAAGGTTGATGGTCCATTGCGATATAAGTTCGTCTAAATTATTTTGGTTAGCAGATCGTGATTTCATGGTTGCGAATTGCCTGTCGCTTGCCCAGCCTGGATTTCCTAGAACGGCTACTAGACTGTCCCATTCAGAATCGTTTGTTACCGCTATGACACACCACCGATCCTCACCCTTGCAGGGATATGTGTTATGAGGGGCAATCTGACGGTCCGGCGCTCTGTTGCCAGGAGGCATTCCGTTTCTTCTGAACGGCCGATTATTGACCGTATAGTCGAGTATGGACGTACCGGTCAGACCGATACCAGCCTCGACTTGAGAAAGGTCGAGATGCTGACCTTCGCCTGTCTTATTGCGATGAAGGAGTGCCATCATAATGGCGATAGCCCCGTAAAAACCTCCTGTATGGTCCATATAGGAAAACCCCCATCCTGCTGATTCCTCACCTGGCAAACCAGACATGTAAGTTAGTCCAGAGAGAGCCTGAGCAGTTGGTCCCCATGTAACGAAATCGCGATCTCTTCCGCTATGCCCGAAGCCGGACATGCTGCAGTATATGATGCCGGGATTTAGTTTCTTTTGTTCCTCGTAGCCTAAACCCCACTTTTCCAAAACACGGGAACTGAAGTTCTCTACTATCACATCAGATTTTTCTATTAGAGTTTTTAAGAGCTCCATACCCCGGGGATGCATTACGTTAAGAGTGAGGCTTCTTTTATTTCGGTTGAGTGTATTGAATAGCGGGCTGCGATTTGGAGAGTCTGCCCCACCGCTGGCGCGAATGTAATCCATGTTGGCATCATTTTCAATCTTTATAACGTCGGCCCCAAAATCTGCAAGTATTCTAGTGCATTGCGGGCCTGCTACGATCCAAGAGAAATCGATTACTCTCACACCCTCAAGAGCGCCTTCTCTTACTACTGATTTAGCTTCGGACATGCCTAGCCTCTACTTAAGTGTTCGTAAATTGCTATCGGTTCTATCTCCCCGGTAACCTTTCCGAATAAGTTGATGGTTGGTGCAAAAATATATTGGCGGCATTATATACAGTATGCAGATCTTAATGGGATTTCGATGGGTACGAGTTTGTGTGACTTTAAAAGATTTTACTGTTGTATAATTTCGGCTCCGTTGTTGTGTACATATGAAAGTTTCCTTAAACTGTCGTAAACCTAATGAAGTAGCGGGATTTTCTACAAATGAGAATTAGTGAATTCGAGCTTACAGAGCCAGTACCAGAGATGAAGGACACTATAGCTGTCAGCATGCTTCGTCCTTGGATTGACGTTGGTAGGGTGGGGACCCTGTCCCTTAGGGCATTGCAAAGATATTTGGGGGCTAAGGAAATAGGGCGATTGTCTAGACCTGGTAAGTTTTTTGACTTTACTCGGTACAGACCTCGTATGAGACTGGTGAATGGTAAACGGACTTTCACGAAACCCAACACTATCGCTCACTATGCTCACGATGATTACACGGATCGAGACTATCTATTTATTCACGTGAGAGAACCCCATAATTTTGGCGAGGACTATACGGAAGCGATAGTTGAATTGTTGAAATATTGTAATGTCACAGAGTATTGTCGGATCGGAGGTATGTACGACTCCGTTCCACATACTAGACCGTTATTAGTAACTGGATCAATGAAGGATGATCAGGAACAAAAGGCAGCTGGGAAACTGAATCCCCGCAGAAGTACTTATCAGGGACCAACATCCATAGTTAATCAGGTAAATGAAGACTTGAGCGGGCTTGGTGTGGCAAACACAACTCTGATGGCTCACCTCCCTCAATATGTGCAGTTGGATGAAGATCATCTTGGTGCAGCCCGCCTGCTTGAGGTTTTATGCTCCGTATACGGGTTTCCATCCGAATTGGCTGATATGGCCCAGGGGGAACAACAGTACAAGGAGATAGATAAAGCTATCGATTACGGTGGCGAGGTTGGAACTTTGATAAAACAACTGGAGACGTATTACGATCGTGTGCTGTCCCGACCCGAGGAGAAAGCAGATTCTGCACTTCCTGGTTCATCATCTTCCAGTTCTTCCAAGTCAACGGAAGGTGAAGACATAAATCTTTCCCCAGATGTAAAAGATTTTCTTAACCAAATGGGAGAACGGTTTGAAAATAACGCCGGTGGGGGAGGTGCCCCTCCCGAAGACGTTGCCGATGAAAGTGATGGCTCCGACGAGTCAGGAGAAGAAGAAAACTAGGTCCAACCTTCCCCTTTCTATGATTTTCTCAAAAGTACATGTCTTCTGTTAAATGTGTGTTCGCGGACTTCTGTTGCCCATCTTCCTTTATCCACAGCTTCCGACCATCCAGTTGATGTCAATATTTCCGGACTTTCAATCTCGTAAACGGCTGTATGTTTTGGTTGATCCTGTATAACTATTTCCCTTTCTTCTCCACCTATCACCATCCTCAGTGGCTGTGATGTGAAACGAGCTATAGATATCACTCCCGGTACCTCAGATAAATACGGGACGTGTTCCTCATCATAGACTTCGTTAAATAGTTGCTCCTTGTCGGTTGGTATGTCCATTGCTGCAGTAAAAAAATATTTGGAAGCCACGGTTTATCCTCCTAATTTGAAAGCTGATTTTCTTAGCTTGAAAACTTGAATCCTACTCCAAGATTTTTTGACTCAACGAATTCGCTTGCCATGATCTTTCGATCACGATTTATCTGTACCCGACCTATATCTATAGTTCCACCTTGCAGTGCAATACTGAATGTATCTGAGTTTATACTCGTCACAGTACCTGGCTTTTCAGTTGGACCGTCAGACGATAATTTGGCGTTGAAAAATGCAAGTTTGTCGTCACCAAAATTTGTGTTCGCACCTGGACTGGGATCACTACCCCTGATTAAGTTGTAAATTGCAGCCGCCGGTTTGTTCCAATCAATAATCGTATCATCTGAGCGACACCAGCCTTCGTAGGTTGATTTTGAGTGATCTTGGGCTATTTTTGGAGCTTCTCCATTTTTCACCAGTCCTACTGCCTCCACCATAGCTTTTACTCCCATCGGGTACAGCCTGTCGAAATAAACTGACCCGAGTGTGTCGTCTGGACTTATAGGTGTTTCTTTCTGAAGTAGTATTGGACCTGTATCAAGACCTTCATCGGGCCAAAAAATAGATAGCCCTGTCTTAGTTTTACCTTGGATAATGGGCCAGTTTATGGAACTGGGTCCCCTGTGTTCCGGTAAAAGAGATGGGTGGTATTGAATTGTTCCATTTGTGGGGTTTTCCAATATCTCCATTGGAACTATGTCAGTGACGAACGCCATAACACAAAGATCAATGTTCAGCGACGAAAACTCTGTTATAGCTTGCTCATCTCTCATACGTCTATATTGGTAAACTTGGATATCATGCTCAACTGCAGATTCCTTTATTGGGTCAAAAGGGCGGTCTTTTCTATCGGGAGGACACAAAACGGCCGCTATGTCTTCTCCTTTTTCAACTAACGCCTCCAGCACATCTTTTCCAAAAGCCGCCTGGCCAATTACTGCTATCCGCATTAAACGCCTCCTATGAGCCTGTAAGGGATGTGAAAGCATTTATAACACAGTCGGCCAACAGTGAAATATGGTTTAACCTAAAATTGGAGCAATTTTTGGATTGGTGAGATATATTCAACCTTGCTGTCGACTCGTCGTGATTGACCACATCTTATCTACTTTCATACCATAGTGTAGTCACATCTGGATTATTCGGTAAAAACGCATCAGGAGTTCAATTTTGTCGTCAGAAGAAACTGATTTTATTTCCCCATTGGCCGGATTAAGGGTGTTGGGAGTCACTGTTTATCTTGCTGGACCGTTTACTCTCGTTAATCTTGCTAGACTAGGGGCTGAGGCTATAAAAGTTGAGATTCCTGGATATGGTGATCCGACACGTGGGAATGGACCGTTTGCAGATCCTGATGGATATTCAGCCACCAAAGAGACAGACTCACAGCTATCCACGCGGTTTCTTAAGCGTTCCCAAGGTGTTAAGAGTGTTACTCTAAATTTGAAACATCCCGAGGGAAGGCAGATGTTTTTGGATATGGCCGCTAAATCTGATGTGGTTGTCGAAAATCTCTCTCCCGGTGCTATGCGTAGACTAGGTCTTGGCTTTGAAGATGTGCGTAAAGTTAATCCAAAAATCATATACGCTTCTATTTCTGGCTATGGTCAGACAGGCCCACATTCCCACAGAAAGGCACACGATCCAGAGATACAGGGCATGAGTGGAATTATGGACATAAACGGAGATCCAGATGGCCCTCCCATGAGGATAGGATTCTACATTGCTGATCTTGTTACACCAATATTTACCTGTTATTCCATACTAGCTGCAATAAGAAACCGTGATATCACTGGAAAAGGTCAGTACTTAGACGTTTCTATGATGGATACCCTAACTTCACTTATGTTTGTCGAGAACATTGAGGAGGCTTTGTATGCTGGAGAACCTTTGAGAATGGGAAACGGGATAAGAGGGGGCCCAATGGGCCTGTATCACACGAAAGATAGTGACATTATTATCACAGTTGCTAGTGATGATCAGTGGGAGCGTTTGGCTAAAGCCATCGATGCCCCACACTTGATTGAAGATCCCCGATTCGCCCGATTCCTGGACCGAGGTAAAAACCTTGACGCTGCCCGGTCAGCTGTTCAAGAGATATTGATGAGATTTACTAAGCAGGAAGCATTAGCTCTCTTGGACAAAAATGACGTGCCATGTAGTGATGTTAGATCCGTATCTCAAATTATTGACGATCAACATTTTTGGGATAGAGGCACTCTTAGAGCCATGCGCAGTCAGGCGTTCGATGAGGACCTTCCTGGTATAGTTTCCGGATTTCCGGTGGCATTTTCTGGTGGTAAATTGCCTCAGGAATCGGGTGCCCCTTTACTGGGCCAACAGAACACAGATATTTATGGGGATCTTCTGGGAATGGACGAATCCTACCTGAGTAAACTTGAGTCTGATGGTGTCATATAGGAATTCCGGACAGAGCTAATTTGCTACTTCATGAGGTAATTTGGTGAGAGATTTAGCGAAACCACTTCGTACTCTTTTGTACGTTCCAGGTAATAAGGAAGAATGGATTCTAAAAGCTCCGAAATATGGGTCTGATGCACTGATATTAGACCTTGAAGATTCAGTGCCACCAACTGAAAAATCATTAGCTAGAGAGATAGTATCTAGGCTTGTGCCAATTTTGGCTCAACAAAATATGACAGTGTTTATCAGGGTGAATGATCTATCTACGGGACTTACTGGAGAGGATATTTCACGCTCTGTTGTGGATGGGTTATATGGGATAACTCTTCCAATGGTCAAAGGTCCGAATGACATTGAGTCCCTTGATGCTTTGCTAGAGGCGGAAGAGAGAAAAAAAGGCATTCCCGTTGGGACTGTTCTTATAGATCCAGGCCTCGAGACTGCAAGTGGTATACGTTCCGCATACGATATAGCGGTCTCTTCTAACAGAGTGGCTCATATGGGGGCGAGTGGCGGAAGAGGGGGAGATGTAGCGCGATCGATTGGTTACCGTTGGTCTCCCAAGGGAACTGAGACTTTGTTCATCAGGTCTAAAGTATTACTTGACTCCCGGGCTGCTGGGGTGCCTTATCCCGTGACAGGACTTTGGCAGGACATTCATGATCATGACGGGCTGAAGTCATTTGCGAAACACTCTAGAGATTTGGGTTACGCGGGTATGAGTGTGATACATCCGTCCCATATTGAAATAGTGAATCAGATTTTTTCTCCCACCCAGGAAGAAATTTCAGAGTGGATGGGCATTATTGAAGCGATGGATGGCGTTAGAAAGAGGGGGGGCGCTGCTGTTGAATATAATGGAGCCATGGTCGATATAGCACATGAGAAAACTGCCAGAGATATGCTTGATTTCGCAAAAGCTTTGGGATTGGTGTACTGATCATCTTATGATCCTTTGTTATTTAAGTAGCAAAGATATCTCTGAAACAGAACTTTCAATCATAGATACTAAATCTTCTCCCGCTGAGCCATCTTCATTCCAGTGATCAGACCAAGTGTAGATACTATTTGCTAGTACTAAGCCGCCTAGACTCCTGACCATAGGAACCATTCCATACTCGATGCTCAATGAATGATGTGGAGATCCTCCTGTTTGCACGGGCAATACATATGATCCCAAAAGACTCTCAGGAGGCATAAGATCGAAGAACACCTTCAACAGGCCCGTATAGGTTGCCCTATACGTCGGTGAGGCGGGGATGATTAGATCTGCTTCAGTGGTTTTGTCCAAGGCTTGACGTAGTGCGGGGCCTTCGGAACGAAGTAAAAGGTTGTCGGCTGGTACTTCAGATAGATCGACTACTGTGGATGTCCAGTGATCAGGACTGAGTCTATCAAGAATCAAGCTCACAATTTTCTCAGAAGAAGACCCTGAAAATGGACTACCTAGTATGGCGGTGGCGCTACGCATGGGCAGTAACTATGTTTGATTTAAGGTATCTTTTGACTTCATCCTTAAGTAAAGGAATAAGTTCTTTTCCCCAATATAGGGTGTCGTTGTAAGGATCAAAACCCCGTATCAATAAGGTTGTGCATCCAAGTTTGTAATATTTCATCAAAGAGTCGACTACCTGTTCAGCTGTACCTACTAGGGCAGTTGTATTTCCTGCTCCCCCCGCCGCCGCCGCTATAGGCATATAAAGACGATCATCAAGTACGTCACCCTTGGTGGCGAAGTCTACTAGCCTCTGGGAGCCAACGGATTCGAGTCTCTCGTCGGCAGTACCGTGCATCGATCTCTGTCCAGAATCCAAAACCGATTCCAAAGTGTGATATGCCTTATCCCAGGCTTCCGATTCTGTTTCAGCAACAATAGGTCTGGTTGAGATAGAAAACCTGACAGACCTTGGATCTCTTCCTGTCGCTTTGACTCTTTTCCTGAAATCAACGATCTTTTTCTTTACCTCTTTGCGGGGTTCTCCCCATAGGGCATATACATCGCATGACTCTGCTCCCACATTTAGGGCGGCCTCCGAGGCTCCGCCGAAATAGATTGGTATGTGAGGAGTTTGAAAACATTGGAAGTCACTTTTCGCGTTTTCAAATCTGTAGAAATGACCGCTATGTGTCACAGGGCTTGGCTGGGTCCATAAATCCTTGAGTATTTTGATGAATTCGCCCGAACGCCGGTATCTGCTATCATGATCCTCGTAGTCTCCGTCTCTCCGTTGTTCTGTTTCCCCACCACCGCTAATAATGTGCAATGCGATACGTCCTTGAGTTAACTGATCGAAGGTTGCGGCCTTTCTTGCAAGGATGGTCGGACTCACGAATCCAGGTCTGTGTGCGATTAAGTACCCCAAAGTTTTTGTGTGTGCGGCCGCATGCATCGCGACAATGAAACCATCAGCAGAAGATGAGGTATACCCGACCAGCACCTTGTCAAAACCACTTTTTTCGTGTGCTTGAGAAAATTCTGCGATGTAGTTCCCGTCAATGCCACCCCCTATGACGTGAACTTCAGCACCCTTCTTTCCCGTTCCCTCTCGCTTGGCCCCTATCATTCCAATTACTTCTAAAGACATTTCTGTTCTCGAAATCCTAAACACTATTTGTTGGTTTGAGTAGTTTTGTAGATTTTACACTTATTGCTACAAGTGGAGTGAGTGGTGTTTTTAGGTAGTTGATTCGACTATCTCAGTAACTCATGAATCTCCGTATCTACCCTCTATTCAGATCCCCTAGTTTGAAGACTTCGCAACCTGCGACCTTGTTCCTTCACTGGGATGAACTGCTCAGGGGTTTCACCAAATGGCAGTTTAGGATTCACACGTTTTCTGCTTGTTTTGAGTAGTAGGGCATTACCTCATTGGAAAATAAACTAATTGAT
>Ga0310345_10005156_pt1 | contig 11690 bp, 10 predicted proteins | sample HC15DNA20500_MG_FD_204667 | JGI IMG/M metagenome (GOLD analysis project Ga0310345, IMG submission 204667) | Marine microbial communities from station ALOHA, North Pacific Subtropical Gyre - HC15-DNA-20-500_MG | ecosystem: Environmental > Aquatic > Marine > Oceanic | place: Pacific Ocean: North...
AACACCGAAACACAGGTCTGTTCGGGGACGAATTTCGAGTAATAATGCCCCCAACTTCCACGGAGTCGTGCCAGTGAAAGTGGCGACATACGGTGAGTGGCAGCTCGTCGGGCTGCTGCTCGCCGTTTGTTGTTTCGGGTTCTCTGTTTCTGCCCGAGCCCAGACAGGCGACGAGACGTTTCGGGGCATCGTGGCGGAGCTTGGCGACGCGAACTTTCGAGAGAAGGAAGCGATTGCCGCACGGCTGATCGATACTGCCCATCCCGGCGTTCGGAATGTTGTCACGGCGTTGATGGATGGGCGAGTGTTCATCCGCGACCAGGACGGGCAAGCGTTCGTTGTCGAATCAACGGCCGAGGACTTGTCCGAATTCACTCTTCTCGACCCTGCTTCCGCGGCGGAGGTCGGCTCGTCTCCACCTGGCCAGCTAAGCCGAATCATTACCAATAATCAGCTGCGGAGATTTCTTCGAACGGCGGTCGCGCGATTTTCGCTATCGAGTGCGGACGCATCCGTACGTCGTGACGCGGTGCGGGAAATACTTCGTAGTCTCGACGCAGGGAATGTCGAACTCCTGCGAGCTCGTGCCGAGGAAGAGGAGGATGCCGACGTCGCATATGAAATTGAGACAGCACTCGCACTCGTGGCACTAGATGATGAGGATACACGTGTGCGGAGCGAAGCGGTTGGTCGGCTCGTGGGGCGCTTGAACCCCGAAGTACGAAATCGCCTGGCGACGCTTCTTGAATCTGATGAGGAAGGTCGTTTCGTTGAACCTGATCCAGGTGTACGTGCCGCCGCTGCGGAAGTCCTTCAGCGAATAGATCTGTGGCGTAGCCTCTTTTCGCTCATCGAGACCGCGTTTTTCGGGCTTAGCCTTGGTTCCGTGCTTGTGTTGGTCGCCATCGGACTTGCGATCACATTTGGCGTAATGGGTGTGATCAATATGGCTCACGGCGAACTAATGATGCTGGGAGCTTATACCACCTACGTCGTCCAACTTTGGATGCCTGAGTTTATTGGGCTATCCCTTCTGGTGGCAGTGCCGGCGGCGTTTGTCGTGGCTGGATCGGCGGGAATCGTAATTGAACGGACCATTATCCGGTTTCTTTACGGGCGACCGCTCGAAACGTTGCTGGCGACGTTTGGTGTGAGCTTGGTGTTGCAACAACTCGTAAGGTCTGTGTTTTCAGCCAATAATCGAGCAGTGACCACGCCGGCGTGGATGAGTGGAGCGCTGGAATTTAACCCTGCATTCTCACTCACCTATAACCGAATTTACATCATCTTATTTTCGTTGGTCGCGTTTTCACTCGTGCTGGCGGTCTTGAAATATACGCGACTGGGGCTCGATATCCGTGCGGTCTCGCAAAACCGCGTCATGGCGCGCGCGATGGGTGTGCGCAGCGCACGGATCGACGCGATGACGTTCGGATTGGGTGCAGGCATCGCCGGCGTTGCAGGTGTCGCCCTGAGCCAACTTACGAACGTTGGTCCGAACCTCGGACAGTCTTACATCATCGACTCGTTTATGGTCGTGGTATTTGGGGGCGTCGGGAATCTCTGGGGCACGCTCATTGGGGGCATGTCACTAGGGATTGCCAACAAACTGCTTGAACCGTTCGCCGGTGCAGTACTGGGAAAGATTTTCGTGTTAGTGCTCTTGATCCTCTTCATTCAGTTTCGGCCACGCGGACTATTTCCTCAGACGGGTCGTGCGGCGGAGAGCCTGTGACGAGACTGTCCCGTTCCCTACTGGCGGTGGTGGCAGATCGTGGCAGCCTCAGCTTCCTCACGCTCCTGGCCACCGTCGCATTGGTGGTGCCGATCCTCAATCTCGCCGTTCCCGAGTCGTCACCGCTGCACCTCTCGAGCTATGCCGTCGGGCTCATCGGGAAATATCTGTGCTACGCGTTGCTGGCGGTTGCGGTCGATCTGATCTGGGGCTTCGGTGGAATTCTGAGTTTGGGCCATGCGGCGTTTTTTGCACTCGGGGGTTACGCGAGCGGGATGTATCTCATGCGTCAGATCGGAACCCGGGGCGTTTATGCTCATCCTGTTCTGCCGGACTTCATGGTGTTCCTCAACTGGAGTGAGTTGCCGTGGTTTTGGTATGGCTTCGACCGTTTCTGGTTCGCACTAATTATGGTGGCGCTGGTTCCAGGCGCACTTGCGCTCGTGTTCGGTTGGCTAGCCTTTCGATCCCGAGTCACAGGTGTGTATCTTGCCATCATGACACAGGCGCTCACCTATGCCTTGATGCTTGCATTTTTTCGGAACGACATGGGATTCGGTGGCAACAACGGGTTCACCGATTTCAAGGATCTGTTAGGGTTCGACCTGCAAAGTGATGCCACGCGTTCGGCTCTTGTGGTTTTGACAGCCGTTTCGTTGGCGGCGAGTTATTGGGCGTGTCAGGCAATCGTCGGGTCACGTGCGGGACGTGTAATTCGCGCGATCCGAGATGCCGAAAGTCGGACCCGTTTTCTGGGGTATCCGGTCCACTCCTACAAGTTGTGGGTATTTGTCTTTTCGGCGGTACTGGCTGGGATAGCTGGGGCCCTGTACGTTCCCCAAGTGGGAATTATCAACCCCAGTGAGTTCGAGCCCATCAACTCCATTGAAGTGGTGATCTGGGTGGCCGTTGGCGGACGAGGTACGTTGTACGGGGCGGCAGCCGGTGCGGTGCTAGTGAACTACGCAAAAACCTACTTTACAGCAGCGTTGCCAGACGTCTGGTTGTACGCGCTTGGCGCGATTTTTGTAGGTGTCACGCTGTTCCTTCCCCGCGGGTTGGTCGGAGCGATTCCAGTGATGAGTCGACGCAAATGACCGAGAAGAACGTGCTGGAAGAGAGTAGCAGGAAGAATCAGACGAAGTGGCAAGAATTACGAACGGCCGCCGTGAGTCGGAAGCCGTCGGTTTTACAGGGCAACGTACTCTATATCCAGAATGTCACGGTGAGTTTTGATGGCTTCAAGGCACTCGATGATCTTTCGCTTCACGTTGACCCCGGCGAGTTGCTGTGCATCATCGGACCAAACGGTGCCGGTAAGACAACGATGATGGATGTAGTCACTGGCAAGACCCGCCCAGACGAAGGCTCGGTGTGGTTTGGTAAGTCGACTAATTTGTTGCTACTTAACGAGGCAGAGATCGCTCAACGCGGCATTGGCCGCAAGTTCCAGAAGCCGACGGTCTTTGATTTTCTTACGGTTTCTGAGAATCTAGAGCTTGCGCTCTCAGGCAAGAAGTCATTTTGGCACACGTTTGTTGCTCGTTTGACGCGTAGAGAGCGTGAGCGTATCGATGAGATCCTTGAGACAACCCAATTGGCATCGAAACGCACGCATCAAGCAGGTACATTGGCACACGGACAGAAACAATGGCTTGAGATCGGAATGCTCCTAATGCAGGAACCAGAGTTGCTCTTGGTGGACGAACCGGTGGCCGGAATGACACCGCGAGAAACCGAGCGTACCGGTGAGCTGTTGTTGTCATTGGCTGGGCAGCACTCGGTAGTCGTTGTTGAACACGACATGGAATTTGTGAGGTCAATAGCCGCTCGGGTTGCTGTTCTCAATGAAGGGCATGTGCTTACTGAAGGTGACATGCATACCGTGCAAAATGACCCGCGTGTTGTTGAGGTATACCTAGGCGCATGAGCCTGCTTCGAATCAGAGGTCTCAACCAATCGTATGGCGGAAGCCATACGCTCTGGGACATCGACTTGGACGTGGCGGTCGGAACCCGCCTGTGCTTGATGGGGCGTAACGGAACGGGTAAGACGACGTTACTCAAGTGCATCATGGGTTTGATACCAGTGACGTCTGGAGAAATTACGTTCGACGGAATGGATTTACGTTCTCTTCCGGCGGAGAGCCGGGCCCGGTTGGGTGTCGGCTACGTGCCCCAGGGACGTGAAATCTTCCCGCAACTTACCGTCGAGGAGAACTTAAAGATTGGGCTTACGGCTCGACAGGACCGCCACCGGAGCATTCCGGCCCAAGTGTTCGAGTTGTTTCCAGTGCTAAAGCAGATGCTCCAACGGCGTGGAGGGGACCTGTCGGGAGGGCAGCAGCAACAACTCGCAATGGGACGGGCTCTGGTGCTGGAACCGAGATTACTTATTTTGGATGAGGCTACTGAAGGGATCCAGCCAAATATCGTGCAGGAAATTGGCGATATTATTCTCAGGCTTAACCGAGAAACTGGCGTGACCGTGCTACTTGTTGAACAGAAACTACCTTTTGCGCGTCGTGTTGCCAGCGACTTTCAGATCTTAGACAAAGGGCGTTCGGTGGGCGGAGGTTCCATCGGTGAGTTGAGTGATGATGACATCAGCCAACACCTTAGCGTGTGAGCCCGAACCAGGTGTCAGCTTGATCATGGCCCAGCCGTCGCTCAGAACGGTACGGCAACCAGGCTTGGGGCGGATAACTGTCGAACAAACTGGTGGCCGGAGTGTAGTGCGCAGTGTCTACGCGACAAGCCCGTTGCGTCTGCTGACACCAAAGAACCATGGCCATGCGGTGTGGATCTATTCATCGAGTTATGGCGGTGGTCTGGTCGATGGGGATGCCATCACCATCCACGTTGCGGTCGGGACCGATTCTCAGGCATTTCTGTCCACGCAGTCGGCGACGAAGGTCTATCGATCACCTCGGGGAACCGCGGTAACACTATGTGCTGACGTTGAAGAGAATGGTCTGCTCGTGTGCGTTCCCGATGCAGTTGTCTGTTATGCTGGGGCTCGGTACCGTCAATCACAAAAGATCAACCTTGCTTCTGGAGCAGGACTAATTCTCCTCGACTGGTTTACGTCAGGTCGGCGCGAGTGTGGTGAACGATGGCTTTTCGATGAATACCTGAGCCACACGGTCATTCATCAAGACGGTCATCTCATGGTCCATGACGCATTGGCCTTGCGAGCTTCGGATGGTGAGCTAGTGACGCGGCTGGGTCGCTACGACGTAATGGCTGTTGCAGTAGTGATTGGTCAGATGCTTCAGGGGGACGTTGATCGAATAATGGCTCGCGTACAGGACGAACGAGTGCGGCGACATGCTGACCGCATTGTTACAGTTGCGCCGGTCAGTAGTGCGGGGTGCGTCCTCCGCGTGGCAGGTCCATCAATCGAAGACGTCGAACACACTTTGCGAGACCTGCTTTACTTTGTGCCTGGGCTGCTTGGTGATAGCCCCTGGGCACGGAAATGGTAGAAAGATGCATCTCACTCCACGCGATATCGACAAGCTCGTGTTACACCAGGCGGGGTTCGTCGCCCAGAAGCGGCTGGCCCGTGGACTCCGCCTGAACTACGTCGAGGCGGTTGCCCTTATTGCAACTCAACTCTTGGAGTTCATCCGAGACGGACGGACAGTCGCCGAGTTAATGGATTTGGGACGTCAGCTATTGGGAATGAATGATGTGTTAGATGGCATCGCTGAAATGGTCGATGAGGTTCAAGTCGAAGGCACTTTTCCGGACGGCACAAAACTGGTAACGGTCCATCACCCAATAGTGTTGGAACAAGGTGATTACGAATTGGCCCTCTATGGAAGCTGTTTGGCGAGTCCCGTGTCGAAAAAGACGGTTGGGCAATCAGCTGTGAAATTGACGGGTTTACCTGGTGAAATTATGGCCCAGGAGGGGCAAGTCATGCTAAACGAAGGCCGTGAGACCGTTACGTTACAGGTGGCCAACACCGGAGATCGGCCCATTCAGGTCGGAAGTCACTATCACTTCCTAGAGACTAACCGAGCCTTGGTCTTCGATCGTAAGACGGCCTATGGACACCGACTGGATATTCCCGCAGGAACAGCGATCCGATTCGAACCCGGCGAGAGTAAAACTGTCACGCTGGTTTCGATCGCGGGCAACCGAGTCGTACGAGGCGGAAACGCCTGGGCGAGTGGTCATGTAACTGAAGGACGTGATCTCAAGGGGTGGGAGTAATCCATGGCGCACCATATCGACCGTCGGCACTATGCAGACCTCTATGGACCTACAACCGGCGACCGGGTGCGGTTAGGAGACACCGGGTTGGTGGCGCAGGTAGAAGACGACGCAACGGTCTATGGCGACGAATGCAAGTTTGGTGGTGGAAAGGTACTGCGAGACGGTCTTGGACAAGCGGCTGGTGTTTCAGACGAGACCGCACTGGATTGTGTGATTACGAACGCACTTATTGTTGACTGGACCGGCATTCGGAAAGCAGACGTTGGCATCAAGAATGGTCGAATTTCTGGGATAGGAAAGGCAGGAAATCCCGATGTTATGGCTGGGGTATCCGATGACATGGTCGTAGGTGTTACGACCGAAGCGATTGCCGGGGAGGGACTAATTCTGACGGCAGGCGGGATCGATTCTCACATTCACTTCATTGCTCCCCAATTGGTGTACGAGGCAGTCGCAAGTGGTGTTACCACGTTTATAGGAGGCGGGACGGGGCCTGCTACTGGTACCAAAGCCACGACTTGTACGCCAGGCAGTCGCCATATCCAGCTCATGTTGCAGGCATGCGACGCTTTTCCGATGAATTTTGGTTTTCTTGGAAAAGGCAACACCTCCATGCCCGATGGGCTCGAAGAGCAAATACGTAGCGGAGCGGTAGGACTAAAGCTCCATGAGGATTGGGGCTCAACCCCAGCCACTATTGACTGCTGTCTCACTGAGGCCGACCGATTTGATGTTCAGGTTGCCATTCATACCGATACGCTTAACGAATCCGGATTCGTTGACGCGTCAATTGAAGCCTTTAAGGGACGTACGATTCACACGTATCACACTGAAGGTGCGGGAGGTGGACATGCTCCAGACATCATCCGAGTTTGCGGTGAACCAAATGTAATCCCAAGCTCAACCAACCCGACGCGACCATATACGGTTAACACCCTTGACGAGCATCTAGACATGCTCATGGTTTGTCATCATCTCGACAAGAACGCCCCAGAAGATGTTGCGTTTGCAGAAAGTCGTATTCGAGGGAAGACGATTGCGGCGGAAGATGTGTTGCACGATCTTGGTGCCATTAGCATCATGGCGAGCGATAGTCAGGCCATGGGACGAGTCGGTGAGGTTGTCTCCCGCACTTGGCAAACAGCTCACAAGATGCAAGCTGAACGCGGTCGGCTCGATGTTGAGCAAGGTGACAACGACAATTTTAGGATTCGACGGTATGTCGCTAAATACACCGTGAATCCAGCCATTGCACATGGTATTTCCCACGAGGTAGGCTCTGTTGAAGTTGGCAAGCTAGCAGACCTTGTGCTCTGGAAGCCAGCGTTTTTTGGCGTCAAGCCAGAACTAGTCTTGAAGGGAGGATTTATTGCTTGGGCCCAGATGGGCGATGCTAATGCGTCTATTCCCACACCGCAGCCGCAACTGATGCGGCCAATGTTTGGTTCCTATGGGCGAGCTACCGGGGTGACATCGCTAGCGTTTGTCTCCAAGCTGTCGCTTCAGGATGGTGTTGTGGAACGCTACGAACTGACAAAGGCTCTGTCTCCCGTGTCGGGGTGCCGTGCGATCGGGAAACGGGATATGAAGCTCAATGATGCATTGCCAGAAATTCAGGTTGACCCTGAAACGTATGTGGTGACCGCCGACGGAGAAGAATTGACTGCGGAAGCGGCTGAGGTGCTTCCGCTCGCCCAGCGTTATTATCTGTTTTGATGCCACACTCATCCGATTGGCAGACGTGGCAGGTTGTCGACTCAGCATTTCCGGTTGGTGTGTTTGCTCACTCGTGGGGACTGGAAGCTGCATGGTCCGCTGGTTATGTTGACAGCGATTCAACCTTGCGACAGTTCTTGCTTGACTCGATTCAGCAGACCGGCTGGGGTCCAATACCGCTCCTGAATTCGGCCTACCGACAGCCCGCTCGCTTGAGAGAACTAGATGAGTTAGCCAACGCGTTTCTGACAAATAGTGTGGCGAATCGAGCCAGTCGATCGCAAGGGAGAACGTTCATTGCTACCGCCTCACAGGTTTGGCCTTCCGAGGCCATGGCGAAACTGGAGGACCAGGTAGCCTCGAGTTGGGCCCATGTGGCACCGTTTTCTGGAGTGGCTTTCCGGATAATTGGCCTGCCGTACGAAACCGCACAGAAGGCAGTACTCTATGGAACCGCCCGCGGCATTCTATCGGCAGCAGTTCGCTTGGGAATAGTTGGGGGCTATCAGGCCCAGCGCATGCAATATGATGCTGGACAACTTCTCGATGTGACACTTAAGCGGTGTAAGGACCTGGACGCTGAGTCGCTGTGTCAAACGGCTCCCGTCCTCGATTTGTTGCAGGGAGCACACGACCGACTTTATTCACGACTGTTTCAGTCGTAGTCTTCTTAGATTTTGTTATTGAGGATTAGCAATGCACGACGTAATAAACCATTCGCATGACGAGGACGGCCCAGTTGGACCTGGTGATTTCAAGCGCAGAAACCAACCACACGATCGTGATTATCATGAGCGTGCTTTTACTGTCGGGATCGGCGGTCCTGTGGGTAGCGGAAAGACAGCGTTGCTACTGGCGCTCTGTCGTAAGCTGCGCGACCGCTATAGTCTCGGGGTCGTGACCAACGACATTTTTACCAAAGAGGACGGGGAATTTCTTGTGCGCCATGAGGCTCTTGAGTCAGAGCGTATCGTCGCGGTCGAGACTGGTGGTTGCCCACACACGGCCGTCCGAGATGATGTAAGCCAGAACATCGATTCCCTCTTCCAACTTATGCTACGGGTGCGCCCAAATCTTTTGTTTGTTGAGAGCGGTGGGGATAACCTAGCTGCGCAGTTTAGTCGTGACTTGGCAGACTTCACGATTTATGTCATCGATGTATCAGGAGGCGACAAGATTCCCAGAAAGGGTGGTCCTGGCATCACGCAATCCGATCTACTCGTCATCAACAAGACTGACCTTGCTCCACTCGTTGGGGCCGACCTTAAGGTCATGGCTCAAGATTCTAAGAAAATGCGTGGAGTGGGGCCTGTTTTGTTTGCGCAAGTGAAAAATGGCGTGGGAGTCGACGAGATCACAGAGGCTGTGGTCGGTGGCGTGGAAACCGCTCGCTCGGTATCGGCCTAAAACATGCGGGTAAACACTGGGCCACCGCTCTTCCGGACCTCACCGAACTGAGGTTTAGCGAGTGGTTACCCGAGGGGAGTTAAATGCTAGATCAAGAATCGGCATGTTTGAGATGTAACAAGAGTTCCAATCCAGCAGAATCTAATCGATAATAGCTGTATCGGGGTAATCTCACATCGAAGGTGAGGTGCTTGCTATGTCGTGATGACACAGGAAGTTCTTGCCTCCAGCTACAGTGTGGCAAGATGCGAGTTGTACGGGGGATGCAGGCTAAGGAGGAGCGAGATATGACGCGACATCACCACGAGGGTATTTCAGCGGTCTTACCAACGCTACCGTTCTTAACGGCAGCAGCGAGTCTCGCGCTCGTTGAGGTCGGCTGCCGTCTTGGTAAGGTCATCCGGTCATCGTCAAAGTAAAACGCACACGATTCCGAACCATCATTTGCGCCTATTCCGGCTCAGAATGGCTCACGGTAGCATCCTTCTACGTAAGTGTGAACCTATCTCAATCCTTGCGCAGCGGCCTTCTCTTCTGCTCGCGCTCCAGCGAGGATGCCCTCCATAGCGTAGTTTCCCTCATGGCACGCGTACTCGAAGATGGAGACGCGATCAGTGATCTGCGTCATGGGTCTCGATACCGTCCATGGCCGCGTAAATGTCTGCGGATCGTCAACCGTGAACTGGTAGTCAATTGTATTCTCATCGACGCGTGTGTAGCGCTCGATCAAATGGAGGCCATCGCGCGACCCCTGGTAACTCGTTTTTGGGTCGAAGTTCATTGTCTCGACGACCAGCGTACTGCCCTCCCAGTGGCCACGGGAGTCACCCATCCATTGAGTAATGGTGTTCGGGAGATGTGGACGCCCATCCAGCGGGATGATGCGAGCTTCGTGGATGAGCTCCTGGAACACAACGACGTACTCGGGACTCTGAAAGATCTGGTAGTTGCTGCTGTACCAGCTTCCGATGCCGTTCCAACCCCGCGAGATGCAACGCGTCCACGGTGTGAGGTCCTCGTAGGTGTCGGGCGAATTGGAAGGACCCCGCGTACTTCGCTCCGCCCTCTCGGCCGTCATTCTCGCCTGACCTTCCCGCGACAAGGAAGGAATCCTCCCCTCCGGCGGATCGATAATCAGTGACGTGCGTGTCAACGCCTTTCCGACGTCGCGCCAGAAAGCATTGTAATTGCCAACGCTCCCCTCTCTGGGAGGCAGGTCGAAGTTCGCTCGATTAGTCGCTTCCAGCGTCTCTGCTTCTTCGAGCGTTAGCGTGCCAAGTCGAGCAAGTGGTCCCTCCGGTGGTCGTTGCAGCGGCGTCGACGTTTGGCTGTTCCATTGCCCTTGCAGATCCGGATCGCCCCACGCGGTCATGGGGAACGTCCCTGCGTCCGAGGCGGCGGTCTGGGTCTGACCAATGGCCGGCACCGCAGAAAACGACACGAGCGCGATCACTATGAACACCGCAATAAGATATCGATAGGTCATCGAATACGCTTCTTCATACAGACAACGCGATCCAATCTTCCATGGCGTAGCCTACCGTGGGACGCCGGGCGGTTCAACGTTGACTTGACAGTGACTGGAAGCGACCTCATCCTCATAGCAAAAAGGGAGGTGTCCGATGAAACGATTCCCCGTCGCGTTCGGTGTGGTTCTCGTTATCGTGGCAGCACTCGCACCGCTTGTCGGAGAGGCACAGGAACGCGTGAAGGCGTTCGATCGCCTCGACGGTCCGCGGATTGCGCTGCCGGACGATCCGGGAGGAGCGAGCGAGATGAGACAGCTATGCCCCGACAGCACCGAGACGTGCCAAAGGTACTGGGCGTACACGGGATACTTCGTCCGTAACGCTACGATCCCGGCCCGCGACCGAGAGGTGATCATTCTTCGCACAGCGTGGTTAAACCGAGGCGACTACATCTGGGGGCGGCATAACATCATTGGACAGGACGCTGGACTCACCGAGCAGGAAATCAGCCGGGTCACCCGAGGGGGCGATGCGGCGGGGTGGAGCAACTTCGATGCAGCTCTGCTCAAAGCGGCCGACGAGCTCTACACGAGCCGATTTGTCTCCGAGACGACGTGGAACACGCTTGGCGAGCGTTACACCGAGAGTCAGCTACGCGAGGTTGTGTTAATCGTCGGCAATTACACGCAGTTGTCGATGTTCCAGAACACACTGGGCGCTCAGTTAGAGCCTGGGATCGAGGGCCTGCCGGGCGACGGACGCTGATCCACGCGGGCGAATGGTCAGGCCCCACGTTGTTCGTGATCGCGCGCTCTGGACTCACTCCTGGCTGTCGGATGTCAGTCGCTTGTACTTCGTTCATCCCGAAGCGCATCGGAAACAAGACCTTAAATTTCTTATAAATGAAACCAAGCCGGTCAGGGTGACCGCGTGTAGAAGGCTGATTGTGCGACCGGCCTTACGATTGCTCCTCGAGCTGCCCTCGAATTGCCGGCAGGCTGCGCCACAACAGCAACCCACCCAACGGGCACATTACCGCAGCGCTGAGCGCAATGGATTTGCCGATGGCTTCATCGTACCCGAACACATAATCGGTAGTGGCGGCGACGACGGTTGGTCCAAGACCGAGACCTATTA
>Ga0310345_10005159_pt1 | contig 11686 bp, 9 predicted proteins | sample HC15DNA20500_MG_FD_204667 | JGI IMG/M metagenome (GOLD analysis project Ga0310345, IMG submission 204667) | Marine microbial communities from station ALOHA, North Pacific Subtropical Gyre - HC15-DNA-20-500_MG | ecosystem: Environmental > Aquatic > Marine > Oceanic | place: Pacific Ocean: North...
TTTCATTTCGCGGAGCGGTCACTTCGCTTCGGATGCGCGGCAGTCCTGCGGGTCCTGCAGTCGCTTGATCTTACCTCCTCCAGCGTGGGTGAGCCGTTCAGCCTGTGTTGCATTGATGCGCAAGGTGCCCACCATCTGACCCAGGAAGAGATCGGCGAGGTGGCCGAAATTGTGCGTCGATGGGAAGACGCTGAACAGGATGTTATCTCCGACATTTTTGATTGATCAGCTGCCAGGCAGATACGGTCCGTCGCGCCTCCCGATAAGAAAAAGGGCCGCCCGGAGGCGGCCCTCTTACCGGCTTCCTGATCGGCTTGAAAATCAGGCAGCCAGATCGAACCGGTCGGCATTCATCACCTTGTTCCAAGCGGCGATGAAGTCGCGCACAAATTTCTCCTTCGAGTCACTCTGTGCATAAACCTCAGCGAACGCCCGCAGTTGCGAATGCGAACCGAAGATGAGATCGACACGAGTGGCGGTCCATTTGGGCTCGTCCGTCTTGCGGTCCCGGCCTTCATAGGTGCCGTCAGATGCAGCATGCCATTCGGTATCCATGGTCAGCAAATTGAGGAAGAAGTCGTTGGTCAGCCTGCCAGGCTGCTTTGTCAGCACACCGTGGCTCGAGCCGTCGTAGTTGGTGTCCAGCACGCGCATTCCGCCCAGCAGCACCGTCATCTCCGGCCCTGTCAGGGTCAGCAACTGCGCCCGATCGACCATCGCTTCCTCAGGCAACATGAACTGGTTGCCGCTCAGATAGTTGCGGAAGGCATCGGTGCGCGGCTCGAGGTGACCGAAGGATTCGGCGTCCGTCTGCTCCTCTGATGCGTCCATGCGACCCGGCGTGAAGGGTACCTCGGCGTCGACGCCAGCATCCTTCGCCGCCTTTTCGACCGCCGCGGCCCCGCCGAGCACGATCAGGTCGGCGAGCGACACCTTCTTGTCTCCGCTTTGGGCCGAATTGTATTCGTCCTTTATCGCCGTGAGCTTGTCGAGCACCTTGGCGAGTTGCTCAGGCCGGTTTACCTCCCAGTCCTTTTGCGGCGCAAGACGAACACGCGCGCCATTGGCGCCACCGCGCTTGTCGGACCGGCGGAAGGTCGACGCAGATGCCCATGCGGTTGAAACAAGTTCCGAAACCGACAGGCCGGAGGCCAGGATGTTCTTCTTGAGGCCGGCGATGTCATCATGGCTGACCAGTTCGTGATCGACGGCCGGAATCGGATCCTGCCATATCAAGTTCTCTTGCGGCACCTGCGGCCCGAGGTAGCGCACCTTCGGACCCATGTCGCGGTGGGTGAGCTTGAACCATGCCCGTGCGAAAGCATCCGCGAAGGCGTCAAAATCCTTGTGGAAGCGCCGCGAGATCTTCTCGTATTCGGGATCGAAGCGAAGCGCCAGATCCGTTGTCAACATGGTCGGCTTCTTCATCCGGGAAGGATCATGCGCATAGGGGATCGATTCCGGCGCATCCTTGGCCACCCATTGGTAGGCGCCGGCCGGGCTCTTTTCCAGTTCCCATTCGAAGCCGAACAGGTTGTCAAAAAAGAAGTTGCTCCATCTGGTAGGCGTTTGCGTCCAGGTTACTTCCGGCCCGCCGGTAATCGTATCGTCGCCGAAGCCGGTGCCGTGGCCGCTCTTCCAACCAAGGCCCTGGTCCTCAATTGCGGCACCCTCGGGGTCGGGTCCAATTACGGACGGGTCGCCCGCACCATGTGTCTTGCCGAAGGAATGTCCGCCGGCTATCAGCGCGACGGTTTCCTCGTCGTTCATCGCCATGCGGTAGAAGGTTTCGCGGATGTCGTGCGCCGCGGCAACGGGATCGGGTTTGCCGCCCGGGCCTTCCGGATTAACGTAAATGAGCCCCATCTGCACGGCTGCCAGAGGTTCGCTTAGTTGCCGCTCGCCGCTATAACGTTCGTCTCCCAGCCAGGTACCCTCCGGTCCCCAATAGAGTTCTTCGGGCTCCCACACATCGGCGCGCCCGCCGGCAAAGCCGAAGGTCTTGAAACCCATCGATTCCAGCGCAACGTTGCCGGCTAGAATCATCAGGTCGGCCCACGAGAGGCGTTGGCCATATTTCTGCTTGATCGGCCAAAGCAGGCGCCGTGCCTTGTCGAGGTTGGCATTGTCGGGCCAAGAGTTGAGTGGCGCGAACCGCTGCTGCCCGGCCCCTGCTCCGCCACGACCGTCGGTAACGCGATAGGTGCCTGCGCTGTGCCAGGCCATGCGGATCATCAAGCCGCCATAGTGACCAAAATCGGCGGGCCACCAGTCTTTGGAGTCTGTCATCAACGCTTCCAGATCCCTGATAACGGCGTCCAGGTCGAGCTTCTTGAACTCTTCGGCGTAATCAAATTGCTTGCCCATCGGATCGGAAAGGGCCGAATTACGATGCAGCATCTCGATATCGAGTTGTTCCGGCCACCAGTCGCGGTTGCGCGGCCCGCGTGAACCGCCGTGGAACGGACATCCGCCGGTGTTTTCGTCAGTTTTTGCGTCCATTTTGCCCTCCTGTGGTTGTGATCTGCGTCGTCTATCGCACTGTTATGGTGCCGCGATGACGGGAAAGTCGGGTTCCGTATTGCCGACATGAACCGGCAGTTCTCGGACGCGACCTTCGCTGGAATAATTCCAGACTAGCTTGCACAAACGATAATTTCCAATCATATTGATTTATCATTTCGATAAGAAGAACTAATCATGATAACCTTGCGGCAGTTGCGGTATCTCGAGGCCTTGGGGCGAGCCTGCCATTTTGGCAGGGCCGCCAGCGAATGCGCGGTGAGCCAGCCAGCATTGTCGCAGCAGATACAGGCGCTAGAGGCGCATCTGGGTCTGGTTCTGGTCGAGCGCACGCGCAATGCTGTTCGTCTGACACCGGAAGGCGAGCAGGTGCTGGTGCATGTGAGGAACGTGCTCTCCGAGATTGATGCTATGGAGGGATTGCCTGCGGCCCGGGCGGACCTCTCTGGCGATGTCAGGCTGGGCATGATCCCCACCATCGCGCCCTATCTCCTGCCGCAATTATTGCCCTGGCTGAGCCGAAAACACCCGCAGGCGCGTTTTGATGTGCGCGAATCCCAGACCGCACGGTTGATTGAGGAGCTGGAAGACGGCCGTCTGGATTTCATCGTGGCGGCATTGCCGCTGGAAGCGACCGGCATCGAGGTTCTCTCCTTGTTCGATGACCGGTTCCTGCTCGCCTCGAATGCTTCCCTGCCGCCGCCGGGCGACGATCTGGCAGCCTATGTCAGCCGGCACAATCTGCTGCTGTTGGAGGAGGGTCACTGCCTGCGCGATCAGGTGCTGCGCCATTGCGACGTTGCGGGCGTCAAGCACGGCCATGTCTATGGCACGTCCAACTTGTCCACGTTGGTGCAGATGGTGGTGAGCGGCCTCGGCGTGACGCTCGTTCCCGAACTCTGCCTGTGGCAACCGCAGCTTCGCGGCGATATCCGGCTGACGCGCTTCGGCGACCCCGAGCCATTTCGAACGCTTGCGCTCGCCTGGCGCAAGGCGTCGACCCGCTCGGCGCATTTCCCCTTGGTTGGCAAGATGATCCGGGGTCTTGCCGCGGGGCACCTTGATCCGGCGCTGCCGCAGGCGCCAAATGCGTGAAGCGGTCTAACCGTCTTCGGGGGACTTCATCTGCTCGAGAAACCGCTTGCACGGGTCTCCGCGTTCGGCGCGTGAGGTGACCAAAACATAATCGTAGGGGCCGTTGGTGTCGTCGGGCGGAAGATAGTCCTCCGGACCCGTATCGCCTTCACTGGCTTCGATCAGGGCAAGACTGATGGTCCTGCCCTCTGGGGCCAGTTGCGAAAGGACATGGGGCACGCCGAATTCGCGCCGCGCATGGCCCGACCCTGCGATCAGGATGACGGGATTGCGCCCGGACTTCGCCGCCGCGATCATCGCGTCGGCCATCGAACCATCCCGCAGCCTCTGGACGAGTTGCATCCGTTCGCCCTGACCTTCCGGCATATGGCCGCAATGGCCCTTCAACAGGGCCTCGGCCAGCGCCTGTTCGCCGTCCTCCGGGAGGGGCCGGTCGAGCGCATATCGTGCCGCAAGCGCTTCGTCCATGTTGGCCGTGCCTGAGGCGAACATCTCCCTGATCTGCTCGCGGCTGACATTACCGGCGACCACCGGCAGGTTGTGTTCGATCGTCGCTTCCAGAATGGGCTGGTAGGTTTTCCAGTCTGGCCAGCCGCGCTTTTCCCATTCGACGAGGTCTCCGAAAGCGGCAGCGTCCGGCACCGCGCCCGCAAGAAATGCGTCGATCCGCGCCTGCATGGATCGGGGCAGCATTTCGAAAACAATGGCGGGCTGTGCGACGGCTCGCGCGATCGCCTCGATGATCGCCGCCTGTATCGCGTGGTGATCGCGGTTGTCGTGCGTTTCGCCGAGAATGACGAAATCGGCTTTCGCCATGTCGGCGATCATCTGCTCGGCGTGGATGCGCTGGCCCCGAGCATTGAGAATTTGGCCGGTCAACGGATGATCGCGTTCGAGCGCCGATTGCCATTGCGGCAATTCGAAAGCGCCTGCAACCGGTGCGAAAGACCAAAGCAATACAGCCAGCAGCAGGCCGGCCAGACATCGCGCAACGGCAGTCACAACACCGCGCATGCGCCCTCTGCCGCACCAGACACATGGGCCCGGAATGTGGCGAAGAGTTCGCGTCCAAGGCCATGTTCGTTGGCGCTGAGATCCGGTTTAGCGGCCTCGCGGCTCGCCAGTTCTGCCTCGTCCACCAACAATTCCAGCGTTCCGTTGACGGCGTCGAGCCGCACGCGGTCCCCATTTTCAACCTTGGCGATCAGCCCTCCGTCGAGCGCCTCCGGCGTGACGTGGATTGCCGACGGGATCTTCCCCGAAGCGCCGGACATGCGCCCGTCGGTGACCAGCGCGACCCTGTGGCCCCGGTCCTGCAGCACGCCCAGCGGCTGCACCATCTTGTGCAGTTCCGGCATGCCGTTGGCCTTCGGCCCCTGAAAGCGCAGCACGGCGACGAAATCACGGTCGAGGTCGCCCGCCTTGAAGGCATCAATGATCTCGTGCTGGTCGTGGAACACGACCGCTTCCGCTTCGATCACATGACGTTCCGGCGCGACGGCCGATACCTTGGCCACCGCATGCCCGAGATTGCCTTCCAGCATTTTCAGCCCGCCCGTCGGCGCGAAGGGCTTGGCGTGGTGGGTTAGCACCTTCTCATTGCCGGATTCTTCCGCCGCCTTTTCCCAGACCAGTTCGCCCGCTTCACCCAGCTTCGGTTCCTGCCGGTAACTTGAAAGCCCCTTGCCCCACACCGTGGTGACATCCTCATGCGCCAGCCCCGCATCCAGCAGTTGCCCGATGAGATAGGGCAGACCACCTGCAGCATGGAAATGGTTCACATCAGCCAACCCGTTGGGATAGACCCGCGCCAGCAGCGGCACCGTGTCGGACAAATCGGCAATGTCCTGCCATGTCAGGTGAATGCCGGCGGCCCGCGCCATCGCGACAAGATGCAGGGTGTGGTTGGTCGAGCCGCCAGTGGCGTGCAGCCCGATCACGCCGTTGACGATGGCCTTCTCGTCGATGACCTTGCCCGCCGGCGTAAACTCGTTGCCCTGCGCGGTGATTGCCAGTGCGCGTTTCGTGGCTTCTTTCGTTAGCGCATCGCGCAAAGGTGTTCCCGGATTGACGAAGCTGGCGCCCGGCAGGTGCAGGCCCATGATCTCCATCAGCATCTGGTTGGAATTGGCGGTTCCGTAGAAGGTGCAGGTGCCGGGCGAGTGGTAACTTTTCGACTCCGCATCAAGCAGCGTGGCGCGGTCGACCTTGCCTTCCTGGTAGAGTTGGCGGATACGCGCCTTCTCGTCATTCGGCAGTCCCGATGGCATCGGGCCCGCTGGAATGAATACGGCAGGCAGGTGACCAAAGGTCAACGCTCCCATGACCAGCCCCGGCACGATCTTGTCGCAAATGCCGAGGAAGACCGCCGCGTCGAACATGTTGTGGGTAAGTGCTACCCCCGTCGCCATGGCGATCACGTCGCGCGAGAACAGCGACAGTTCCATTCCCGGCTGGCCCTGTGTCACGCCATCGCACATCGCCGGAACGCCGCCAGCAACCTGCGCCACGCCGCCCGCGTCACGCGCGGCCTGCTTGATGAGATCGGGAAAATCCTTGTAGGGCTGATGCGCCGACAGCATGTCGTTATAGGCGGTGACGATGCCGATATTGATGGCTGTGTCGCCGGCCAGCGCCGCCTTGTCTTCATGGCCGCAGGCCGCGAAACCGTGGGCGAGATTTCCACAGGAAAGCGCATTGCGATGCGGCCCCTTGGAGGCCTGTGCCTCGATGCGCTCCAGATAGTCTTGCCGCGCCGGCTTGCTGCGCTCGACAATGCGTTCCGTCACTTCGGCGATTGTCTTCTGCACGTCCATCAGATTTTTCCTTTCCGGCATCAAAGCGGTTTGGAGAAAAACACCCGGTCGTAGCCGTCCTCGGTTCTGCGTCCGATTTCAGCGTAGCCAAGCTTCGGGTAGTAGCTCAGATTCTCGGTCATCTTCGCATTGGTATAGAGCGTTATGCGCGAATATCCGCCCTTGCGGCCAAGTTCTTCCGCATGAGCGATCAGCATCCGCCCGAACCCCGCGCCTTGATGCTGCGGTATGATCGCCACGCTGTCGAGATGCCAATCGCCATCGAGAGCAAATACCGTGACATATCCGGCGAAGCTGCCCTTGTATTCCAGCACGTGGATATTCCCCGCACCGATCAATCCGGCGAAATCCGCAAGCATAGGCGCCGGCGGCTTCTCGATCCGCTCGACATATTTGCCATAGGCTTGCTGCGCGCATGCACGGATCGCGTCAAGGTCCTCGTCAGTTGCCATCCGGACGGTGATGCCTTCGCCCATCGCCGGCCGTTTCACGGTGCCCAGAAGGTGTGGAGGCGTTCGCCCGCCTGATCAATCAGCGCGCGAACCGGCATCTCCTCATGTGGCCCCTCAAACATGGCGTCTTCCAGCACGGTGCGCTTCTCAGCGCCTTCCACATGCAATGCCAGAAAACGGGCTTCCAGCAGATAATGCAGCGTCATGGTCAGCCTCGGCTCACCGGCGCCCTCCGCTCGCATGGGGATGACATGATGCGGTGTTTCGAGGTCAAGCGCTTGCGTCAGTTTGTCCCCGCCGGGAAAGAAGGAAGCCGTATGGCCATCCGTTCCCATGCCGAGCACAGCGGCGTCGAGCTGACCCAGCATGGCGATGGCGTGATCGGCGGTCTCGGCCGCCTTGTCAGCGCTCTCTTCGCTGCCATCGCACAGTGGAATGAACCGTGCCGCCTTGGCGTTGTTCTGCAGCAGCAAGCGCTGAACCATACCGGCATTCGACCTGTCGCTGTCGGGGGCGACAAAGCGCTCATCGACCAGCGTTACGCGCACCCTTTCCCAGTCGAGATCGGTCTTTGACAGTGTTTCGAAGAAGAGCTTCGGCGTCGATCCGCCGGAGACGGCCAGCCGCGCTTGGCCGCGTGTTGCAATGCCGCCCGCCAGCACCGCCCCGATCCCGGTGGCCAGTGCCTCGGCCAGTTCCTTTCTGCTTTCATAGCTATGGAACTGCATGACCTACCCGACCGATTCCTCGTGCCATGTGCGGCCATCGCGCTCGATCAGGGCGATCGAACCGGAAGGGCCCCAAGTGCCTGCCGTGTATTTCTGGCATTTCACACTGGCCTCCTCCCAGCCGGCGATGATCGGATCCACCCAGCGCCACGCCGCCTCGACCTCGTCACGGCGCATAAACAGTGTCGCATTACCGCGAATGACGTCGAGCAGCAGCCGCTCATAGGCATCTGGCGCATCGGCATCGAAACGGTCGGCGAAGCTCATGTCGAGGGCTACCTGCCGCAGCCGCATGCCGCCGGGACCGGGATCCTTGATCATGATCATCTGGCTGACCGCCTCGTCGGGCTGCAGGCGCAGGACCAGCCGGTTGGACTGCAGCTTGCCTGCCTCTCGGTCAAAGATATTGTGCGGTGCCGGTTTGAACTGGATGACGATCTCCGAGACGCGCTTTGCCAGCCGCTTGCCGGTGCGCAGATAGAAGGGCACGCCCGCCCAGCGCCAATTGCCGATCTCGGCCTTGATGGCCACGAAGGTTTCGGTGTCGGATTTTCCGCTCTCCAGCGCGTCGAGATAGCCCTCCACGGCCCCGCCATTTGAGGCGCCCGCGCCATACTGCCCGCGCACGGTCAGCCGGTCGGCATTCGCCTCGGTGATCGGCTCAAGCGAGCGCAGGACCTTGAGCTTCTCGTCGCGGACCGCGTCGGCGTCCATGTGCGAGGGTGGTTCCATCGCGACGAGGCAGAGCAGTTGCAGCAGATGGTTTTGCACCATGTCGCGTATGGCGCCCGACCGGTCGTAGTAATCGGCTCGGCCTTCAACGCCCAGCGTTTCGGCCACGGTGATCTGTACATGGTCGATATGGGCCGAGTTCCAAACCGGTTCGTAGAGCGCATTGCCGAAGCGCAGCGCCATCAGGTTCTGCACCGTTTCCTTGCCGAGATAGTGATCGATTCGGAAAATCTGGTCTTCGCGGAAATGGGTGCCGACGATCTCGTTGAGTGCGTTGGCGCTTGCAAGATCGTGGCCGATGGGTTTTTCGATAACCAGCCGCGAGCGTTCGCGAATAAGCCCTGTCGAATGCAGCCTTGCAGCAATTTCCCCGAAGATCGACGGGCCGACGGCGAGATAGAAGGCGCGCACCCGATCCTCTTCGCCGAGGAGTTCGGCGAGGTCGCTCCAGCCCCGGTCCGATTTTGCATCCACGGGGACGTAATGCAGCCGTTCCAGGAACGCCGCGACGGTTTCTTCCTTGAACTCCTTGGCAGGCAAATGCTCCTTGAGCGCCTTGCGGGCGAATTCCCTGAATTCTTCCGAACGCATTTCGCCGCGCGCGGCACCGATGATCCGCGAGCCGCCCACGATCTGGCCATCCGCCGTTCGGCGATAGAGTGCTGGTATCAGCTTGCGTTCGGAAAGGTCGCCGGTTCCCCCGAAGACAACATAGTCAAACGGGTCGACCGGAATGATCTGGCTGGTCATGATGGTGCCAAGGGTAAAGTGTTTGCGTGACAGAACAAGCTTGGCAAACCGTCTTTATCGCATCAACGCGCGAGGTTCGGTTTGTGCGCTGCGGAATACGCGACTGTATTGCTTAAATCGATTTAATTCGTCAAGCCCTGCTCCAATGTTGGCGTCAACTCACCTTCAATTGCCGGACAAAGGCGGCTGTCCGGTCGGCGCTGATCGAGGAAACACGGATCAACTGATCGAAACGGGCGGTCAGGTCGCGGATCTGCTCCACCGAATTGATAACGAGATACATGTCGCCCAGATAGAGCGCCGCCCGCTTGGGCCCGAAAACGGTAAAGGGTGCGGAATAGTAGGCAAGCCCGTCATAGAGGAAGAGCCGGAAGGTGGGATAAAGTTCCTCCATCAAATCGGCCATATGGTCGAGCTGCGCCTGCCGCTGACCCCGCTGTAGGCCCGACCAGATGCCGGCGCCCATCGCAAACGAATAGAGCCGCTGATACGGCATGACGACTTCCATGTCGGTTTCGGGCCGCCTGGTGTAGTCGAGTTGCTGGCGCGCCTGGTTTTCCTTCGCCAGTTTGATTTGCGTGTCCTCGCCGCGAAACTCGTATTCAACCAGTGCCGGGGTTCGCAGCAGATCGGGCAGGGAAGCGGGCACATAGCGTATCTTGTAGCCGATGGCTTCGCGGTGCCACTCGGCCAGCCGGGTTTCGCGCGCTTCGCTGCCCGCGGTTTCGATCGCCTTGACCCGGGCAACTTCGCCCAGCACGTTTTCGCTTTGTGAAAGTCCCAGCAGCCAATCCGTGCTTACCGCTTCGCTGGAGGCGATGGCGCAGAGCGTCTCGGCGCGGGGCAGGCGGGCCAGGTCGGCATCGAGAAATTGACTGAGAGCGGACCGGTCGAGCCCGCAGCGCCGGGCAAATGCTGAAATCGACAGACCGCGTTTCGCTATGAGCTCGCGCAGCCGTGCCTGAAACCGCATGGCGATATCGCGCTTGTCCAGCGAGCGCGGCGCCGGATCGCCGCGCGGGGGTGGCTCGCCAGCTGGTGTCGCAGTCATCCGACCTGATTCCCCCTTACGGGATGCCCAGTTTGGCGCCATGGCTCGCCGTCGGGCAGTCTCTCATCGCAATTTGATGCGAATACACCACAGAATGTTGTGATTGCACAACCAGAATATACAGTTGTCACCAATTGTAGCGATATGTGTGAATTGTCGCGTTGTGGCAGGGGCGAACCGGGTTCAAAATACGCTTGGACTTGGGGTTCTCGAATGATTTCAAAGGTTTTGCCATTCGCCCGGCTTTTCAGTCGCGTTGAATGGCCAACATTTGCACTGATTGTTGCTTGCTATGCTGTCTGGCTGACATTGGCCATCGCGGGCAGCGGACTTAATCCCCTGATCTGGATCCTGCTCGCCGGTGTCACTACCACGCTGTACTGGTCGCTGGTGCATGAAATCGTCCATGGCCACCCCACTCGCAATCTGGCTTTCAACCACGCGCTGGTTTCCCTGCCCATCGGCTGGGTGTTTCCGATCGCCCGCTTCCGCGACGGCCATCTGCAGCACCATATGACCGGCGCGCTGACCGATCCGTTCGACGATCCGGAAAGCTGGTATATGGCGCCGGCACGCTGGGGGCGCACACCTGCACCTCTGCGTGCGGTTCTGATTTTCAACAACACGCTCTTCGGGCGGATGCTGATTGGACCGCTCGTCACCATCTGGCGCATGGCCGAGGAGGACGCAAAGCTGATTCTTGCCGGCGGTGAAACCGGTCGTGCAGTCGCTTGGGCATGGGCGGTTCATGCAATGTCCGTTTGCGCTCTCGCCGCGCTGCTATGGGCAGTCTCGCCAGTGCCAGTCTGGCAGTTCGCGGCAGCCGCCTATCTCGGCATGTCGGTCCTGCTGATCCGCACGTTCATCGAGCATCAGGCGGCGGAAGATGTTGGCGAGCGCACCGTCATCATCGAGGACTCCGGTCCGCTTGCCTTCCTCTTCCTGTTCAACAATCTGCACGTGGTCCACCACACAAGGCCGGGCCTGCCCTGGTACCGGCTTCCCGGCTTCTACCGCGCCTATCGCGAGCAATTCATCCGCCGCAACAAGGGCTATGTCTATCCCGGCTATGGCGCGGTGTTCCGCCGCTACTTCTTCCGTGCAAAAGAAGTGGTCCCCCACCCGCATATGGGTTGACTGGCACGTTGGCGCTAAGAAGGCGCATGACCGCCAGTCCGTTTGCCTTCCTGCCCATGTACGACTTGCCGCCGCTCCGCGCTGCATGGGATGAACTGTGGCACGCCGTGCATCGGGAGTTGGCCTCATCGGGCTGCGAAGCCGAGCCTGAGCTTAGTCGCTCGGATGAGCTGTTCGATCTCTGGACCGACCCGAACTTGCTGATCGGTCAGACCTGTGGCTGGCCATTCGTTTCCATGCTGAGCGAGCAGGTAGTCCCCTTCGCCCGATTCGACTTTGGGTTGGAGCGGCTGGGCCCCGGCGAGTACCAAAGCGTATTCGTCTCAATCACGGAGCTTGCGGCAGGATCACCCGCCGATCTTGAACCGCTATTGCTCGATCCCGCAACGCGCATTGCGCTCA